>Ga0209979_1003141_pt1 | contig 14892 bp, 8 predicted proteins | sample AnhtaG_FD_183114 | JGI IMG/M metagenome (GOLD analysis project Ga0209979, IMG submission 183114) | Deep subsurface microbial communities from Anholt, Denmark to uncover new lineages of life (NeLLi) - Anholt_01485 metaG (SPAdes) (version 2) | ecosystem: Environmental > Aquatic > Marine > Oceanic >...
AGGAAGTTGGCGGTCGTAAAGCTCCAGAGGATGCCTGTCCACGGACTGTCTGGGTTGGTGTTATTGACCTCATCAATCCTCCAGTAGTAAGCAGTATCCCACTCAAGCATTCCGGGGTCATAGCTCTCAGCACCAAGGTCCCTGGTGCCTTTATACTCCGGCGAGCCGGTATCGGCATTTTTCACGGCATCTTTATCTGCTCCGAAGTATATCTGATGCGAAGCTGCAAAGACACTCGGCGACCAGGTGATAATCTGTGTTTGCTTTACATCCGCAGCGCCATTAGCCGGGTCCGGGCTCCCGACGGCACCCTGCGTAGTAAAGCTCCAGACGTCGCCTTTATACGTCTCGACGGCATCGAACTCATCGACCCGCCAGTAGTAAGTCTTAGCCAATTCAAGTGTGCCGGGGTCATAGGTCGTAGCTCCCTGAGGGAGACCTCCGGCGGCACTGCTGGCATCGTCAAAATTGTCGCCAAAGTACACGGTGTGCAATTTCGCACCGAAACCTGCCGTCCAGCTTAGGTCTGCATCCGGTTCTACAGACTCGGCAGCATCAGCCGGGTCGGGTGCATAGGCGGTCTTGGGTGGAACCGAAAAGCTCCAAACATCACCTTTCCACGGACTGTTCGGCTCGGTGTCATTGACCTCATCAATCCGCCAGTAATATGTCACGCCCGGAATAAGGCCGTCCGGATAAGGAAATCCGGGAAAACCAACAACAAAAAATGTCGGGATCTGGTTGCCTTGAAATGTGCCTTCGGCGCCGGCGTTCACATCGTCGAAATTCTCGCCGAAGTAAACATCGTGCGAGACGGCAAAATCTCCCGCCCGCCAGCTAAGGCTTAACCATGTATCCTCATGTAGGGCACCATCAGCAGGGTTGGGTCCTGAAGCCTGTCCGAAGCCGCCCAGGCCCATCATGATATGTGGTATTTCATCTTCGCTGAGAGCTCGATTGTAGATAGCAACTTCGTCAATCATACCGTTGAAGTAGGTCCCGCCTCTGCTCCTTTGTCCGATGGTAACTGAAGCTGTGTTTTCCGGCATCGTTCCCGCATACGCCCACTCATCCGCCAGTTCCCCATCGATGTAACACTTGAAGATTTGCCCGTCGTAGGTTGCGGCAATATGGTGCCACTCATCAACAGGCGGCGAATCAGGAGCGCAGGTGTCTCTGCCCCCATCATCGTAAAACTGCCAAAAGATTACGCCCCCGGGAGTTTCCGTTAATTCATAAGGCAGGTCGTTTGCTGCCCATCCCCCTTTGCTGACAATCGCCAATTCCCCGCTGGCATTTCCTCTCATATAGGTCCAGGCCGTAATTGTGATTTCATCGGTGATTGAGAGAAGGGGACTGTGAGAGACTTCAACGGAGTCATCACCGTCAAAATCCAGGGCACCACCCAGCTGGCCCTCGACCCACTGGGGGTCACCGTTCAGGGTGCCATCCAGGCCGCTCCCACTTGAGTCGTAAGCAGTTGTCCCGGAGCCCTCGTCAAACTTCCAGTACCCCACCAGTTCAGCAGAGACATTGCCGGCTATGCTCAGGACCAACACAAAAGAAAATAAATAAATTAATTTCTTAGACATAATAATCCTCCTTCACCCCGTCCCGTCTTTGCCGCAAGGCATCCGCCGCAAGGCGTCCCTTTCGGGACTGCGGACGACGGGCGGGGTTCATAAAATTAATATTGATTGTTAATTGAAATGCAAAAAACATAACCGCCAAGCACAACGCTTCCGCTGCAACTCTGTGTTTGCATAATAACTCCTCCTCTATTCGTAAAATTACAAGAATTTTACCCACATAAAGACCAAAATTCATGGGTGCCCGACTGCGCGAGCACAAAATCAACCTTATTTATACCAAATTAGCTACTTTCCAGTCAATGAAAAACATTGGGCAAGATTAAACATTTTTTTTTTAGATTTCGTTAACACGTGCAACTTGTTTACTCCTTGCTGCCCCTGAAGACCGTGCCACGTTGTGGCTTACAGATATGCAATCTGAAATGATTAGTTATCGCCGCCTCTGGGCGGTTTATGTTTGCCTTCTGGCAAACATACGAGTATTATAATATACTTTCAAACAAAAGTCAAAAAAAAACGGCCAAAAAAGCACTTTTTTTGGCCATCCTGTCGCGGCGTAGCTAACGCGAAGCCGGGTCACTGCGAATCCGTAGTCCCTTCCATATCACCGAACTGATTAAAAATTTATCCGCCTTAGTCGGACAAAGAACGGATGATAACGTAAAGTTTCAGTGGCAGCATGAAAAATCCACCTACAAACTTGACGGACACCCATAATACGCACGGCCTTTTCAATCTAATACTCTATGGTTTATTGTGCTCTGTGTCTGCACAGCCACCCAACCATGCTTATGCCGATGGCGCCAAGGAAAACCGCACCTGGAACAGGAGTGGTCGTAAATTCTATCTCATTGAGGTACTCATTCATGAGGCCGTATTCGAACTCGTCGACGCCAACGGTCATAGTTGGCAACGCAGGCCCTTCTTGTGGGTTGATAACTTCGAAGACCGAGACCTCAAGGTCGTAGTCATGATTGGGAAGCAGAGGGCCGGGGGTCCAGTCAAGTGTATCCATTGAGACAGGGGCGTCCCAGTAGATATCATTCTTTGTATCAGGGTCCCACAGCCACATGCCTAAGGCATCTCCATCTTCGCTGTCCACCCCGTCCCAAGTGAACATCGGATTGAGCGGGATGCCCGTCTGATGGTTCACGGATGGGTAGGTGAAATTGACAGGTCCACCTGGCTCGGAAAGGCCACTGTAGACTAAGTCGACGGTTCTGAGCACCGTATCGGAGATGTTTTCGAAGTCGAAGGTGTAAGTTCCCTCTGGGTAGTCTCCCCGGAGGGCCGCGAGCGTAGAATAGTCATCCTCCGGCTCGTATTCCCAATGGCCATTTTCTTTGGAAACGGTGAAAGATGCTGAACCCGTTACGTCAATGTGGTCAAGAGTGCCAGTGTCTTCAAAATCCACCCACATCTCAAAAACCCAGGGGTCGGTGATGGCTGTACCGTCCAGATGGTCCTTGCTGGTGGAAATGTAAATCCCACGGATGTCAAGGTCTGCCTGGGCTACGGGGGTGGCTAATGAAATGGCCAGAACAGCAACAATACTCAGTACCAAGATATTTGCTTTTTGATTTTGAAACATTTTAAACTCCTTTTTTTAAATAGCATTAATGTTTGTCCAAGCCTGTTTGAGATTGTTTAACTGATTAACCGCCTTTATTATTCACACTCACAGCCTTTTGTTAATTTTCATTCTGCAGATACTTACAGGGTTCTCTGCGTCTGCACAACAACCAGCCAGCCAAACCTAAGCCAATGCTGCCAAGCGTAAGAGCACCAGGTACGGGAACGGTAGCAATCCAAGCTTCAGTATCACCAGAAGGGTTATTTCCGTAACCTACAAAGCTCAGACCATTAGCAGAAATCCCATTTGCGGAGGTCAATGTCCAGCCTGTCAGGTCCAGACCGTAATCATTCACCAGCACGTCCTTAAGATTTCGCATACTATTGGTTTTATCCCAGATGAACGCCTCGATGCCTTCGGCTGAATAGCCCTGTCCTACGACCACCGAGCCGTCGGCTGAGACGCCATACGCCTCGCTACTGTATGAGCCTTCGGGCAGGTCACCCAGGCCCACCATTCCACCGGCGGAAGTCCAGCGGAACGCCTCGATGCCTTCGGCTGAATAGCCCTGTCCTACGACCACCGAGCCGTCGGCTGAGACGCCATACGCCTCGCTACTGTATGGGCCTTCGGGCAGGTCACCCAGGCCCACCATTCCACCGGCGGAAGTCCAGTGGGACGCCTCGTAACCCGAGTCTGAATGGCCTCGTCCTACGACCACCGAGCCGTCGGCTGAGATGGCACGCGCCTGGCTATAGAAGATGCCGCCGGGCAGGTCGCCCAGGCCCTCCATTCCACCGGGGGAAGTCCGGCGGAACGCCTGGATGCCCGAGGCCGAACGGCCGACTCCTACGACTACCGAGCCGTCGCCTGAGACCCCACGCGCCGTGCTATAGAAGCTGGCGCCGGGCAGGTCGCCCAGGCCCTCCATTCCACCGGCGGAAGTCCAGCGGAACGCCTCGGTGCCCAAGACCGAAGAGCCCTGTCCTACGACCACCAAGCCGTCGCCTGAGACGCCAAGCGCCATGCTACTGTATGAGCCGCCGGGCAGGTCGTCCAGGCCCACCATTCCACCGGCGGAAGTCCAGCGGAACGCCTCGTAGCCCGAGGCCGAAAGGCCTTGTCCTACGACCACCGAGCCGTCGCCTGAGACGCCTGACGCCAAGCTATCGAATCCGCCGCCGGTCAGGTCGCCCAGGCCCTGGAAGTAGATATCTGCAACGGCCGAGGAAATACAAGCCAAGCTTACAAAAACAGATGCAAGTAACACCAACCCCATTTTACGGCCAGTAACTAATTTCATTCGATTTCTCCTCCCCCAAAAACCTTCCTTCTTGCTGGAAATATTTACATAATCCAACCATCTCACATACAAGTACTTGCTGGAGCACAATAGCTCTCTTTCTTTATGGTGGAAAGCTGCCAGGAAAGAAAAACAGATCTCTCACCATCCATCCTATAACATTAACGTAACCAATCGAGCAAAGAATGTCAAGGGGAAAGTCCTATAAAATATGATTTTTTTTTGGGACTGTAGCAGCTTTACAGAGCAAATGTTGTCTAATGCCTATGATTGCAATGACTTATACAAGATCCAAATTAGCTAATCGCAGCCTCTGGTTTACCGTTGTAGCAGATTCAAGCGTTAAAATCGGTTTTTTGCCGCGATTTTGCTGCAAGCGATAATTGCCCACCAAGTAGCATCCTCCATAATCTTGCTACAGTCTCAAAAATACTCTGTATTGTTGCTACAGCCTCTTTTTTTTGCAAAAATAAGGGATAACCACCGAAAAGTGTCACGCACGAAAAATATCGAATGTCGAAATAGGAGATTGCTGCGCTCGGCGCAGTTTACCCTGAGTGTAATCGAAGGGCCTCGCTCGCAACGACAATGATCAAATGACTTTTCACAGAGCAATAGTGCTTTGTCAAGTGTACTTTGAAGGATTGTCATTACGCACTTGATGTGGAATCCAAGATTGTCAATGATTCTGGATTCCTGCTTCCGCAGGAATGACAATTTATTAGAATCTGTGGCAAAGAAATTAGACGCAATACGCGATACGTACGACGCAATACTACAGATTATATTCTTTGATTTTTCGGTATAGCGTTCTTTCGCCGATGCCTAATATTTTTGCGGCTTTTTCTCGGTTGCTGCCGGGCCAATCATAGTTTGAAAGGATTGTCTGTGCAGCATCGGTGCCACCCGTGAAAAAGAGCTGACAGTGAACAGAATCCAGACCTAACGGCAATTGGAAAACAGCAGTTCTGTTTACGAGATGCCGATCGGCACGAACATTCCAAAAAAATATTGAAAAAGTACGAAAAAACGTGTAACATTGTTCTGAAATCTGCGTCTTGACTTATATAGCGAGTACAAAACGGGCTTTAGGTCCGAAGAGATATGAACCGTATTTGGAGGTTTAGCAAAATGGGAGATAAAACCTATATTTTGCTCACCGTGGGGATTAGTCTGCTTGTTCTTACATCAGCGGCCGGAGCACAGGATGAACAGTGGCTGCAATATCACTCAGAACGCGAGGCAATGCAGATTGTTGGAGATATGACAAGGTCAAATCTAAAATTGACCTCTGAAAAGCCACAGAGCACCGAACTGCCTGATTTCAAATGCGAAGAGCCGTTTTTTACCAATTGGTCAACTCCTATGGTCGAGAGTGGTCAATTATGGGTAGCACTGGACCGTACGGCCAAACAGGGGCGATGGGACCAATTGTATATCGACTCGAACGTAAACGGCCATTTAAACGACGAAAAACCTGTAAAGGCCTACCGCACGGATCAGTATTATACCTATTTTGGACCAGTTAAGGTAGTCTTTGAAGGCGAAGATGGCCCCCTGACTTATCATCTTAACTTTAGGTTTTACGAAAGAGAGGATACTCAACGCCTATATGTATCTTCGGGTGGCTGGTATGAGGGAGACATCACAGTAGCAGGGGCGAAAAAGTGCTGTATGCTCATCGACTACAACGGAAATGGTACATTTAATGACAAATCCCTTAACTCAAGCCAGTGTGACCGGATACGAATCGGCGAAAAAGGTACGCGGGACACCGGTTATGTGGGTAATTATATCGAGATAGACGATGTACTGTATCGAACCGAGATTGCCCGTGATGGCGCATACATAAAGCTCAGTAAGGCCGACGATGTCAAATTTGGTACTGTTCGACTGCCGGATACGATAACCGAGTTTTCCGCAGGAGGTGAGAACGGCCTGTTTACATTCAAAGCCGAAAAAGGCGCCGGCTCACTGCCCGTAGGGAAATATCGCGTTAATTCCTGGACAATCGAACGCAAAGACGAAAAGGGCAGAAAGTGGGAACTGCAAGGCAGAGCCTACACTTCGGAGGGTGATTTTGAGGTAACGGCGGACAAAGAGGCTGAGCTTTCGATTGGTGAGCCGATTATTTCCACATTGAAAGCAACAAAAAGTGGTTCAGGATATTCCTTCAGCCAAAATCTACAGGGGCGACTTGGCGAGCGTATCGCACTGACCCGCAACGGTGCCCGGCCACCAGCCCCGAAACTCCATATCAAAAACAAAGACGGCACGTATGACCGGCTTTTCAGTTTCGAGTATGGCTGAGGCGGCACCTGTTCGTACTCGTGGCGAGTACCCAAAAAAGTAAAAGGAACGTTAACCACGACTGTTGAAGTGGCCGGACCATTTAAGTTTGAAAGCAAACCATACATTATTGCCCTCGAAGGTAAAACACCCGCAGCCCCCGAAAAAGCAGGCCGCAAGCTGGTCGCCCGGTGGAAGCTTGACGAGACCGAAGGCAGCAGCGCCGGTGATTCGTCCGGCAATAACCTTGTTGGCACGCTCATTGGTAACCCACAGTGGCTGCCGACCGGCGGAAAGTTCGGCGGCGCACTGAAGCTCGACGGAGTGGATGACTATGTAGAGACTGGTGACGCAACCGACTTGCCTGTTTGGACTGTAGCCGTCTGGGTAAATAGTCCCGCCGTGCCTTCATCAGAGGTGCCAAGCGGGCCGGTTCACCGGGATAAGAATTATCATATTAACTGGAACCATTCATTCGATGATTTCCGCGGGACGGCGGGAGTACAGGTTGGAGGCACATGGTATGCTGCGAGCTTCGGAGATTTACAGGCCAATACCTGGTATCATCTTGCTGCGACTTATGATGGAGAGGATTTCAAGGCGTACAAAGATGGTATTTTAATCACGAATAATTCTACCCCCTCAGGTGAGCCGGACAGTGAAAGTACGACTTTGAAACTTGGAAGGCATTCTTTGTACGGCGATCATTTCGGTGGAACCATCGACGATGTCCGTATCTACAACTACGCTCTCTCGCAGGCCGATATTGCAAAGATTTTTACCGGCAAAGAACTCGGCAAGGGCGGAAACTGGATACTGGTTTTGGTCATCGTGGTTATAGCTGTCGTTGTGGTCGGATTGGCAACTCGCAGGAAAAAAGTGACAAGCTAAACACGCAGTTGCAAGAAATCAGGAAGTGGTACGTTGTGTGAAGGAGAATTATTATGCGCAGAAATTGGACGACGGTGTCATGCCTGGGCCTGACGATTATTTTTGTCGCCGGCATAGCCCCGGCCCGGAGCGAACACGCCAAACAAATAACCTGCACGGGTAAAGTGGTTGATGAGCAGGACCAGCCAATCGCCGGCGCAAAAGTCACGTTGCACGAGATGGTTTATAATGAGGAAATTCGATCATACGACACGAAGGTAACCGGGGAAGTCACAACCGGGACTGATGGTGCATTTTCTTTCAGCACAAGTGCCGTAAGCGATGTCTATCGATACGGATACATAGTTGCCGAAAAAGAAGGACTGGCTCTGGGTTTTGCCAACTGGAGAATACGGGATGGTGATAAGGAGCTCCAGATAAAAATGGGCCGGCCGAAAGAATTGGCGGGAATCGTAGTAGATGAAAGTGACAAACCTGTTTCCGATGCCCAGGTTAGCATTTCTATCTTGGGCAGCATGCGGGACGAACAGGGCATCGGTGGGCCTGTAGCCATAGAACTGTTCACGTCAACTACAGACGCAGAAGGTAAATTCAAATTCTCTAAAATACCCGCCGGGGCCACCGCAGAATTTATTGTCAAGAAAGAAAGCAAAGCTACCGTTGATACATATAAAAGTACCGGAATGGCCGACCAGAAACTAAATTACACCGCCGGACAGACAGATATCAAACTGGTTTTGCCGGTCGAGGCAAAAATCGAAGGCATCGTTGTTCAAAAAAGCACCGGCAAGCCGGTCGGTGGCGTGAAATTAATGGCAAGAACTGAGCAAGGCATTTGGTATTTCAGAAACAAACCCCTTGTTTCAAATGAGGATGGAACATTTAGTTTAAATGCCCTTGCTTCAGATAGATTCACACTGGGACTTACTCCGTCAACAGATGAGTTGTCGGATTGGATAGCCGAATCCGTTGAGGTAATAACCGAAGTTGGCAAAACCAAAAGCAACGTGAAGATAGAGTTGGAAAAAGGCGGAATATTGGAGGTTGTGGTTACAGATACCGTAAATAAACAACCTGTCGAAAAGGCAAGTGTAAGCGTTCGAAATCAGGCAAGCAGTGAATATCAGAGCGGCCGTTCCGACAAAGATGGAATCGCACGGATTCGACTTGTGCCGGGAGAATATCAGATAAGTTATGTTTCCAAAGAAGGTTATTCGCGTCAGAGGGCCCAGGATATTGTTACAATTGAAGAAGGTAAGACCGAACACATCGAATATGAGCTTGTCGGCATACCGAAAATTACCGGTGTGGTACGCAATGAAAAGGGTGAGCCCCTCAAAGGCGTAAAACTGAAAGTTTGTCCAATGGGAGGCAGGGAAGATTCTGCTACGGACGCTGAGGGAAAATTTGAGGTTACTTATGACCCTGGACGCTGGGGCAGCGGCGAGATCCCCATCATGTTTCTTGTCTGCCGATATGAAGAAGATAACCTGGCCGCCGCCGTTCAAATCGATGAAGATGCGGGAGAGCTTGATATAACACTCAAACCCGGCGTAATCTTCACCGGAAAAGTCCTGGACCCGGAAGGTAAAGGCATTGAAGGGGCTACACTTTACGTGAATCTACGGGTGTCCAATTGGGGTTCACCAATAGGACGCGAACGGATAAAGACAGACGCACAGGGAAAATTCGAAATCAGGGCCATACCTGCCGATAATAAATATAATCTTTATACAAGGGCTGAAGGATATGGTGAAAATCGTTCTGAGCAAATCATTACGGATGACGCCGTGGATAATCGTCTCGATATAGGAACGATAACTTTAGCCGTAGCGAACCTTTCTATTTCAGGCGTGGTGGTGGATGATGAAGATAAGCCCGTAGCCGGTGCAATGATTTCCTGCTTTGGCGATAACCAGCCTCGTCGCAACACTCTAACCGATATGGACGGTAAATTTACACTTGAGAAGGTTTGTGCCGGAAAGATACGAATCAGCGCAAATAAAAGTGGCACACCACGATTGTACGGCAATATCGAAACCGAGGGTGGAGCGACCGATGTCAGTATTGTAATAAGCCAAAGGTCTTCTTCAACCAGATATCAGCCGAAGCGGCCGCCTTCGCTCATTGGAAGACCCTTACCTGAGCTGAAAGACGTAAAAGTTGAAATCCCATCGTCCGATGCCGACGGTAAGATGATTCTTGTCTGCTTCTGGGATATGGAACAAAGGCCGTCGCGTTACTGTATCATGCAGCTCGCCAAACAAGCAGAACAGCTAAAGCAAAAAGGCATAATCGTTGTCGCTGTCCAGGCCTCGAAGATTGATGAAAACAAACTCAATGATTGGGTGAAAAAATACAAAATCCCCTTCCCGGTCGGAATGGTTCAGGGTGATGTGGAAAAAAGCCGTTTCGCCTGGGGCTTACGTTCGCTTCCCTGGCTGATTCTCACTGATCGCAAGCACGTTATCCGGTCAGGAGGTTTTGGAATCAACGATTTGAATGAGAAAATCGGAGGTATTGTAAATGTGGAACCTTAATAGATTAGCAGCAGCAATGTGTATTCACCGTCTCGTTTTGTTCGGCGGGAGCCGTCGGTTGTGAGACTAAAGCCGCGAAGTTAGTTCGGGTGGTTAGTGAAAGTGAAAACTGGATTCATGAAATTGATAGTTTGTACATTCGTATTGAAATCAAATCGACAAAGACACCAAAGCCGGCTAATAGCTCTCTTTGTTCTCTGTGGCTAAAACAAAATCCGCGAAATCGGTGCAATCCGTGGTTAAATATTATTGAATTCTCTGAGTTCTCTGTGTGCTCTGTGGCTAATTTTTTTGCCTTTTTTTTTGACTTTTGTTTGAAAATATGTTATAATACACCTATGTTAGCCAGAAGGCAAACATAAACCGCCAGTAGGCAGATTTCCATAATCTACTCAAGAATCCGTGTAATTTATGCCATAGGTATCTTTGAAGCTTGTCCTGAGCAGAGCCTGCCCTGAGCATGGCCGAATGGGTCGAATGGATCCGTGGTTTAAAATAGTTAAAATATTAGTGAAAAATCAATCAAAAACGCTGATACCTCAGAACAAAAATTAAAATTTTTAAATAATTTTTAACTCACTTTCCCAAATTGAGTTACGAGAATCCCGAATCGAGAATCGAGGACTTTTTTCGCATCAAAAGTGCAGGTAGCTCTAATTATAGAGGCGCCACTTTTTCGCCTACGGCAAAAAGCGGCCAGTTATTTACGTGCCTATAAGGCACCCAGCCGGCCCAGACTCTTGAATCCAGTATCCAGTATCCGCCATTGGGCGTCCTGTGGAGAGTATCCAGTATCGTGAATCCAGTATCGAGAATCCAGTATCGAGTATCCAGAATCGAGAATCCAACTTTAGCTCACTTTAGGCACTTTAGCTCACTCTTCACTCCCTCGCCCCTCTACATCTGTCGAGAACCCTCTACAAATCAGCTACTTTTTATGCAAAACAAACCCAATTATTGAAAAGTTAAATGAACGTAAGTATCTTTTCGAAAATGGCTTATGAAAATATATCCAATTGGACACTTGGTGAAAACAAACCCAATTCAAACCCAATCAAACCCAATTTCCAAAAAGCCCAAATGAATGTAAACTCACTTATAACAAAGGATTACAGAAAAAACGTCGCTTTTGTAGTCCGAAAAAACAAACCCAATTCAAACCCAATCTCCGAAAAGCCAAAAATGAACGTAAAATTGCTTGCCACAAAGGTTTATGAGAATATAACCACCCACAGGCCCAAAAAAACAAACCCAATCAAACCCAATTTCAAAGGCAAAAAAATGACTGTGATCGATTTCAACTCGCTTATAAACTTTGGCCAAATTATTTTCATGGAAACATTGAAAAGGCCACCTCTTTTCATTAGAGTGACACATATTCTGTCATTCTTGACAGAATGTATTATATGCCACTTTAAGGGTATTTTAAGCACTGTAGTCCCAAATGCCGTGACATCCGTCAGAAAGACTCACTTGTCTTGGGGCTATCACACCCGGGCCCGACTATGGACAACACGTCAGCTAATGCCGTCACCGGCGAGAGTCGCTCCGGCGCATTGCCTCGCCGCCCTTTGGACTGGCTGAAGGTCTTCGGCCCCGGAGCAATCATTGCATCGCTGACGATCGGAACCGGCGAGCTGATTTTTTCGAGCCGAGGCGGCGCACTCTTCGGATACCGCATCCTGTTTCTGTTCGTCGTCATCTCACTGTTGAAGTGGGGCCTGGTGGTGGCATCATCACGTCACATGGTGTTAACCGGCGTCCATCCCTACCAGCGGATGCTCGATCTGCCGGGACCCCGCGGCTGGTTGCTGCTGGTGCTGTTCCTGATCGCGGCCGTTTGCTTGCCGATCTGGATCAGTTTCCACAGCGGCGTCCTGGGCAACTTGACCGCCTGGATGACCGGGACGAGCGAAATGTTGGGAGGCGGCATCGACTACCTCTGGGGCGCAGCTATCCTGGCCGTCGTGGTGGCGATCACCGCCTTGCGCGGTTACTCGACGCTGGAGCGCATTCAACTGATTATTGTGGCCGCAATGGTCTTCAGCGCCGGCGTGACGCTGGTTCTCTACCACCCGGATTGGCTGGGGCTTTTGAAGGGGGCCGTCATTCCGCAACCCTATGTGTACCCGCAGTGGCTCAGCGCCGAGTATCCGCATATCGCCGGCCAGCCGGTGTGGGTCGAGACGACGCGTTACGTTGGCGTTATCGGTGGCGCCGGTTTCGACTATTTGGCATACACCTCCTTTATGCGCGACAAAGCGTGGGGACAGGCCGGTGAGGGTCCGGTCTCTGCCAAACGGCTCGCCGAGATCGCCGGTGACCCGGCACATCCGGTTCGACGCTGGGTCCGCGCTCCGCTGGTCGATTGCTCGATCAGCTTTCTTGTAATCGTCGCTTTCAGCGCCGTCTTCGTAGCTTCGGGAGCGTTGATCCTCGGCCCGCATCACAAGATCCCCGACGAGAAGAATCTGCTCAATCTCCAATCGGCCTTCGTCACGGGCATACATCCTTGGTTGTTGCCGCTGTACGTGGCGGGAGCTTTCCTGACCATGTTCGGAACGCTCTATGGCACACTGGAAGTCGCTTGCTGCATCGTCAGCGAAATGGCGCACGCCGTGAGCCGCAAGTTTGCCATCCGGCACGCCCGCCGCATCAAGCGCATAACGGTCATCTGGTGCGCCGTCGGTGCATGCGCAATTCTGTTATGGTTGTTTGCCTATCAGTCCACCGGTGCAACAGGCAAGCCGCGCTTGCTGCTGGCGATCTTGACTCCCGCCAACCTGTTTACCGGTGTATTAGGTTGTGGTTTGTTTTGCCTGATGAATCTGTGGATGGACCGGAGATTTCTTCCCAAAGTGTTGCGGCTGCCCGGGTGGCTATGGTTGTTGAATCTGGTTTCCGGTTTCGTTTTTCTCGGCCTGGGGCTGAAAGGTTACTGGGACGACCAAAGCCGCTGGTACGCGCTGGGCAGCCTGTGCGTCATGCTTTTGGTCTCAGCAGCAGGCGCGCATCTGGCCGGCAGATGGATCGCACCGGCAGATGAGAAAGACGCCTGATAATCGGCAGTATTCCTGATAGTTGCACAGAGCTCTTAGGGCAATTCAAAAGCGATTGCATTGAGCGGTGGATTGTTCAAACGCAGAATATCAATACTGTTGGTTCTAATGTATGTGCTCATCCCAGCCTAAAATTCAGAGGTGTTTCGGTTAGACTTCAAGGGTCAGCTTCAGGGAGTCCTTAGCGCATTCGGCATACATCTCGAAGGCCTCCGGGGCCTTGTCCCAGGGCATGCGCGGGGTGACCATCTCGGTGAGGGCCGAGGACCGATCATCGAGGATCATGTCCACCGCTGTTTGGAAGAATAGACCACACTCCGGGCCGACACAGGTGTTGATCTGAACTTCCTGGCGGAAGACATGATACCAGGGGAACTCCTGCAGCTCATAGTTCGGCACACCGAAAACGAGTAACTTGCCACCGTGCCTGGGCAGATACGCAGCGGTCTTCAGTGAATCGACGTAGCCCACCGCCTCAACTGCTAAGTCAACCATTTTCCCGTTAGTCAACTCCTTGACAACCTTGACAACATCCTTTTTCGAAGCGTCGATGATATGGTCGGCCCCGTAGCGTTTGGACCATTCCAATCGCCAGTCGAGCAGATCGGCCGCAATGACCTTGCTCGCTCCCATCAGCCGCAATACATGTGTGAATATCAATCCCGTTGGGCCCTGGCCGACCACGGCGCAGGTTTGGCCGTTTACGTCGTCCGTCCGCGTAAGCGCCCGAAGCACCGTCGCCAGCGGCTGGGCAATGATCAGCGCCGCGGGGTCGGGCGTGTCCTTGGGCAGACGGGCAATAGCCGGAGGTCGAGAGACGATGTACTCGGCGAAACCATAAGGGCCATGAGGCAGGGCCAGCACTAATGCTCCTTCTTCCCAGTCATCACAGTGAGACTCGACTACTATGCCGATGTTTTCGTGTCCGGACCAGCCTACCGGAAAAGGAAAATCAATGTCGCCCCAGAGACCTTTGCCGGTGTATTGGCCCATGTTGCTTCCACAAAGGGCCACGTGGCTGCACCGCACCAGCACCTCGCCTTCGACCGGCTCGGGTCTTGGAGCGTCGTCCAGCATCGCAATCTTTCTCGGCGCCACTATCTGGATTGCTCTCATTGCTAACCTCACAGTCTTATTGCCGAAACGTATATGCACTATATTGATGACTGCATCCACAAGGTTTTCAAATGGGTCCTCTGATAGCAATGTTGACCCGGAGTACTGTAACCTTGTTGGCTCTTACTACAATAATGTGTTACAAAATAAAATCAAGAATTCTGGAAAATAGTAATAGGAGAATATGGCAGGGTCTTCTATACACACTGTGGCAAAACGGGTAATCGCGTGTCTAATCTTGTTGAAATTAGAATAAAAATCTGGTAAAATAAATTTTGGTTTATTAACATAAGTGGCAGCAGAAGCTATCAAATTTTTCATTATTGCCATTGGTTGGAGATTATGAGAAGAAATCAAAGCAAGCAAATCCTGGTAAAATTAATCTGTATTCATCTGTGGAGTTTTTTACTATTAAATCAAGCTCATGCAGATGACAGTTGGAAACAACCTCTCGCCGAAAAAGCAGAAATTATCGAAGACGGCATTCAAAAACGACACAATATTCTCGGTCTTTATCCGTCGATGGTTG
>Ga0209979_1003142_pt1 | contig 14891 bp, 13 predicted proteins | sample AnhtaG_FD_183114 | JGI IMG/M metagenome (GOLD analysis project Ga0209979, IMG submission 183114) | Deep subsurface microbial communities from Anholt, Denmark to uncover new lineages of life (NeLLi) - Anholt_01485 metaG (SPAdes) (version 2) | ecosystem: Environmental > Aquatic > Marine > Oceanic...
GGCGGCGGGTCGCCTTCCTCTACACTATCCCCACCTTCCAGAACCCGGCCGGAATTACCCTGACGGCGAAACGCAGGGAGGCACTCGTGGAACTAGCCGGTAAGCGGGGGCTGCTCCTGGTGGAGGACGACGTCTACCGGGACCTCTGTTACGAGGGGCGGGTGCCCCCCTCCCTGTTCGAGCTGACCAGGGGGCGAGGGGTGATCCGGCTGGGGAGCTTCTCCAAAATCCTGGCCGCCGGGCTGCGGCTGGGCTGGATCATCGCCGAACCGGCGGTGATCCGGCGGATCGTCAGTTGTGGGCTGAAGGGAAACGAGGGGGGAGCCAACCCCTTCGTGGCCCACGTGGTGGCCGCCTTCTGCCAGGAAGGGTGGCTGGAGCCGCACATCGCCCGGCTGGTCGCCCGCTACCGGACCCGGCGGGACGCGCTGCTGGCGGCACTGGAGCGGGAGATGCCCGACGGTGTGCGCTGGACGTGCCCAGCCGGCGGTTTCTTCATCTGGCTGACCCTGCCCGAGCCGCTGGAGGCCGAGGCGGTGCTGGCCAAGGCCACGGAGCGGGGAGTACTCTTCACGCCAGGTGTGCGCTTCTTCGCTGAGGCGTCGGAGGGAGGCGGTCGGGGCAATCTCCGCCTCCCCTTCAGCTTCCTCTCTGAGACCCAGATGGCGGAGGGGGTGAGAGTCCTGGCAGAGGTGATCCGGCAGCATGGTACAGACGGGCAAGAGACAAGAAGTGTGGGGGCGGGTCATAGCCTATAGCTGGACCTTAGAGCGCGTTTGAAAAGCGATAGCGATTGGCCCTCACCTTCCCCCCAACCCCCTTCCTCTCCCAACCCTTCGGCTTCGCTCAGGACAAGCTTTGGGGGAGGAAAAGGGTGCCGAGAGGAGCGAGGCGGGGGATGGGGAGGGCCTTTACGTAGGGGTAAGGCTGGCCCTTACCCGACTCAATGCGCATCACAGCGCAGGTTTCACCAGAAGGAGTTCCCATGCACGTTGATCTATTCATTCACAGCGCCGCCCAACTCCTTACCCTCGCCTCTGATGGCCCCAAGCGAGGTGTGGCGATGGGGGAACTGGGCATTATCGAGGACGGGGCGGTGGCTATTAAGGATGGCCTCATCGGCCTGGTGGGGCCGACGTCGGAGGTGCGGGGGCAGGTCACGGCCGCTGAGGAGATAGATGCCGCGGGCAAGGTGGTCATGCCTGGCTTCGTTGATCCCCACACCCACCTTGTCTTCGCCAGCGACCGGGCCGATGAGTTTGAGCAGCGCATCAAAGGCGCTACCTACATGGAGATCATGGCCGCCGGCGGGGGGATCATGAACACGGTACGGGCCACGCGGGCGGCCAGCCTGGATGAACTGGTCGCTCAAGCCCGAGAGCGCCTCGATGAGATGCTGGCCCACGGCACCACTACCGCCGAGGCCAAGACCGGCTACGGCCTGGACACCGAGAATGAGCTCAAGATGCTGGAGGCCATTTGGATCCTAGACAAGGCCCATCCCATAGACCTGATTCCAACCCTCCTGGGGGCCCATGCGGTGCCCACCGAATACCAGGGCCGCACCGAGGAATACGTGGATTTAGTGATCGATGAGATGCTGCCTCTAGTCGTGCAAAGGGGTCTGGAGGAATTGTGGGGGCGGAAAGAAGAAGCTCCAGCAGCCCCTCCCCTGTTTTGCGATGTCTTCTGCGAGGAGGGGGTTTTCACCCTGGAAGAATCACGCCGCATCTTGACCAAGGCCAAGGAATTGGGCCTGGGACTGAAGATCCATGCCGATGAGTTCAGCTCCCTGGGAGGGGCAGCATTGGCTGCCGAGCTTGGCACGATTGCAGTTGCCCACCTGCTCTGCACGCCTCCAGAGGAGATGGCTCTGCTCGCCGAAGCGGGCACTATTGCCGTCCTTCTGCCCGGGGGTACCTTCGGCCTGGGGCAACGAGCATACGCCGATGCGCGCGGCCTCATCGCTGCGGGCGTCCCTGTGGCTCTGGGCACCGACCTCAACCCCGGCACTTGCTGGTGCGAGTCAATGCAACTGATCGTTGCCTTGGCCTGTCGCTTCATGGAAATGACCCCTGCCGAGGCCATCGTCGCTGCTACCATCAACGCTGCTCACGCCGTCAGGTTGGGCGATCAGGTGGGGAGTCTGGAAGTCGGCAAGAAGGCCGATATCCTCATCCTGGATATTCCCGATTATCGCCATCTGTCCTATCGCTTCGGTGTCAACCTGGTGGATAAAGTGATAAAGGGCGGTGGTGGTTCGGCTGTTCCTTCGGCTACGCTCAGGACAGGGCTCACCACAGGGCTGGTGGTGGGCGGGTTGCACCTGGCTTGACGAAATCGCCAAAGTAAATTACAATGACAGACGATTTACCTTGAAGGGATGAGCGCAGAGTGTTCGAAAACCTCACAGATAAGCTGCAAGAAGTCTTCAGCAAACTGGCCAAGCGGGGCAAGCTCTCCGAGGGCGATGTTGATGCCGCCCTGCGCGAGGTGCGGGTGGCTCTCTTGGAGGCTGACGTCAACTACAAAGTGGTCAAAGACTTCGTGGCTAGGGTGCGTGAGCGGGCCGTCGGTGCTGAGGTGATGAGGACCTTCATGCCGGCCCAGCAGGTGGTCAAGATCGTCAATGAGGAGCTGATCAAGACCCTGGGCGAGCCCAGCAAGCTCGACTTATCGGGCTCGCCGCCTCACGTCATCATGTTAGCGGGCCTTCAGGGATCGGGCAAGACGACTACGGCCGCTAAGCTGGCCCTGAGGTTGCGCAAGTCCGGCCATCGGCCCCTCCTCGTGGCCGCCGACCCCCGTCGGCCGGCCGCAGTGACTCAGTTGGAGGTGCTGGGAAAGCAGTTGGACATCCCCGTCTATGAAGAAGGTTCCGACGTGCCTCCACCGACTGTCTGCGCCAACGCCGTCAGGCGGGCCGAAGAGTCGGCCTATAACACCGTCATCCTGGACACCGGCGGCCGATTGCACATTGACGAGGAGCTGATGCGGGAGCTGGCAGAGATCAAGAAGAATGTCTCGCCTCAGGAGGTGCTGCTGGTGGCCGACGCCATGACGGGCCAGGACGCCGTGAGGGTGGCTGATGACTTCAACCAGCGGGTGGGTTTGACGGGCCTGATCCTGACCAAGGCCGATGGCGACGCCCGTGGCGGGGCGGCCATCTCCATCCGCTCCGTGACCGGCGTACCCATCAAATTCCTGGGCGTGGGCGAGAAGACCGATGCTCTGGAGCCCTTTTATCCCGATCGCCTGGCCTCGCGCATCCTGGGCATGGGCGATATCCTCAGCCTGATCGAGAGGGCAGAGACAGCCCTCGACCAGGAGGAAGCCCTGGCCGTGGGTAGGAAGCTGGCTAAGGGTGAATTCGACCTGGAGGACTTCCGGCGGCAACTGCGCGAGGTCAAGAAGATGGGGCCTCTGAGTCAGATATTGGACATGATCCCTGGCTTTTCCCAGATCAGCCAGGAACTGTCGCCGGAGATCACCGACCAGCAGATGAAGCGAATTGAGGCTATTGTCAACTCCATGACCTTGGAGGAGCGGCACAACCCCCAGATCATCAACGCCAGCCGCAAGCGGCGCATCGCCCGGGGCTCCGGTACCACCGTCCAGGAGATCAACCGGCTCCTCGGCCAATTCCGCCAGATGCAGCGCATGATGAAACAGCTCACCAGCGGGCGGGTCCCGTTTTCGATTCTCAGGCAGTTGGGCGGTTAGGAGGTTACGACGAACAACGATAAAGCGATCCAAGTCCAAGATTTGCACAAGAACTTCGGCGACGTCTACGCCGTGCAGGGCGTCAACTTCGACGTCCAGGCGGGCGAGATATTCAGTCTGCTGGGGCCCAACGGCGCGGGCAAGAGCACCATCATCTCCATGCTCGCGTGCCTCTTGGAGCCAACCCAGGGGGACGCGCTGGTGATGGGCCACTCCATCCTGCGCGATCCGATGGCGGTAAAGGCGGCCATCGGTGTCATCCCGCAGGACATCGCGCTCTACGAAGACCTCTCTGCCCGCGAGAACCTCAACTTCTGGGGCAAGATGTATGGCCTGCGGGGTGCCGCGCTTCGCCAGCGGGTGGACGAGGTGCTGGGGGTCATCGGCCTGGCCGAACGCCAGAAAGGGCGGGTGGGCAAGTTCTCCGGCGGGATGAAGCGGCGGCTGAACATCGGCATCGCCCTGCTGCACAAACCTCAGGTCATCATCATGGACGAGCCGACGGTGGGCATTGATCCCCAGAGCCGCCGCAACATCCTGGACAACGTCAAGGAACTGAACCAGCAGGGGATGACCGTTCTCTACACGACCCACTACATGGAAGAGGCCCAGGAGCTTTCCGATAACATCGCCATCATGGATCAGGGCAAGATCATCGCCCACGGCGCCCACGACGAACTGGTCAAAATCGTGGGCGAGTTGGATCGGATTGACCTGACCATCAACGCCGAGGCGGGGCGGGTGCTGGAGCGGTGGCAGGCGACCGAGGGAGTGCATCAGGTTTCTGCCGAGAACGGCCAACTCACACTCCTGGTAGACGACAGCAATGTCGTCCTGCCGCGCCTGTTTGAGTCGGCCAGCCGCGCGGGGGTGCGCATCACGTCGGTGGAGATCCAGGAGCCAAACCTGGAGGCGGTCTTTCTGCACCTCACCGGCCGTGCTCTGCGCGACTGAAAGGTGTTGCGTGCCTAGTTTCTACCGAATACGCAACACGCAATACGCAGGGGTACGAGACCACCCATGAAAGTTCTAGACATCGCTCTCAAGGATATGCTCCGCTCCTTCCGCAGCGGGTTCGCGCTGGTGATGATGTTCGTCGTGCCGCTGCTGATCACGGGCATAATCTACTCTGCTTTCGGGGGCCTGGGGGGCGACGGCGGCTTCGACCTGCCGGTGACGCGGGTGCAGGTCGTCAACCTGGATCAGCCGGGGCCGCAGTTCAGTTTCTCTTTTGGGCAGATGCTGGTTGGGTTCCTGCAAGACGAGAGACTGGCAGAGCTACTGCAAGTGACGGAGGCGGCCGACGAGGCCAACGCCCGCGCGGCGGTGGACAGCCAGGACGCCGGGGTAGCGGTCATCATCCCGCCCGATTTCACCACCGCCGCGTTGGCACCGGAGGGTAGAGCCTCGATCACGCTGTATCAAGACCCCACCCTGACGCTGGGGCCGGGCATCGTCAAGGGGATAGTCAGCCAGTTTGTGGATGGCTTCGCTGGCACCAGGATTGCCTCCGGCGTCGTCGCCGACCAACTGGGCCAGCGGGGGGTGGCGATTGATGCCAGCCTGATGCAGGAAGTTGCCATGCAGTACGGAGCCTGGGCCGAAGCGCTGGGCAGAAGCCGGGGCGAGGGGGCGCACCCGGCGCTCGACATCCAGCCCCCACCCAGCAAAACTGAGCCAGTCAGTCAGGGGGCGGGGATGATGGGGCCGATCATGGCTGGGATGGTGATCTTTTTCGCCTTTTTCACCGGCGCCAGCACAGCCGAGACGATTATCCGCGAGGACGAAGTGGGAACCCTGGCGCGGCTCTTCACGACCCCCACACCGCGAGCGGTCATCCTGGGCGGCAAGTTCGCCGCCGGCTTCATCACGCTCATCGTCCAGGTGGTCGTGCTGATGTTGGCTTCGGCCGTCATTTTCCGTATCCGCTGGGGTGAGCCTCTGTCCGTGGCGTTGGTGGCGTTGGGACTGGTCGTCGCCGCGGTCGGCTTTGGCCTGTTTATCATGTCATTCCTCAAGAGCACGCGCCAGGCCGGGCCAGTGATGGGCACGGTACTGACCCTGAGTGGTATGGTGGGCGGGCTGTTCACCACTGGCTTCCAAAACTTGCCCGCTGCTTACGACACCATCAACCTGCTTACGCCTCACGGTTGGGTCTTGCGTGGCTGGAAACTGGTCATGGCGGGCGGCGGCGTGGGCGATGTGCTTTTGCCGGTCCTCGTCACCCTGGGGATGGGCATCATTTTCTTTGCCGTCGGCGCCCTTGTCTTCCGCAGACGGTTTGCGTAGAAGCAGGAGGGGATCCATGCGTGTGATTGATCTGGCCCTCAAAGACCTGTTGCAGATCGTTCGAGACCGGAGATCGGCGTTCTTTCTGGGGGTGATGCCCATCCTCTTCACCTTCTTCTTTGGCTTGGTGTTTGGCTCCAGCGCAGAGGGCGATCCCCGCCTGCCGGTGGGATTTGTGATCCACGACGAGAGCGACGCCCTCAGCGCTAGCTCGCAGACTCTGTTGGAGGCGTCGGATGCCATCCGACCGGTCCTCCTGGAGGGGAACGATGCAGATAGTGCGGCCGAGTCTGTCCTGAGCAAGGTCGAAGGATCAGTCCGTGATGGGGATTTGGCAGGCGCGGTGATTGTGCCGGTCGGTTTCGGCGAGCAGGCCCTCGCGGGCGAGAAGCCGCGTCTGACGGTCATCGTTGATCAAAACACGCCGGCTGGGCAGACGGCCAGCAGTGCAGTCCAGGCGGCCATGACGCGCCTGCTGGGCGCAGTCGAGACCGCCCGACTCAGCGCGGAGGCGTTTGAGGCACGGGAGGGGTTCGAGAGCGAGGCAGCCCGTCGGGCTTACCTGGACGAGGCACTGGCGCTGGCGAGTGAGGCCTGGCTCCAACCACCGCTCACCGTCGCGGTCGAGCAGTCGGGCGCAGCAGCCGAGGAGGGGGAGGAGATATCGCCGAACGTCTATACCCAGTCATCGCCGGGGATGATCGTCCAGTTCGTCGTTTTCGGGCTGAACGCGTCGGCGATGGTGCTGGTGCTGGAGCGCAGGTCCAGGACGCTGCAGCGGTTGCTCACGACCCCCATCACTCGAACTCAGGTGATTGCCGGCCACGTGCTGGCGATGTTCCTCGTTGTATTCCTCCAGCAGGCGTTGCTCGTTGCCTTCGGCCAACTGGCCTTCGGCGTGGACTACATGCGCGAACCGCTGGCCATTCTCCTGGTGATGGTGACGCTGGCGCTCTGGGTCGCCAGCCTGGGGTTGCTCATCGGCGCAATGTCCAAAAGCGAGGATCAGGTCATCATGTGGGCCCTCATGGCCATGTTCGTCTTCTCAGCCCTGGGCGGCGCGTGGTTCCCGCTCGATGTCACGGGCAAGACATTCGCGGCCATAGGCCATTTGATGCCGACTGCCTGGGCGATGGACGGCTTCCAAAACATCGTCCTGCGCGGTCTGGGCTTGAGCTCAGTGCTGCTCCCGGCGGGCATCCTGCTGGCCTACGCCGTGGCCTTTTTTGCGCTGGCGGTATGGCGGTTCAAGTTCGAGTAGCAATGGAAAGAAGGTGGCGGAATGATAGATGTGATCAAAGCGTCGGATGTCGAGCCGGTGGAGATGGTGCCGGGCGTGTGGCGGCGCACCCTCTCCTGGGGTGAGCGATTGATGATCGTTCATGTCATCCTGGAGGAGGGGGCGGTTGTTCCAGCCCATCGGCACCCCCATGAACAGATTACCTATATCGTCGAAGGGGAGCTATCCATGGATGTCGAGGGGCGGACCTATGTCCTCGTGGCGGGGGATAGCCTGCAGTTCCCAGCCGATGTAGAGCATGGGGCGACCGCTGTCAAGCGCACCCTTGTCATTGACTCCTTCTCCCCACCACGGGAGGAGTACAAATAAGAGCGAACGAAACTAACAAACCATACACCAAATCGAAAGGAGTTCAAGAAAAGAGAAATGGTAAAGATCAGACTACGTCGCACGGGCAAGAAGAAACAGCCCAGCTACCGGGTGGTGGTGGCCGATTCCCGAGCGCCGCGGGACGGGCGCTTCATCGAGACCATCGGCCACTATAACCCACGCACAGACCCGCCCACCGTTCAGATAGAAGAGGACCGAGCTCTTTACTGGCTATCGCAGGGGGCTCAGCTTACCGATGCAGTGGCTAGGTTGTTGAGAAACAAGGGCACCCTCGACCGATTCACTCGCTTGAAGGAGGGAGAGGACCTGGAATCTCTACTGGCGGAGGCGGCTGCAGAAGAACTCGTGGCCGAAGAGGTTGCTTCGCTGGAAGAGGAGGTGTCGGTGGAGGAGGCAGCACCTACTGAGGCCGAAGTCGCTGAGGAGGTCACTATTGCTGACGAGGAAGTACCTTTGGAAGAAGAGGCGCCGATAGAGGAGGCTGTACCTACCGAGGCCGAAGTCGCCCAGGAAGCCCCTATTGTTGAGGAGGAAGTACCTTCTGAGGAAGAGCTCATAGAAGCGCCTATTGAAGAGGAAGTCGAAGGGACCACAGGTGAGGAAGCCGACTAGCTCAGTATATCAAGCAAAAGGAGGGCGACCCAATGAAGGAACTGATTGAGAACATCGCAAAATCGCTGGCGGATGACCCATCGCAAGTCCGTGTGGATGAGATCGAGGGCACAAACTCCGTTGTCCTTGAGTTGCACGTAGCTCCAGAGGACATGGGACGGATCATCGGCAGGAAGGGACGGGTGGCCAACGCCATGCGCACCCTGCTAAGGGTACTCGCTGCTAAGCAGGGCAAGCGCGTTACCCTGGAAATCGTCGAATCTCCAGTGGCGGAGGCGGCTGCAGAAGAAGTCGTTGCCGAAGAGGCTGCCCCGGTGGAAGAAGAGGCGCCGGTGGAGGAGGCTGCACCTACCGAGGTCGAAGTCGCCGAGGAGGTTCCTATTGTTGAGGAGGAAGTACCTTCTGAGGAAGAGCTCATAGAAGCGCCCTTTGAGGAGGAAGTCGGAGAGACCACGGGCGAAGAAGCCGACTAGCTCAGTACATCACAAGCAGAAGGAGGGCGACCCAATGAAGGAACTGATTGAGTACGTCGCAAAATCGCTGGTGGATGACCCATCACAAGTCCGTGTGGATGAGATCGAGGGCACTAACTCCGTTGTCCTTGAGTTGCACGTAGCTCCAGAGGACATGGGACGGATCATCGGCAGGAAGGGACGGGTGGCCAACGCCATGCGCACCCTGCTAAGGGTAGTCGCTGCTAAGGAAGCCAAGCGCGTTACGTTGGAGATCGTCTAATAGCGATCAAGGCGGGGGCTCCGTTACGTGCCCCCGCTCTCTTTTTCAGGTCGCAGCGGGATGAAGGATTCAAAACCTGGGAGAGCAGATAATAAGGCTGGGCCTCGTTACTTGGTTATCGGCCGGGTAGCAAGGCCCTGGGGGAACCGGGGCGAGGTAAAGGTGGAGATCATGACCGATTTCCCAGACCGCTTCGCCCTGCTGCGAGAGGTCTACCTGGGGCCGAAGGCTGTGCCTTTCGCCCTGGAGGGCTTCCGCCTGCACAAACGGTCGGCTCTTCTCAAACTGGAAGGTTGCAATGATCGGGCTGCACTCGAGAAACTGCGGGGCCAATTGGTGCAAATTCCGATTGAGGAGGCCATGCCTTTGGGCGAGGATGAGTACTACGTGCACCAAATCGTCGGCCTCACTGTTTGGACGATGGAAGGGGAATACTTGGGCACGGTGGGTGAAGTCATCTCCACGGGATCCAACGACGTTTACGTGGTGCGGAGCGAGGGGCGGGAGATGCTGATCCCAGCCATCGAGGACGTGGTGCTGGAGATCAATCTGGCTCAGGGACGGCTGATTGTGGAGCTGATGGAGGGTTTGATTTAACGCCATCGGGCAGGGTTGGGAGGACTTCTCCTGAAGGGGGCTTCACTTATGCTTGACAAGGAAGCCCACATCGTGGTATGCTTACAGGTGGCAGCGATAAGTGGGGCTCAGAAACCAGGCTTCGTCCTGAGGGTCAGCCCGAAGCGGTTTTGCTGAAGAATGTGACTTTTCGTACTGCGGAGAGCCCCAAAAGCAAGAGTGCGCCCATTCGAGTAGGAGAAAAACCTGGTTTCTCTCAAAGTGTCCGGTAGCAAATCTACAGGAGGTTTCGGTGGCCGAGGTCAAATATTGGGTTGGCTTTAACATCGTTCGCGGGATAGGGCCGATGAGGTTCAGGGCCTTGGTCGATCACTTCGGCGATTTGGAAAAGGCTTGGCACGCCGACGCTCGTGAGCTAAAAAAGGCAGGGTTGGATCGGCGTGCCCTTGAGAGCCTTATGACCACGCGCTCTACGATTTCGCTGGATGGGGAAATGGAGAAGATCGAGCGCCAGGGAGCGAGGGTGCTCACCTGGGACGATCCCGCCTACCCGCCTCGCTTGCTGAACATCTACAACCCGCCGCCGGTGCTCTACGTTAAGGGTGAGATCTTGAGTGAGGACCAGTGGGCGGTGGCTGTGGTCGGAACCCGGAGGGCCACGGTCTACGGGAAGGAGGCGGCGCGATGGATAGCTGGCGATCTGGCCCGCAACAGGGTCACCATCGTCAGCGGCCTGGCCCGGGGGATAGATAGCGAGGCCCACCGAGCCGCTCTGGACGCTGGTGGCCGTACAATCGCCGTCTTGGGCTCTGGCATAGACATCATTTACCCGGCGGAGAGCCGTAGGTTGGCGCAGGCTGTCGTCGAACGAGGGGCTTTGGTGAGCGAGTACGCCATTGGCACCCCACCAGAGGCGGGCAATTTCCCCCCACGCAACCGCATCATCAGCGGGCTGTCCTTGGGAGTGGTCATCGTCGAGGCGGGGGAGAGGAGCGGGGCCCTGATCACAGGAGACTTCGCCCTCGAGCAGGGGCGGGAGGTCTTCGCCGTGCCCGGAAACATCTTCCGCAGGAAAAGCATGGGGACCAACAAACTCATCCAGCAGGGGGCCAAACCGGTCCTCTCTGTGGAGGACGTTTTGGAGGAGCTCAACCTGACTATGGTCAGTAAGCAGGCGGGGGTGCGGGCCGTCGTCCCAGAGAACGAGACGGAGGCTACATTGCTGGAGTACATTACAGCCGAGCCAATCCACGTTGACGAAATCGGGGAAAAGAGCGGCCTGCCCATCGCCCAGGTTTCCAGCACCCTGGCTTTGATGGAGCTCAAAGGCATGGTGCGCCAGGTGGGGGGGATGAATTACGTGCTGGCCAGAGAGGGTCGGGTGGAGTACGTGGTGGACTGAGGGGCGATGTGGTCCCCATCCAGAAGGAACTGCTTGTACTGAGCTTAGCCGAAGTGGAGGTAGAAATTGTATGCTTTGATCATGGCCGGGGGGAGCGGCACCCGGCTCTGGCCCTGCAGCCGAGAGGCTTGCCCGAAGCAGTTATTGGGCCTCCTGTCCGAGAGTACAATGCTGCAGGAAGCCTGTCAGCGCATTACGCCTCTCGTTCCTAGCGATAGAATCTTTGTAGTGACCAACGAGGCTTGCTCCGACGTTGTCCGCCGGCAGATCCCGCAGGTGCCAACAGACAACGTTATCGGCGAGCCGGAGGGCCATGGTACAGGGCCCTGCATCGGCCTATCCGCTTTGTACCTCAGGCGGCTGGACCCTGAGGCGGTGATGGCTGTCCTCACGGCTGATCACTACATCGAAAAGGCGGATGAGCTCCGGCGCGCGCTGGGGGCGGCGGCCCAGGTGGCGGAGGAGGGTCACCTGGTAACCCTGGGCATCGAGCCCAATCGCCCAGCGACGGGCTACGGCTACATCCAACGAGGTGAGAAGTCGGCTCAGGCCAACGGGTACGACGTGTACCGAGTCGAAAAGTTCACCGAGAAGCCCGACCTAACAACAGCTCAAGCTTTCATAGAGAGCGGCCGGTACTACTGGAACAGCGGCATGTTCATCTGGAAGGTTTCAACCATCTTGCGGGAGTTCGAGAAGCTCATGCCCCAACTCTACGCCCAGTTGATGGAAATAGACGCCGCCCTGGGCACAGCGGAGGAACGAGCCGTGCTGGAGCGCATTTGGTCCAAGGTGGAAAATCAGACCATTGACTACGGCGTCATGGAGCGGGCCGACGAGGTAGCCGTCATCCCGGTGGACATCGGCTGGAGCGATGTGGGGAGCTGGGCTACGTTGTTCGAGCTCCTCCCCGCCGACGGGGAGGGCAACGTCGTCGTCGGTCAACACATTGGGCTGGACACCAAGGGCTGTTTAATCCACGGCTCCCACCGTTTGGTGACTACCATTGGCTTGGAAGACATGATCGTTGTGGATACTGAAGATGTCCTCCTCGTCTGTCCCAAAGAGCGGGCTCAGGAGGTGAGGGATTTGGTGAAGAAGCTCAAAGAGAGCGGCAAGGAAGAGTACCTGTGATCAACTTGTACCTATGGCACCGCGCCCCGCTGTATCGCAACATCGAGAGAGAAGGAATGGAACTGTGGACGAGCATACCAAGGTCATCACGGAAGCTGATACTGACGATGTGCGTTACTGGCTAGGGAGGCGCTGGAAGCGAGAGAAGAGATCGTCTTCGCTTACCTGCATGGTTCTTTCGCCGAGGGGCTCCCTTTCCGTGATGTAGATGTGGCTGTCCACCTCGATCCAGCTTTGGCCATGGCCACGGACATTTTCGATAACGAGATGAGCCTCTCGGTGGAGCTTACCCGAAGTCTTCGTTTTCCCGTGGATGTACATGTCCTCAACGGCGCTCCCCTGGGTTTTCAACATAACGTTCTGCAAGGAGAGGTAATGCTACTGCGTGATGAGGATGAACTGACTGATTTCATCGAGCGAGTGGGACTTGAGTACATGGATTTCGCCTATCTGGGACACCAATATCTACTGGAGGTGCTTCGCTCTTAACAACAACCTTGGAGGAAGAAGCTGAGGGGAGAATCATGACCGATAACTCAGTCGTTGCTTATTGTGTGAAGTGCAAAGCTAAACAGGAGATGAAGAACCCGCAGCCGGTCTTCACTAAGGCTGGTCGGCCGGCCACGACGGGCACTTGCCCTGTGTGTGGAACCAGGATGTTCCGCATGGGCGAAACTCCCGCCCACGCCGGGCTTCCCAAGCCCGATCCACCCCAAAAAGCTGGCAAGCTGGTCATTGTAGAATCGCCAGCCAAGGCCCGTACCGTCGGCAGGTTCCTGGGCAACCCCTATCGGGTCAAGGCTTCCGTTGGCCACGTGCGGGATCTACTTAGGTCCCGGCTGAGTGTGGATGTGGAGAATGACTTCGAGCCCTCTTACCGCGTGCCCAAGGAGAAGAAGGAGGTGGTCGAGGACCTGCGGGAGGAGGTCAAGAAGGCTGGCGAGGTCTACCTGGCTACAGACCCCGACCGCGAAGGGGAAGCTATCGCCTGGCACCTCATGCAGGCAGCCAAAATCAGCAAGAAGCAGGCCCGGCGAGTGGTCTTCCACGAGATCACTCGTGACGCCATTGATGAAGCATTCTCTCACCCCCGCAATATAGATATGAAGTTGGTCAATGCCCAACAGGCCCGACGCATCCTGGACCGCCTGGTGGGCTATAAAATCAGCCCGCTTCTCTGGGAGAACGTGCGCAGCCGCACCTCGGCCGGGCGGGTGCAATCGGTGGCCCTGCGCCTCATCGTCGAGCGGGAGCGGGAGATCGACGCGTTTGTGCCGGTAGAATACTGGTCCATTGATGCAGAGCTGGCCAAGCGGGAGAAAAAGCGCCGTAGTTTCACCGCCAAGCTGCACCGCATTCGCGGCGAGGAGGTGGATCTCAAGAGTGAAGACGATGCTCAGAAGATCGTAGATGAGCTGGAGAAGGCGGCCTATGTCGTAACCAAGGTGCGCAAGGGCCAGCGGCGGCGAAATCCCTCGCCTCCTTACACCACCAGCACCATGCAGCAGGAAGCCTCCCGACGGTTGGGCTTCACCGCCAAGCGCACCATGCGGATTGCCCAACAGCTCTATGAGGGGGTGGAGATAGGCCCTGAGGGCTCGGTGGGCCTCATCACCTATATGCGCACCGATAGCGTCAACGTGGCTGCGGCTGCCCAGGAGGAGGCCCGCGCTTATATCGCTGAAAAGTATGGCGCTGACTACAGGCCGGCCAAACCTCGCCGCTACAAGACCAAAGCCAAGGGTGCTCAAGAGGCCCACGAGGCTATCCGGCCCACCTCGGTGCGTCGCGAGCCCAAAGCGATAAAGAAGTATCTCACGCGGGACCAGTACCGCCTTTATGATCTCATCTGGAAGCGCTTCTTGGCCAGCCAGATGTCCTCGGCCATCCTGGACACCGTCTCCGTGGACGTAATAGCAGATAGCAAATGGCAGATAGCCGATAGCGAGCTAACGGTAATCCCTAGCCATCAGCTATCAGCTATCAGCCATAAGCCAGATTATCTCTTCCGGGCCACGGGATCAAGTATTCGATTCCGGGGCTTCCTGATCGTCTACGAGGAGGCCAAAGACGAGGATGAGACTGCTGAGGAAGGCGAAGGCAAGATTCTGCCGCCGCTTTCCAGACGCGAGATTTTGGACCTCCTGCGGCTCTTGCCTGAACAGCACTTCACTAAGCCGCCGCCGCGCTACAGCGAGGCCACCTTAGTCAAGACCCTGGAGGAGTACGGCATCGGCCGGCCCAGCACCTACGCGCCTATAATCTCCATCATCCAAACTCGGGGTTACGTGGATCGCGAGGATAGACGCCTGGTCCCTACCGAGCTGGGCTTTATCGTCAACGATCTCTTGGTGAAGCACTTCCCGGACATCATAAATGTGGATTTCACCGCTCATATGGAGGAGGACCTGGACCTCATCGCCTCAGGTGAACGGGAGTGGGTGCCGGTGTTGCGGGAATTCTATGGCCCCTTTGATGAGGCGGTGAAACAAGCCGAGCGCACCATGGAAAAGGTGGACCTCGGCGAGCAGCTCACTGGCGAGATGTGTGAGAAGTGCGGCCATCCCATGATCGTCAAGTTCGGCCGCTACGGCAAGTTCATGGCCTGCAGCAATTTCCCAGCCTGCCGCAACACCAAGTCCTACCAGATCAAGACCGGCGTGGCCTGCCCGGAGTGTGTCGGCGACCTGGTGGAGAAGCGGACGCGCAGGGGACGCATCTTCTACGGCTGCTCCAACTATCCTGAGTGCGAATTTGCCACCTGGAACCAACCCCTGCCTCAGCCCTGCC
>Ga0209979_1003143_pt1 | contig 14886 bp, 15 predicted proteins | sample AnhtaG_FD_183114 | JGI IMG/M metagenome (GOLD analysis project Ga0209979, IMG submission 183114) | Deep subsurface microbial communities from Anholt, Denmark to uncover new lineages of life (NeLLi) - Anholt_01485 metaG (SPAdes) (version 2) | ecosystem: Environmental > Aquatic > Marine > Oceanic...
TTGCTGGTGTTATCGGTGGTGATATTGAGGGTAAAAAGTTACTTCGTGATTTTCAAAAAATCGGGGTAGATACCAGCCAAATCAGGGTAAAACGTCGGGCAAGAACAGGCTCGGTAGTATGCCTTAGCGATAGTTTAGGCAAGCGCTCTCTCTATGTCTTGCCCGGGGCTAATAACCTGTTGACTATGGATGACCTGGATTTGAGCTATATAAACCGGGCAAAGATGCTCCATATTTCTTCCTTTGCTGATGATAGGCAGTTCAAAGTATCACTGGTGCTGACAGATAGGCTGGATTCATCAGTGAAGGTCAGTTTTGCTCCCGGGGCACTATATGCAGCTAAGGGACTGAAAACTCTTTCCCCAATACTAGCCAGGACCTATGTTCTTTTCATAAACCAGAATGAAATGCAGCAACTAACCGGGAAGGACTTTAAAGCGGGCGCTGAAACCTGCCTTAAGCACGGCTGTGAGATTGTCGTTGTTACCTTAGGCAAAGGAAGCAGGTGGAAAACTGTTATGGCTACCAGTTACATTAGAGACACTGAGAATGAATACATAGTTGAGCCTAGCAACAAAAAAATAATATCCGCCGTAGATACTACTGGCGCTGGAGATGCTTTCGCTGCCGGATTCCTCTATGGTCTACTGAAAGGGTTAGACCTTAAAGAATGTGGCTTTCTCGGTGATATTGCTGCTCAATTTTCCACTACTAAAATGGGGGCAAGGAAGGGACTGCCCACCCTGAATGAACTGTCCCAGCGCTACCGAGAGCTTTATGATAAGGGGGTGTAACTATTTCTTGGCTTCTTCTTTTGTCGGTTTGCTCAGGATTTCATCCACAATCCCATACTCTACTGCTTGCTTGGCGCTAAGATAAAAATCACGGTCGGTATCATGGGTTACCTTGTCCAGCGGCTGGCCAGTATGTTTAACAATAATTTCTTTGATTACATCTTGCTGTCTTGCAATCTCACGTGCAGCAATCACGATATCGGCAGCCTGCCCCTCAGCACCACCCCTCGCTTGGTGCATGTGGATGGTGGAGTTAGGCAGGGCATATCGTTTGCCCTTGGCTCCAGAACATAGAATCACCGTTGCCATACTAGCCGTCATCCCAACGCAAATGGTAGACACATCAGGGCGAATAAGCTGCATGGTGTCATAAATGGCAAGACCAGAGCTGATAAGCCCACCGGGACCCTGAATATACATGTTGATGTCTTTATCCGGGTCTTCTCGTTCCAGATAGAGGAGCTGAGCGATGATAGTATTAGCCACCGGGTCAGAAATCGGTGTGAAGAGCATAATTATACGCTCTTTTAGCAGCAGAGAGTATATATCCCAAAATCTATCACCCCTTGGCCCGCTCTCAACCACTCCAGGTATAACATTCATCGGATAGGTGTTCATTTTCCCTCCTCCTTTGGTGTTGTCTTGGTTTCCTTTTTCCCTATTCTTTTTGGTGTTGTCCTGGTTTCCTTCGAGTCCTTAGCTATTTCTACCAGTCGCTGTATAGTTTTCCTGGTAATTAATGTTTGCTCAATTGACTCACGAGCCTGTGGAGTATTTAGAACTTTCTCCAGTTCCTCTTTATTCTCAGTGGCACTTTTCTTTATGTTTGCCATCTCAGTATCTATCTCAGAGGCACTGGCTTCAATCTTTTCCTCCTCGACAATCTTATCCAACACAAGAGACCGGGTAGTCCTCCTGGTAGCTAATGGGCGTAGTTCTTCACGTAGCTCCTCCTCTGTCTTCTTAATATTTCTAAGATATTCCTCCAGTTCTTGGTTCCCCCTCTGGAAGCGCTGGTTAAGAATTCGGTTAATTTCCACTTCCACCAAAATTGGTGGAAACTCTAGTTCGGTAAGTTCAACTACAGCGTCAATTACCTGCTCTTCAAAATCTATCCTGGCTTTCTCCTCAGCTCTGAGCTTCAGGTCAGAAGAGACCTCTTTTCGGAGTAAGTCCAAGGTTTTGAAGTCAGGGTTAATTTCCCTGGCAAATTCATCATTTAGCTCAGGGAGTATCTCCTGTTTTATCTCGCTAACTTTCACCTTAAACCAGGGCTCTTTTCCAGCCAGTTCGCCTCTAGCATAATCTGAGGGGAATTGGAGTTTGAACTCCTTTTCTTCATCCCTTTTCATCCCAGCCAACTGCTCGGCAAATCCCGGCGCAGGAAAGGATAGGTCATGAAGAACCTGATATTGAGCTCCTTTCTGGTTTATAAAAGGCTTATCTTCAATATTGCTCTCAATATCCAAAACTACTAAGTCACCAAAGTCTACCGGACGCTCTACAGGCTCCCAGGTAGCGTGCTGATGGCGTAGTTGTTCCATTACAGCACTAACATCACTCTTGGTCATTTTAACACGCTCTGGCGCAACTTGAATATGCTGGTAATCACCAAGCTTAAGTTTAGGTTTTAACGGCACTATTGCCTTAAACACCAGAGGCTCGGTTTGAGTTACTTCAATCTGTGGCTGAGCAATAGCTTCAATTGCTTGTTCCTTGATGGCTTTCTCGCAAGCTTGAGGAACCAGATTATTTAAGGCATCCTCAAGCAGGCTCTCTCTACCTATGTAGCGTTCCAATATAACCCGTGGTGCCTTTCCCTTACGGAAACCGGGAATCCTCGCCTTCTGAACCAGACGATGGTAGGATTTCTCCAGGGATTCCTCTACCTCAGCCGGCTCCATCTCAATGGTCAGGAACGCTTGACTATTTTCTATTTTCTCGTTGGTTACTTTCACTATTTCTCCAGCAGTTGGTAACTACTCCTCCCTCAGACGCAGGTGTAATTCAGCCAGTTGCTCCTCGGTCACTGGCGAAGGCGCATTAAAGGTCAAATCAGCAGCACTCTGATTCTTGGGGAAAGCAATTACCTCCCTGATGGTTTCCTCCCCGGCCAGTAGCATCACAATACGGTCAATGCCGAGGGCTATACCGCCATGAGGGGGGGCACCATACTCAAAAGCCTCTAACATATGTCCGAAAAGCTCTTCAATCTCACCATCGCTATAACCCAGCAAGGTAAATATTTTCCTTTGCAGTTCGCTGGTATAAATTCTAAGGCTGCCACCACCAATTTCATACCCATTACATATAACATCGTAGTGCTTGCCCCGCACTGTTTCTGGAGCACTATCTAATAAGGGGACATCTTCATCCCTTGGCGCGGTGAATGGATGATGCATTGGCTCCCACCGTCCTGTCTGCTCACCTCGATTTAATAAAGGAAAGCCCACAATGAAGGCAAAAGCAAAAAGACCGGGTTTGGCCAGCTTAAGCCGATATCCCATCTCCTGACGCAGTTCACTCAGCACCATATCAACCAGTTTAGGTTGACCAGCAACGATAAGCAGAAGGTCTCCCATATTTGCCTTCAAGCGCTTGGCCAATTCCTTAACCTGCTCTAAGGTTAAGTATTTAGCCGCCACCGACCTTACCATCTCAATGGTCAAGTCGTCCAAGTTACCAGCCGAGGTGCCTAGTGAGACAGTTAACAAGCCTTCAGCCCCAAAACTCTGCGCCAGCTTGTTCAGCTCATTAAGCTGACTGCGGGTATAGTTGGCACAGCCGGGGGCACATATACCCCTTACCTTGCCCCCTTCAGCGATAGCCGAACGGAAAACAGAGAAGTTAGATTGGGCGGCGATATCTGATAAGTCTCCTACCTCCAGTCCAAAACGTAAATCGGGCTTATCCGTACCGTAACGCTCCATTGCCTCAGTATAGCTCAGGCGAGGGAAAGGTTTTATCAGCCGCATTTCAGGTTTAACCACCTCTACCATAGAGGTAAAAAGCTCCTCAATCAGGTTGAGGATGTCCTCTTCCTCAACGAAGCTCATTTCAAGGTCAAGCTGAGTGAATTCGGGTTGGCGGTCAGCGCGGGTGTCTTCATCACGAAAGCACCTGGCTATTTGAAAGTATTTCTCTACGCCAGCCACCATTAATAGTTGTTTGAGTTGCTGTGGAGACTGGGGTAGAGCATAGAACCTGCCGGGATGAAGACGGCTAGGCACCAGGTAATCACGAGCCCCTTCAGGGGTACTCTTAATCAAGATTGGTGTTTCCACTTCAATAAACCCTTTCGCATTCAGAAAATCGCGAATAAATTTTACTACTCGGTGGCGAAGGATTAGATTTTTCTGCATTCGGTCTCGCCGCAGGTCAAGATAGCGATACTTGAGGCGAAGGCTTTCCTCCACCTCGGTGTCCTCATTGATATAGAAAGGTGGTGTCCTTGAGGGATTAAGTATAGTGGTATTCTGAGCGATAACCTCAATCTCACCGGTAGGCAGCTTGAGGTTCTCAGTTCCCGGAGGGCGGAGGGCAACCTCACCGGTAACGCTAACTACATATTCATTGCGCATCTCACTGGCTATTTCATGGCACACTTTTGATGTTTCTGGATTAAACACTACCTGAACTATGCCCTCCCGGTCACGCAGGTCGATAAACGTCAGCCCTCCATGGTCTCGACGGCGGTCTACCCAACCAGCCAGGGTTACCTTGGCACCGACCTGCTTCTTATTCAACTCGCCACAACTGTGAGTTTTGAGCAAAAGCTGCCTCCTGACAGAGAAAGTCTAGCCTTACTAATAGCTGATTATAGCGTATAAGAAAGGTGTTCTTCAACTTGAGGGGATTAATCGGTGTAGAAATAAGACCGTAGCTCAGTCTCAGGGATGTAACGTGTTGCCTGATGAACAATAGCCCGTAGTGTGCCCACATCGAGTTCAACATGTAGAGGAATGGTCAAGGTTTGTCTCTCTCCGGTGGCTCCAATCCTGCGCAATTTGATATGGCTACCTCTTCAAAGGTCACTAGAAGAGAAGGGTTAGGGGCAAGGTCTAAGTCCGCCAAATTCTCACCCTCAAGATGGAGGGCAACGGCTTCCTGAAGATTGGCCATGGTCTCATCTAGGGTTTTACTCTGTGTCACCACAGCTATCTCCATACACTCGGCAACATAATAGCTCTCACCCTTATGCACAAACGCTTTGATAGAATGACGAATATTAACCTCCCGTCCAGACACACATAGCTGATTATAGCGTATGCTGAGATTTCCCAGCTAGAACTTGGGGTTAAGCCCGGCTTGCTTGCACAATTCGTTGGCTGTTATCCTATCAAACGTACGGTGTCTTTTAATTGGTATCGTTTTAATACCATTTGTATATATAGAGTGTCTACTTCCCTCACGCAATAGGTAGAATCCATTGACCTCAAGGTATCTCACCAAATCTTGGCGCTTAACCGACAACTTATGCCTCTACGAGCATTTGCTCCAGCAAGTCTCCCCCGGGAGGGATTTCTTTCTCCTGCTGTTTATACGCTAATATCATCTCTCGCAGAGCATCCCTAAGCATCTCTCTGCATTCCTCTATTGTTCTTCCCTCAGTAATTACCTCAGGCCATTCAACAAGTTGTCCCATATATCCAGAGCTTATTTTCGTATATTTCGCAGTATAGCTTCTTACCATAGCAAGCATTACCTCACTGGATAGCTTAGAACTATCATCCCTATTATAACAACTTACAGTATAGCTTATAAGAAAGTTCTCTTCAACTGGTGCATCTTAATACTAACCTCAGACGCTACAAATTGACACGCCCAGAGTTTAATACTATCATATTGAAGATATGACAAAAACGATTGCGGAAATAAACGATAAGATAAGAGAGGGCAAGGCGGTAGTAGTTACTGCTGAAGAGATAATAGACCTTGCCAAAGAGAAGGGCGTGAAAAAAGCAGCGCAGGAAGTGGATGTAGTTACTACCGGCACCTTTAGCCCGATGTGTTCATCTAGTGCCTACTTTAATGTTGGACATACCAGCCCACGAATAAAGCTGGGTGGTGGCAGAACCTACCTTAATGATGTCCCGGCCTATACCGGAATAGCAGCGGTGGACATACTAATTGGCGCTGGTGCCCTCCCTGACGACGACCCCAGAAATAGAATCCATCCCGGCGAGTTCAACTATGGTGGTGGACATGTAATCGAGGAACTTGTCGCCGGTAAAGATATAAGACTGGTAGCCACTGCTTACGGCACAGATTGTTACCCAAGGAGAAGGCTTGAAACCTGGATTAATATCAAAGACCTTAATGAGGCGGTGCTATTTAACCCCAGAAACGCTTACCAGAATTATAATGTGGCAGCAAATCTTTCCGATAAGACAATCTATACCTATATGGGTGTATTAAAGCCAAATCTAGGTAATGCCAATTATTCTACTGCCGGGCAGCTCTCACCACTATTTAATGACCCCTACTACAAGACCATTGGCATCGGCACCAAAATATTCCTGGGCGGCGGCACAGGCTTTGTCGCCTGGCAGGGCACGCAGCATAACCCTGATGTGCTCCGCTCCGATAACGGAGTACCCAGGAGGATGGCCGGGACACTGGCGGTAATAGGTGACTTAAAGCAGATGAAGCCACAGTGGCTGGTAGGAACGAGTATGCTGGGCTACGGTTGCACCCTCAGTGTGGGCATTGGCATCCCTATCCCTATACTCTCTGAAGAAATCTTACAATATACTACCGTAATTGATGATGATATTTTTGCCCCAGTTATCGATTATTCACGGGCATTTCCCCAGATGAAACCCGATATCCTGGGTGAAGTCAGTTATGCCCAACTGAAGAGCGGCAAGATAACAATTCGGGGTAAGAAGGTGCCCACAGCTTCACTGTCTAGTTACCCGAAGGCAGTAGAAATCGCCAACACTCTGAAGGAGTGGATACTAAGCGGCAAATTCTTACTAACAGAACCAGTGGCACCCCTGCCCGGCGTGGAATCAGGTATTACCTTTAAGCCTTTGAAAGAGCGCCCGATAGAGGAGTAAAGACCCGGTTTTGAAAATTACCTTGATAAGAATTAACAGTCTACCTCAGCCGGCAAGAATATTTTTAGGTTACAAATAACAGTAGAGGTGGTGTAAAGATGGCTATCTCCAAAAGAATGGTGCTACGTTTCCCAAGGCGCCTGGTAAACCGACCGATAGTAAGCCGGCTGGTTAAGGATTTCAATCTTGATTTTAACATTTTAAAAGCCTCAATTACCCCCGAAGAGGAAGGCCTTTTAGTACTAGAAGTAACCGGGAAACAAGAGGACTATGATAAAGGTATCAACTATTTAACTAAAACCGGGGTGAGAATTCAGTCACTCAGCCAGGACGTGACTCGTAATGAGGAACGGTGCACTCATTGTGGTGCCTGTATAACCATTTGCCCTGCTGGTGCTTTTGAAATCGAGCCTTTAACCAGACGGGTTAATTTTTATAATGAAAAATGCCTGGCTTGCGGACTGTGTATCAAGGCTTGCCCTCCGAGAGCAATGGAGTTGCATTTTTAGCCAATGTATGAGCCCAGAACCTATCGACACTGGGTTAAAGGCAAGGGCTTGGTCTCCTTTAATGTAGTAGTAAAGGAGACCGATTTATACATTCGTGCCTCGAGAAACCTCAAAAGCAAAGCCCTTAAACTGGTACTTAAATATCGTGACACTCTGGAAAGGTATATTGAGCGACACCCGTCATTTCTAACCTCACTCGACCCCCTCCCCGTTAGTGATGATGCCCCTCACATTGTAAAGTCAATGTTAGAGTCAGCGAGGAAAGCTGGAGTTGGCCCCATGGCTTCAGTGGCGGGGGCTATAACTGAATTTGTTGGCACTGAGCTACTGGCCTTTGCACCAGAGGTAATTGTAGAAAATGGCGGCGACATATTTCTAAAGAGCTTGGGAAAAAGGATAATAGGTATTTACGCCGGCAAATCGCCGCTAACCGGCAAAATTGGTCTGGAAATTGAGGGGGAGGATACACCATTAGGAATCTGCACCTCTTCTGGGACAGTAGGACATTCGCTGAGTTATGGGAAGACCGACGCTGTAGTAGTGCTTGCTCAATCAGCCACCTTGGCTGATGCTGCCGCCACAGCTATAGGCAACCTGATTAAGCAACCAGAAGATATCCCGGGCGGGATTGAACTGGCTAAGGGTATTGAAGGGTTAAAGGGATTGCTAATCATTAAGGACGACCAGGTAGGGTTCTGGGGCGAAGTAAAAATTTGCCAGACAAGCTGAAATCGCCTGAAAAAAGAGCGCTCGCCAAAGTGCAATAAAGGTTATCTGGACTGAACAGCTAAAGAGGTGAAATAAAGGGCCAAGGAGTAAAAGATATGCTTACCATAGAGGAGCAGGAAAGGTATGACCGGCAAATAATGATGAGGGGGTTCGGTGAGGAAGGACAGGAAAAGCTTAAGCGGGCAAAGGTTATTATTGCCGGTAGTGGCGGGCTTGGCTCACCGGCATCTATTTATCTTGTGGCAGCTGGAGTGGGAACGATACGAATAATTGACCACGATAGAGTAGAGCTTAGTAACCTGAACAGGCAGGTTTTGCACTGGGATAATGATATAGGCAGGAACAAGGTCGATTCAGCCGCCGAGAAGTTGAGCCAGCTAAATCGAGGCGTAAAAATTGAAGCTATGGAGGAGACGATAAACGAAGCTAACATTGCCCGACTTGTGGCTGGTTTTGATTTAATAGTCGATGCCATGGATAATTTGCCGACTAGATTTTTGTTAAATAAGACGGCAGTAGAGAACCATATCCCATTCATTCATGGGGCAGTTTATGGCCTTGAGGGAAGGGCTATGACTATAATCCCGGGCAAAACAGCCTGTCTGAGATGCGTGTATCGGGGACTTATCCCTGAAGAGAAATTCCCGGTGATTGGGGTTACTCCCGCAGTTATCGGCTGTATCCAGGCGACAGAAGTAATAAAGTATATCGTGGGGATTGGTAGGCTATTGACTAATAGACTATTAGTCTATGACGGGCTGAATATGAAATTCACCGAGCTTGCGGTCAAGAGGGACCCAAATTGTGAGCATTGTGGTCATTTAATAGGGGAAGAGTAGGAAATGAGCATAAAGATAAACATCGCTTCGTATTTGCAGCCTTATACCAATAACCTGGAAGTAGTTGAAGTAAACGCAAGCACAGTTGGCGAGTGTCTCAACCATCTGGTTAAACAGTTCCCCGCCATTAAGGAGATGCTATTTGATAAAAACGGCAAGCTGTTCAGTTATGTTGGTATCTATATTAATGGAGAGGATGCTCACCCGGAGGAGCTAGCTAAACCGGTGAAGGACAGGGATGAGCTCTACATATTATATATAATTGGCGGAGGATAAAATGGTCAAAAGGCGAGTAATGTTCACCTTTCCCGAGGAGCTAGTTAAGGAGCCTATTATTTACAACCTTGGTCAGCAGTTCGGGGTAGTGACCAACATTCACCGCGCCGATATATCTGAAAGTAAGAGCTGGATAGTGCTCGAGCTAGAGGGAGAAGAGAAAGAAATAGACGATGGTATCGCCTGGGTGACCAGCAAAGGGGTGAGGGTTGACCCGGTCGCTGGCGATATAGTAGAGGGCTGAAAAAAGGGAGAGAGCCAGACACATAAGCGCCAGGCGGCAGGCAGCAAACAGACTGTTTAACTTGACAAAACCGGGGGCCGAGTCTAATATTCAAAAGGCCTCATTTTGTCCCAAAATGATTGAGGAATTACAAGAGCACTAGAAGGAGGGCAAGGCTATTGTTTAAGACCAGGATTACTGAATTATTTGGCATAGAGTACCCTATAATTGCTGGGCCAATGGCGTATCTATCGCAGGCTGAGCTGGTGTCAGCAGTCTCCAATGCTGGAGGGCTGGGTATCCTTGTTTCGGTTACCCTGCCAACAGCAAAGGAGCTTCGGGAAGAAATTAAGAAGACGAAAAGCATGACCGATAAGCCGTTCGCCGTAAATGTTACCTTGGCACCGATTATTCGGGAGACAAACTACGAAGAGTATTTTACGGCTGCTATTGAGGAAGGGGTGGATATCATTGAGACCTCAGCCCGAAGCCCGGAGCCATATATGAAGCTGCTCAAGGATGCCAAGGTGAAGGTAATGCATCGAGCAACAAGGACAAGGGATATTAGAACAGCGGAGCGGGTCGGGGTGGATGCGGTAACTATCCTCGGCATTGAAGCTGCCGGGCTTCCTGGGATGGAAGAGGTAACCTCCTTAGTCCGAATCCCTGTAGCCGTAGACGCAGTGAAGATTCCGGTTATTGCGGCTGGAGGTATCGCTGATGCCCGGGGCTTTGTTGCCGCCCTAGCCCTGGGTGCCGAGGGTGTGCTGATGGGCACTCGCTTTATGGCCAGTAAGGAATGCGATATGCACCCTAAGATTAAGGAGTGGTTACTGCAACTCGGCGAAGCAGATACGGTGCTGATTCAGCGCTCTATCAAGAATACATCAAGGGTAGTAAAGACAGAGTACTCTCAAAGGATACTGGAAATGGAGGAGAAGGGGGCCACACTGGAAGAGCTAATGCCCCTGATAAGCGGTCGGAGGGGGAGAGATGCCTATATTACCGGCGATGTTAGCAATTCCACAATAAGCGTCGGTCAGGCGGTGGGGCTAATACACGATACACCTAGCGTAAAGGAGATTATTGAGGGCATTATTAGTGAAGCCAAGCTCATTGTGCAGCGTCTCCACAGTGCAGGAATCGGCGGATAAAGCTTACCTTTACCCCAGAAACAATTATCTATAACCAGAACAGAGAAAGGAGAACAATGTAAACAAAAAAGGTTGATTAAGAATCTGCGCTATGCTTTCACAGAAGGAGGTTATCAATGAAAACAAGAATGACTGAGCTATTCGGAATAAAATACCCTATTATGCTATCGGGAATGAACTGGTTGACCACGCCCAAGCTGGCTGCAGCCGTCTGCAATGCCGGTGGCCTTGGTGTTTTGGCCGGTAGCCACTACGATGCCGAGGGAATCAGAAAAGCTATTAAAGAGATCAGAGAGCTTACGGATAAACCCTTTGGCATAAACCTTACCCTAGGGGTAGGTGCCCAAGCTCTTATCCCGGTAGTCATTGAGGAAAAGGTCCCCGCGCTTAATTATGCACTGGGGAGACCTCCCGAGATTGCTCCGCTTATTGAGGCGGTACATGGATACGGAGGTAAGGTTATCGGGACTATAGCCCTGCTGAGACACGCACTCCGTTCGGAGCAACTTGGTGCGGATATGCTCATTATCACCGGTTATGAGGCAGCATCACATTCAGGCAATGTTGGTGCCCTGGTCCTAGTACCTCAAATCACCGAGGCAGTAAAGGTCCCCTGCATAGGCGCTGGTGGCTACGCTGATGGCAAAGGACTGGCAGCGGCTTTAGCCTTAGGAGCTGAAGGCATAGCCATGGGTAGCCGGTTGGCAGCTACTCAGGAGGCTGAGGTTGCCGACACTGTCAAAGAGACCTGGGTTAAGTCCAGCGAAGAAGACACCGTTATCGACCCTGCCTTTGACGGGATAAACTGCAGGGTATTAAGGAATAAGGCGGCTGAAGACCTGCTGAAGAAGAAAAGCTTCCCATTATTTGACGCCATTTCGGCTGGCTTATATATGAAACGCACGCTGAACCTTTCATGGCCCGAACTCCTTCGTACTGCTAACAATCTAAGACGCCAGCAGATAGGAATAGGTGCGGGGCAGAGGGGTTTAGCCTCAATGATGCGTTTTGCCGTTGGCAGCAGGCTATTCAGCAAAGCCACAACAGAAGGTGACCCGGTAAACGGGATTTTAATGATGGGGCAGACTGCCGGCAGAATTAAGGATATTCCCACTGTGGCTGAGGTGATTGAGCGAACTATAGCCGAAGCTGAAGAGATATTGGAATTGATGAAGGCGAAAATTAGTTCTTAGCGGTAATGCCAGAGGAGATTACCAAGGTATTATTGCGGGTAATGTCCATCTTTACCAAGAACGAGGTGAAAGCTATTGTTTAAAACCAGGCTTACCGAATTATTTGGCATAGAATACCCTATAATCCAGGGGGCGTTGGGGGGTGGGTTATCACCTGCTGAGCTGGTATCGGCTGTCTCTAATGCTGGAGGACTGGGTACTATTACCTCGCTCAACTATCCGACAAGCCAAGAGCTCCAGGAAGAGATTAAGAAGACGAAAAGCATGACCGATAAGCCGTTTGCCGTAAATGTTACCTTGTTGCCGACCATTCGACCGGTGAACTACGAAGAGTATTTTACGGCCGCTATAGAGGAAGGGGTAGCTATCATTGAGACCTCAGGGCGAAGCCCTGAGCCATATATGAAGCTGCTCAAGGATGCCAAGGTGAAGGTAATGCATAAGGTAGGAAGCGCAAGGCATGCTAAAACGGCTGAGCGACTAGGCGTAGATGCAGTGAGTGTCGTTAGCTTTGAGGCTGCCGGGCATCCACTTCCCGATGATGTAGCCGCTTCAGTCCTTATCCCTGCCTGTGTCGACGCAGTGAAGATTCCGATTATTGCGGCTGGAGGTATCGCTGATGCGCGGGGGTTTGTTGCCGCCCTAGCCCTGGGTGCCGAGGGTGTGCTGATGGGCACCCGCTTTACAGCCAGCCAAGAATGCATTGCACACCCTAAGCTTAAGGAATGGTTCCTACAACTCGGCGAAGCAGATACGATGATAGTCCATCGTTCTATCAACAATACAGAAAGGGTAGTAAGGACAGATTATACCCAGAAGATACTAGAGATGGAAGAGAAGGGGGCTACACTGGAAGAGATACTCCCTCTGATAAGCGGGGAGAAAGTGAGAAATGCCTACAATAGTGGGGATGTTAATAATGCAGTAATAACCGCCGGTCAGGTGGTGGGGCTAATACACGATATACCCAGCGTAAAGGAGATTATTGAGGGCATTATTAGTGAAGCCAAGCTCATTGTGCAGCGCCTCCACAATATAGAAATCGGTGGATGAATGACCTGAGTTATCGGCTCAGGTCTCTCGCTTTTAACCACTTTTGCTTTTGGTCAAGCCGTATCTGCTCATCTGTAGGCTGGTAACCTGCCAGGAACTCGTCTTTAAAAGAGCCAAAGGTGCCATTCTGGATAGCGCTTCTTATTTTATCCATTAGATGGCTGATAAAGGTTAGATTGTGGATAGTGGCTAACCTATAGGCTAATAGCTCCTGACAATTAAATAGGTGATGTAGATAAGCTGCTGAGAAAGTGCGGCAGGTATAGCAGTCACAATCGGGGTCAATAGGCTGTTCCATCCGACTATAGGCAGCGTTTCGAATATTCACCCGCCCCAGACGGGTAAAGAGAGCGCCATTTCTGGCTACACGGGTAGGCAGGGCACTGTCAAATATATCAATTCCTCTAGCCACACCCTCAATAATACCTTCTGGAGAGCCAATCCCCATAAGGTAGCATGGTTTGTTCTCGGGCAACAAAGCTACCGTTTCTTCAATCATGCTCAGGGTTACCTTCCTGGGTTCCCCAAGACTCAAGCCCCCGATAGCATAACCAGGAAAGTCCAGTGAAGTGAGGTATTCAGCCGACTGGTGCCGGAGTTCAGGAAAGACCCCACCCTGGACAATAGCGTATAGAGCCCGGTCACTGCACTTCTGGGCTCTTTGGCATCTCTCTGCCCATCGATGTGTTCGGTTCATTGCCGCCTGCACCTTTTCATAGCTATCATCATAAGCTGGGCACTCATCTAAAACCATAGTAATGTCTGCGCCAAGGGCTTCCTGGAACTGGATAGCTAGCTCAGGGGTAATCAGGTGCTGACTCCCATCAATATGGGAACGGAATATAACCCCCTCGTCGCTGACCCGTCGTAGTGAGGCTAAGCTGAATATTTGATAGCCGCCACTATCAGTAAGAATGGCTCTATCCCAAGCCATGAATTTATGCAAACCCCCCATCTTTTCAATTACGGGAATGCCTGGCCTGAGATAGAGGTGGTAGGTGTTAGCCAATACCATGGCTATCCCGATACCCTTAACCTCCTCGGGGGTCAGTGTTTTAACTGTACCCTGGCTGGCTACAGGTAGAAATACCGGTGTTGGCACCGCACCATGCGGTGTTATCAATTCCCCGGCGCGAGCTTTGCTATCAGGGCAGGTTTGTATCAAGCGGAAGTTATTAAGATTATCCATTTGTCCAGACACATGGCAAGGAATATTAAACCCAGATAGGGAAAAGCCGATAGCCTGTATAACCTCCAGGCATCATTAGCGGCGCTAGAAATCACCAGTCGTGAACTGGCATAGACCACTATGATACTCAATATACTAGCTACTATCAGGTAGAGCAGGGCAAAACCACCTACGAAATAAAGGGCAATGGAAGCAGCACAAAGCACCAGGCTAAACACCAGCAGTACCTTTATTGCTTCCACCACCTCCCGGCTCATTGGGAAATAGGTTAATCCAGCGCCAATATAGTCCTCCCGGTTAGTAATCATGACGCTCCAGACATGAAGTGGTAGCCAGACAGCAATAAGAGTGCATAGCAGCAATATTTCCCAGCTAAAGGCAGGTTTGATAGCAAACCATCCAATAAGAACCGGAGCGCAACCAGCGAGCATACCCTGGGGAAAAACGCAGGTTGCCCTCTTTCGCCAGACTAGGGCAGCGGTGGTGCCGATTAAGTCAGCTAGAAAGCAGAGCGGGTGTAGTTGCCAGGCCAGCGCTAAACCGATAATAACCAAGCCTATAACTAACGGTAAAACCTTTTCTGGCGGATTAATGCGTTTTGAGGGCAAAGCTCGGTGCCTGGTGCGTTGCATCCTGGCGTCAACATCGCGGTCCAGATAATTAGTTAGCCCGTTAGCACCGGCGCTGGCTAATAAAATCGTCAGGGCGATAAGCAGTAATTCCAGGGATAGGTGTCCATCGCCAGCTATGATAGCGGCACAAACACCGATGAAGGTTAACAGGCTGCTGGCGCGAGGCTTCAATACCTCGATGTAATTTCTAGCTGTTCTGTGTTTCATCCAGATAACCTTGCAGAATGAGGGCG
>Ga0209979_1003144_pt1 | contig 14884 bp, 17 predicted proteins | sample AnhtaG_FD_183114 | JGI IMG/M metagenome (GOLD analysis project Ga0209979, IMG submission 183114) | Deep subsurface microbial communities from Anholt, Denmark to uncover new lineages of life (NeLLi) - Anholt_01485 metaG (SPAdes) (version 2) | ecosystem: Environmental > Aquatic > Marine > Oceanic...
GGATACTGACCCCCATGGCATAGACAGGGTTATTTACTCGATTCACGCCTTCCTTCACCTCTGGTCCAAGAAGCGTTAGCGCTGTTTACTAGGCAAACAAGCCCCTGTTTGGACTTTGAAGCTATTATCAGAGTTTTCAGTCGTTTTCAAAACCCCTGTTTTCGTGCCATATAGTATCTAAAACAAGGCTGCCAGCAGGAGCTAACTGAACGGCCCTTGCAGCGTTGGTTTTGGACCAGGCCACTGCTTTCGGGACAATGTTCCCCACAATGTTCCCCGCAAAGTTCCATTGTTCGGTTATCATTCATTATCTTGATATACCAGTTTTGACCGCCTACAGCAAGTTCGTTTTCTGCCACGCTCAGGGGACACTTGACAGACCTAGTGCCTATGCTCTAAGCTGACTGAGACTAGGATACACAGTATCTATATACCGTGTAGCCAAGTTAGCACCTTAACAACTGAATAGTATTAAGCCCGACCCGAATGCTTGCCCTAGTCTATCGGGCAAATAAAATGCCCTAGCCAGCAGTTAACCGAGCTAGGGCAAATCTAACACTGAAGGAGCGACCAACAATGCTAGACTATGGCGAGTATATCACAGAACTTGACCGGTATCAAGGTAACGGCTACGACCAGCTAGAGGGCGACTGGGCATTATATTATAAGGTAGCCCGGTATTTTGTCCACAAGGTGAAGTTTGAGGATAGACAGGACTTTTTACATGACCTTATGCTGGAAATGGCAAGGGTAAAGGCAAGGTATGAGGCAAAGGGTAAGCCACTAACGGAAGCGGGACTTATGCGGGTAGCCAGCTATGAGCTATCTGACTACTGGGTAAAACAACGGAAGCTCACAACGGGGTTAGATTGTAACCACTGTAGCACAAAGCAAAGGCGTAAGTGTCGGGACGAAAACCTATACTCAAAGTGCCCAAAGCTAATCCAGCTAGTTAGCCTTGACGGGGACGGGGATGGGGACAAAGCCAAGTTTATAGACTTTCTAGCCGATGATAACGCTATTGACCTAGCGGCTAGGCTAGACGGAAGGCGTTACCTACAAGGCTATCCTAAACGGATAAACCAGATTGCCTACAAAAAGTATTGTGGTTACAAGCTGGACGGTAAAGAGCGATACTATCTGTGTAAATTCCTGCAAAAAACTCAAAAACCACTGTTCTAAGCCTAACAAATCAAGGCGTTTAGGAGGTGATAGTAGTGGAAGCACCGTTTAGGCTAGCGGGACGCAGCTAGACGGTAGCTTACTACTAGACAAGTAAGGTAGCCTTGCCCACTACCTTAGACTGTCAAAGGGGGGTAGAACAATAGAACAATTGAATATTGAGGGCAAGCGTTCGGGCGATGGCTTTGTAGCTCATAAGGCTATGCTGGTAAATGCCTTATCAAGGGCATTAGCCGATAGAGTAGTGCTAATGGACTTGACCATAGGGCGTAAAGGCTTACTCGGATACCTTAAGGCTTTGGGAGGTAGTAACATTATCAAGGTTATACCTTCCAACGGTAGTGCTAGCGGGTCGCAGGCTACGGTTAAGAGGCTTAAGGTTATCTGCGGAGCTAATACCAGCTTGCTAGCCGACAATGAGTGGATAGGCGATAAAACGCCTCTTACCCTTTGCGATGTTAGGGTAAGCCCTAATAACTCCGTCAAGCCCAATGTAGGGACTAATGAGCTAGCCGACGCACTAGCAAGGGTATTACCCTTTGCTACTACAGATGACGCTAGACCAGTTCTCCAATGCGTCAACTTTGTGGCAAAAGAGGGTAAATTGACGCTGGTTAGTGCTGATGGTTTTAGGCTAGCAGTAATTAGCCTTGACTATGATGACGGAGAGGGACATGCCTTGATAAACCGTGATAACCTTATAGGCGTAGTCAACGCCCTGCGGAGAGCAAAGCGGGCAAGGGCTAGCTTTGAGGGTGAAGATGTTACCAAGCCGTCAAGCCTCATTATAGACACGGAGCTAATCCGCTATAAGTGGGTTAGCAACGGTGGTAACTTTCCCGAATGGCAACAGCTAATCCCTACCGAGTTTAATACCTTTGCCTCTTTTGACACGGTAGAGGCAATCAAGGCTGTCAATTCACTCAAAGCTCTATCCGAGAAGCCCAAAGACTATCCTATTGACTTGACCATAGGTGATGGCAAGGTGGTTATGGCTAATCCCGACGACAAAGGTCAAGCCGAGCTAGTAGCCGACACTGATGGGGAAGTCAAGGTAAGGATAGATGGGCAATACCTTGCCCAAGCTCTTAGAGCTTGCGGGGGTATGGTAGAGTTTAAGCTAATCAACGCCTATTCGCCAATGCTTTTTACCGCTAATGGTTATCAACTGGTAGTAATGCCGATGATGACCAATGAGGCAAGCGAGCAAAGCAAGCGTGATACCGAGGCAAAGGGCGAGGCTACCACTACCGAGCAAGCCGAGCCTACCGCAGAGGTAGAAACCGAGCCAGTAGCCGAGCCGAAAAAGGCAAGGCGTAGCCGTAAAGCTAAAGAAGCCGTAACCGTATAGAACGCTTATAGCCCAAAAAGGACAATCAAGGCAAAAGAGCCTCTGAAGTGTAGGGGTTCTTTTGCCTTTTTTCGTGCCCATTTTTAGGGTGTAGTCTGAGGTGACTGACTACACCCTTTTTTATTCTCAATAAGCCCCAATCAGTGCAACAAGCCCGGAAAGGGGCTAGATTTCAATTTGAGGGGCTCTCCCATTGACATTAGGGGGAGTCCCCTCTTTTTTCGTCGGTGAGGCTGCACAATCTAAGCAAATGTTACCTTTGAATTGGATTTGCGTGACTATTGACTTGGGCGGGTAAATGGTTTAACCTCAAATATAAAAGCAGAAAGGAGGTTGATACATGCAAGCCTACTGCGTAAAATGCCGTGCTAAAAGGGAAATGAAGGATACTAGAAGCATAACCATGAAGAATGGCAAGCCGGCAACTCAGGGCACGTGCCCCGTATGTGGGACCAAAATGTTCAGGATAGGAAAAAGCTAAGACACGACCAGATAATGAGTTTGGGGACTACGCAGGGGGGGCGGTTCAAATGCTGTGCCCCCTGTTTAGTCCCTGCACAATCCAAGCAAAAGTGACCTCATACAGAAATAGACAAGTGTGCAGTTTCTACAGGATTGAATTTTGGCGGTAGTGTCGCTTCAGGTCAGAAATATATGTGGCCCCCACGGTATTAGCGTTTTGCTCCAACCACTCGCTTAGGCGTGTGTGTCCCGTGGGTGTACCGTCTGAAACAAGGAGATTAGACATCAATCCGTTTATTTCATCTTTTGTTATCACCGCATCCTTGACCACATAGCCAATCAATTTGGTGAGGAATAGTACTAACCTGGGTCTAACATGAACTATCCTAGCTTGGCTGTTTATCTGGCTGGCAATCATCCTCATAAGCTCGTTAAATGTGAAGGTCTCCGGGCCGACAGCATCAAGAATGACATTGTCATCTTGGTGGCCAGAGTTAACAGCTATCTCTGCCACATCCCCCACAAAGACAGGTTGAATTCGGTAATCTCCAGAGCCAGGGATGGCAAATATCGGGAACCTCCTGAGGAGCCAGGCGATATTATTAATTAGAATACCTTCCAGCCCAAAGATTACGGTTGGTCGGATTATTGCGTAGGACAGCTTTGATTGGGTGATAGCCTTCTCCACGAGCGCTTTCCCTCTGAAATAAGGAAAGGGCGAGTCTTCAGACGGGTTTGTGATGCTGATGTGCACGATTCGCCTGATTCCCGCTTCCTCAGCCGCAGTGATGAGTGTTTTGCCATTCTCCACAGCTTTGTCAAATGTGACTTGACCGCGGGCGAAGCGAATCCAGTAGGTGTTGTACATGGTCTTTGCCCCTCGGAGGCTATCGGTCAATTTCTCAGGCCGGTTAAAGTTGAACGGTAAAGCCTTCACCTGATGGCCAAATGCGTTTTCACGGTCAACACGATTGGTAAGCGTTATGACTTTCTTCCCCATAGAGAGAAGTCGCTGTGCTATGTACTTGCCGGTGTGGCTGAAAGCTCCGGTCACCACGTTCAATTCGGCAGTTTCTATATCCAGCACACTTCCTCAACCTTCAGGGATTTAACCTGATTCCTTTCTCTCCCCAAAGTAGTTTGCCCTCTGAATCTATTCTCTGGATGTATGACTTTTCCGAGCTGAACATACCCCTACCAATGCCCCAGGCAACAATAGCACCGCCATACCCGTCATATGCTATAACATGAGTAACATGGTCGCTCTCCGTGACCACTACCCCATTGTCCCATACTGCTCTGCCGGTTGCATCCAATCTCTGAATAAGAAGCCCCTTTTTATTCGTCTCAGCTTCTTTGTAGCTACAGGCAGTGATAGCTCCTCCGGAGCCATCACTGAGCGCTGTGCGAGGCCAGAAACTTGCATTGGTCTTGATATAGCAGACCTCCACTCCGCCCGGCTGCCACTTGATAGTACCGTCAGAACCTACTCTCTGGGCATATATGCTCGCCAGACCGTGCCGCAGGTCTTCCCAGGTAACAATAGCGTTGCCTGAGCCATCGCTTACCAATAGAGGGGTATGGAGAAAAGGCCCTTCCGCTGCTTTGTTTATTTCCAGTGGCACACCGTTTTGCTGCCACAATACATTGCCATTTGCATCTACCCTTTGAACACGAATATCCTTCCATTCAACTTGCCAACTAACGATAGCTCCACCTGAGCCATCATTGACTATCTCAACTTCTTCAGCATTTCCCCAGGGAGGATACAAGAGTATCCCCTTCTGCCCCCACGGGAGACTGCCGTCAGAGTTTACCTTCTGGACAAAAATTTCGAAATTCCTCTCCGTCTGAGTAAGGTTTTGCTGGACGATGATGACTCCTCCTGAGCCATCGCTTGTCATGTGGAGCGAATGGGCATACTCCCCAAAGTACACCGGCAACCCGTCTTCACCCCAGGGATAGTTGCCTTTGGAATCTAACTTCAGTATGTTTAACTTCTGTTCTTCAGAGATAGAGGCGATAATTACTCCGCCTGAGCCGTCACTTATCATCTGGCTTACAGCCCCGATCTCCTTTTGCCACAATATGCTGCCCTCAGCATCTACCCTGCTAATGTGCGTTAAGTACGGTATCTGGCGTTGACCAGGTGCCGACCTCCAATCTGGCTCTGAGGGATATGCGCTCCACACGGCAAAAGCACCGCCAGAACTATCACTCACAATGTAAAGGTCGAAAAAGCTATCAGAGTCTTTGTAGCCGCTGCCGATGAGCACCCCTGTTGCCCCCCAGAAAAGACCCCCGTTGGGGCTGATTTTCTGAGCATAGAAATCACGCTGGTTTCCGCCTTTGATGTCCTCATAAACGACTATGGCTCCACCGGTGCCATCACCTGTTACCTTGGGACCGTATGGCGTTGGAGAAGGCAGCAGGCAGCTACAACTGGTGCTGAACATAGTGGTTGCCAGCAGGATAACAACAAGAGCTACGGCAGTGATACCTGATTGCTTTTTCATTTCTACCCTCCCTCTATCTGAATACTGAACGTTTTCTGTTCACTGACAGGACCGGCCGTTCCGTGCTTCAGGCTGCATTCTATCTGGGTTTCGCCCGCCTTCACTGCTGCAAATCGGAAATATTGCATCCCATCAAGACCGGGGCTTTTGGGGTTATTATCAGTATACTTTTCATTTTCAAGAGTAAGCATCTCTTCATCATAGCTTACCTGCCAGCTTGCCCCAAGCCGCTTGACAACGTGCAGGCCTATCGTAAATCCTTTACCAACTCTTGTGTTTATGGTTTCCTGTGGATTAGTATGAATGGGGCCAGAACAACCGAAAGACATCAATAGCATCAACACCAATAACAGCAATATGACTGGCTTTTTCATCTCACTATCTCCTCTACTACTCCAGCGGTATCTTGAACTCCCACGGTCCTTCCCAGTCACCGAGCCTGGTTATTATGAAAGTCAACTCCTTGCTACCTTTCGGTATTGGACTCAGGTCTGGATGGTCCCAGCTATGCTTCATTCCCTCGTCAAGAAAGCGAATCCCCGAAGAACCCACGTCCCTGACAGGGCCTCCATCAAGACGATACTCAGCATGGGCGTGAAGCGACATAAACTGAGGTGGTGCCAGTCTAGGCCCTTGCGGCAGATTGTATTCTGGTGGGACATTAAAAGCATAGAACTTCGCACCTGAAGCAGTTAGCTCTATCTTCTCCAGGGTGAAGGTAATGCCATTTACCGTCCGGGATTCATTTACCTCAATGGTCTTCTCCATCACACCCTCGGCAGGCAGGATTAGGACTTGAACCAATCTGCCGAAGCCCAGTGACATTGAGCGGTCTTCCAATCGAACATCTCCAAGTTTGAGATGATAATAACCATAATCCACCTGTTGCCCCTGGTCATCACGCTGGTCCCAGGTCAAAGTATAACTGGCCACTTCACCCGGCTCCAAGGACTTGCTGCCTGTTCCTGCGGGGAACGAGCGGGCTGGCTCAAAAGGTCTCGGGCGCATTATTTCAATGACCGGAGGAAAGGGCTCGAGATGGAAAGGCTCTGCCGTGACATTTTTAAAGGAAAACTCGATGACTATATCTTCACCAGGTAAGTAAGAATCCTTATCTATACTCGCATCAGCCTCTATGAATCTCATCGGCCCTGGAGCAGGAGTTGGTGTTGGTACTGGTGCCGGAGCAGGTGCAGGCGCGGGTGCTGGTGGCGGTGCCTGACCGACTCCACCAAACTGCCAGATAGCAGCCACCACTGCTATAACAACGACCGCGGCCGTAACCGTAGCCACCTGCCATGTCTTGCTTGTCAGTAGTCTGCGCAAACCATCAAGCCAGCTACCCTTTTTCTCCAGCCGTGCTCGCACCTTTTCCCACGCCTGTGGTGAAGGGGACACCTCTTCAGCCATTGACTCCAGCACACCGCGCAGACTCGCCTGCGTGGCTGATAGAGCTTCAAGCTCGGCATGACACTGCGGGCAGCCGGGCAGGTGCGCCTCGATATATGCCCTCTCTTCCGGTGTGACCTCGCCGTCAAGATAGGCAGTTAATAGCTCACATATCTCTTTGCAGTTCATCTCCTCTTCCCTCACGCTGACGCCTCGCCCGGGTTCATCTGTTCTTTTAAGTACCGGAGCGACTGGTTAAGCCGTGACTTCACCGTTCCCAGCGGTATCTCCAGCGCCTCCGCAATCTCCTGGTAGGACAGGTCATTAAAATATCTCAGCACCAGCACCGAGCGGTGCTTTGTATCCAGCTTATCCATTACCCGGAGCAACCGGTCATACTCCAGTTTGTTAATCAGTACGTCCTCTGGCTGGGACTGTTGCTTCATTTCCGGCAGGTCAATCCCTTTTTCTTCAAGCGAGACGGTGGCCAGCGTTTTCACCGGCTTCTTCTTAGAGCACTGGTTGACGGTGATGCGGTGCAGCCACGTGGTGAGCTTGCCTCTATTCGGGTCATAGGTATGCCGGGACTTCCACACGGAGACAAACACCTCCTGCAAGGCGTCCTCAGCCGCCTCTTTACTGCCGGTGATGAGATAAGCCGTCCTGAAGACCAGCCTCTCATACTGCCGGAACAGCGTTTCAAAGGCATTCACATCACCGTGCTGCCAATTTTCCGTTAAGTCTGGCATCATCCCTCTATACTATATAGTCCATCGAAGTGTAAAAAGTTCATTTTCCTGTTTTAAACTTCACCCAGAAGGCGTAAACAAGGCAGATGATTGCCGCCAGGCCAATAAGACCTCTAACGAGTCCGAATATCGAGAGCCAGGAAGCAGCCTGAACGTTGGTCATTTCCCGGCCAGCCAGTAGCCATATGCTGAGAGCCGATGTCGGTATGGCCAGAATGGATGCCAGCAGCATCAGACAGGCACCGATGATTAGGAAGCGTTCGGCTCTGGCTCCGCCACGTCTTAGCATTATCGCTGCCAGTACCACGGCAACAATCCATCCCACCAAAGCCGGTGCCGAGGAGAAGAGGCCACCGATAATCGCCTGGATATACATTTCCATTGTCAAACCTCCAGTCCTTTAAACGAAATAGCAGGTTAAAAGGATAGCATTTTTAGTCTATATCGCTCACATTTAAGCTAATTCTATAACAATATCATCTGCCTTTCCAAACTATATTCAGTAACAGAAAAAGGCTCCGGGCAAAGCCAATATGATGCCAGACAAGAAGAGGGATGGCTCTACCCGGAGCCTCGCACTCAATGACCATCAATTATTCTGATTCAGCTATGCTGTAGGCTATCTGCATATTGACGCTTATCTCAATCTCTCCGGGGCTGATGGATGGCGCCGGCGCTGGGGCCGGGGCAGGTACTGGCATTGGTGTGCTCAATCCATAGACCATAGTCTCGTAGACAGGCGATACGGCGCTTTCGGAGATGTAGGTCGGTTCGCCGAGCTTCATACCGGCGAGGCTCGCTATCTGCTCCGCCTTGTCTTTAGCATCTGCCATAGCCTCTTCCCTGGCTTCATCGTAGTAGGCTGAGGGGTCATCTACGGAGAAGTTCAGGTTGTTAATGCGCGTGTAGTCGCCGCCCGCAGCCACCACGGCGTCAATGATGGTGCTGACCTTTTCCATATCCCGTATCCTGGCCACGACCTGGTTGGTCACTCGGTAGCCGATGACCATCTCCTGCTGCTGCACATCATCCCAGCGCGTCCTCTGGCTGATGCGGAAATACTGGGTCCTGATATACTTCTCCGCCACACCATTCTCGGTAAGTGCTGTCATTACCTTATCCATGGCTTCTGAGGCTTTGGCCTGTGCCTCGCCGACACTCGCTTCCTGGGCCTCTATGCCCAGCTGTAGTGTAGCAATGTCAGGAGTTACGGTCACTTTGCCCGTGCCGCTGACCCAGATGCCTTCAGCTTGGGTATTGAGAGATACATTGAACTCGGGAGAAGCCGCCGGAGCCGGAGAGGTTTGCGGTGGCGCAGCTGGCGGGTTGGTATTGGTAGGATTGCCCGAATTACAGCCAAGAAGGACGGAGGTGAGTAATACCGCAGCCAAAATCAAACTCAGCGTTAAGATAAATCCTCTTTTCATGCTAACCTCCTTCAATCGTTTCTTTGCCATCAAGTCCGTTTATCATACCTACACTTCCCACCTCCCTTGATATAGTTGTCTATATAATATATAGGCAGTTCCTGCGAAAAAAGTTCATTTCGCACTGAAATTCTATTAAAATAGAGATATTCAATATGTGAATAGTTCAGTCCGGAAGAAGGGAAGCGAGCATGTCTACCAGTTTTGTATTTGAGCAACCGAAGCTCAAGCTGTGTTCATGGCTTTCTGCTGGAAGGAGAGCAATTGCACATTTGTCAGTTTTGTGCAACCATAAGTCGGCGCATCACACATGGCGCTATTTCGTTCAGCCAACGGCACCTTGTGGCATCGGAGACAATGACCACATTGTGAGCCTAAAAAGAGATTTAGGGTCTGTAAGAACCGTCGGTCATATTCTACGCTAGTCCTGTCGGGAAAGTGTGTTAATCATTCCACGGCAACCCGCTCTACTTCATATTCGATACTTCCCAGACCCAGCCTAAACGCATGTGCTATGTAGGATACATTCTCTGGACACACACCGTGCAAACTGGTCTCGATACGCTTTAACAGCTCTAGCCCAAAGCAGTCCAAAGCAACGGGGTCCTTGCCAGCTAACATGTACCCTAACCTCGCCCCAATCCCTCCATGTCGTCTTTCGTTGGCATACCTATAGGTCTCGACAGCATCGACAATGAAGAGGTTCGCTTTAATAATACTGTTGACCTCCGCGATGCCCTTGCTCAGGCTCTTAAGTTTGGTGTGCATCATGATCCGCTCTCGATTGCGCAGAAAGCCAAACTGGTTTTTAAGTGCCCCAGTCATGTAGCAAGCCTTATGCGGCTTCAAAACAGGCAAGGAGATGATATGCTCACAGTCAAAGGCTAAAGTCGATATCTCCAGGCTCATGCCCTTGGTCCTGACCTTCCTAAATCCGTGCTTGTGCAGATTTTGAAGTTCAACTCCTCTTTCATTGCAGACTTCTCTTAGCGGGTGGCTTGATATTATCCTGTTGGGGTCGCCAATCCACCATAAAAACAGGGACTGCCTCGGTCAAAAGTCCGATAAAAGTCGGACTAAAGTCGCCCCCACCAAAGACCGAGAGGGCGCGTTTTTTGACGCCCGAGCCGACCACCACCGCCCCCCACCAAAGTCCGAGTAATCGGTCAGAAGTCCCCCACACTTTTTCCCGTAGCGCATCCTCCTTCGTGCCAGCTATCAAGAGGTATACAATGTTCTGGGTAGTGTAAAGGCATGGGTTGCTGCCGGTTTTCCTACCACTACTGATTAGTCATGGACAAAGTTGTTAGTAACTTTCAACTAGGAGGCGCGTAATTGACAAAGAAGAGGAGGAGAAACAGAGAGTCCGTCATGTAATTTAGTCAGGTTTTTCATTGTTGACTTCCTTGCTTGGCTCCCAAAGATATACATTCCATCTGCCTTGCTACCTTTCCGATTCTATCTCCCCTTCGCCTGCTTTATTGCCCATGCCTCTTTTTCACTATCTAGGTAGTTCTCAACTGTATTTTCAGGATCATCCCACAGCGCTTCAATCCAATCCTCCAAAGCCCTAGCCTTCAGCAAATCTCTGTCACTATCCTCAATCTGTCTATTATTATCCTTATCTATAACCTGTATCAGCCAATAGCCTCCTTTGGTTACAGCATCCCCATCCCTTATTGGCTCACTTACCACTTCCAGCTCCAGCTCGGAGTTAAAAATAAACTCATCTAAGGCGGGACTCATCTTGCTCGAGGTTATGCCCGTTAGTTTGCCCTCTTTTTCCTTCGATTTGTCGTGCTGAGAAAGCTCTTTAGCCAGCTCGCCAAAGTCCTCACCCACATCCAATCTGGATCTTACCCGCTGTGCCTCTTCTTTACTACCCAACAGTATTACCTGAATGTCATCTTTTTCCTTCTTTTCCTTCTTTTTTAATACCTTTATCAGCCAGTAGCCCCCTTCAGTTACAATATCATCATCAAATATTGGCTCACTAACTACCCCGAGTTCTACCTCAGGATTAAAAACAAACTCATCAAAGGCAGGACCAGCCTCACCTGGAGTAAACCAGCCTAACTTCCCACCATCTTCATTAGACTCTTCATGTTCAGAGAGCACTTCAGCCAGCTCACCAAAGTCACCACCAGCCTCCAGCTTGTCTCTTACCCACTGTGCTTCCTCTTCACTACCTAGCAATATTCCCAGAACTTTGGCTTCTTCCGGCGTTACTTCCCTTTCTAGTACCTTGGCTATCCAGTAGCCCATATCCTTGATTATTTCCCCATCATGTATTGGCTGGCTTAAAACTCCTACTTCAGAGCTGAAGACATACTCATCGATGACAGAAGTACCTAATAGTATGGTCAGCATGTTCTTGGGTCGCCACCCGAGATCACCACTTTGCTCTTTGGAGAGACTTTCCAGAGAAAGCTCACCAGCCAGTTCAGCAAACTCTTCGCCAGCCTCGATGCGGGCTCTAACTTCAGCCACTTGACTCTCACTCTCCAGCAGCATTGCCATTACATGCCTCTGCTCAGTAAACACTGGCACCTCTTTTTCAAAATATTCGTCCCGTAGTTTTTCTATCAGAATCCGACTCCTCACCAAATCCCTAGTGGCATCGTTTACAGGAAGGTTAGAACGTTTAAGCTCCTCTCTGACCTCATCATCGCTAACATTGATTCCCAGTTTCAAAGCTTCCTGCCTAATTAGCTCATTCTGCTCTATATCCTTCACTACATTAGTGTCTTGCTTCGTTCCATAGAGTTTAAGCATCTCTACATAGTACTTCATATTAAATTCAGTATCATTTACTCTAATCACAGTTTGGTGGAGTGGTCGATACTGATTGAGATACCACGGCACTCCAACAGTCCCTAAGACAGCAACAAGAATGAAAATTGCCACACCAAGAATAATACGCTGTCTCTTCTTCTTCTGCCACCGTGAAAGCTGACGTTTCGTAGATTTAGGCTGTGGGCTCCGTTTCTTCTTCTTGGCCAAACTTACCTCCTAACGATAGACAGTCCTTCTCCCGGGAAGAAAGCCGACAAACAAAATTAGCAAACAAACAAGTAGAATTCTCTTCATATTACCGCTCTTCTGACTTCATCGTTTTGCAGTGAAAGAAATACTTACGTTGTCCAGATAATATGTCCGTGCTGTCTCCCAGGTCCCCCAAACACCAATCACGATATATATCTTGCCATCTGGGCCTGAGTCCACATCAAAATCATAGCTTTTGCGTAACCACACGAAACCATCCTCAGGCCTAGCATTATTACCAGTATCCCCCTGATAAAGAAGACCGGGTACTGGTGGCTGCGGGCTCACGCTGGTGATTATCGTCCAAAGATTCATGTCTCCCCAGTCAGCACTGGCAAAATCATACTTAACATGTACCTGATAGGTACGATTTGGTTCTCCATCGAATGGACGCTCTATCCAGATTTTGCCGGCGTCGTTCATATTGTTTAAATAGAGCCTGACTGCGGTTTTACCATCACTGGCGATATCATTAGAGCGCTCGATAGACCATTCCACGGGCGGATTATCCAGATCAGTGCCATTCGCTACCCACCCTTCCATATCCTCCTCAAAAGAAAACGTGAGGATACCTGACGATGGTATTCCAGACCCTGCGCAGCTAGTAACTACTGCTAGGACTAGAATAATAAGACAAGAGAAGTACTTGAATTTCATGTCTACCTCCGTTAGCAACATCGACCACAATTGTACTGGTTACACCTGGCCACCTTCGTCATCTCCACCATGCCTGTATTGCTTGTATAAAAGCGGGGTGGAGCCGCAGATCATCTTCGCCATTGTTAAGTAGCACTATTAGGAGAATGGTAAAAAACACGTTAAATAGAACCAGCAGCTTTCTAGCTGCGTGCCTAATCAAGCTGCTCATGACTACGTTATTTATGTCCCAGTATAGTTTCATCTCCGTATTGCACCACGGATTGATGCTTCCTAGCTCTCCTAACGCCTGCGGAAATGACCATCCCAGACTCCATTATCCACGAGTTGTCTGCAGATTCGGAGGGTTCCAGGGTCTTTGACGCAGATGTAGTAGTCCCGACACTCACGACAAAACGCCTGCTTAAACACTTCCTCAGTCTGTTCCAAGACGCTTACCGTATGCATTCTTTGCGCTACTGCGTCCGTCGCATTCTTTTCCTCAAGGGACATCGTAGCCATGAGTTTATCCTCCTCCAAACTCGCTACGCCTTTACTAGAGGCTGGTTTCTTTGGCCAACAGCTTTTGAACGTCGGTACTTGGTCAAGATTTCGTACAGCGTCTCATACCAATGTCTATTATTTCCTTCCGTGTGAGCGAAGCAGCTCTTGAAACTCGTGTTGAAGTACAATGTCTCGCTCCTCCCGTCATGCTGGTACTCAACAGCAAATGGCACTGGGCCTCCGATACCAAAGGCGGGGTCGATGCTAGCTTTGAGTTGCTCACTGAATCGGCGGTCAACATCGGTAATGTTGGCCAGTGGAATCTCCAGATTGAAATCTTTACCTTCTCTGATGTCATGTCCAGTAAATACCAGTCTCTCACCCTCAATCAGCAGTTCACCTTCATAGCGATGTATCGGCTGCCTGGTCGATACATGGTGCTTTATCCAGTCAGGGACACTACGCCAATCCAAAAGAAGCTGCGTGATATCTTCTTCAGTGATCATCAGTGCTGGCGATGTCTTACTTATCACTCTGTTCTTCTTACCCTGCATCTTTGCTGCTAAATCTCTGTTTTCTACGAGAACTGTTCCCATGCTAGTACCTCCTCATGTCTCAGTCCTGTCAGTATTCAGTACTCTGAACTAATGTTAACAACAGATGGTTAAACCGTGGTTGAACAAAAGTTGAAAGATGGTTAAAAGAGTGGTAAAGGATTTTGATGGCAGGAGAGAGTGTGCTAGTGGTGCTGAGACGAAAGGGGCAGGCGTATTGTCACCTTTGTACCAATGCCTTCCTGGCTTTGTATGTCTAGTTGACCACCATGAAGTTCGACGATCTGTTTGACGATGGCCAAACCGAGCCCTACCCCTGCGCTTCCAGACCTGCGGGCTGGGTCAGCTTTATAGAATGGTTCGGTTACATGAGCTAGGTGTTCCTTCGGTATACCTTGCCCAGAGTCTGCAACCCTGAGGACGGCATTGTCATCTTCTTGGCTCAGACTCAGCTCAATGGAACCTCCCCTCGGAGTGAATTTTAAGGCATTGTCAACAACGTTTAGCAACATTTGCTTGAGCAGATCGTAGTCCCCGTGGACAGTCAGAACCGCAGCTGCTGAGGCTTTTAAATCCAAACCTTCAGCCAGTATCCGAGTGTCTCTCTCGACATCCTCCAGCACCTCCCTGAGATTGACCTCAGCAGGCACTAGGACTGGGCTCGACTCCAGCTGCGCGTTCAATAGCACATTGTTGGTCATCCGAACCAGTCTGCGTACCTCTCTGGATATCCTTTCTATGCTCTTCTTAGTCTCAGCATCTGCGGTCGGCTGCATCTGCATGACTTCTATTTCTCCTTGGAGCACGGTAAGCGGAGTCTTGAGGTCATGAGACACGCTGGCAAAAAACACCTCTCTCATCTTGAATGCCGTGTCAAGTCTCCGCAACATGCTATTCACATTATCTGCTAGTTGCTGCAACTCCGGAGGGCGAGGTTCTTCTGGAATTCGTGCCCCAAGGTCTCTGCTCCCTATCCCCCGCACGTGGTTAATGATTATGTCTAGTGGACGCAAGCCCCGCCGGAGAATGAACAGCCCAATCAACAACGCCGCTAGGCCACCCCCAATGG
>Ga0209979_1003145_pt1 | contig 14883 bp, 15 predicted proteins | sample AnhtaG_FD_183114 | JGI IMG/M metagenome (GOLD analysis project Ga0209979, IMG submission 183114) | Deep subsurface microbial communities from Anholt, Denmark to uncover new lineages of life (NeLLi) - Anholt_01485 metaG (SPAdes) (version 2) | ecosystem: Environmental > Aquatic > Marine > Oceanic...
ATGCCCGTCTGAAACAAAAATATTACCAACACCGAGGATTGGTTAAACAACATCGTCATCCGTATTTCACATGGTATCTACATCTTTGTCCTCGTTAAAAAACCAATACCTTTTGAGCATTATGCCCGCAATGACAATGTAAAGACATTTAGAGCGTTTGTATTAAATTAAACCCGCTCCTGCTTTTATCACTAGGAAAGACCCTTAGGTATGACAGGGATGAAGATTTTTTGCAAATTGTCAATAAAAAAACCCCGCCTTCCATGGCGGGGTTTTTTAACCTAAACTACATGCCCAGATGTCTATTTTTTCTTCCTCTTGGCAGTTTTTTTCGTGGTGGTCTTTTTCTTGGCGTCCTTCTTCTTGGCGGCTTTCTTTTTTGCTGGCACTCTGTTCACCTCCTTCCAAGCTTTGAGGTTAAATTTTTTGAGGTGTGGCCGTACTTCTACCTTGTTATATTTTTTATTTCCAAAGTCTCCTTTCCGAAATCCAAAATCATCCCTAAAGAGAGCTTAGTGGCTTTTAAAAAACTTCGCATCTTAGATTCATCTGTATCATTTATCGGCTCGTCTGCTTTAACCATCACGATGATCTTTCCGCTTACCACAAATTCCAGGGTATACTCTCCAGCCACACTTCCTTTGTATGATAATTTGATATTTTTCTTTCTTTCGTAATCAATTTTTCTGAGGTCCAACTCAACCGCCAATGCCTGGCTGTAGGCGGATTCCTGAAAGCCCAAACCCATGTTCTTGTGAACTTCAAGCGCCGCCTCCAGAATTTGATCCTGCAACTCCTTTAAGGTCATCTTCCTTTGTCGCCTCGTCGAATAACAAACTGCTTGTCATAACTTTGTTACACCCAATGTCTTTACTATTCTTTAAATTACGTAAAGCAAAATATGTGCCATTTTTTTCATTTTACCTGTCCAACCGTGAGTTGCTTTGTTTTCAAGGTCTTTCTGATCACACATAAAATAGAACAAAAACAGCATCAGAAATTGTGTAACAGAATTGTTACTACAATTAACTCTTTTATGGATCGTATGTTGTAACTATGGTGACGGCAGCTTGCGTAACACTTTTGTTACACATGTGCCAGTTTGTTACACTTATGAGCCAAAATTGGAATTTAACTCAGTTATGGCAAAAGAAACGTCCTGATTATGTGAGAAAATTATCGATGAGCGGGTAGCTGATAATTACCGTTTGGGTTAGTGAAGTAGGTCCCCAAAATGGAGCTTAAGAATTCAGAATGATAACCGTACATTTATGATACTTGTAATCTCATCGTTAACCACACTGCTTTTTTGTGCCCCTCAGGTATCCTCTTTTGACGGAAACAGGTTGAGGGGTAGAAGAGCTGGGGTTGAAAAATCAAATCTTCAGATTTGAAGTAGAACATGCATGCAAAGTCCGCTTAGCAGGGGGACAGAGAAGTTGTCGTTGATAGGGAGGGTGATGCCTTCCACCACGGTGGCCACAAAAGCTCCCACAATTCCTACCCATAAAGGAAGATGCGGAATCACCAGCGCCACCACAAGGCACATAAAAAGACACGACAAGCTTCCTTCTAAGGATTTCCAACTGTTCCCATCATTGCTTTCTCCCAGGCTCCATCTGATTTTGGTTTTCCCGAACCTTCTTCCGATCAAGGCGGCAGATATATCACCTAAGATGATGAAGGAGATAGCTGCCACCGCCACACTTTTCTTAAAAAGGAGGATAGTGAAAAACGAAGCGGAGAGGATGTAGCTGGCGCCAGCAAAATCTGCACTTTCGTGCTCACGCAGGACAGGTCCCAGCAGTCGATTTAAAAAACCATGTAGGGGAAGTCTCCTTAACCGGATTATATCTATCATGATGGCACCCAGGACGAAAGGGGTGAGGATTAACAAGGACAAAGGCTTGGGTTTGTCCTTCAGGAAAAAATACCCGATGGGGATGCAAAGTGCAAAAAGATGAATGGCTTTTCTTTTAAACTCGTTATAAAATGATATTTCCAAATCTTAAATTATTCCGTTAAATAAGATTATCGCATCTGAGGTGAAGAGCACAAAATTTTGGTTTATCCCTCAGGCTTGGGAAGTTTGAGTTTCTTCAAAAGCTTTTTGTTTATCCACACATTTGATTCTTCAAAAAGATTCTTCTCCCAGTCAGCTATATGCTTTCTTCCCTTTTCCAGATTTATAGCCCTTTGGATGATGGGAATTATATCTGCGAATGTGGTCTCTTTCTCCTTTTTCTCCACCACCTGGATGAGATGATAGCCCCACCTGGTTCTTACCGGACCACCTACCTCCCCTTCCTTCAGGTTTAAAGCGGTGCGGTAGAACTCATCCGGCATCTCCCCTTCGGTGATGAAGCCTAAATCGTAAGCCACATCTTTAATCTCTGGCTCGCCGGAGAAGTATCTCTTTGCCATCTTTATAAAATCTGCCCCCTGTTTTATCTGGTTTAAAACCTCCACTGCTTCAAGCGAATCATCGAAGACTATATGATACACGTGAACCGGCACTCCCAAAGATGGAAAGTCGATCTTATGGGCTTGATAATATGTTTTCATCTCCTCACTGGTGGGAGGAGGGAAGTCTCTTTTTACCCGCTGGGCCAACACCTTCCTTTTAGCCTCCTCCAAGATGAAAGCTCTCCTTTCTACCTGATATTCTACTAAATTTGCATAACCTTTTTTCCTCGCTTCTTTTTCCAGAAAAATGGGCAAAGCCAGAGAATTCAAAAGAGCCTTTTTGTCCTCTATGGTCAAGCTGTCCTTGCCCAGATTGAACTTATATCCACGCAAAGCCGCTTCATATTCTCTGAATCTGATGCTATCCACTTCACCGAGGGCTAATACCCACATATTCTTGTCAAAAGACGACTCAGAAGCATTTAAAATCTCTTGGTTATAAACAAATGCGGTTACATTTTTGAGTGAGTCGACGAAGTTTTTTGAAGCTTCTTTGATCTTCTCCCTTTTCAAAAACTCTCTTATCCCCTCAAAAAGAATGGAATCCAACTCATGGTAGCTTTTCTCTTTTCTGTCCAGAAGCTGAATCAGATGGTATCCTGCAGAGTCTCTCACTGGCTTGGAAATCCCTCCTATCTCTTTTAATGAAAAGGCAGCCGAATCAAACTCCGGGGAGATCTGGCCTCTCTGGATGAATCCCAGATTTACTATCCTATACCGCATCCCTGCTTTAGAGTATTGTCTGCATATGTCAGCAAAGTCCTCCCCAGCCAAAGCCCTTTTGTAAAACTGTTTGATTTTCTTCTTTGCCTCCTTTTCAGCCTTCTTCAATCTTTTTCGGTAATCCTTTTTTGTAGAATCCGCCCCAACCCGGATCGGAATTTCCCTTACCTGCACCTCCTCCGGGATCAAAAAATCCTCCTCCTTGTACTTTTCGTAATGGTCCCTTACTTCCTGGTCTGTCACCCCAACTCTCTCCACGATATCCTTCTGATGCATGTAGCCCAAAAGGAAATCTCGCATGCGCTTGTCTCTGCGTTTGACAAAGACAGAATCGGAGTTCATATCCAGCGAGGCGGATCTTTGATCGATTAAAATCTCACGGATCAACTTATGAAGCCTATCTTCCTTTGTCTTTTGATCCTCCTCCGGATTGGTGGAGTTTATTTTCAATTTTTTCAAATAATCATAAAATCTTCCCACGGTGAGAGGTTCACCGTTAACTTTAGCCAAAACCTCCTCCCGTGGAATCTCCCCGCTTGGAGGTGCGCTAATACAGAAATCGCTCCACCTAAAGAGAAGGAAAACGGAAAAAAGAACCGGAAATATAAATCTTCTCATTTTTGTCCCTTCCTCTCGGTTCGAAAATATAAATGTCAAATTCGTATGAATGTGCGTATGCACTCATACGAGCATACGCATTTTTTGGATTTTTTTATTTTTAAGCCTGATCAGTCCAGTCAACTCTTTGAATTTAAATGGAAAGACCCCGGTTTCCAATACCTTGCTGTTTTCGTAGCTAAACCGTTAAGGCTTGACTACGTGTGAATTATCAAAGATGCAAAATATTGTATTATAAGACAAACCCTTTTTATCGCGGCCAGAGATTTTCTTATATAGGTTTTTTATTGTAAATCACATGGTCAGTGCTACTCCCTTTTGCAAAGAATCTGATTGCTTCTAAATTAAAGTTTCAAAAGGAGCGAGATGCGATAGGTGTTATCCAGTTCCTCATGAGAGAGAAAAGCCACATCCCCGCCAAAGGCGGGGTTGATCCATAATCCGGCACCTGCGGTGAAATCTCCCTGGTCGATGCCTAACCTACCGGATAGTTTCCCTTTATAAGATACCTCCAAACCATAGTGCATATCTGCTGATAGTTTCCCCAGCCAAAATTGGGCGGCGGATTTTCTTCCCTCATACCGTATATCTGCATCGGTGGCAAAGATCAGATAAAAATCCTGAATTTGATGATTGATGGCCAGCCCCAGCTTGGTGGTGGGGTTGATTGTCTCGGTGGTGCCGTTGTCGTAGAATAGAAGGCTGGAGGTTAAATCCATCAGATTTGCGCCCAGGGATAGAAATGAATAAGGTTTTGCCAGAAATGCCAGATCCGCTCCGATACCGAAGGCAGAAGTGGTAACCACATCCCGATAGATTAGCTTCAAATTTGCTCCCCAGAAGAGATAAGATCGCATCTGGTGGGAATAGGAGAAAAACAAGGCGTAATCGGCATGGCTTTCTTCTCTCAACAGCACCACCCGGTTGGTATCGCTTATTTCAAGCCCCCTTTTTTCCAAATCGGTGATCTTTACCCCACCCCCTCCCAGGCGCTGGAGGCTGAAAGCCAAAGCGGAGCGACGGTCCTCCTCCATCATGGGAAAGGCATAAGCCACAAAATCCTGATTTAGAAGTGAACCGAAGGTTTCCGCATGCATCAGGGATAGTTGTTTTCGATTCAACTGAGAGAGTCCGGATGGATTCCAGAAACATGCGGTCACATCATCTGCCACCCCCACGAAAGCCCCTCCCATACCCAGAGCCCTGGCTCCCACCCCCAGGCTCAAAAATTCTCCGGCATATTTGGCGCCAAACGCTTGGGCAGAAAATAAGAGCAAAAATCCAAAAGCTATAAGAGATCTTTTAACCATAATTTGCAAAGTAATATACGCAAAAAAAGCTTCATATCAAGCACAAAACAAAAGCAATCGTAGTGACCAAACACATATCAATTTCCGTACCTGCCGAGGTTCCCAGCCTCGATTTAAATATTATACGGGACAAGATAACCCCTCTGCAGGCCGTATGGATCAATTTTGGTTCATCCCGGGGGAGAAATTTTCTGCACAAAACCAGGATCGTTCCAACAACAGTCATAACGCTACTTTCTTGGAAAAGATAAATTCCCCTGGGAAATGAACGATAATAGATAATGGGAAGGGAAAGGGGGAAATCGCCGCCAACAATTTTTTAAACGAGCTATTTCTGCATGGGAAAGAAAAAAACGGAGGAGGAAAGAAAGTAAGTCAAAGATTTCATTTTAAAGAGACCGAATATTCCCACTGAGGGAGAGGAGATGATGATACCTAATGGTTTGGTAAGTGAAGCCAACTTCAAAGATGCCAAATTCTGTGTACAGACGGAGTTTGCTCAAAGACCCAAACCCAGAGTGACCACCACCATCTCCTTAAACGGAGAGGTGGTGAAAAAGGTGGAAAACATCTGGGAAAGGCTGCCTCAAACCGAAGAGGACAAACAGGAGATTGAAAAATTTTTAAAAAGACAACATCAACAGGTGCTCGAAAAGATAAAGGACAGAAGAGAGAAACTCGTTTCATCGAAGCGGAAAATGAAAGAAGTTGTTCCCTCTGAAGAAACTGAGGTACCGAAGGTTGAGGAAGAGCTTTCCAAAACCGAAGGAGTTTTCGGGTATGTTTTTATCTCAGAAGATAAGCAAATGATTACTCAACAGATTTCGGAATCAGAAAAGAAAGATATTGAAGATCTTGTCCGGCGGATCAAAGATCTCTCTTTCTTTTTGCCTTCGGTCACCAGGCTGGGGAACTTTGTAGGGGGCATTTTGGACTTGCCGGGATGCTTTTTGCTCTTTTTGCCCCTCCAGACACATTTCTTAGCGGTCAAGCTTGATTCGAAGGTCGACTTCAAAAACTTGGTCAAGAGAATAAAATCAGCCATTTGAGCAAAGGATGAGATGGAGAAAATTTTAAGTGACATAAAATCGGTGCCCGGTGTAACCGGGGCGATGGTTCTGGCAAAAACGTCTTTGAACTGCTATCATCTGCTTCCGGCAAGCTTCACCCCCAGGTCAATTAAAGAGGTGGGAATGAAGCTTTTAAAACTTTCTGAGAAGATGCCCCCCCATAGCCGGCTGAATCTTAAATTCGATAACGGTATTGGTCTGGTATACAACTTGGAGAGGAGCGCGGTATTGATCTTCGGCAGGTCCAGCCTAGATTTTTCCTTTTTGGGATTGGTGTTAAAATCCGCCCTTCAGTCCATAGAAAGAAAATTAGAGAGAGAAACCCTCGAGCCGGATCAGGTCAAAAAGATATCCTTTTTTGTGATTGACAAAGCCAATCTGAATTTGTTAATTGAAGCGATAAATTTGGTTGCCGAAGGTTATGCCAAAGATCAGGGTATCTTTTGGGTCACCAAGAATCTACGCAAAGCCAAGGAAGACGTGATCAAAGAATTCCCTCAGATCTCAAGTTTCTATGTGGACAACGATGGGAAGGTTTCCATCTTAAAAACCCCAGAAGAGATGTTTGACCAAAAAATCCCCTTGGCTCTGGTGAAGTGGATAGATCTTTTTGTGAATAAAGCTCCTCATCCTGCCCGGCGTGATCGAGTTGCAAACATAAAAGAGTTGACCGCCCGCATCAGCAAGCCTTTAGAGGGAATTGGATTTTATGACCTGTATAGCAAGGTGACAAAAAAGCTGGTCTGATCCCAAAAGCTTTAATGCAAGAACCCCCCCGCAAAGTGCGGGGGGGTTCTATGGAAAGGGTTTTGATTTGAAAGGACTCTCTCTGCACTCAATAATAAAGGGTTTTTACAACCACCCTCCGTATTTCGCTTTCGCTATCCCCCCGCCTCTGGCGGGGGGGTCACGGCGTACGCTCAACTTCAGGGGGCAACCTTCATCCATCGATTGTTAAAGGTCTTTCAAATGCACCCTTTCCTCTTATATATTACAACCGAAAGTTATAAAAAGCAAGCTTTTTTTAAGATAAGGCAAAAATAATTAATTTAAATTTCGTGTTACGGTGTAAGTGACAAGAACCTTGCATTCTACTGCAAAACTCGATAGTCTAAAAAGTATGCTTGAGGGACTGGGCATAGATATGGTGGAGGTAGATAGGATTAAGAAAGTCCTGGACAGATGGGGAGAGCGGTTTCTTCACCGGGTCTTCACTTCTGAGGAAAGAGATTATTGCAAAAGAAAAGCTCATCCAGAACAGTCCCTTGCCGCACGCTTTGCCGCCAAGGAGGCGGTCTTGAAGGCAATTGGCACCGGTCTTTCGGGTGGAATAAGATGGACTGATGTCAAGATCGTAAATGACAAAAGCGGAAAACCGGAGGTGAGGTTAGACAAAAAAATCATCCAGCGAATCGGAGATAAGAAAATTCTTTTAAGCATCTCCCATACCAAAGAATTCGCCATCGCTTTTGCAATATTGGTAGATGGATGAAATTTAAGGACGAAAAGGTTGGGAAAAGCGTTTCCCAACAGATTAAACGGATGAAAAAACAAATAACCTCACCCCCCTTTGTTCCCCCTCTACACAGAGTGGAGAGGGGGATTAAGAGGAGAGGTATTGGAGAAACCGCTGTTCGGACAGGGGTTGCACCCCTGTCCGTAATGGGGGCTGGGGTCACCCCCAGCCTAACGAAAAGATTTTAGCGTAGGGGCACAGGGCTCGTCCCCGTCCTCAAATGTAGGTTCGAAATCTCCGCCTTCGGCGGGGTTTCGGACAAAAGAATAAGAGGTCGGATAATCTCCTCAAGAGGTGGGACATAGCCGACCTACCTTAATCGAGGACAGCCACACGGGCTGTCCCTACGACAGTTCCTTCAGCTTTACAGAGATCGGAACTTGAATCAGCCTTTCATTCTTGGAAAATTAAACAGCTTGCAAATTTTTTTTAGCAGGAATAAATACTTGCTCAATGCTTAAAAGTTTATTATTAGTTATAGGGGGCGGGAATTTATCCCGCCCCGTGATCAAACTTTTGTACAAGCCACTAATGTCTTAAATACTAAAGGAGTTTTTATGTCAAAGTCCATAGTCCCTGCAGACCAGAATGAAATTTTTGAAATCTTCCAAAAATCGGGGGCACTTTTAAAAGGGCATTTCCTTTTAAGTTCCGGGCTTCACTCAGATGTTTATTTTGAGAAGTTTCAGGTGCTTCAACATCCGGAATACGTGGAGATATTGTGTCGCAAATTGGCTTCCCTTTTCAAAGACGATAATGTGGAGGTGGTAGTCGGTCCCACCACTGGAGGAATCATCATCGCTTACGAGGTAGCCAAAAATTTAAAGATCAGATCCATCTTCGCAGAGCCCGGGGATGAAGGTCGGATTTTCAAGAGAGGATTTAGCATCAGAAAAGGGGAGAGGGTTTTGATCGTGGATGATATTCTAACTACCGGAGGGTCGCTCAAAGAGGTGATCGGGTTAGTAGAAAAGTATGAGGGCAACATAGTGGGCATCGGAATTCTTCTGGATCGCAGTGGAGGAAAGGTTAAGTTCGATTATCCTTTTAAACCTCTGGCTGTAACAGAAGTCACCAACTACCGTCCAGAGGAATGCCCCCTGTGTAAGAAGGGTAAACCTCTGATCAAACCGGGAAGCAGAAAAATCCAATAAACAGGTTTCAAAACACTGCCGGCTGGGGATGCTACCATCCCCAGCCCCTTGTGGATGACAGAGACCCGCCTGGGATAACATCCACCAGGAGCTATAATTGATTAAATCTTTCAAAAAAAGCAATACGTTGTTGTTGCGGGGTACCTTACCTCACAACATGCGTATGCATTCATACGAATTTCTGGTTCGGGGTGAGGGCACCCCGAACCAACCTCTAAGGAGCTATAATTGACAAAATCTTTCAAAAAAAGCGATATAAAATGTTACCTTACCAAAGTTTTTAATGGAGATCAAAATGCCTAAAAAGTTTTTCCTTCTTCTTCTAATAATTCTCCTTTCGTCTTTTACCTGCCAAAAGAAAACCGACAAACCTGAGATCACCGTTCTGATCCGGATGATGGATATTCAAGATCTGTGGTTTCGGGAAAAGATGAAGGAGTTCGAGAGAGAAAACAATGTCAAAATAAATGTGGTCACCTTCGATCAGGTGGAAGATGTAAGGCAGATGATAGATCTGGAAAGAAAAAGCGGGAAGAAAAAAATCGGACTGGTCAAAACCGCTCTGGAGATGGTATATCCTCTGGTTAAGGAAGACTATCTGATTCCACTGGAGGAGATTGTAGATCCCCTTCAATTGAAAGATGACTTAAAGGAATATTTATCCGAGGCTATAGACGTGGGGACCGTGGATGGTAAGGTTTACTATATCACCCGTAAGCTGGAAACCTATCTTTTGTTCTTCTTGAAATCTAAAGTGAAGGATGCCCTAAATAACTGGGAAAAGGATCGGGAAAGGATTGACGTTTTGCTCAAAGAGGTAAACCAGTATGGACTGCCTGCCGGATATCAGTTGGAGGAAGATCCGAAGAAATGGGATTATTATGATCTTTTAGTTCTCTCCTTTTTCTGGGCTAATAATCCTTGTCATGGCATTACCATGCCCCGGGTGGCTCATCGCGGAAAAAGGTACGCCGGCACGGTAAATGAGCTGGTGACTCGCATTTTTCAACTGGGAGGAGATAAGGAAGATATTCTTTCCATGGATACCGATCCGGTTAAGGATCTCTTTGGGTGGGAATCTTTCTTCATTAAAAACCGTCTGTATCACTCAGGAATGTGGGAGCAGGCCTGGTCAGGAGGGGACATCTGGAGGGCTATCTCCTCTGGAGAGATCTTCATGTGCTTTTTGCATCAGATAGATCTTTTCTTCGTGCATGGCGGATCCGATCCCACCATGAGCGGGTATCTGTCTGACCCTTCTGATTTAGGTGTCTCCATCATGCCCCAGGGAGTCTCGTTGGAGCTGACACAAGATGGACAACCTAAAAGAGAGGGAGGACATACCTCCAATCTTTATGGATGGTGGTGGGGAATCCCGAGGACCTCACCCGATCGAGAACTTTCCTATAAGTTAGCCAGGTTCATCACTTCAAAAGAGAATCAAATAGAGGAATGTTCCCGATTCGGCATGTTTCCTGTCCGAAATGATGTGTTGGATGATTTAGGTCAGGCATTCGATGAAGAGTGGAAACAACAGATCTTCAAAACCAGTCGGCTTCAATTTGAAAGCGGCACAAAAGAATTCCCCCGATTGAAAGAATGGCCCCGGATCGGCAAAAACTATCTGGACGCCTGGTATGATATATCTGTAAAAAGAAAGCTTGTTAAAAGAGAAGAAATCTCTGGCAGTTTAAAGGATTATGCCCGGATCAATCAAGCCATCATCTCTTCTTTCCAAGCTGAAGAGTAATCTTTTCACCATCGGTTTTTTCATTCCGGCTTTTCTTTACCTTTTCAGCTTTTTTGTGATAATTTTAGTCTTCCTTTTGAAGTTTTCCTTCTTGGGAAACATACCATTGTTACATCTATTATCTGTCGATGAATTCAAAGCCGCTCTGTGGAGAAGCTTCTGGTTTATGGGGGTTAGCACGCCCCTTCAACTGGTGGTGGGCTTGTTGCTTGCACTTTTAATTCAACAGAGCTTCAAAGGGGTAGGGGTGGTAAGAAGCCTGTTTATGATTCCTATTGCCATACCCGCTCTGGTTACTGCCATAATCATAGATTTGCTTTTCTCGTATCCCTTTGGACCAATAAATGATCTTCTTTTGGGGCGGCATGATTTTTTCCCGCAAATAGTCAGCCTTCCGGTCAACTGGAGTGGCTCGGAATTTTTATCATTGGGCCTGGCTGTTTTGGGCAAGACCTGGAGGGATATGCCCATCTCCATGTTGATCCTTCTGGCAGGACTCCAGTCAATCGAGTTGGAGCAATATGAGGCTGCCAAAACCATGGGCGCAAAAAGCTGGCAGCAGTTCAAATATTTGACCCTGCCCCTTTTGACTCCTGCCATCTTGACCATACTGATTTTGCGTTCCATAGAGAACTGGAAGGAGTTTGTATTCCCTTTCGTTTTGGCTCCCGCTTATCCTCTTTTAGGGGTGCTGATCGAAAGGCTTTATCATGTGGAACAGAATCCCGCCCTGGCGGCATCAGTCGCTTTGTGTCTGGTGATCTTAATTGCTTTAACCACGCTGGTTTTTACCAGCATAACCAAAGTGGTGAGAAAATATCTGGTACGTGTATAAACACGAAGGTCCTGTTTTTCTCGTTGCGTCAGGAGCTTCTCCTGACGCTCGGCTGGTGTCAGGACTAGGTCCTGACACAACTCTGAATCCCTCTCCGCATGTAGGTGGAGAAGGGAATGAGATGAAAGGCTCTATCCGAAGATGAAAGTTTTAAAGTTCGTGTTAATTGGAGTAGTCCTGTTTTTCATAATCTTTCCCCTGTTCATGATGACCAAATACAGCATCTCCGATCGGGAAAGCATCGTCACCGGCGGAGAGTATCCGGAGCCGTTTTTTCCTTTCAAGCCCACTTTGGAGATGTTCGGGGTGCTGTGGTCAAGAAGCGACTTTTTGAAAGCCGGCCTGACCAGCCTGTGGGTGGGGCTTTTTGCAGTGGCTTTTTCTCTTCTCTTAGGGGCTCCCACAGCTTATGCTTTGGCTCGATTCAAAATACCCGGGGTGGCGATTCTGCTTTTCTTTCTCCTGTCGGTGAGACTTTTTCCTGACATCTCGGCGGTGATCCCGGTGGCTGAACTTCTGCTTTCCCGACCCTTCTCCCTTCTTCCTCCTGTGATTTTGGTGGGTCTGGCTCATACTCTTTTAGCTTTGCCTTATACAGTTTATATTGCCAAAGGGGTTTTTGAATCTATCCCCAGAGATTTGGAGGAACAAGCATTTGTCTTAGGAGCAGGCAAAGCAAAAACCTTTCTTAAGATATTAACTCCTCTGGCGTTGCCCGGTCTGGGGGCGGCGGCTATCTATACCTTTTTCCTCTCCTGGAATGAATTTATCTTCGCTTACTTTTTGACATTTCAGGGAACCGAGACAACATTACCGGTGTATCTGTTGAGGATTTTGACCTGGTCACCGCAAAAGAATTTCATATCCGCCATCTCGCTTTTGATATGTATACCGGTGATCATCTTCACCTTCCTGGTGCAAAGGTATATGCGGGAGGGATTGACCGCCGGAGCAGTGAAATGATGGAGAATGATTCGATACCTCTCCCCCTGTTTCCCCCTCTCCATTATATGGAGAGGGGTTCATCCTGAAGGGATTCACCCTAAAGGGGACAAAGGGGGTGAGGTGAGAAGAAGGGTTCAAAGAAGAGGTATTCTTTGGCAGAGGTCAAGCTCAAGAACTTAACCAAGAGATTCAAAGAGGTGGTGGCAGTCGATAATATAACCCTCCACGTAGAGGATGGGGAATTTTTGACCCTGGTGGGACCTTCGGGATGCGGCAAGTCAACCACCTTGAGAGCGGTGGCAGGCTTGGAAGATCCCACCTCTGGAGACATCTTAATTGATGGACAGAGGGTCAATGACCTCCCACCACAAAAGCGCCACATCTCCATGGTCTTTCAGAGCTATGCCCTCTTTCCTCACATGAGCGTGGAATCCAACCTTGCCTTCGGGCTTAAGATCAGAAAAAAAAGCCCAAAGGAAAAGGCTGAGAAGGTGAAGTGGGCTATCAAGCTTTTAGGTCTCTCCGGCTTTGAAAAAAGACTTCCCAAAGAGTTATCCGGCGGGCAAAGGCAAAGGGTAGCTTTGGGCAGAGCATTGGTTTTGGAACCCAAAGTTCTGCTTTTGGATGAGCCTCTCTCAAATCTGGACGCTAAGCTAAGATTACGAATGCGCACTGAGTTGAAAAGACTTCATAAAAAGATCAAAACAACTATAATATATGTAACCCACGATCAGGCTGAGGCTATGACCTTAAGTGATAGGTTAGCTGTTATGAAAGATGGAAAAATTTTGCAGGTGGGCACTCCTGAGGAAATCTATGAAAAGCCAACCGATATCTTCTGTGCCGGCTTTATCGGAAGTCCTCCCATGAATTTCGTTTCTGGAGAAAGAGTGCCGCAAGTCAAAGACAAAAACGTAATGGTGGGAATTCGTCCAGAGGATTTGTCCATCTCTTTGACCGAAACCACAGAGGGCATCTTTGGAAGAAGCAGTGTCACTGAAACTTTGGGCTCAGATAATTATCTGTATATGGATATCTCTGATCTGCTGATTTCTGTTAGACTGAAACCTGAAGAGAGAATACCGGAAGATAAAGCGGTATGGCTTGTTGCCCGCAAAGAAAAACTGCACCTTTTCGATAAATCCACAGGAAAAAGAATTTGATTTGAAAAAAGAAGATAAACAATGATTCTAATTATTCTGATCCGGTGGGCATTTTGAAGACCTCACCCCCTATCTTCCCCTCTCCATAGAATGGAGAGGGGGACCGAGGGGGAGAGGTGTTCCTCTGCGATTAGTAGTTACCCCAAACAGAAGGAGAAAGCATGAAAATAACAAATTTCAGAAATGTAGAAGCAGAAGAAGTTGTTGACCCGGGTGCCAAAGGAGTTACCATCAGATGGTTGATTTCAGAGAAGGATGGCGCTCCCAATTTTGTCATGCGATTATTTGAAGTGGAGCCGGATGGATATACTCCCTATCACAAGCACCAATGGGAACACGAGGTGTTCGTTCTGAAGGGAGAAGGAAGTTTGATCACCGAAAACAAAACCTCCCCTCTTAAACCAGGTGACGCAGTATTTGTTCCGGGAGAGGAAGATCATCAATTCAAAAACACATCTGAGGAAAATTTCGTTTTTTTATGCCTGGTTCCCAATAAGGATTAATTCTGATTACTTAAATGTTCGAAAACATCGAAAAAAAATACGGCACGCCCCGTGAATTAACCATGTCCTTTCCCATGAACCCGACGGAATTTGTTATGCTCAAAGATAGCATGAGGGATGGACGGAACTCGGATGTTACGCTATTTATTTTCAAAGATGAGAAAGTCGTAGTGATCGCCAAGCCCTGGTATCCGGAAGGACTTTATCGTGCACCCAGCGGGGGGATTAAGCCGGGCGAAGATGTGGAGCTTTCCGCCAAAAGGGAGGCTTATGAGGAGACCGGAGTTGAAATCGAGCTGGCAAAATATATTTTAAGAATCTACGTCACCTTCACTCATCCTTCAGATCCTGTGGACAGTCAAGAAAGGGTAAGATGGACCAGCCATGTATTCACCGCTAAGTATCTTTCTGGCGATTTGCAACCAATCGACACAAAAGAAATAAAGAAGCTCACCCTTATGAGTCTGGAGGAGCTTTCTTCGTTAAAGGAAAAGCTTTTGGCGCAAGATTCAGGTGGGCTTTGCTATCGTGCCGCCTTAACCGAGGCGGCGATAAAGGAAATCTCGGCCTCTTGCAAAAAATAAGTCTAAGACGTTTGTTGTTCCAAAAAATCCAGTGTGTCTGTCGGGTCCCTGATCCGACAGGCAAAATCTGGTTTAATGGAAGTTTCGTGTTGGTAAAAAGGTTAGATTTAGTTGATAATATGCCATAGATTGGACCTAAAACTGAAAACGTTTTCAGTTTGGAGCCAAATTATGGCAAAAAAAGCGATGTCCAGTTGATCCAAGCCATCGAGTTGTTTGTTGGGGCAAGAGTGGTTCAGGAGCAAG
>Ga0209979_1003146_pt1 | contig 14876 bp, 17 predicted proteins | sample AnhtaG_FD_183114 | JGI IMG/M metagenome (GOLD analysis project Ga0209979, IMG submission 183114) | Deep subsurface microbial communities from Anholt, Denmark to uncover new lineages of life (NeLLi) - Anholt_01485 metaG (SPAdes) (version 2) | ecosystem: Environmental > Aquatic > Marine > Oceanic...
TCAACATCCTTTATCAGTGGCATGCCAGAGACCATCTCGTCGACCACTTCAGGGGCGAAGTCGCCAATGGGTAAGACATCTCCCGCCGCCCCCTCAATTTGCGGTAGAGTCTCCTTTAAGCTTTTAACAGTTATGTTTATAATCGCAGGAAGTATCACCCCCATACTCATTATCTTGCCCAGGTTTGTCCACAGCACTTCATTTGATGCCCTTACCATAGCCAGAATATCCTCTGATGAGCCCTCTATCATCTCCCTGAGCTCACCGAAATCAGTGGACGAGATGAGGTTGGTAATAAATGGGGAGAAGGTATCGGCAAGAAGTGTTGGGTTTTCTTTATGTGCTGTGTTCAGAGCTTGCGCAAGCGAATTTACGGTTTCGCCGATTTCCCGGGCATCAATATCCTTAATGCCTGCTGGAATAAAGGCGGGAATCGTGCCCGGGGGCATTTTCTGCAAAGATTTCAAAGTCTCATTCACGGCAGCGATAACGGCGTTGGTAAGGGAAGGAAAGTTCTCCAGAATGGTGGTTGTGAGTTCGGAGTCTTTCGTCAGGAGTGTCCGCGTCAGCCTTGAGGCTGACTTTGGGTCTATTTCATTTACCACCTGCCTCAATATGCTTTTTATGAGTGACGTTCTTATTATTTCCAGTGCCACTCGGTCCGTCAGCTCAATTACACCCTTTTCCCCTTGTTCATTTTCGCTCATTCTACTCACCCCCTATAATGTGTCACCTATCTACGTGAAGTAGGTCATCAAAAATATTCACCGGTGCGCATGACATAGTTATCAACCACTATCTTCTCACAGATTGTAGAGTAGGCCTTAAAGTTCTTAATCTCGAGATGTTTGGCTGGTACCATTTCTCTGAAGCTGACAATCCTTTCATCAAAGAATAAAACGCCTATTTCACTTTGAAAACACCTGTCCAGAAACTCCTCATCTACCTGATATGGGAAAAGGACATATCCTCTATTGAAACAGCCCTTTAATCCCTCCAGGACATCTAATGCACCCAAAGCGTCTTCAGCGCCGCAACACATCATCACACATTCTTCGCCTGGTAGCCGGTAACGGTCGATCTTCCAGAAGACTTTGTCTCCTGGTTGGTTTTTACTTTTAATCCAACCATCAGCCTCGCTATCCCGCAACACGGCTTTGACAAAATCTTCGTTAAACCCGGTCTTTTCCACTATGGACTCCGTAGGCGTCCACTCATCCTCACTCAACAAATACAGGAAGCCAGTTGGTGCTCCCCCCTTATTTTCCAAGCGAAGTTTGATCTGCTCTAATTCAGGCTTTATCCCGACGACATCGGGCTTAAGGTCGGTATTCGGTATCTCCGGCGAGATCTCCACGTAATAACCCATACCGGACAAATAGGCTCCGGCGACAACCTGAAGTTGCTTTGCCTTAATCACGGCATCTCCTGCTTTCTGCAGCCTCGATGTGCTATCGGGAACTCCTTTTATTCTGCAGAGTCCACGTGGCTGGTAAAATTTACTCCCTCAAGGTTCAATCATCTCTGGGAAAGGTTCTTGTGCCATCTTTAAGAGTAGCGCAGAAGATAATGTCTGATCGTTGAACTCTCACTGCCGGCAGCTGGGGTTCAGGCATCTCCAGGGTCAGAGCTCCTTTGGGGCAGGCTTCAACGCACTTCCCACAACCGTTGCAGTTTACCATGTAACAAGAAAATATCCTGTGTGGTATATCCTCCAATCTTTGGGGGGCATTTTCTCCCACCGGGGGAGGCTCAGTGTTTATAAATCCAAGACAATTCGGGCCCGCTTCTAAGCAAGTTTTCACACACTTCAAGCACAATATGGCGTTTCCACATGCCTCTTCATCTACATGAATAACTGGTCTTGGTGTTATATGTGTATATTCCATTTCATCTCTCCTTTCGCCGAGATTCACTTTCCAGGTCACCAATTATCCACCAGAGAAGGGTACGATGACCGATCCACCAGCTTTATTGCTCCATAGGGACAAGCTGGCCGGCATAATCCACAACCAAAACACGCTTGAGGATCAATGTACATCACGCGTTCTACTGGAGAATACCTCATTGCGCCGAACTGGCAGCGGTGCATACACGCCGGATATTCCTTACATCCCTCCTTACACTTTGCCAGGTCGACCTCAGTTACATATTCGCCCTTACGCTGAGCATTTACCACTCCGTAAGATAACTTGAACTTTGTGGGTATGCAATCAGTGGCGGTGCAATGACACATAACTATGGGAGGGATTCCATCAGTATCAACAGCAGCATGCCAAATTGAATGCAGAAATCCTTTTTTATCGCAGTCTATCTCGAACTCTTTTGCTTCTTCCTTAGAGAGGATTTTTGAATCTTTCTCCCAGGGTCTCTCTTTCAGGGCAGTTTCAATCCCCCAAAGATACAGGCAACGCAGGACATCGGTCTTACCAAAATACCTGCGGCAGGCACAGTTCATGAGAAAAAACGGTCCCTTACAAAGGTCTATTATCTTGAGGGCGTCTTCTAAAGGAACGGTTTGCCCACCATGACCGATCATCTGCTCCATGGCCACGCTCAGGCTATCCGAATAATACAAATCTGGCGCTGATTCATCGGCGATTGACATGGCGCCTACCTCAAAGCTATTTTTTTGCACACCGGTTAGCATCTTTACAGTAGCTTCATGAGCTCCAGAAGTGTAAAGCTCATCACGGTAGTTATCAGGATTGAGATACCACTTGGTGCCACTTCCATATTCGACACAATACCGGCACATTTCTTATCCTCCTTCTTCTAGATTTTGAGCAGGTATTTCTTACCTCAAATGGTGATTTAGAATTACAACCTATTCTCCGCCTCGCGGAAGCAACCTCCACCCCACCACACAAACGCTTCTTACTGTATGCTTGTCACTATATAGTTGTCAATGGAGCGCATTAATAGGCTTAAGCCAGTAATTCCTCTCTGACCTGAAAGTGGTTTGTGTCGGTTTCTTGGATCCTTTTCAATAATTTTTTGACCGATAAGCAGGCGGGCGAATCTTCGGGTAAATCCCATAGTGGTTTCCCTTTCAGATTATAGTCCTTGACATTAACATCATAGTCTATTTTCCCCAGATAGTGCTGACTTAAGTTTTGGAGACACTTTTCCACCTCTCCGTTAAACTCATAATTTCCTATCAGATAGAAGTAATCATAGGTTATCTTTACCCCTTCAATAATGCGCTTCATTCTTTCTATGTGCTTCATGGATTTTAACGAAGAGTCTGATAACACAAACAGGTCACTTATATGTGATACTACTCGTCGATTGAGATGCTCTAATCCAGCCGGCGAATCTATCACTACGTTTTCATAGCCCGTGATCAGCTTGGGAATTATCCCTTTGAGTGAATTATCTGCGAGACAATAACAACCCTCGGTCCACTTTGCTCCTAAAGTGACCAGATCAAAACCTTCACTTTTATATATGCAGTTGCTATAAAACGAGGTTTCCAGGTCATCAAAATATAACCGGGAAGTCAATGCTCCCGTCTGCTTGATGTTAGAAATCATGTTTGAGACGGTACTCACCTCTTCTTTTTCTAAATCTACTCCGAGCATGTCGCATAGACTCTGGTCAGGGTCAACATCAATCAGTAACAAAGGAGGAGCCAGGTATTTGCTAATCATGGCACAAAATGTGGATTTCCCGGTTCCCCCTCTTCCCGTAGAAACAATTACTCTCGCCATTTCTCCACTTATATTCTTCTACCCTTTTAGTCTTTGGTAGCTATCAAAGAACCTACATTTCCCGGGGTTATGTTCCCCGTACCATGCTTGCCCCCAATGTGCCATATGATCGGCATCTTGTCAATTTATCGTGCTCGTTGACATGTCCAGTGACGCACTGGCCTTCATAGTTTTACGCTATAGATATGATGCTACGTGCAACTGTTTCACCTGACCTGGATTCTTTCCCTTCAAGGGAGGAATCAGGCTCGCAATGACTCCCCCACCTGTCATTGCGAGGAGTGATAACGGTTGCGAGGCGTAGCCGAAGCAAACTCGGAGCAACAGATTCCTCATTCCATTCGGAACAAGCTCTGCAATCTTCGCTGATTCTCCGCTTTAATTTTCTGTTTATAGCTAAAACACCAATTAGCTACGAATACTTTACTATATTGTGTTAAGTTACAGTAAAGCGAAATTAAACTACGCTAAGCTTTGGCAATTATCCTTTGACGTCAGGTAGACATTGTGGTATAGCAGAGCCAAAATAACACTAAAGGGGGTTTATGAGATGCCTAATCCTAAGAGACCAATCATACAACAAGAAGCTATCAGAACTGCTGGTGGCAATGTACACCTGAAAGACCCTATGAAAGCCAGCGAGCAAGTAAGACTTTTCAAAAAAGCTACACGTAAATTGCGAGGGAAGTGAGCTTGAGCGGACGCCTGGAGAGGCAGCCGTGAGCGGATAGACAGGGCTATAATGAAACAAAGAACAACTGGATGGATTCTAATTTCCATAGGAAGTTTAATATTACTTCAGTTAATATTCTGGTTAATAGTTTCTTATACAATTCTTCTTGGACATTTAACTGAATGGATGAGTGATATTGCTCTTAAATTTGCTGTTCTTGGAATATGGCAACAGATTACCACTATAATACTTGCGATAATACTATTAGTTTTAGGAATTTTAAATATTAGGAGATGTGATGCCAAATAACAAATCACGAATCAAACCTGTAAATATTCCGAGTAAACGCGGACCCCAACCAAAGCGACCAAGACCATTTTAGATAGAGCTTGAGCGGACGCTTGGAAAGGCAGCCGTGAGAAAGTAAAAAGGGGGTTAATAGCATGCCTAAACCAAAAGAAAGCACACCTGCAGGGGACGCCTCTCTAAAACAGGGTGGTGGTGACCGACGAATGAGGCCGGAGAAACAACTACCTCGCAAGGTGGAAAGAGAGAAGGAGAAAATAGAGGGCTGGATGGAAACTCATAGAGCTTGAGAGGACGCCATGAATGGACTGAGTTGGGTGCTTGTTTTCCTTGGAGCCCTTATTATTTTGGTTGTTGGAGTAGAGATGGATAATACAACAATGATAGCTTCAGTAATAGTTCCGATTGTGCTTATCTCCGTTTCCCTTCAGGTCCTACACGGCAAGTCAGGGTAAATGGAGAAAAGGAGGTAAGTGAGTAGGATGAAAAGAAAGATTGGTTTTGCACTGTTCTGGGTTGTCTGTGGAGGGATAGCCTCTGTTATCTGGTTCTTTATCTCCTATTGGAGTGGGGTTCCTTGGCACTATGTGGTCTTTGCGGCCTTCTTGCTGTTTACTATCTTTTATATTGTAAAATTTATCAAGCTCATTGCAGGTAGAAGGTAGCTGATCCAACAAGACAGGCTTTAAGTAGAGCTTGAGTGGACGCCACGTAACATTCCGTTTACGTGCACTTGCCTCCATCGAGGGAGAGGGGATTTTTCCTGGTGGGATTGCCACTCCGTTAGCCAACGGACTAAACAAGTCCCAATTTAGTAGCCTTCAGCTATCAGCCGTTAGCTGACTGCTTTTTGTATTTTGACTTTTGTTTGTTTTTGCTTTCCAGCAACAGGGTTACCGGACCATCATTGTGGATATCTACCAGCATGTATTCCTGGAAAACCCCTGTTTCCACCTTAAGCCCGAAGGAGCGAACTTGCTCAACGAAGAACTCATAAAGTTCCCTGGCTTTATCGGGAGGAGCTGCTTCGGTAAAGCTGGGGCGTCTTCCTTTCCGTGTATCAGCCAGTAAGGTGAATTGACTGACTACCAGAATTTCCCCTTTCACTTCCAGCGCTGAAAGTGAAAATCTGCCTGCCTCGTCGGAGAAAATGCGCAGGTTTACTACTTTATCTGCTAGGTAGCGGGCGTCTTCTGGTGAATCATCCCTGGCTACACCGAGAAGGACCACCAGGCCTTGCCCTATCTCTCCAACCGTTTTATTGCCGACGGTTACCGAAGCATTGGTAACTCGCTGCACTAATGCTTGCATGATTTATTTTTGGCAAGCCACTGGCTGTACTCTACAGTCATTTTTCATTCTTATTTGACTATGACCTGGATCATGATATCTCCGGGCACGCCATCGGTTATCTGGCGGGCATTACGCAGTTTTACCATCTTGCCCGTTTTCACTCCCGAAGGAATCTTGACCTCCAATCTCTTTCCTTGTCTAGTTAGAATTTTCCTTGTTCCCTGGGAAGCCTCCTTCGGGGTAATGCTGAGTTGATAACGGACATCCTGGCGGTGAGGCTTTCTGGTTTGCCCGAATATTTCCTCGAGGTTAATTTCCTCTCCAGGCCAGACTTCAAATTTTGTTCTGCTACGTCTGCCAAAAGTTCTGAAAGAGAATCCTGTTCCCCTTAATCGGTCGCCGAATATATCGTCGAGAAAGCTGAAACCAAGCCCTTCGCCGCCAAAATCTTTCATTAAATCTTCAAAAGTGGTTCGGGTGAAGCGACTGCCAAAGATATCGCCGATTTCACCTACTGTGCCAAACTGGTCGTATTGTTTTTTCTTTTTTGGGTCGCCGAGAACTCCGTAAGCCTCGTTTATCTCTTTGAATTTTTCGTTAGCCTGTTTCTCTTTGCCTGGATTGCGGTCAGGGTGATATTGCATTGCCAGCTTTCGGTAAGCTTTCTTAATTTCTTGGGCTGAGGCTTTTCTGAGAACCCCTAAAATGCGATAGTAATCCTTAGCCATCGTGAGAGCAATTATAGCAAATTGTTCCTGCTATTTTCCCTTCGCCATTCGTTTCAGTTCATAAAGCTTGGTGATGGCTTCTAAGGGAGACATGGAATCAATGTCGAGCTTGAAGATTTCGTCGGCCAGTAAAGAATCTTTGGTGAAAAGTGGGAATTGTGCTGCCGTTGCTTTACCTCGAATCTTGCCTTTATTAGTAGTGCTTCTGCTTTCCAGGTCAACCAAAACATCCTGAGCACGATTTGTCACCGATTTAGGCAAACCAGCTAGCTGAGCTACATGGATGCCGTAACTCCTGTCGGTGCCTCCAGGGATAATTTTATGTAGGAAGATAACCTTATCTCCTTCCTCAGCCACAGCGACATTGAAATTCTTCACCCTGGGCAAGGTGCCGGCAAGCTCTACCAGTTCATGGTAGTGTGTGGCGAACAGGGTTTTTGCCCCCAACTTCGGTGCTCCGTGAATGTACTCCGCCACTGCCCAGGCAATAGAGAGCCCGTCATAGGTGCTTGTGCCTCGTCCAATTTCATCCAGAATGAGCAAGGAGCGCGGAGTGGCGTTATGTAGAATGTTTGCTGTTTCAGTCATTTCCACCATAAAGGTTGATTGTCCCGCAGCTAAATCTTCCTGAGCACCAATCCTGGTGAAGATACGGTCGATGATACTGATTCTGGCCGATCTGGCAGGAACAAAACTGCCAATTTGTGCCAGAAGGACGGTCAAGGCTACCTGTTTGAGATAGGTGGATTTTCCCGACATATTTGGCCCAGTAAGTATAATGAGCTGGCTATCGCTATTGCATAGGTATGTATCATTGGGAATAAAATTGTCGCTGCCCAAGCTTCTCTCTACCATGGGGTGACGTCCCTCCTTAATGTCGATAACATCCTCGCTGGTCAGCTCTGGTCTGGCGTAGTGGTAGCGTGATGCCACTTCAGCAAGACTGGAGAATACATCAATTTGGGCGATAGCCCTCGCGGTGGCTAAGATTTGCTCACCTTTAGCGCCTATCTGCTGGCAAACCTGGTTAAACAGAGAGGTTTCAAGATAGGTTATCTTTTCCTGTGAGGTAAGAATCAGCGATTCATACTCTTTTAGCTCGGGGGTGAAGAACCTTTCTGCCTCAGCAAGGGTTTGCTTGCGAATATAATCCTTGGGAACCAGATTGAGATTTACCCTGGATACCTCGATGTAATAGCCGAATACCCTGTTGTACCCCACTTTCAAGGATTTAATCCCGGTGCGCTGTTTTTCCCTCTGCTCCAGGCTGGCTAAATATTGTTTAGCCTTGGTGGAACTTTGGCGAAGCTCATCTAGCTCACTGGAAAAGCCTTCCTTGATGACATTTCCATGTTCAAGGTCACCGGGTTCATCAACAATTGCCCGGTCAATTAAATCCATGATCTCGGGGAAAAGCTTTAATTCGCTAACTAACTTGTTAGGGCAATTGGCGAGCGTTGCTTTCAGCTGAGCTACCTTTTCCAGACTTGTGCGGAGTGTTATCAACTCCCTGGGCATTACCTTGCCACCTCTCACACGGTTCACTATCCTCTCTAAATCGGCGATGTCTCCCAGCAGTGCCATAGTTTTTTGGCGAACTAAGCTATCGTTATAAAACCAGCTAACTGCCTCTTGCCGTTGATTTAGCTTATCTATGTCAAGGAGGGGCTGAGCCAGCCAGCCTCTAAGCAGTCTGCCTCCCATAGCAGTCCTGGTGGTATCGATTAAGGAGAGCAGGGAGTTAGCGGTCTCCCCCCACCTCCCACCCTGAAAAAGCTCCAGATTACGACATGTCTGGCCATCAAGAGCCATAAAGGAATCTGTAGAGTAGGTAGCAAGGCTGGTTAGCTGAGGCAAAGCCTCTTTTTGAGTTTCTGCTATGTAATGGACTAGCGAGCCGGCAGCCTTTACAGCCAGAGGCAAATAGGCACAGCCATAGCCTTCCAGAGTAGCCACACCAAAGTGTTCCAGCAGAGTCTGTTGAGCTATTTCTAAATCAAACCAGTAATCATCGAGCTTTGTTACCGTAGACGATGATTGCTGATAATCTTCAGCGATTTGAGGAATGAGCACCTCACTTGGCTGCAGCCGCTCCAATTCCGAGGAAACTCTATCGGCGGGAAGCTGTGTGGTGGCAAAATCGCTGGTGGTTATATCAACATAAGCTATCCCTGCTTTTTCGTCCTCGATGATTAAACTGACAAGGTAGTTATTTTTCGCGGCATCAAGCAGGTTAGGTTCAATTACCGTGCCTGGCGTTACTACTCGAATGACATCCCTTTCCACCAATCCTTTGCCTGGAGGGCTGAGCTGCTCACAGATGGCTACTTTATGGCCTCGATTGATAAGTCTGGCGAGATAATTATCTATGGCGTGGTGGGGGATTCCCGCCATGGGCACTTTTTGCCCTTTGCCCATTCCACGGGAGGTTAAAACGATATCCAGCTCGCGAGAGGCGACTCTGGCATCCTCGTCGAACGTCTCATAGAAATCGCCCAGTCGGAAAAAGACTATTGCCTCGGGATACCTCTGCTTAACTCTGAGATATTGCTTCCTGAGCGGTGTTACTGTCATTGATGGTATTTTACTAGTTACTCAAGGACATATAAAGACTGTTGTTCAGCAACCTCGTCTATCATTCTAAGCCTCCTAACCCTTCTCCAATGCGTGAGGAGTGAGGCGAGGTGACAAAACAAATAATCTCCTGTTATGATGCCAGCTAGGGAGTTCAATCGATGGAAGGTGAAATCGGGATTCATATTGAACGAAAATTCCAGAGTCACATTGACGAGGAATGGGTAAGGAAGTTAGCTCAGGAAGTTCTTAAAGCTGAAAGCATAACACCCCCATACGAGATGAGCCTGGTTTTCACCGATTCCGAGACGGTGCAGAGACTCAATCGAGACTATCGAGGCGTGGATGAACCTACGGATGTGCTCGCCTTTTATATGCTTCCTCAACATGGAGCCGATGCTGACTTTGTTTCCCCTCCCGATGATATAACCCATCTGGGGGAGGTAATTATTTCTTACCCTAAAGCTGAGGAACAAGCTAAGGAGCAAGGGCATTCAACGGAGCAAGAGCTAACATTGCTGATTATCCATGGGATACTCCATCTTCTGGGCTATGACCACGAGAAGCCTGAAGAAGAGGCTAAAATGAAAGCTCGGGAAAAAGAGCTTCTGGAGAGAGCTATTTCTACTTGAAGCCGATTTAAGTCTCTTAGAATTGTCGGGTATAGAAGAAAAGCAAACTTCTAAGATTTTTAAAAAATTGCCAAACATTCTGCCCTTTCTATTGACAAGGTAATTAGCTCCTCTCTATACTGCCCGAGTAAGCCATGAAGAGAAAACTAAGTAACAACTGGATTGCGGTTTTCCTACCCGTTTTGTTAATAATGGCAATAGTCATTGCTGGCTGTGCACTGAACCAATCCCCTACTGCGTATATAGATTCTATTGTACCCGGTGAGGCGGCACAGGGGGAGGCAGTAGCTTTCACCGGTCACGGCACTGACAGCGATGGCACTGTGGTTGCTTATAGATGGACATCGAGCAGTGATGGCGAGATTGGCACATCTGCCTCTTTCACCACTTCATCGCTCTCAGTTGGAAGCCATACTGTCTCCTTTAGAGCCCAGGATAACAATGGTGCCTGGTCTGCAAATGTCACTGCCACTGTCATAGTCACTGAGGCAATACCAAACCCAATCATCCTTTCTTTTGATGCTGACCCGGGCACAATTAATCCTGAAGAAACCTCCACCTTAAGTTGGGAGGTGTCGGGAGCGGCTACAGTGAGCATAGACCAGGGCATAGGCAATGTGGCTCTCAGCGGCACCAGAGACGTATCTCCGAGTGAAACCACCATTTATACCCTGACAGCTACCAACGAGGCTGGAAGCGTGAACGCCACTGTTCAAGTCACAGTGGAAGAAGACACCACACCACCAAGTACACCAGTCCTTACCTCTCCGGCCGAGGGTGCTACCCTGCCTCAGCCCGATGAAGCGTGGTCTTTTAATTGGAACGACTCCTCAGACCCGGAAAGCGGCATTGCAGGGTATCAGATTTATGTGATACTTGAAGGTGCGAGTTCACCAGTGATCAATGCTTCTGTCATCGATTCCGAATACTCGGAGATATTGGGGGGGGAGATTTCGTATTTTAACCTCGATAACTGGACCTGGAAAGTAAGGGCTCAAAATAATGCCGGGTTGTGGAGTCCGTGGAGCACCATCAGGACTTTCAGCGTAGAGCCGAAGATGGTAATCCAATAACCCTTCATTTATCGCCCGTTATCCCGGCAAATTTGGGTAGTTTTTTACCCGGGCAAGAGTGAGTGATGTTCAGGCTTTTTCTTTAGGTAGGGAGCAAAGCCATGGGTAAGCCGTTTTGCATATACCAGAATATATACCTCATCGGCAGCGCCGAGATATCGCATCCCTATGACTGCTGCGTCTATTTAATTGATGTTGGGGAGCTAGTCCTCATTGATAGTGGTGCCGGGCAAAGGTTCGACAGCTTGGTGGATAATATCCTCGCTTTAGGGTTAGCTCCGGAGAAGATAACCACGGTGTTTGTTACTCATTGCCACATTGACCATGTTGGCAGCCTGGCTAAGTTTAAACAAAAGTATGACGCCAAAATAATAGCCCATAGCCTGGATGCAGAAGCCATTGAGACGGGTAAAGGAATCGGTGCCGAAGCTTACGGGGTGGCTTACGAGCCTTGCCAGGTGGATGTTAAGTTACAAGGAGCGGAACAAAAGCTGGTTTTCGGGGAGCAGGAGTTTACTGCTATCCACATTCCTGGTCACACCAGGGGAAGCATCGCCTTGTATGCAGATATGAGTGGTAAAAGGATTCTCTTTGGACAGGATATACATGGACCGTATAGTGCCATGTGGGGTGGAGAGCCAGAGAAGGCAATCAGTTCCCTGCAAAGGCTCATTGACCTCAAAGCCGACATATTATGTGAAGGGCACTTCGGCATTTATCAGCCAGCAGGAGAGGTTAAACATTACATAGAAGGTTATCTTCGCCAGCTAAAGAAAGGTCTTGATTGAGCCAGGTGAATTTGGATGTTATAATTGATTTTTAGAGCAAAAGAAGCGCAATGGGGATTGGCGCAGGGTATTAAAAAAAATTAAAAAAGGAGGTAAGGAATGGCTGTATTTGTGATGTTGACTAGTCTTACTGATGAGGGAAGGAAGACCCTCCAGGACAAGCCGGAAAGAATCAAGGACGTCAACAAGGAGGTCGAGGCACGGGGGGTTAAGATAATTAACCAGTTTGCTCTTCTCGGGCCATATGACTTTGTGAACATTCTAGAAGCTCCAAGCGCTGAAGCGGTGTCCAAAGTGGCGATTGCGTTGGGGGCGAGGGGCACACTTCAAACGATGACCATGGCTGCTATGTCGGTTGACGAATTCATCGCCGGCCTCAAGAAATAGCAGTGTTTTTATGGTAGCCGCTTGTGCCCTGATTCTTGGTAAAGTGCCGCTTTGGGCAAGGGCTGTCTCATACCCATTGGTGACTCGGGGTAAGCGGGCATTTCTAATGCTCTAGCTCCGTCATCAATGAATTTATCTTGCCCTTCATGCTCGAAGCTTGGTCTCGACGGTCATCAATTTCGATGATCGTTATCACCCTGGTAACGTCTCTGCTGAAGGTTCCCTCGTGCATTTTCTGTGCCACCGCTAAAATTTTATCCAGTCTGCCCTCTATAATCGTCCCCATTGAGGTTATCTGGTACTTTAAGTCTCCTTCTTGCTGTAAAACTTTGACCGCTCGGGCCACATATTTGCTCACCGAAGGAGTTTTTGTCCCTAAGGGAATAATGCTTATCTCTGCTATTGCCATTTTGCCTCTAACCTCCCTTTACTGATTTATGTAGTGTAACGAGCTGAACTCGACCTCTGTCAAATTTTACCTTATTCCGGGAGATGTTTGCTGCTGTTTTGGGCAGTAGGTGATAGAATAACCAGGGTAAATGAAGATCTTGATGGAGGATTTAGCCAGAAAGGCAGGCAATGTCTTAATGAAGCATTTTCGGCAGGATTGCTCTCTATTCACCTTGCGAAGCACAGCTAAAGAGGCATCTATCAGATATGACAAGGATGTGGATAGGTTAATCATCGCTGAAATCAAAAGGCATTACCCTCATCACAGTCTGCTAACCGAGGAAAGCGGTTTTCTTCAAGGCGACCCTGATTGGCTGTGGATTGTAGATTCTCTGGACGGCACGGGCAATTTTGCCAACTTCAACCCTTTCTTTTCTGTCTGTATAGCTTTAATGCATAAGAATGAGCTCCTTTTAGGGGTAACTTACGCCCCGGCAATCGACGAGTTTTATCTTGTCGAAAAGGGCAAGGGCGCCTATTTGAACGGAAGGAGAATTCGAGTGTCTGATATAGCAGACCTCAGCCAGAGTTATATTCTCTATTGCGAGGGAGGGGAAAAGGACCGATCAAGGACGGGCAAGATCGTGTGTGGGACTTACCCCCATGTTATGGATATACGGAAGCTCGGCTCAGCTGGTCTGGAAATAGCCTGGGTGGCTGCTGGCAAGGGAGAGGCTTACTTCACTACCAGAATTGAGCCGTGGGATGTTGCCGTGGGGACTTTGTTAATTCAGGAAGCTGGTGGTGAGGTTACCGACTTTCAAGGCAGTCCCTGGAAGCTGCAGACTGGCGATCTTTTGTTTTCCAATGGCAGAGTTCACCAGAAACTATTGGATTTAATAAGATAGCCTCACTGCCTTGGGGCAGTGAGGCTACTCAGAATAACGAAGGAAGGGAAGAATAATCAAGCTTTTGGGTGGTTATTCCTCTGTGCCTTCTGTGACTTCGCTCTCTGCCGGCTGTGCTGCCTTCCCCCTCCTTTTTCTGCCCCACCAAATCGCTGCCCAGGTAATCAGGCCAACAGCGAGTATTATGCCAAAGATAGACCACCAGTCGATGATTCGTGACACCGTGAACTCTCCGCTCAACCCGGCGACTTCTACCTCATACTGTCCATAATCCATTCCAGACAGAGTGAAGGTTACCTGCTGGCTTTGTCCTGCAGTCAGTGTCACTTCTTTGGCATCTATCGTTTCTCCATTTAACTTCAGCTCAGCAGTATAAGTGCCTTCTTGCCCACCGTTATTGGCTACATTAGCAGTGATGGTGACATCCTTTCCTGTCACCCCCACGAAGATGTTTTTCCATACCTGCGGGCTTTGCGCAATATTTAGGGCGCTCCCCACAAAACTGGCCGGTGTGACAGTGGGGGCAAGTTCTGCTATTACGGCGATTGTGCTGAAGCGGTTTGTCTGACCAGTTGCCTTACCAACTTCGGCTACGCGACCTATGTCAGGTGACAAACTAACCCAAATGCCCAATTCAGTATCATAGTAGGCAATAGCCAGCGAAGTGGTAGATTCGGGCACCTCATTGGGGTCGTAATCCAGTACTATTGTGACATTCTGGCCGAAGGTAACACCTGAACAATATTTCAGCCACTTATAGCCATAGTTGCCCGTGAAGTTATAAGCTGGGCCGACTAACGCTGAACCATCCGGTACCGGCGGTGATTGGTTTGCCACTCTCATCATTAGTGCTTCTGGCGCCTCGCCAAGCTCAGGGCAAATCACCGTGGTGCCATAGTCAATCTCCAGGAAGTGGGTGTTATTAAAGTCAGGAGCCACCTTGTCTTCGAGGGTTCTGCTGGTAGTACATGTGATTTCTACCCTGGTTATATTACCCAGCATGTCTATGTCGAGATAACAGGGGGCGCGACCGCCACCTCCGCCGCCACCGCTGGGAGGTCTACTAGTAACCCTCACTGTACCAGTCGCATTATCACTGCCACAGTCATTGCGCACCGTTAAGTTCACGGTGTAAGTGCCGACACTGCTATAGGTTACTGTGTGAGGTCCCACTCCTATAGCATTTGAAGGGCTGCCTCCGGGGAAGTCCCAGGTCCAGTTAGTGGGGCCACCTGTGGATTCATCGGTGAAGGTAACCGTTAAGGGAGCGTAGCCGCTGGCGGAAGCTGGGCTGAAGTCAGCTACTGGAACGGCCGTTACCGTGATGTAATCGGGCTCGGTCTTGGTATCATTACCGCATTCATTGGTTACGGTTAAGTTGACGGTGTAGTTGCCAGGAGCGCCATAGGTT
>Ga0209979_1003147_pt1 | contig 14874 bp, 13 predicted proteins | sample AnhtaG_FD_183114 | JGI IMG/M metagenome (GOLD analysis project Ga0209979, IMG submission 183114) | Deep subsurface microbial communities from Anholt, Denmark to uncover new lineages of life (NeLLi) - Anholt_01485 metaG (SPAdes) (version 2) | ecosystem: Environmental > Aquatic > Marine > Oceanic...
GAATAACGCTCGTAGCGGAGCTGATATCGAGAGTTCCCGCTATCTGGAAGATCCAGACATCATCCGGGCCGCCCGAGAGGGTGACATCCGTTGGTATTGTCACACAAGAACTCCATTTGTAGAGTCCAGGAGCGAGTGTCAGCCCGCCAATATTTCCGGTGCCCAGTTCAGTAAAGTCGGGTAGTGTCCGTCCAGCGGCTTCAGTGTACGCGGCTTCCATGTCGAGTACAGCCGCGGTCATTTCAGCTGGAGTAGGAACTGCATAGTCGGCTGCGTATACTTTTCCAGTAACTTGGGCTGATGTTGAAAATGTATTCGAACCATCAGGTACTACAGGTGTTAATGTAAATCCTGTGATAGCGGCATAGGTGATTGGACTCACTCCAATATCTCCAACAATAGCAGATGTAGGGACATTGGTGATCCCTGATTTTGCCAGAATCGCAAAATTTCCGGCCGACCCAAGGTCTACCGGCGATTGAGCTATTTGCTTAGCACCTGTGGTAAAGGCAGCCATTGCTATTACCATTAAAACAATTAATAATTTTTTCATTATATTTCTCCTTTCAAAGAGACTTAATTTTTTATTTTATTTTTAAAAGGTAATTAATTTACCTTTCTTTTTAAAATAGCTCCTTAATCTCATACTTATGAGGGAAACTGAAAAGTTTCTGATATTTCATAAGCACTTCTCCGCATCTCGACCTGATGCAGGTTAAGAAACTACCACTTGTTATCAATTTACTAGTAACTTCTGGGGTCAGGTCTCCACATTTGACATAATTACAGGAATATTAAAGTTAACTTATGTCAAATGTGGAGACCTGACCCCATTATTCCTTCTTAATACCTCATTTTTTAATTAGGTTTCGCAATTGTAGTAGCATTCAATGTAACTGCGGTCTGTGCCAACGCCCTACCGTTCATCACTGCGCCGGTATTCAGCGAAATCAGCGTTTGACTCAATATAATTCCCTTGAAGTCAGCCGCCGTTCCAAGGGTCGCTTGGCCAGAGACCTGCCAGAAGATGTTCTTGGCCTGTGCACCGCCGCTCAGGGTAACCATGGCACTGTTACTCACGGTGAGGTCTCCTGCTATCTGGAAGATCCAGACGTCATTTGCGCCACCCGAGAGAGTAACACCGACACTTGTTATTAAAACTCCGGTGCCCCATTTGTAGAGGCCAGGAGCGAGTGTCATCCCGCTAATATCTCCGGCGCCCAGTTCAGTATAATCCGGTAATGTTCTTCCGGCGGCGTCGGTGAACGCGGTTTCCATGTCGCTTACAGCCGCGGTCAGTAAGACCGGGTCTTCCACCCTACATGCAGGGCCAGCAGCATCGACCGTGTATATTGTCCCAGTCACTTCTGAACAACCTAATCCAGTAATGGATGCACCGGTGATTGGACTCGTTCCAATATCTCCAGTAATAGTAGATGTAGGGACATTGGTGATTCCTGTTTTTGACAGAATCACAAAATTGCCGACCGAGCCAAGAAGCACTGGAGCTGGACCTAGCGCTACGGGTAGTGTTTCTAACACTGTCACTTCGCATGTTGCAGTGAAGCTTCCATCTACTGTTGCTACTGTAATAGTAGTTGTACCTCCTGTTAATGGTGTTACTACTCCATTAGCTACGGTTGCCACTGCCGGAGCACTTGAAGACCAAGTTATGCTTTTGTTGGTAGCATTTGCAGGTGCTACAGTCGCTACTAACGTTCCTGTTGCTCCCCCTGCTGTTAAGGTCATGGTTGCTCGATCTAAAGTTACTCCTGTTACTGCTACTGTGTCATGGCCGATAGTTGCTCCTACTGTAGTAGCATTCAATGTAACTGCGGTCTGTGCCAACGCCCTGCCGTTCAGCACTGCGCCGGTATTCAGCGAAATCAGCGTTTGACTCAATATAATTCCCTTGAAGTCAGCCGCCGTTCCAAGGGTCGCTTGGCCAGAGACCTGCCAGAAGATGTTCTTGGCCTGTGCACCGCCGCTCAGGGTAACCATGGCACTGTTACTCACGGTGAGGTCTCCTGCTATCTGGAAGATCCAGACGTCATTTGCGCCACCCGAGAGAGTAACGCCGACACTTGTTATTAAAACTCCGGTGCCCCATTTGTAGAGGCCAGGAGCGAGTGTCATCCCGCTAATATCTCCGGCGCCCAGTTCAGTATAATCCGGTAGTGTCCGTCCAGCGGCGTCGGTGAACGCGGTTTCCATGTCGCTTACAGCCGTGGTCATGTTAGCAGGAGTAGGCGGAGCATAGTCGGCTGCGTATACTTTTCCGGTCACTAAAGACGATGTCGAAAATTCATTCGAGGCATCCAGTATTAACCCAAATCCAGTTATAGCACTCGCGGCGATTGGACTCACTCCAATATCTCCAACAATTGAGGTGACTCCAGTGGTTGAGATTCCTGTTTTTGTTAGAATCACGAAATTGCCGGCCAAGCCAAGAAGCACTGGAGCTGGATCTAGCGCTACGGTTACTTCGCCTTCGCCTTCTCTTTCACCTTCGCCGGGGGTGACAGGGATACAGCCAACTAAGAGGAAGGCAGCCATTGCTATTACCATTAAAACAATTAATAATTTTTTCATTATATTTCTCCTTTCAAAGAGACTTAATTTTTTATTTTATTTTTAAAAGGTAATTAATTTACCTTTCTTTTTAAAATAGCTCCTTAATCTCATACTTATGAGGGAAACTGAAAAGTTTCTGATATTTCATAAGCACTTCTCCGCATCTCGACCTGATGCAGGTTAAGAAACTACCGCTTGTTATCAATTTACCAATTCACCGATTACCCAATCTACCAATTGTCCAATTTACCAATCTACCAGTTACTCATTTAATTTATTAAAAGACTAATATCTACTTAACTAAATACATATCTATATATTATCTATCCTATCTATCCTATTAGTAATATTAATATTGTCAGACAAGTTAAATAATATTATATTACAAAATAATATAATGTCAAATTTTTTTATTTTATTTTTTATTTTAAATTGAAAAATTGAATCTAATTCTAAATATAATGCCTATGGAGGGCATTTAAATTCTGCAATTATTAGTGGAACCGGTGAAATTGTAATCGAAGAAATTAAGAATACAGTTAAAAGGGAATTTAATAAAGAAGTAGGATTAAATCTCTTATTTGAATAAAAAATAAAAAAATAGTAGAGGACAAACCTATAACTTAGATCTAATTTAATTCATGTCCTGATTTAATCAATCCTGGCCACTCTGGCTAATCTATTTTAACCAATCCGATTAATCCACTCCGGTTAACCTGCTCCAGCTCCCACAGGTTAACGAGGTTACATTTTCTGATCATCCACACCATAGCGGAACAGAATGTAACCCCTGGACTAACTCTTAACCTTAACTAATCCCTTTCTGACTTTTCGTTTTAATTTACACCACGCGCGGGGCGGGTAACTTTCCTTCCCCCTTAAATCCCCCCTAAAACCCCCCTCTTATCCCCCTTCTTTTTATTTTTTGCTCCTTGGCTCAAAAGCTACGCTCGCGGGGACGCTTCTAAGCATAAATGCGGGTGGTAACGCTCTTTATGCCCCGCTGTTGCTTCGCTTTATTCGCCACCGCAAAAAAAAACAAGGTTAGGCTATGATTCATTAGGGGGGAAGTATAAGGGGGAAGGAAAAACTGCGGTCGATTCACCTCCTACTCTACAAGCATAAGCGCAGGCATTATCGAGATCCTCTCTCCCTTGCCCCGCCCCTATTTGCGAACCTTTTCGTGAATCTGCTATCTATCGTGGTTTAGTCTTCTCCCCGTAAAAAAAAGATAATCGCAAACACCTGGCAAGAAGGAAAGAGGTAACTTGCCTGGTTTGTGCTCATCTTCTTTTTCGGTGGCTATATCTTTTTGATTCTTTGCGTTTGCGCGATAAGTAAAAAACATCTCAAATCAAAAAGAAAAACCCTTTTTGATTTAAGATTTTTTCACCTATCGCGGGGGAAAGAGAAGGGGAAAGAGGGGAAGAAACCAGGAGAGGAAAAATAAAGAAAGAGCAATACTCTCACCGGGCAAATAGTAATTTACCTGGTGAGAGTATTGCCAGGAAGAAAGAAAGCGTATTGCTTTTTATAAACAGGGGGGGATCACCCCTCTTTTACAAAAAGCAATACCAGAAATAGAAAAGCGAAAAAAGACGCATAACACTCAAAAAATAATTAAAATTTAGGAAAAAAAATTTGAAGTTATTTTTATCGTGTAATGCTAAAGAGAAGACGAACGCTTAAAAAATGTATAAGAAGGGAAAATCACCCCCTCTTATACATTTTTATACTGATATAGAACGCGCAGCGGTTGAAAAATAACGGTTTAGTTTTCTCCCCGAAAAAACAAGATAAAAAGTAAGAGGGAGAAGAAGAGCGGGTCCTTTTTATCTTCTTTTCGGTGGCTAATTCTTCCGGATTCTTTACGGTTAAGCGATAAGTAAAAACATATATAAATAAAAAGTCAAAAGAGAAGAAACATTTTATTTATGTAGTTTTTACCTATCGTAGGGGAAGACGCATCATGTACTCCGGACCATTGGCTAAAATATATTTAAGTTCTTAAAATACGCCCTTTAAAGCTCTTTAATTTACAATTGATAATCGCCAGCAGCCTCCGGTTGATATAAAATCTCTTCGACCTTCAACTTCGTTAATCCTGCTGGCACCTTCCATTCAATAATATCTCCAACTTTATAACCAAGCAATGCAGTACCAATTGGTGCTAGAATAGAAATTTTGCCCTGGTCAGCGTTAGAGTCATCAGGAAAAACCAGCCAACATATCATTTCTTTCTGTGTATTTATGTCCCTTAGGCGAACCTTGGAATTCATCGTAATAATATTATTGGGAATATCCCGAGAATTAACTACTTCTCCCTTATCTAATTCATCCTCTAATTCCCTTAAATATTTTTTGTCTTTATTATCCGCTTCTATTATCAATTCTTTTAACCTCTTCATATCATTATCGGTAATATAAATTAATTTTTTTGACATAAGACTGTTCTCCTTTTTATATCTTTACAAAAACTTATATTTTAATTTTTGAATCAATTTTCTTTTCATTAAAATCATCTTTAGGGATGTAAAATTCGCAGTTATTTAAAGATTTATGTTTGCCTAAGATGAATTCCGTAGTTGCAACAAGCTTTAAACCACAAAGTTCAGACAACCACCTTCTTTGGGGCATCAATAAATTCTTCTATTATGCTATTAAATTTCCAATCATTTAGGCAATGCAGTCATAAAAGGGGGAAAGTTGTATAAAAATGTTTATAAAGACTAGACGAAAAAATAACAAAAGAGTTATGGCTATAAATTTATAACCAGATGAATCGGTTTAAAAAAGGAGAATGCCAAAAATAACATTCCCCGAAAAGAAACAAAGAAAAGGAATGCACTGCTAAACCTTTTCCCACATACTAAACATATCACAGGTGTAAGAAAATATCAAAGGGTGATTACAAACACGATAAGTGAGAAAAATAATAATAAAATGTATTTTCTTTTCCTGCTTTTTATTTTTTTGCTTATCGCAGGGGAGGATACACCATATATTCCGGACCATTGCTAAAATATATTTAAGATCTTAAAATAAGCCCTTTAAAGCTCTTTAATTTAAATAATATATAAAGGTATCAAAAATAAAAGTTAGTCAAAATTTATGCATTGATTATAGTTATAACCAGGACAGTTTATTAAATGTCGTTATTATAAAAATAATGAATTCTCCTGGTAAAATTTTGGTAAGAATTTTATTTACTTTCTTTGTTTTTTGTTTGCCCCGGCGTTTGCAGAAGCCGGTGCCGCAAAAAATTTTCGTGCTTAATTGTTTGCCTGCATTTTTTTGCGGTGCTGAGTCTTCTATAAACGCCTTCGATGTCGCACATATAAGCTCTTAGGATAGTTTTAGTATTTTTTTATTAAAAGATTATAAGACGCTGAAGCACCAGATAAAAAAAATATTTAAACGTAGAAGTATAGTGAGCAGGAACAGGGGGGGGAAGGGGGGGGGAAGGTGTTCGATTATTAGAAATAGAGATTTAGCACTACGATAAGAAGCACCTACTTTAGCCCGCCATTATATTTTTAACCAGGCTAAAAAAGCTTTTAGTTGGTTAAAAATATAATGCTTTTTTTGCTATACATAACAAAGCTTTATCGGACAAGATAAACCTTCATATATTTCTTTTAAGAATGTCCGATAGAGTCTTGTTATGTATGGGTAGCTTTCAATTAAACTTCTTAGCAAAAAAAAGCTCCTGGCGGGCGGTCGTTGTAGGGATGAGATGATCAGAAGTTATTTACCAGGAAGTCAATAAAAGCAGGTTAACAGATCATTTTAATAAAATACCGGGGGAGAGAGGAAAAGAGGCCATCTACAATCGATTTTAAGGCATTTGTTTTTTTCTTTGTTTATGTTTATCCCCTTTTTTAACTGTAATTTTTATTAATAAAGGTGAGTTAACGGAGTGAGAGAAAAGCTTCTTTGCTGATTAGGAAAAAACTCATTTAAGCCTGGCCTTTTTCAATAATTTTCCTAATGATTATTATATTCTAGGTGGGGGATTATATCAAAATGATGAAAACCACCATTTCACATAAAAGGTTTTGACGATAGTCTTTTCCGCCATGTTAGCCGTCCGTTGCAGGCATTCATTAAAATAGAGCCGTCCCATTTCTTTCCAGAAACAAGTTCTTATCAAATCCTTAATCCAGGGTATGTTATGCGGTTTTTTCTTCCATGGGTTTTTCGTCTTTTCTCTCGACCTGTAAAGGTATAATTTGAACTGCTACAGGCAATTGTGCACTAGTACCCTGAATCCAAATCGAAGAGGCAAGACCAGGTGTTAGATGGACTGTCTGTTGATATGATGATAATCCGCCCGTCTGTGATACATTCATTTTACTGTCCTCCAAAGTTATTATATCACAATATACTTTTATAGTCTTTGCTACATACTACCGAGAATTTATCCACCCTTCCTCAATGACTAGCTCCTGATGTCCAGGAGTGGGCACCGGAACCAAAGGAGGTCCAATCGTAACGCGAGTTACCTGCTTAATAGTGCGGAAAATATGAGTCATCACTTCGGACTCAATCGCAGCCCGAATGAAAGTTCCAGTGGCCGACTGCTGCTGACCTAGAAATGCCTGAGGACTATATGCCGTATTCAGCTCCATCATTTTTTCATACTGACTGTATAATTCCCACATCAGTGTTTCGAGGTCATCGGGCGCATCCTTTACCTTTAGACCGATTTCCTTTGCCTCTCTGCGTCCAATTAGGTAATCATGCGAACCAAGCTGCTTCGCTAATATGTCTACTATTCGTTTTACCTTCTTCTTTTCCCCTCTCATATGAAGCTGTAACAATCCTGTTGCCAATTTCACGATTTGTGGTCTTACTCTATGAGCTGCTCCAAGTGCGAGAGGTGCATAAGGATTCATCTTGCTCAGATTATCTAACACAGATGATAAGCCAACCCCACCCTTAAGACCAATTTCACGTTTTGCCAAATCGATGAACGATGCTATATCCTCTACATTCATTGGCAGTGTATTTTGCGGTGATGTCGGTACACCAGGAATCGGCGGATTAAATGGGTTTTGCGTAGAAGGGTCTATTGGTCCTAGCTGTCCAAGTCGTCCCATGACAATCTCATCCGCACCCAGACATATCAGCGTTCCGCAACTCCACGATCTATATGGAACTAGCACAGCGAATTCCTTACAGAATTCTCGGATGAGATGTACTAGCCCCCATCCAGCAACTGTTATACCACCTGGCGTATAGAGAAACAGGTCAATTTTATTTGATGACCCTATTTGGCGCAGGTGACTGAATATCAAAGGATGGCAATCGTGTGCAATCCTTGTTTCAAGGTTCTGCCTGTCGCCTGTTACATAACAGATTACCTTGCTTTTTCTCTTTTCTTGAATCTGGTTTATTAGCAGTCGTCGCCGTTCTAATGCAGCGTTTCCTTCATCACCTGTTGTCATGTTCACTTTCCTCCAAGATACAAGCGATAGTATTACTGAAAATATGTAATGTCAAGCTCTGAATTTCGTCTATATTTGCCAATACGTACGCTCCATTCTTCGTAACACTTTAGCTCTTTGAAAATCTATGCAACCTTTTTTAGGAATCCATTTGTGCGGTCTTTCTTTCCGATAGCCATTTTTGCCATGTTCAGGATCATTTCTAGTGGTATATCTTTATAGATTCTTATGCTTATTATAACTAATTTTATTAATTTTACAAATAATAATTTTATATATAAGTAAGTCAGGGGTCCTTCTTGTATCGGGGAGAATTGCTATTTTTGCTTTAATAGTCGAGTTTATTTAATTAATTCAGCCATAAAAAGGTAAAAGTTACATGAAAACGGTTATGATCATAAATTTATAACCGGATAAATCGGTTAAAAAAAGGGGAATGCTATAAAAATAACATTCCCCGAAAAGATATAAAGAAAAGGAATGCACTACTAAACCTTTTCCTTGCATATCAAATATATCACGGGTTTAAGAAAATATCAAGGGTTTATTACAAACAAGATAGGTAAGTTTTAAGGTTAACCAGGAGGCTAAAATGAAGGGGAATGATTACAATATTACATGCCTGGTACAAAATGCTCCTGGCGGGCGATCGTGGTGATGAGATGACCAGAAGTTATTTACCAGGAAGTCAATAAAAGCAGGTTAACAGATCATTTTAATAAAATACCGGGGGAGAGAGAAAGAGGTCATCTACAATAGATTTTAAGGCATTTGTTTTTTTCTTTGTTTATGGTTATACCTTCTTTTTAACTGTAATTTTTATTAATAAGGGTGAGTTAATGGAGTGAGAGAGTAGCCTCTTTGCTGATTAGGAAAAACTCATTTAAGCCTGGTCTATTTCAATAATTTTCCTAATGATTATTATATTCTAGGTGGGGGATTATGTCAAAATGGTGAAAACCACCATTTCATATAACGTTACCAGCATTTTTGATGCTTTGCGTTGGCAAAGTATCCGAAGGCCGTGCGTAGCATGAGCAAAAATGCTGTGTTATACGAAGGACTTTATTATAAGTTTGTTTAAGTAGATACTTTAATTTTCAAATTTAAAATTATATTTTAAAGAATCATCTAATTCGATATTATATATCCTACTCAATTCAATTAAATTTTTGCTAACAATTTTCTGCATATTAGAAAGTGCTGTTAAAACATCATCCGTCGGCATAGCTTTTGCATGTTCACTGTCGTAATTATACTTATTTTTTGGATATTCATTCTCAACAAAAGTTTGAAACAAATGTAGTACTTTCCTAATATTTTCAAGAATTTTACGACATTTACACTCAGGAGAAAGTTCTGATAATGTTGATGTGACATCTTTTCTCATAGTCATTAATGAATCTATTACAGCCCGATATTCAAACCCTCCATGATAATGACGAATTAAACGACGATCTCCAAGTTTCTGAAAGAGTTTATAAACAATCTGCCTCTCATTTTTAGTCGGAGTCCAAGTAATACCTCCAATTGGTGTTGATATACCAGATAATTTACTCAGAAATTCTTTGATTGGCATCTTCAATTTAAATCACCTCCTATTATTACCTCAAAATTATTTTTTGCTAAAAAGGATTTAGGCGAACAAAGTGAGCCACAAACAGCGTGTTAGCCGCCGTCGTATATACTAAAAAGACGTCCGTCGTTTATATTCCTTTACAATTACTTCAATATCATCATAATTAACTTCTTTACGAAAGAGTGGAATTTTTATTGGAAAATATGTCTCAAGTGTTCCGTGGGGATCAAGCATAAATTCGCCGATTGGCCTAACCATAATACGCCAATGCCAAGGCCCAATACCAGAAGGTGCCTTGAAGTAGTATAATTCTGCTTTAACATCTTCAAGATTGATTTTGTTTTTATTGGACTGACTGACAAATTCTTTCAACGTCGGGAGAACTTTGAAAATTAGTAGGTTGAACGTTTGCTCTATATCGTTTTCCGAAAGTATGTCAATATGGCCTCGCATGATTACATTGTCAGCACAAATAGGCACATCATCTATATTCATCTCAAGAGAAAAATACACACGAGAATCTGAATCTTTATCTTCTTTTTGGATTTTTGCAACACGATTAATTAACTGTCTCCAAAGCCCAGAGATAAGCTCTGTTACCTTAGCGCCGGTTATTTCGCCAATTTTTTTTGCACAAGCCTTAAAGAACTCTCCAAAGTAATTGGAAGATTTATAAATAACAATTAAGGCTGCTATATATTCGAAAATTTGTCGTAATGTTTCAGGGTCAATATGGATGCCAATATATGCACTCGGGCCAGCTAATTTGAATTCATCCTTGGAAGGATATTTAAATTCAACCAAAACCCCCAAATTCTCCGCATCGCTTGTGAAGGAGTCAAAAATGTCTTCATAATCGTATTGTCCATTTTTAACGGTTACATCAATTTTCATATCGTATATCTTTCTATCGCCTGAGTACCGTGTACTCTTACGATAGCGGCTAACGTTCTGCGGATAGCCGAAGTTGCCGTAGCAAAGCGAAGGCAATTTAGGCGAAGCCGGCTATTCGCTGTTAGGCGCCGTTTTTCGAATCTCATGTCCAGATGCAATTATTAATTGCAATGTTCTCGATAGATGAGTGTTTTCCACATAAGGAGTATCTTTTTCATTTATAATCTTTAAAATCTCAGCAATCATTTCATCGATTGTGATAACTTTAAGTTTCAAATTTACTTTCTTTTGTTTGAAATATTTCTTAATAGCTTCAGAATTCTCAAAATTGCTTTTATACTTTAATGATCTTTTTGTTATTTTGGTACATAATATTACATATTCTAGTTCTATTTCTTGAGTATCAACAACATTTAATTCATTTCTTAATATTTTCAAGAATGAATTAGTCCATCTATGTATACAAAGTTCTCTAAATGCACACCAATCATCTCGTTTTCCAGTAGTTTTACTAGGTTGATCATTTAAAGCATCCTCTAACTTAATTTTGTATTCTAATATATTAAAACCACCTTGCCACGATTTGCAGCTAACAGTAATAATTTTATTTCTTTCATGAGTATCAATAATTATCAAATCTATATCGGAATTTACAGAATCATATTTAGCTATATAGGTTGGTTCTTTTTCTGATGGTCTAAATTTAATATTATGTTTTGTAAAGTAACCAACTTTTTTAGAATAAAAATCTTCTGCGATTTGTTCTAATATATCTTCTTTCATTAGTACCTCGAAAAATGTGCCTAACGTTCCCAGCATATACGACGTTGCGACCGTAGGGAGCCACCAATGTCCCGAAGGGCAAGGGCGTTAGCCCGTAGCGTATATGCTGTGTTATACGACGACAGCCAATTTTTCATCATGCTTGATTATTTCTCTTACGAATCGCTTCTTTTTGACTCTGAGGTAAACTTTTGTAAAGTTCATCGACGTGCTTTGGTTGGGTGATCATTACTTCAACAATCAAATTGACCAAATCAAATAATTTCTCGGAAGTTTCCACATCATCCTTCAAGTCAATTTGACCTGGGTGTACAGCATTATTCCCGACAACTCTCACAACATCGAGTGCTTTCTGAACCTTTAGAGGAAGCCCTTTTTTAACTAGATTCGCAATATCCGTATTGATATTCTCTCCCTTTTCGCCAAGATGTTTGCACAATTTTTGTATGACCAGTCTAAGAAGTGCTGATGCTCCTCTTGGTGATAAAGAGACTATAGAGCGAGCTTCCTCGTAGTCAGCTTTGGTATCATCCGGTAAGTCGGGATTTGGCAAAGGTGCGGTTCCGCAAGATGGATAAATCATACGGCTTTGATGCCAAAGTGAATATTTACTGCAATGAGTACAGAATGCGAGGTCTATATCCTCTATTTCTTCGAAACCCGAAGTGCGTATATAAATATTAAACCAATTCTGGTTGGAATATGCTCCACAATGGGGGCAGTTGAATGCTCCTGCATGGTATTCTGGTGCTTTAAATGGAATCATATTTCTCCTCCTTTAAAAGTTGTTGTCGTATAACTTAAAATAGCCGAACTACTTTGTTTATGCTCCCAAATTGATAATTTTGTAAAGTATTCTGTTCATGCACGACTCTAGGTGAAGTTTCGAAAATTAACCATTAATATTCCTTGTAGTATATCTTTATAGATTCTTAGCTTATTATAACTATTTTTATTAATTCTACAAATAGTAATTTTATATATAGGTAAGTCAAGGGGTCCTTCTTGTATCGGGAAGGATCCCTTTTTAGTTTTATAAAATAAGGAGTATTTATAAGGAAATCAGAGGAAAATACACTTTTATCTATGTAGATCAAAGAGGACGCTTTAAACTTGATAAAAATGGTCAAGTATGGTAAAATATAGCATACACTGCTTAGCTTTACTTGATTTATAATTCTAAAAAAGGAGGTGAAAAAAATGGCAACAGTAATAACAGTTCCTCGTGATTCATCCTTGCAGTTTAGACTGGTAGTAGGCACCAATCCGGAAACCGGAGCACCTATCATCAACAGCAAGACCTTTACTAAGATTAAATCAGCTGCATTAGACCAAGATGCCTATGATACAGCTACCGCTTTAGTAGGTCTTCAGAAGTACACTGTAGATGAAATCAGACTTGAAAAAGAATCCCAACTTACTGAATAATCGCTAATAATTATAAAACCATAAACAAAAAAAGGAGGTGAAAAATAAATGGCAACCGAATTAGGAGAAGTAACTAGTTATAAAAGACTCTATATGCAGTTTAGAGATAGTGCAGCTAAAACCATAAATCTAACCCTGAATAATCCCAAGAACTTGGATGATGGAGATTATGTCGACTTTGCAGCACAAGATGCAGCTATTGAAGGAGTTATGGATACTATAATCGCCAAGAATATCTTCCATAATAACGGTAACGACTTAGTGGCTAAAGTCAATGCAAGAATCCTTGATTATAAGTCTACTGATGTTATGGATGTGTAATATGAATAAAATAATATAATAATCTTCCTTGGGGGGCTCCGCGGGCCTTCCTTGGGAGAGAGGCCTGTCTGCGTGCTAACACGCACAGGCAGAAAGGAGTAATAAATGTTAGAAGTATTTATCACTAAATATCTATTAGATTTCACTCTTGTTTTTCTTGTTGGTCTGGCCTCTAAATATATGATAGGCAAGCTTGGCCAGGAAAGGGCAGACAAAATAAAAGAGGCTATTCTTGCAGCTATGCTTTGGGCTGAAGAGGAACTTGGGATAGGGAATGGTGAGGAAAAATGGAAAATAGCCTGGGTAAAATTAATTGAAATATTAAGGAAACAAAAAGTTAATTTAAAAGAGGGTGAAATTTCCTATGTAAAGGATCTTATGAAAGCTACTGTTCCGGAGGTGAACGAAATTATATATAAGGCTATGCCGGATGTAGTAAGAAACGGTAGGACCTTAAGATATAAATAAATTATGGATATAATTAATGATATAGAATTAACTGAATATTTTTCTTTGCATGAGTTTGATTGCCCCTGCTGCAGGCGGGTTATGTTGTCTCCGGACCTTTTGGCCAGGATAGACCATTTAAGAAGGGTTATAAATAGGCCAATATATATCAATTCCGGGTACCGGTGTAAAGAAGAAAATCATAGGGCCGGGGGAGCTCCCGGTTCTTATCATCTCCTGGGTATGGCGGTAGATATTCACGTAAAAGATTTTTTACTTTATGATCTTCTTCTTTATGCTCATGAAATGGACTTTAATGGTATTGGATTTTACGAAAAGAAAAATTTCTTACACCTTGATATTAGGCCTGGACCAAAGCACACCTGGAAAGGAAATAAGTGAATTGGATATTGAATATGTACTAAAATTAATAGCAAATAACGGCTTTCCCCTGGTGCTTTCTGTATACTTAGTATGGAAATTAGAGTTTTTTATTAACGAAATCGTCAAGAATCAAAAGGAATTTTCCCATAATGTTACCACTGAAATCAAAGAAATCAAGCAGGCAATCAATGAATTACGGGTTGATTTTGCAAAAAATCAATAAGACCGTTGATATATATGGTTTTTAGCGTTTTTGAAAAAAGCTTCTATTTTGGCGTATACGAGGCGTATTTAAAAAATACGATGATTCATACCAGCCACCTTAAAATAGAGGCTTAAAACACGCTTAAATTAGTTATTATTTTTCGTGGTTCCTGGAAATCACTGCTTTTAGTCTTCTTTCCATTGATATTCTCTCTTTTTCTCCTGATTCCTCTTCTTTGCTTGCATATTTGCCTTTGCGTTGCCCATAGACAGGATTACAAGAAATTATATTAAAATGTTGAACTTTCAATTAGGTTTTCTAGTAACATTGATGACATAAAACAATATAATTATTATAGGCTTTCAGAAAACTCGCTCTTTAAAAATTAAATATTAGGAAGGAAAGATTTTACAAAGCGAATCTTATCTTTGTTGCCTGTCTTAGCAGCAGTCAAGGCAACCATAAGAACAGTAATGTGGGCGATAGTACAGTGATTAGAGATAGCCCGGAGTCCTCTGACACTCGGATTTTGCATACAAAGGTCAAGTAACCTGGAAAATATCCTTTCGCACCCACTGCGGAGGTTATAAATTTTCTTAAATTTCGGAGTTCCATAAGCAATCTGTTTGCGGATATCTTCACTGACTACTTGAGTATAGGCAAAACAACCTGTGCCTTTTACAAACTGGGGATGCATCCAGGGACAGAAGGGATGTTCTTTTCTAAACTTTTTAGAATGGATAATAGGACAAACAAACTTGACTCTGGTTCTGTTTCCTTCTTTGAATTTGCCCCAGTATAACATCTCA
>Ga0209979_1003148_pt1 | contig 14872 bp, 15 predicted proteins | sample AnhtaG_FD_183114 | JGI IMG/M metagenome (GOLD analysis project Ga0209979, IMG submission 183114) | Deep subsurface microbial communities from Anholt, Denmark to uncover new lineages of life (NeLLi) - Anholt_01485 metaG (SPAdes) (version 2) | ecosystem: Environmental > Aquatic > Marine > Oceanic...
GAGCGCCCTTGAGGAGGCCTGGGGGGACGACGACGTCAAGGTTATTGTCGTCACTGGCGGCGGGCAGATGGTCTTCGTCGCCGGTGCGGACATCAACGCCATAATGCAGCTCAATACTCCGGCCGAGGCCAAAGAGGTACTGATGCAGGTCCACGAGCTGTTCCAGAGAATCGAGAACTCCTCCAAGCCTATCATCGCCGCGATCAATGGCCACTGCCTGGGCGCGGGAAATGAGATGGCGATGGCCTGCCACATCCGCATCGCCAACAACAGAGCGATGTTTGGACAACCCGAGATCGGCCTAGGGATAATCCCCGGCTTCGGTGGCACCCAGCGGCTCTCTCGACTCGTAGGCAAGGCCAAAGCGCTGGAACTGATCCTCACCGGGGACAGAATCACCGGAGCTGAGGCGGCAAGCATTGGGTTGGTGAACAAAGCGGTGCCCGGCACCGAAGTGATGAAGACCGCCCTGGGTTTGGCGAAAAAGATCGCATCTTTCGGACGTCCATCAATCACCGCCGCCGTGGAGGCCGTGAACGTGGGGCTAACGGTGAGCCTCCCGGAGGCGCTGGAGATTGAGGCTGACAAGTTCTCCAGTCTGGTGGAAACGGAAGACATGCGTGAGGGCCTGAGTGCCTTCCTGGAGAAAAGACAACCCAACTTCCAGGACAAGTAGAGGAGGGGGATGTCAATGGACTTCGCCCTTACCGAAGAGCAGCAGATGTTCCAGGAGCTGTTCCGCGACTTCGCACAGAACGAGGTCGCTCCTCTGGCTGACGCCATAGACAGGGAAGAACGACCTCCTCTGGAGACCCTGCAAAAGGCGGCGGAGATGGAATTCATGGGCCTCCCCTTCCCAGAGGAGTATGGTGGGGCTGGGATCGGAGTCATTGCCTACTGCCTACTTGTGGAGGAGCTGGCCAAGGTCTGCCTCGCCACGGCCTGCTGCGTGGGCATCCACACCTCTTCGGGAGCGATGGTCATCAGCCTCAGTGGGACGGAGAAGCAAAAGACCAAATACCTCGTGCCTCTGGCCAAGGGTGAGAGAATGGGCGCTTTCTGCCTCACCGAGCCAGGCGCCGGCTCCGACATGGCACAGATCCAAACCACAGCAATGAGGGAAGATGGCCAGTACGTCCTCAACGGCACCAAGATCTACGTCGCCAACGGTGACATCGCGGAGGTCTTCACCGTCTTTGCCAACACTGATCCCGAGGCAGGGAGCAAGGGCATAACAGGCTTCATCGTCGAAAAGGACTATCCAGGATTCAAAGTCGGTCGCACAGAGCGCACGATGGGCATTCGGGGCTGCTCCGTCGCTCAGCTCTTCTTCGATGACTGTCGCGTTCCCCGCCAGAACGTCCTGGGGGGTGAAGAGGAGGGGCTAGGCAAAGGAGCAGACGCCGCCCTACAGACGCAGGATTTCAGTCGTCTAAGCATGGCCGCCACCTGCTTGGGTGCAGCGGAAGGGGCCATGGAGGCAAGCGTCAGGTTCGCTAAAGACCGTGAGCAGTTTGGCGTCCCCCTAGCGAAGAAGCAGGCGATCTCGTCAATGATCGCAGACATGGCCACCGAGATCGAGGCGCTGCGCTATCTCGTCTACCGAACGGCCTGGGCTGTGGAGCAGGGAGAGGGATACACCAGCCTCGCAGCCATGTGTAAGCTCTTCGGCTCCGAAGTAGCTTGCAAGGTCGCCAACAAGGCCGTCCAGCTCCATGGCGGAGCGGGTTACATCAGAGACCTTCCCATAGAACGCATGTACCGCGACGCTCGCGTGACCCGCATTCTCGAAGGTACCAGCGAGCTACAACGTTTCGTGATCGCCTCTGAGATCTTCCGACAGGAAGACCTTGAACTGGAACCCTAGTTTGAGCAAGTCACTTGAGCTCGGCGGCCAGAAACCATGGACCATAGAGGGAGCGCATCCAGGAAGCGCTGCGTCTTCTGCGGGATAGTTGCTCGCGAAGCAAAAAGCGACATTCTCTATCAAGATCAGGCGATAACGGCCTTTCGAGACGTCAGACCACAAGCACCAACCCACGTCTTGATCGTCCCCAATGACCACATTACCTCCATGGAGGGGCTGTATGAAGCCGATAACTCCCTACTGCCCAGGATGTTCTCTTTGGCCCACCAGCTCGCCGAAACCGAAGGGATAGCCGATAGAGGCTATCGATTGGTGATCAACATCGGTCCCGAAGCCGGCCAAGTGATCAGTCACTTGCACTTCCATCTTCTGGGAGGAAGGCCATTGACGCCAGAGAGCATGGCCTTGCGATTCAAGGACAGCATGGAGTAGTCAGCAGAAGGGAAAGCACCATGGAACTATTGACGGTCAAGATAGAGAAACCCGAGGACTGCAACGTGATTCTGGGCCAGTCACACTTCATCAAGACGGTCGAGGACCTTCACGAGGCGCTCGTCAATTCCGTGCCTAATGTCAAGTTCGGCCTGGCGTTCTGCGAGGCCTCGGGGCCCTGCCTGGTCCGCGCCAGCGGCAATGACCACGAGTTGATCGAATTGGCTCAGAACGGCTGCTTGGCGCTGTCCAGTGGCCACGCGTTCCTCATCTTCATCAGAGAGGCGTATCCCGTGAACGTCCTTGCGGCCATCAAGACGGTGCCCGAAGTCTGCTCCATCTTCTGTGCCACAGCCAATCCCATCGAGGTCATCATCGCGGAGACGGGTCAAGGCCGAGGGATACTCGGCGTCATAGACGGGCAGAGGTCGAAGGGGATAGAGACCGAAGATGACGTGGCTGAGCGCAAAGACCTGTTAAGGAGAATCGGCTACAAGCTCTAGCGTGACCGTGCGGACAACGACGACAACCGACCCATACCGCAGAAAGACGATGATGGGACTGAAGAAGAGACTGCAAGATAATCTGAAACAAGCGCTGCGAGATCGGGAGGAGATACGCAAGACCACACTCCGCCTCGCCTTGGCAGCCATCAAGAACGCGGAGATAGCTCAAGGCAAAGAGCTGGATGATGAAGGCCTGATAGCAGTCCTCTCGCAGCAGGCCAAGCAGCGAAGGGAATCCATAGATCAGTTCCGCAAAGGAAGCCGGGATGACTTGGTGGCCCAAGAAGAGGCAGAGTTGCAGATTCTACTGGAGTATCTACCTCCGCAGTTGTCAGAGGATGAGATCAGCACCCGGGCTCGCGAGGTCATTGTGGAGATAGGGGCTACCAGCCCAGCCCAGATGGGTGAAGTGATGCGAGTGCTGATGCCGCAGCTCAGAGGCAAGGCTGATGGCCGGGTGGTGAGCACGATAGTCAAGCAGATTCTGAGCGAGACGGGATGACAATCCCGATACGTGTCAGCTCGCTGGCCAAAGGAAAGACCCATTGATCATCGTCGTGGAGCACTCTCTCGCCTAGCCGGTCCTGATACGGAGAGGACGAAGTGCCACCAAGTGTCTCCGACATGGATGTTGATCCGAGCAGCCCCCAGGCGCGACCAACAACGCGGCGGACGCTGCGTATCTTCCTGTTCTGTGTTTCCCTTATCGTAGCCCTGACCTTCATCCTGAGTTTTCAGTTCCTCCCCAGCCGCATCAATCTTCAAGTCGGAGACGTCAGCCCTACAGACATTCGGGCTCCAAGCAGGATCACTTATCAGAGCGAGATCAAGACGGAGGAGGAAAAGCTCAGAGCAGAAGCAGCCGTGGAGGAGATCTACGATCCGGCTGACGCGAGCATTGCCCGAGAGCAGATAAACCGCGTGAGGCGGGTCTTCGACTACGTTGATGCCGTGCGCCATGATGTCTACGCCGACGCCGACACCAAAGCGGAACTAATCCAAGCGATACCCGGTGTGGAACTCCCTCCCACGGCTGTTCACGACACCATCAACCTTGATGAGGAATCCTGGAATCAGGTCGTATCGGAGAGCCTCTACGTCTTGGACGAGGGGATCTTGCGCCAGGAGATCCGTACCGATCAAGTGGAGGAAGTGAAGAACCAAGTTTCTACCCTCATTAGCCTCGCGCTGCCGGAGGATCAGGCCGCATTGGTGGAAGCGTGGGTCAGCAACTTCGTGGTACCCAACAGTTTTCTCAACCCCGAGGCGACTGGGGAGACCCGAGCTCTCGCTCGGGAGGCCGTTGAACCGGTATATGTCACCCTGGAAGAAGATGAGATCATCCTCCGCGAAGGTGAGGTTACGACTCCCCTCGCCTGGGAAGCGCTCGGTAGGCTGGGCTTGCGCCAACCTCAGATCGAATGGACAGATATCGTCGTCCGCATACTGTTTGCGTCGCTGCTGGTCTTTGTCCTCGCCCTGTACCTGATCTATCTCCATCCCACATTCTGGGACACTTGGCAAGATGTGCTCTTACTGGGACTTCTGACAGTGCTGGCTGTTCTGGTGGCCAAGCTCATGATCCCTGGTCATGTTGTAATGGGCTACTTGTTCCCTCTAGCGGCGGTCTCCATGCTTCTCACAGCCCTCGTAGACGCGGAGATAGCCATCGTGGTGACGGCCATCCTGAGCCTCATGGTGGGCTTCATAGCTGGTGGTTCTCTGGAGTTCGTGCTCTACGGCTTCGCCGGAGGAGTTGTGTCCTCGCTTCGGCTGTGGCGGATTGAGAGATTGAACGCGTTCCTGTGGGCAGGGGTCTATGCAGCACTGAGCAACCTCAGCGTCGTGCTTATCTTCCGCATCCTGGAACAGGATCATGACCTGCTGGGAACGCTTCAGATTGCGGGAGGCGGCGTGGCCAACGCTGTGCTGGCCGTGAGCTTAACCCTGGGTGGATTCTTCCTCCTCAGCAACATTCTCCACATAACGACTTCCCTTCAGTTGTTGGAATTGGGACGGCCCACCCATCCCCTCCTGCGTGAACTGTTGGTCAAGGCTCCCGGGACGTATCACCACAGTCTCATGGTCGGCAACCTGGCCGAGCAGGCTGCCCAGGCCGTGGGAGCCAACGCTCTGCTGGCCAGAGTGGGGGCCTATTATCACGACATCGGCAAGCTGCTTCGACCCTACTTCTTCGCCGAGAACCAGACCGACGGCGTGAACCCCCATGAGCGACTAGATCCCGAGACCAGCGCTCAAATCATCATCTCCCACGTGAAGGATGGCCTACAGTTGGCGAAGAAACACGGGCTCCCTCAAGAAATAAGGGATTTCATCCCGCAGCATCACGGCACTGCCTTGTCCACCTACTTCTACCACGAAGCCTGCCAGCAGAGCCAGAGCTCTGAAGAGATCCCAGCGGAACGATACCGCTATCCCGGTCCCCGTCCGCGTAGTCGCGAAGCGGCTATCCTGATGTTGGCCGACGAGGTAGAGGCCGCCTCGCGGGCCAATCGCCCTGGCTCCGTCGAGGAGATCGAGGAACTGGTTGACGGCCTGATCCGCAACAGGATCGCCGATGACCAGCTAGATGAGAGCGATCTGACACTACGCGACTTGCAGGAGGTAAGCGTCACATTCGTCAACGTCCTACAAGGCATATACCACCCGCGCATCAAGTACCCGGAGCAAAACCAAGAGACCAAAGAAGAGGAAGCCAAGGTTGGAGATCGAACTAAGCGTACAGGCCGATCCCGCGTTTCAGGGAAAGGTAGATCGGGAACGCATAAGAAGAGTGGTTCTGGAAACTCTTCGTCGGGAGGGGACGGGGAAACCCCTCAGTCTGGGACTCCTCATCACCGATGATGAGAACATCAAAAGACTGAACCTCAGGTACCGAGGCACTGACACAGAAACGGACGTCCTGGCCTTCGGTATGCACGACGCTGAAGCCTCCTTCGTCACTCCTCCCTCGGTCCCTGCTCACCTGGGCGACGTGGTGATCTGCTATCCTCGCGCCGAGGCCCAGGCAGAGGCATTTGAACAATCCGTGGAAGACGAATTGGATCGTCTGGTGGTACACGGCGTGCTACACCTTCTTGGGTATGAGGATGGAACTGCCGAAGAGCGAGAGAGAATGTGGGAGAGACAGGAAGAGATTCTGCGGGGATTCGTTCAGCACAAGTGGAGATGAATCCATGAAGATCGTCAATACGGCTCCGCACAGATGATCTCTCACCCGTCGCAGTCGTCGGTAGCACTCGGAGGAGAAGATGAACGCTGAAAGAGGAAGCTTGGCTCAGAGCTTCCGTTGCGCACTCACAGGGCTAGGGTATACTGTGAGGACTCAACGGAACGCCCGCATCCACGTTTCGATAGCGGTTCTGGCAGTGATTGCCGGGCTCGTCCTGGATCTGCCAGGAAGTGACTGGGCTATCATAGGCTTGACCATGGGGTTCGTATTCGTGGCTGAGATGTTCAACACCGTGATGGAAACGGTCGTTGATCTGGCGACTGAGGAATATCACCCCCTGGCCAGACAGGCCAAGGATGTGGCCGCAGGTGCCGTCCTTACCGCGGCCATCACTGCCGTCGCTGTGGGCATTCTCATTCTGGGCCCTCCTCTGCTGGCACGTCTGCAACTGCGACCATGACGAGAACTCACTATGAGGTGATTGTCGTAGGGGGTGGGCCGGCGGGGGGAACGGCCGCATACGAGCTGGCTCGGAGAGGCTTGGACGTCCTACTGCTGGAGAAAGAACCCCTCCCCCGATACAAGACCTGCGTGGAGGAATCCCTCTCAAGACGGTCCAGCTGCTGGACCTGGATCTAAGTTCCACGTATCAGGCGCCGATTACCAGAGGCAGGTGCACCTACAGGGGCAAGTCGCCAATACAGATGGAGTTTGGAAGATCGTCGGCTGGACCGTGATGCGAGATGAGTGCGACTGCCGGATCCTCAGTGGTGCCATGAAGGCTGGTGCTTGTGTCGTGGATGGCCAAGAAGTCATAGAAGTTGAGACGAGTCCCAACAGGGCGTATGTGCGGACTGCGGAGGAAGTGTACTGCTGCCTGGCGGTAGTGGGGGCCGACGGGGCCAATGGAGTTGTGGGCCGCTCCCGCGGGGCTCATAGCTGAGCGTCGGCTAGGGGTGGCAGTAGAGAGCGAAGTCCAGGTCCAGGAACACATCCTTGAGGATTGGCAGGGCTGCATCCACTTCGACTTCGGTCATCTCCCCGCGGGGTATGGCTGGGTCTTTCCCAAGAGGGAACATCTTTCCGTCGGCTTGGCCGTCTTTCGGGGCAAGACAGCTCACTTACGAGCCTGCCTTTTCCAGTTCCTACGGCGACTCGGCCTTCCATCAGGCCGCCATGAGATAGACGTAAGAGGACACCTACTGCCTCTAGGCGGCGTGGATCGCATTCTCCATGGAGACCGCGTCTTGCTGACTGGAGATGCCGCTGGCCTGGCGGAGCCGATGACGGGGGAGGGCATCTATTACGCCATCAAGAGCGCCAAGCTGGCCGCTAGAATCATATGCCAGGGACTGGAGGATGTCTCGCTCGAGCTTTCGGCATACTCCGAGCTCATCAATGCACAAATGACGCGGGACCTGAAGTATGCCCGACAGCTAGCGGCCCTGCTCTACCGCTTTCCCAAGCTCTCTTTCCACTTCTTCGTGAGGAATCCCATCGTCCGTTGGGGTGTCGTGGACGTCCTGTACGGTGACACAACCTTCGAGCAGTTACTCCGCAAGCTAGTCAGGAATAGCCCTCGGATTCTGCTGACTGGCCTCCTTCACCTTCAGTCCACAGTGTCAGCCAAGATGCCTCACGAGACCGAATCACAACTCTTCCCCGACTGAGCACCCTCGATCGATCGCGGCGGCTATCCGCTCCACGGCCACGGAGACAGGCCTGTCTTGAAACACATGCGAGTATGGGAAGAGAGAATCCCAGTCCCAGGGATCACACTCGGTAGAAACAAATCCCTATGGTCCCAGGCCCGAAGTGGACCACCAGAGCAGAGCAGATGTCGTGTAGATACGTCACCTGGCAATTGAACCTCGCCCGGGCTCGCGATAGCATCTCCTGACCCGTCTGAGGATCCCGGGCGTGGACCACTGCGAGGTTCACCGGAGCGGTAGTGCCAACCCTTTCCTCGACCATGTCCAGGACACGGTCTAGAGACCTCTTTCGCGACCTAACGTTCTCCACGACATCCAGAGCCCCATCCTCCAGGCCAATGATCGGTTTGACGTTCAGCAGTGAAGCCAACGCAGCCTTCATGCCGCCAACCCGGCCGCTCCTGCGCGCATACTCCAGCGTGTTCAAAGCGATCAGGATGTTTATGCGAGACTTGATCTCGTCCAGACGAGCGATTATCTCTTCCGCAGTCCGGCCAGCACTGGTCATCTGAGCTGCCTCCAGGCACATCAGCCCGGTGGAAGCCGACCCTGCAAGCGTATCATAGGGATAGACCTTCACCTCACCCGCCACGTCCCGGCTCGCGATGTGCGCCGCCTGGTAGACGCCGCTGAGTTTGCTGGTCAGGTGTATGGACATGATCTCCTGCGCGCCTTCCTCTCTTGCCAGACGCCTGTAGACTTCAATGAACTCCCCTACCGATGGCACCGACGTGGTGGGGATGATGCCCAATTCATCGATCTTTGTGTAGAAGAGGTCCCAGTCAATGTCGACCCCTTCTTGGTAGGACTCAGTCCCAAAATGGATGTGGATGGGTACAACCGTGATGTCGTGCTCCTTCACCATCGCCCCCGGAAGGTCGCACGACGTATCGGTCACTATCCGTATCATGATTCCTCCTCAAGAGACACCTCAGATCTAGAGCCGTTGTTCTTATGGATGCTGAAATGCAGGTCGCCCAGCGCGCTTTGTCGCTCCCCTTTGCCAGGAATGCCAGGGGGAATCGGTGACATCGCAGACAGCTTGACCGTTCAGCGCCTCCTCCGCCACCGCCTAAGCAAAGCGCGAAGACTCCTCCGGCCCCTCTGCAAAGCTGGCCAGGCGCATCCCGCGGGATCCGACTAGGCCCTCAGTCGCTCGCCCAGGACCGTTAGAGAGTCAATGCGAGGCAGCGTGTTGGGGCTTGCCCACCAATCGGGAGCGGAGAAGGTACGCCGCAACACCGCAAAGAGGAACTAGAGATCCGAGGGTTGCCCCCACAATCAGCGCACGACGACGGGTCTCGGAGGGTCGAGCAACCCTCAGTCCTACGCTATCGCCCATCACCGCCAACAAGTGATTGCGCAACCCCTCCTTGAACTCTCGGCTGGGCTGCACGGGCACCAACACGCTCTCGATGTCCTCTGCCAAGCCCATCAAGGACTCCCGAGTCGCTGGATCCATCCGAGGCTCAGCGAAGTAACCTCCCCTGGCTTCCATGCATGTTCTGTCTGCATCCACCTCATTCTCCGTAGGAAAAGACTGACGCCACTACAAGACCATCACACCTCGTAGAAGCCCAGCCCCACCATACCGGGGCCAAAATGAACTGTCAGCGACGCGCACAACTCGACCACGTAGACCTCCCGACAGTTGAACCTCTCCTTGACCCTTATCAGCATCTCCTCTCCCGCCTCGGGGGCTCTAGCGTGGATCACCCCCATGTCGATGGGAGTCGTCGTGCCCACCCTCTCCTCTGCGATGTCCAGCACGCGATCCAACGACTTCTTCCGCGTCCTCACGCTCTCTACGACCTCCAGAAGTCCATCCTCAAGGCTGACGATAGGCTTGAGGTTGAGCAGGGAGCCTAGCGCAGCCTTCAGGCCACCGACGCGGCCGCTCTTGCGAGGGTACTCCAGGTTCTCCATCACAAACAGTGTGTTGACGCGAGATCTGATCTCATCCAGGCGAGCGATTATCTCCTCCGGGCTCTTTCCTGCACGACCCATCTGCGATGCCTCCACACACGCGAGCCCCAAAGCGGCCGAACCGGCCAGACTGTCATGAGGATGTACTTTCACCTCCTCAGCCACTTCGTCGGCGGCTAGACAGGCTGACTGATACGTGCCACTCAACTTGCTGGTCACGTGAGTGGAGATGATGGCATCGACATCTCCCTCCTTAGCCAAGCTGCGGTACACCTCCGCGAACTCCCCCGCCGACGGCTGCGAGGTGGTTGGAAGAATGCCCAACTCATCTATCTTCTGATAGAAGAGGTCCCAATCCATGTCGACCCCTTCTTTGTAGGTCTCCGTCCCAAACTGAATGTTGATGGGCACTATCGTGATGCCATACTCCTCCGCCCACTCCGGCAGCAGGTCGCAAGTTGTGTCGGTCACTATCTTGATCACGTTCTTTCCTCCTTTGACACCTTTATCGGCAAGAATGACCTTGCACTAGAACTCTCCTCGCTCCAGATCCTTCCTCAGCGCAAGGAGGGTACGATGGTACAGAGCCTTGATGGCCCCCTCGCTGCGCCCCATCACTCTTCCTATCTCCCTGTTACTCAAATCCGATGTATGCTTCAGAATCACCAACTGCTGGCGGTCCGGTGCGAGCCGGCCGATCGCCTCCCTCAGAGCCTCCGCGCGCTCGTTGGATTCGACTACTTGCTGGGCAGAGTCTCTCTCTTTGCTGGTGAGCACCAATACGTCCAAGGGAATGGTCTTACGCCGCTCCCGGTCCCGATGCCAGTTGGCCACCAAATTGTGGGCGATCCGATACAGCCAAGCCGAAAAAGGCAAGCCTCTATGCGTGTACCGCTTCACGCTCCCCAAAGCCTTGTAGAAGGTCCTGGCGGTCAGGTCCTCGGCGTCGAGCCTGTTCCCCGTCCGGTAGAAGATGTACTGATAGATCCCATCCACGTATCGTTCGTACAGAACGCCGAAAGCTTCCGGGTCTTCCTTGGCCCTCTCCACCAACTTCTCTTCAGGCTCGTCCAAGATGCGACTCCATCTTGCCTTCGAGCGTTTCCACAATTACAAACACTCTCCAGCCTCCACAGTTACGCTGCCACACTCGAGCGATCCTATCATCCTTCGACGATGATTGGAGGAAGCAGTACTCGATCACGCTCCGCATCACCAGCTTCGATGAGCGGCAGGCGCTCCAGGTCGAGGAAGGAATACCATCCCACCTCCAACTCGTAGGTCCCATTCGGCAGGTCACTGGGCAAAGACAGTACATACTCATCTCTCAAAGGCTCACCAACCGGCCACGCTGTGGGCCGAAAGTAGTCGTTCAAGGGGACCTTGTCATGCCCCGCCACGACTCGATGTCCGCCGTTCAAGACGTGCACGAAGGTGTGATAGTCCTCCCTCAAAGGGGTCACAGCTTGCCATTGTAGCGCCAGGTGAATGTCGCTCCCAGGCTCGAACCGCGTACCGTCCATGTCGAACCCCAGCAACTCAACCTGGTTATCGAAGTTGCCTCTCCAGGGCTGATAGCTGAAGGGACTAAAGGTGAAGCTCGCCGATTCGTGGCGCGGAGAGAAAAGCAAGACCCTTACGCCTGTACGTCCGGGAAATGCCTCGGCCTGAACGACATGGCCCATTGTCCACAGATGAGCGACGATCAGGTTCTGAGGATCCGTGATCTCATTGCCGGACAACACCAACCATACACGGCCTCCCTCACGCCCCGCCAGCAAGGAATTCAGACTCTCCACAACCTGTTCCTCAACCAGCCACTCTCCGAACGGAGGAAGGTCCACCCAGGGCAGATCACCATCATAGTAAGGTAGAAACGCAGTGAAGATGCCACCTCCACTGATCACGATGGCGTCGTTCTCACCCTCATGGGCTGACACGAAGCGAGCCGCAGAGCGGAAGTCATCCCGGGCGTACAGGGGAGAGTAGAAGTAATTCCCTAGGGCCTGTGTCCAACTGAAGCCCATCACCACGACGGAACACAGTATCGCTACCGATCCCCACGCTCGCAGCAGACGTCTTGACGCAGTGGCCACAGTGAAAAGCTCCTCAAGAGCCCGGGCTGCCAGCAGATAGACCGCTGGAACGGCGCCAGCCAGGTAGCGGGCGACATACAGTTCCCGCCACATGGACAGGGCGAGCATCCCCAACAGGGGGATCGCGAAGTACAGTGCGACCAGTACGCCATTCCATCTAGGGCTAAAGCCGACCAACCCCACGATCGCCAACAGAGCGAGCATCGCCATGGCCGGCAGAGCCTGATCCCACGGGAGGCTCCCGCCAGTGGTCAGATTGTACCATAGATCTGCCACCACTTGGAATGGCGAGAGGCGACTGCGCCAGAAACCATATCTGTCCACCACTGAAGCTTGCGCAAAGCCAATCAGCGGTAGACACAACAAGACGGTAAGCAATTGGGCTCCTGCCCCCCAGAGCAACATCCTCCATCGACGGGTTCTAACCGCCTCCCGGAGGAGCGCAATTACGCCCCACGGAACCAGGAAGACGCTGAAATAATGGGAGTAGATGGCCAGAGTGGTTGCGACGCCGTAAGCGAGCCACCATCTGAGGCGCTCCGGGCTCCTCAGCGCCCGCAACAGCAAATACACAGAGAGCAGACTCAAGAACAGCCACAGGGCATAGACGCGCGCCTCCTGCGAATAGTACACCAGGAAAGGCGAAAAACAGCCCAGCAGCGAAGCTATGACCCCTGTGGCAGGGCTCGCCAATTGCTTGCCCAGAAGATAGAGCATGGCTACGACGAGGACGCCGAAGAAGAGTGAGAAGAAACGTGCCATGAAGGGGCTCTGACCAACGAGTTGAAGCCAGAAGTGCAAGGCGACAGAATGAAGCGGAAGCCACCCCACCGGGTTTTGCTCCATGATTTGTGGCAGAGTCTTGCTGGCCAAATGAAGGGCGAACCCTTCATCAAACCACAAGCTCTGACCATCAAGGAGATGTAGCCTTAGGCCAAAGGCCAGGTATGTGAGTAGACACGGAATAGCGAGGGAGATGCGTCTGTCCGGCACAGCCTTCTCACCTCTGAGTAGCATAGCCTCAAACAACTCATGAGGTCAGGGTCGTTGGGCAAGTATACCATACAGAAAGTGCTGCTGCAATCGTCATGCGCAAGGATGTAGCCTTTTCCAACCTCCGGTGTTATAATGAGTGGAATTTGCTATCAAGAGGGAGGATTCTCCATGGCTCTCGCGGAGCAACGGCACAAGCGTGTAGTCATCACCGGGTTAGGCGCTGTGACTCCACTCGGCACGGGTGTGGACACGTATTGGGAGAAGGTAGTGGAGGGCAAATCAGGCGTTGATTATATCACCCAGTTCGACACTAGCGAGTGTCCCGCCAAGATCACTGCCGAAGTAAAGGACTTCGACCCCCGGGACCACATGGATCGTCGCACGGCCAAGCGCATGTCTCGGTTTATCCAGTTCGCTCTTGCCTCCGCCCGCATGGCCTTGGAGGACGCCGCGCTAGACTTGTCCAAGGAGGACCCCACTAGAGTGGGCCTGGAGGTGGGAAGCGCCGCCGGGGGCATAGGGATCATCGAGGAACAAGCACATGTTCTCAAGGAACGGGGAGCTCGACGCATCCTGCCCACTGTTTTGCCAGCGGTACTGTTGAGCATGGCGCCCTGTCAGATGGCTATCACTCTCGGAATCAAGGGGCCTGCCTCCGCACCCGTGGCTGCCTGTGCTACGGGCGTGGTAGCCATCGGTGAGGCGATGCGGCGGCTGCAACGGGGTGACGTGGACGTGATGGTCGCGGGCGCTTCCGAATCACTTGGGTCACCTCTGGGCCTAACGGCTCTGGCCCGCCTCGGGGCGCTGTCCCCGAACGATCACGACCCCCAGGGAGCCTGCCGTCCCTTCGACGCCGAGCGCGACGGTCTTGTCTTGGGTGAAGGATCGGCAGTGGTCATACTGGAAACCCTGGAACACGCCCTGAACCGTGGTGCTCGTGTCCACGGAGAAGTGCTGGGTTATGGGTTCTGCACCGACGCCTATCATCTCGCAGCTCCGGATCCCACCGGCGATGGGGCCGCGCGAGCGATGACCCTCGCCATCCAGGACAGCGGATTGACGCCGTCAGACGTGGATCACATCTGCAGCCACGGCACGGGGACGAAACTGAACGATGTGGCCGAGACTAAAGCCATCAAGACCGTGTTCCGAGAGGAAGCCTACTCCACTCCCATCAACTCCATCAAGTCCATGATCGGGCACTTGCTGGGAGCTGCCGGGGCCATCTCCATCGTGACCGCCCTCAAGACGATCCAGCACAACATCATCCCTCCCACCATCAACCTGCATACCCCTGACCCAGAATGCGATCTGGACTACGTGCCCCTCATCGCTCGTCGCAGCCGTGTGGATACTGTGCTCGTCAACGCCCTGGGCCTCGGCGGCCAGAACGGCGCTCTGGTCGTGCGCAGATTCGATGAATCGCTTGTCTGAGACAGCGTTCTGTGTTACACTTAGCGTGCACAGATGAAGCGGTTCGGACAGGAAATGATCAAGCGCGTTTGGACCATGGCCGTCCTACTGTCGCTGGCACTCGTGTGGCGTACCGAGACGGTGGCGGCAGCTCCGCGCCCCCAGGATGGGTGCTGCGAGATAACCTCGCCACGCGCCAACGCTCAGCTTCGCGGCAGCGTGGAGATCATCGGCACCGCACGTCTGGGGCCGGAGTTCCAGAAGTACAACGTTGAATACGCATCCGCAGCCAGGCCCGATGTCTGGACCGTGATCGGAGATACTCAAGCGGAGGAGAGAACCGATGCGAGGCTGGAGACCTGGCACACCGCGGCGCTGCCTGACGGAACCTACTACCTGCGCCTCACAGTCGTCAAGCAGGACGGTAACTATGCGCAGACCGAGCCACTGCCGGTTCAGATTGCGAACACGCAGCCCGAGGCCACTCCCACGCCTGCCGAGACCGCGACGCCTACTCCCACTATCGTCATGCCCACACCCACCACAGCCGTTGTCGAGCAGCCGACGGTCCTGCGCGTCACTCCAACCGCGACGGCCGAGGATGAGGAGCCACCCACTGCTACGCCAGACACGGCCAGCGGTGTCTCCATTCCAGACCTGGGCACATTCGTGAGGCAGTTTGTCTTCGGAGCGTTTGTGACCACGGTCATCTTCCTTCTCCTGGGGGT
>Ga0209979_1003149_pt1 | contig 14872 bp, 14 predicted proteins | sample AnhtaG_FD_183114 | JGI IMG/M metagenome (GOLD analysis project Ga0209979, IMG submission 183114) | Deep subsurface microbial communities from Anholt, Denmark to uncover new lineages of life (NeLLi) - Anholt_01485 metaG (SPAdes) (version 2) | ecosystem: Environmental > Aquatic > Marine > Oceanic...
GGAGTCGTTTGAATAATCAGCAGGTAGTTGTTATTGATGATGATGATCCGACACTTACTGATAATAGTCCAACAACTGGTACGACAGGTGACAGCTATAGTTTTGATGTAACCCCTTATGATAATATCGGTGTCAGTAGCGTTACAGTAACCTGGTCTCATGGTGGTCTTGGCGGAACTGATGTTCCTATGACTGATGATCTTGATGGAACATATAGTCTTAATATTTTGTTGGATGACAACTTAAACAGCATGACGTATACAATCACAGTAACAGATACATCAAGTAACACCTTCACTGATTCTCTGCAGACGGTAACGATTACAGATAATGATCTACCTGAAATCATTGATGTACAGGCTACCCCATCTTCAGTTCCTCAAGGTGGATACGTCAATATAACATGTGTCGTAGATGATAACGTAGAAGTCGATGCTGTTAATGTGAGTATTTCTGGTCCTGATGGTTTTGACCCAGTTAATACGACGATGGATGAAGGAAGCTACTACTACAACGAGAGTTATACGGTTGTTGGAACGTATTATTACTTTATTTGGGCGAATGATACCAGTGGCAATAGCGTTGTGTCGCCCTCGTATCAATTTGAAATCACCAGTAAACTGTATATAGCAGACTTGCAGTCAGGATGGAATTTTGTTTCACTGCCATTTAATCAATCAGTGAATAAAACCGATTTTGTTGTGAGATACGATGGTTATGATTACTCTTGGCAGGAAGCCGTGAACAATGACATTATTGTAGATTTTATTTACGAGTGGGATAGAAGCACCCAGAAATATGAAATAGTGGACACGATAGATCCAGGTTATGGCTATTGGATGTATGCCTATCATGATTGCGAGCTTTTAGCAAAGGGAGTTAGCGACATTATAGATGGCGATTTTATTACGGATCTTCTCACCAATTGGAATATCGTAGGGTTGCCATACAATAAATCACTATATAAATACAACATCATCATAAGGTATAACGGAACAGATTACAGTTGGTATGATGCCACTACTAATAATAATGAAGAAGGGGAGCCCCTTATACTTGGATTTATTTATGGGTGGGATACAGACAAACAGCACTACATATTATCAGATGTGTTTACCCCTAAATATGGCTACTGGATGTATGCATACTACAATTGCTCTTTGAAAAGAAATGTATAAAACAAGGATGCAGATGACATCCTACTTAATTTGCAAACCTAATTCTCTTGCTAATATTTTGTCTTAATCTGCCCAAAAAAGGGGAATGTTGCCTATTATTGGTAATTTTAAAAAGTCAATAAGGTTAAAAGTTTCTAAATATTGATGGTATATAGTCTTGTGCAACGCCAAATAATCTACATCTGATTGCTGCCCAGTAAACTCTGCTTTTTAGGAATCATCCTCTGCATCGCTTTGTCCTCTCCATATTTACTGGACTTACTATAAAGAACATTTAAATATAATATTAATATTTATAATATATATTATCCATATTTTAGGTGGAATAGATATGGATGAGAATAGAAAAGGATTATCTATAGCAATTATAGTTTTGTTTATTGGAGCAAGTGTTGTACCGAGCATCAATGGAAATATCGGGGACCCTGCCTGTATAGAAGATTTAGATTATGTTGAAAGTAAAAAACTAGAACCAGATCATTCATCGAGCAGCGATTTTCACAGTAGTTTAAAGTATCATAATCCTTCGATTTCAACGGAAACTACAAATTTTCAAGAAGAAATACTAGATGGCAAGGATTTATTTTTTAAAGGGAAGAAGATATTATGAAACTGTGGATCGAATACTATGCCTGGAATTTTATCTCATGTGGTAGCTGGATGTGCAATGTTTATCGTCGGTAGATATTACTACCGCAGCTACTTTGATGGTGACAATAAAACAAAGGAGCGGTTGCTTCTTACATTTGTCTGCTTATCGTTTAGCTTTATACCTGATTTCTTTTTAGGAATATATTATACCACTCACATCTTGCCAAGATGTACATTTATACCGTATCACAATTTTATCCGTGTTGCACTTATTCCGATAGCTATTGTTGGTCTTTTAATCTTAACATATCTGGTTAATACAAAAAGAAAGCCTGTATGGGTTATGGGATTATGGTCAATCCTTCTACATATCGCAATGGATTTCTTTATCCATACGAATAGTTTGTTCATTTAAGATAGTGCCTTTTTCGTGGAAGACAATCGTTTAAAAAACTGTAAAATATAAAAAACAATCATAAACACAGAAAGTTTATAGTTGTGAACAGATCGGGCTAGACCTCATACAGCAAAGGCTGTAAAGGATTTTGCTGAAGAAAACAAAAGGAAATTCGCCATATACTATTTTCCACCGTATTCCTCACACAACAATCCAGATGAAAACACATGGAGTTATCTTAAAAGCAACAAACTGAAAACTCACCAGGCAAAATCTACAAAAGAGCTGGAGAAACTGACATTGTCTGGAATGAAGAGCATACAGAGCAGACCTCATATTGTCAGGTCATTTTTTCATGATTCATTTATCACACAAATTACGCAAAGATGAATACTTTGAAAAAACCAGCATCACCATAAAAAACCACAAAGAATATAAAACTAGATCTTTATCAACCTATGTATTAATAACCAAATGATACTTTAGTAAAACTAGGAGAATCGGTAGATGCAAATGAAAAGTCAACATAAAATAAGAAAAGATCTAGTAAGAAAAGCAATAATTTTGGTGGTACTTGGTTTTTTAATTATCAGTGGTACACATGTATTATTATTAAACAAAACATTAATTCCCATTTCAAGGGCATCATCTGAAAACATAGCATGGAATGTTACCTTATATATTACAGAATCTGGTGGGTCAAGTATTGAAGTGGTTTTTGGCGAAGCGTCAGATGCGTCTGATGGACAGGACGAATATGATGGGGCAGCACCACCATACCCGCCACAACTACCCTTTATCATTGCGAAATTCAACACAAGCATGGAAGAACCGTTCAATAATTTACTGTACGAATATAAACAATATCCAGATGATTACAAAGAATGGAATTTGCTGATAATATTGCAGCCTGAACCAGGAAATGACTCATCAACAACTATGATTATCTCATGGGATCCATCAAAACTAGCTGAAAGTGAATATGGGTCTGTTGTTTTACATAAAAACAATACCGACGTTTCCGACATGTTAACAGAGAGCAGTTATACATTTAATTCTCCTCCAAGCACACTTCAACATTTTCAGATCATCTGCCAGAGCAAAACATCAGATAGCAATGAAACACCTTTCTTACCAATAATTTTTATACTTGCAACTATAGTTCTTTTTGCATTGTATTGGAAGAAAAACAACTGAGATACAATTATGATAAAAATTAATAATTCAACTAAACAGAACTACAATGTTCATATATTGAGAATACTTATTATTGTAGGAATAACAATACTCTTTATCAATTGTTTATTCACTTCATTTGACAACAACAGCATAGGCGCTTCAACTAGCAGTAAAGAATGGGAGGTTACCTTGAATTTCAACGAGCCTGGTGGTAAAAGTGGTTATGTGGTTTTTGGTGAGGCAACTGATGCCAATGATGGAGAACCCGCTGATAGCTACGATACACCGAAACCACCCCCGCCGCAGGTGCCGTATCTTAGAGCATGGTTTGACGATGGTTTATCTGAACCATATGACTTGCTGTGGGAGGACTACCGTCACTATCCCGATACATATAAAGTATGGGATTTGTATGTAATGTGGGTACCATCAGATTCTGCATCACCCACTGACATTACAATTACCTGGAGTACGTTTGAGGCAATCTCCAGTGAATACGCCTCTGTAGTTTTGCATGATTATTACAACAATGTTACTGTTGCGGAAATGACAAGTGACAGCACCTACGAATACACTGCTTCAGCTATGGCAACACGTCACTTCCAGATTATTGCAACGAATACTCCACCAAACACACCAGATAATCCCAATCCAGCAGATGGTGCAACAGATGTGTCTGTTGATGCTGATCTAAGTTGGACAGGAGGAGATCCTGATGAAGGAGATATTGTATCGTATGATGTTTACTTTGGAACAGCAAGTCCACCACAAAAGATACTAGATAATCAATCAACTACAACACATGATCATGGCACTCTTGATTATGATACCACCTACTATTGGAAGATAGTTGCTTGGGATGACCATGATGCTTCAACTTTAGGTCCTCTATGGAGTTTTACAACAGGAGCAGCTAGTTCCAACGGTGGCAATGGGGATAATGGTGGCAATGGCGGAAACGGTGAAGATCCACCAGTTAATACCCCTCCAGTTGCAAATGCTTCTGCTGGCGAACCCTACCAAGGTTTTGTCAATTCAGAGATAGTATTTAACGGAACGCTTAGCTATGATCCTAATGATAACGGATACATAAAATCATGGGAATGGGATTTTGGTGATGGAACAAACGGATCTGGAGAAATAGTAATTCATATTTACTCCAATCCAGGTACTTATACGGTTGCTTTGACAGTAACAGATGACAAAGATGCTGAAGATACTTATGAAACCACAGCTGTCATAAGCCAGCCAAGCATGCCTCCAACAACACCTATTGTAGATGGTCCCCTGTCCGGTAATAAAACAATTGAATATGCCTATACTGCAGTATCGGCTGATCCAGACAACGACACCATACAATATGTTTTTGATTGGGATGATGGAGAAATAACCACAACCGGTTTTCTACCTAATGGAACCATGACAACAAAATTTCACAGCTGGAATGAGGCAGGGATTTATATGATAACAGTAAAGGCTACAGATAACGAGACGTACTCGGGGGAGGCAAAGATAACAGTTTTGATAGATGCATGTCTTGTTGGTGAATTAGGTTACTTTGTCGATACAAATAATGATGAAGTATATGACCTGTTTCGCAATGATGAAACTGGCATAGAAACTGTTGTTGAACAGCAAGATAATGGAAATTACTCGATAGATATTGATGGAGATGGCATGTGGGATTATACCTATGATCCTGCAGCAGGAACAATAACTGCTAGAGGTGAAGACAAAACAAGTACACCAGAAGAGATGCAATGGGCTTTTATTGCAATAATAGCAATTGCATTAGCAATTATTGCTGCTATTGTCTATTTTTATAAGAAAGGCTATTTTTGAATACAATTTTCCAACTAATTATGTCAAAATGTCAGCAATTCAATACTAACATTCATATATTACAATATATATATAGTCAAATAAAAAATTATAAGGAAAATTCAAATGAAGATAAAAATACATTTTATACATAAAGCAATAGTTTTTGCAATTGTTACACTTTTTATAGTTAGTTCTATAAGTTTAGCATACATTCATTCATCAGATAACATATTTTCTCTGCCAGATACTTCAAGAAATAGCGTATGGAATGTTACACTTATGTTTACTGAAACAGGTGGCAAAAACGATTACGTAATTTTTGGAGAGGCACCTGACGCTTCTAACGGTGTGGATACCTATGATGCGCCAAACCCTCCAGGAGGTGTCTCGCCGTTTCTCGATGCCTATTTTACGACAGATTTCCCATGGCCACATAATACCTTGTTACAGGAGATAAAAGCATATCCTGATACCCATAAAGAATGGAATTTTACCATATGGTGGACTGGATCAGATACGACAGTGACTAGTTCATGGGATACAACTGAAGTCAATGATAGCGAGTATGATACCGTTGTTTTATGCGACGATGCTGGCGTTCCTTTAGTTGATATGTTGAACACCAACAACTATGTGTTTGTCTATCCCAGTTCTGGTCTGGTAAATTTCCAGATTATAGCGATCGCAAATATTCCACCAAGTATTATAGGTGATTCATACCCAGCAAATGGATCGACAGATGTAGAACGACCACCTGATGAACTAAATGTAACGGTTGAAGATCCCGATGGCGATTCTATGGACGTTTACATCAGATGGAAAAGGCATGATTATTATCATTCTGGAGAATGGATCACCCTTGAAACCTACACTGGAGTTGGTAATGGAACGTACAACACAATTAATCTTACAGGAAATGATTGGATATGGGGAAACACCACCTATGTTTGGAGTGTCAATTGCACTGATGGTAAAGTCTGGACAAATGAGACTTATCAGTATACTACAGGTGGGAGCAGGTATGATGTCAACAATAATGGAAGAGTTAACTTTCAAGATGCTGGACTTGTATGGATTCATAGAACTAGTGAAGTGGCCTATGATGGGATTTATGATGTTAACCAGAATGGAGAAGTGAACTTCCAGGATGCTGGTCTTACGTGGATTAATAGAGATTAAACAGATTTTTTACAACGAAATGAATCCAATAAAATAACATGATAGATATTTAATAAAAATATTATGAAAAGATTTAAATAAAATTATTTGATATAAGTTACAGAATTGAGAAAATGGACAGAAAAACGTTGATATTTTGAATGATTCTACTCTTGACTGTGGGATTAAGCGGATGTATGGACAATTATTCCAATAGTGGAAAAAATAATTTTGTTGGAACCTGGAAAATGCTAGAAACTTCTGATAGTGATATATGGACATTTTATAGTAATAATACTGTAAAAAACATACAAATTCAGGATTTAGATGGAGAAACACTCACATCAACATCATAGTTTGATTACGAGATATATGAAAATAAACTATGCCTTATGTCACAAGATCTACCACAAGAATCACCAAGTTATTATTCCGAATGTTTTGATTATGAATTTTCTAATGATGATACCCTTCTCACACTGTCAGTTGTGGAGCTACAGCTTTAATACTGAGTAAAATTTAATGATTACATTCCAAACGAAATGAAACGAATAACGCATTTCTTCTTTTAACTTGAAAAACCTAAAACTTCCCTCTCAATGTAAAATCATTGTTTCACTGGAGAAAATAGATCAAGAATATGATTTTTTCATATTGACATTTTGCCACACCATCTTTATATAATATAAATGACAAAGTCTTTCATGGCAGTTTATAGCACTAAAAATTGAGGGAGATGGCGATACTATTAACAAAATAAAACATAAAACAAAAAAATTATTCACTCTGTTAGTAATTGGTTTACTAGCTAGCTTTATTTTTAGCAGGGTTTTGGCAGTGACTATCAACCCTGATACGCATTTTGTAGTTGGAAATGAAGATTATACAGTCTATCAAACAATGAATTTCAATCGTATAACAATAGACTCCTCTTACCTTATCTTCAACTCTACCGGTTTCTATGTTACCTCAGGAAATGATATCGATATAACACTTGTCTACATAAGTAATGATTTTTCAGGGGCAAATAATGGAGACAAGGTGCTTGAGTTTTATGCAAGTACTACAAGTGGAAACGTATGGTTTAATCTTTCTGGTTTTCCTCTAGGTAGGGAATATACGGTCAACAGGAGTGGTGCTACAATTGCTACTCCAACAGCAAATGGTTCCGGGTACATATCTTTCAGTAATAATGTATGGAGCGAACACCTGTTTGAAATCTTTCAACAAGGAATGGGATCAGGAGATGTTACTCCTCCAGAAATATCTGGTGTAAGCCGAACAAGTTCTGATCCTTTAGATACAGAACAGGCATATGGATGGGTGAATATAACCTGCGACGTAACAGATAACATCGCAGTTGACGAAGTCTCTCTCAACATTACAAATCCAGATGGATCATACAACAATGTATCCATGAATGCAGGGACAGGAGACAGCTATTATTACAATTCAAGTACTGCATTTTCAACATACGGAAACTACAGTTACCTTATCTGGGCTGACGATACTAGTGATAATCAGGATACTTCAGGTAGTTATACGTTTTCAATGCCACCAAATTGGGATATAAACAACGATGGTGACTGTAACGTTTTTGACCAAGTATTGATCTCAAATCACTACGGTGAAACAGGGAGCAATGCCTGGATTCGCGAAGATGTTGATAACGACGGGCAGATAGGTGTCCTTGATCTTGTTTTTGTATCTAATCATTATGGTGAGTCATGGTGGGTGTAATGGAGGGATAAAATATGGAAATATTTGAGAAATTAAAAATTCGTTATCTGAAAGTAGTTATTATAACAATAATAATTCTCCTAGGGGCTATAACTCTTACCGTTGATGCTGCTGAAACAACCACCGTAAGTATCGATCCTTCAAGTCAAACCGTTTCTTCTGGAGAGAGCTTTACCGTTAATGTTTCTTGTGCTCCTGGTCAACCTATTAAATCGTTTGAGTTCAGATTATCGTTTAATGCTTCACTTCTTCAAGTTAACTCTGTAACCGAGGGCGATATCTTTGACGGCTATGACACTTTTTTTAATGCTGGTACAATAAACAATACAACTGGTACCGTTGTCGATATTTATGGATTGATTATGGGATCTGGAAATGTTACTGGTTCTGGCACGTTTGTAACAATAAGCTGCACTGCAAAAGATGTATCGGGAACCTCCACGTTGGCTCTTTCTAGTGTTGGTGTGACAAATGAGACAGCATATGTTTCTATCACGGTGAATAACGGGACAGTACAAGTCGATGCAACTGCACCAGAGTTTAATGATAATAGCCCAGCAACAGGAACAACAGGTGACAGTTACACGTTTAACGTTAGCGTTACAGATAACGTTGATACAGCAGATGAATTAACAGTTAAGGTTGATTGGTCTCATGGCGGTCAAGGTGGAAATGAATCCATGACACATGTCGGTGGAAACTACTTTGAAAAAACTGTAACCCTTGATCAGAATAGTATTTCTGATATGACGTATACCATTTATGCACGTGATACATATGGAAACAGCAATACAACAACCCTAGCATCTGTTACTGTCCAAGATAATGATGATCCTTCTCTTGTTGCTGATAATAGTGATGCTAGTGGTACGACTGGTGATTCGTTTAGTTTTGATGTTACGGCTTCTGATAATATTGGTGTTGGTGGTGTGAATGTTTCGTGGTCTCATGGTTCTTTGAGTGGTAATTTGGCTCTTAGTTTGTCTGGTGGTCATTGGGTTGGTAGTGTTACATTAGACGATAATCTTGGTAATTTAGTCTATACGGTTCAAGTAAATGATACATCTGGTAATTATGTACGTGGTGGTCAACAAAGTAAAAGTGTAACTGACAATGATAATCCATCACTTGTTGCTGATAATAGTGATGCTAGTGGTACGACTGGTGATTCATTTAATTTTTATATAACAACGTCTGATAATATTGATGTAGACAGCGTAAATATATCGTGGTCACATGGATATCTAAGCGGCAATCTTGCACTCGACGATGATGGGGATGGAACGTGGAGTGGTAGTATTGCATTAGACGATAATCTTGGTAATTTAGTCTATACGGTTCAAGTAAATGATACATCTAGTAATTATGTACGTGGTAGCCAACAAAGCAAGAGTGTAACCGACAATGATAATCCATCACTAGTTGCAGATAACAGTGATGCTGGTGGTACAACAGGAGATACCTTTGGTTTTGATGTCACTGTATCAGATAACATAGGTGTTGATAGCGTAAATGCTTCATGGTCACATGGTTCTTTGGGTGGTAATCTTGCCCTTAGCGACGATGGTGATGGTACGTGGAGTGGTAGCATCACGTTGGATGACAGTTTGAATAATTTGGTTTATAAAGTTCAAGTAAATGATACTTCTAGTAATTATGTGAGAGGTAGTCAGCAGAGTAAGACTGTGACCGACAATGACAATCCACAGATTAGCGATGTTTCCGCAACACCAAGCACACAAGATGTCGGTGGATATGTCAACATAACAGCAGTCATTACAGACAATATAGCAATAGGGGAGATATTTTTGAATATCACCTACCCAGATAGCAGTATACAGAATTTCTCAATTACTGCAAATAAAACTGGTAACACCTATTACTGTAACAAAACCTACACTACATTGGGAACATATACTTATTTTATCTGGGTTGATGATACAAGCGATAATAGCGTTATCTCAACTACAAATACATTTGTAATTGGAGAACAAACCTCGCCTCAGATATCAAATATTACCAATACAACATCAAGTCCACTTGACACCAACTCATCATTCGGATGGATAAATACAACCTGTGACGTAACAGATAACATCGCAGTTGACGAAGTCTCTCTCAACATTACAAATCCAGATGGATCATACAACAATGTATCCATGAACGCCGGTGCAGGAGACAGCTATTATTACAATTCAAGTACTGCGTTTTCAACATATGGCAACTACAGTTACCTTATCTGGGCTAATGATACTAGTGATAATCAGGATACTTCAAGTAGCTATACTTTTTCAATGCCACCAGATTGGGATATAAACAACGATGGTGACTGTACCGTTTATGACCTCGTACTTGTTTCCAATCATTATAATGAAACAGGGACTCCTGGATGGATTAGAGAAGATGTCGATAACAATGGACAGATAAGGGTCATTGATCTTGTCCTCATATCAGAGCACTACGATGAAACGTGGTGGATATAAGAGAGGTGTGAAATATGAAAGTCTTACAGAAATCAAAATGTCATATACTGAAAGCAGGTATCGTAGCAATAATACTTCTTTTTGGAATTACAACCATTACCGTTGCTGCTGATACCTCGACAGTAAGCATAGATCCTTCAAGTCAAACCGTTTCTCCTGGAGATACCTTTACTGTTAATGTCTCCTGCGCTCCTGGTCAACCTATTAAATCGTTTGAGTTCAAATTGTCGTTTGATCCTTCACTTCTCCAAGTTAACTCTGTAGCTGAAGGAGATATTTTTAGTGGTTATTCAACCTTTTTTAGTTCTGGTACGATAGATAACACGGCAGGTACCGTTGTTGATGTTTACAATTTGATTGTCGGATCTGGGAATGTATCTGATTCTGGAACATTTATAACAATAAGTTGTACTGCAAAAGATACGGCTGGGGTTTCTTCATTAGATCTTTATGAAGTTGGTGTCACAGATGAAGCAGGATATCTTTCCATTACTGTAAATGATGAAAGTGTCACAGTGCAAGGGACCGATGATGAAGATCCACCAGGAGATGGAGGTTCGCCAGGAGGCGGTGGTTCTCCAGGTGGCGGAGGAAGTCCCCTCTCAGTAGATGATACTGAGCAAAACAATCCACCAGAGACTCCCGTTAAACCATCTGGCCCTACGTTCGTTGAAATGGGTGTAGACTATACCTATTCAAGTTCGACATATGATATTGATGGGGATCAAATACGATTTAAGTTTGATTGGGGTGACGGTACGCATAGTGATTGGAGTGAATATGTAGCATCGAATACTTCAGTGTCGATGTCCCATTATTGGAATTCAATTTCAACCTATGAAGTCAGAGTAATGTCCCAAGACGAAAACGGTACGAACAGCAGCTGGTCTTTACCTCTTGAAGTTACTGTATCACAAGCTGCTTCAGGAGAAATACCACCCACTGCAGATATCAATTTTTCTACTAACGAATCAGACAATCTAACAATAGAATTTGATGCTTCTGGTAGTTTTGACCCCGATGGAAATATAGTTAATTATCTTTGGGATTTTGGTGACGGCGAAAATGGAACCAGTATTAATCCAATTCACACATATAAGACTCCTGGAACATATACTGTTACCCTTGAGGTAACAGATAACAACTCCAACATTATATACAGCAAAAGCATTATTATTACTGTTGGTTCTGAAGCGGGAGAGGAATCAGAAGAACAAGGTCTCCCCCTATTTTATGTTGTAATTGGAGTTATTGGTTTTGCAGTAGCAATATTTATCGGTCTTATGGTATTTTTCAGAAACAATGTTGTACTTTTCTTTTCACAACATCGCACCCATCTATTTTCAAACAGGAGTGAATTACTTAAGAGGGAGAAAATTGAAAGACTTGACACAAAAATTCAAGAGTTAAAAAAGATGCAGGAGAAAACAGATTACGAAAAACTGCCTGATGTGAAGATGGATAAACGGCTTGGTGAAACGGTAGAGGAGTACCGTAGAACTCGTGGAAATATTGATTCTGAAGTTGAATCAACATCCGAAAAAAAGGAATCTTCTGATGATGTTTATACTCAAAAAAAGACTGATGAGGATGATATAGCTAGTATTGAACGAAAGGTAGATGAGATTATTCTTTCAAAGACCCAAGAAACTACTGATAAGAAGGAATGACGTCAGCGTCTTTTGTTTTGTACCGAAAGTTTCCTCTAACGTTATATATTTCTTTAGTTAGCTCTCATCAAAAAATTAACGATGAGCAGGATACTTGTTGATACAATATCGATTTATTTTTGCTAAAGAAGAAAAAAGGTGAAAATGTAATAAGTTCAGTAATGCAACACATGTTACAAAATTTATTTTCCTAAAAACATTTAAATAGAAGCATCTTATTCTTATACTACTACGATATATAATCATATCGATATATTCGATATGTCGGGAGAGGCAGAATATGGTTGACGTTGTCCGAATCTCAAAGGATGGTTCTTTGTTGGAAATCAGAGAAGTTTCTGACAAATACCGAGATATCCCTTATAATTGGGATGAAGATTAGATAATAGTCATCAAACTATTTCTTTTCTTTTTTTACTGTAATATAAAGTATAGATTATGCTTGGTAAGTATAGTTTTTCCATGATTGACCGGTCAATTTATAAATGGAGATTTTTATCTGTGTTCATGCCTGAAAAAGGTTGGTACTCGTTGACTGTTAGGTTAAGTACAGCCAGGATGATTAGAGAGCTAGCATTGGCTAAGGGACTGACTGTAGATGAACTGTTAAATGGAATAGTATCGACCCAGAGTAAGGAGTGGTTGACTTGTAGTTTATGTGGTGTGAAGATCAAACATGTCAGGCCATATGGCCAAAATGCATCCAAAATAGTTTACAAACTACCATAATTTCCCCGAAGGGTTTTGTTCCTAGTCTTAGCCTTTGCTTTTACCTCTGATGATTTATGCACAGAATCTCTGATTCTTTGTTGTTTACCATGAGTTCCAAATAGGCCTTTACCATTTTTTACAACATCTCTGAGTGGATAATGCCTATTTGTAAGGAAAAGACCACCAGCGATTAAACCAAGTCCAGCAAGACCCTTACCAATGTTTCCAAGAGTAGCCTTAAGTTCATCAACACTGCTCTCAAGACGATCAACTCTTCCTTCAAGAATACAAGTCCGTTGTTCATGGTCATCAAGAGTATCTTTTACAGATGTAAAATTTAAATGTGTCTCGTTTTTGAAATCAAAATATGCTTTTTCAAAAGCAATCAATTCATTTATTGTATTATTTATTATGTTGTAGTATAAAATTAGAGTTTGATTGTGTTCTTCCAGTTTTTTAGCATTATCCTGTGTATAATTATAGGTCTGGTCTGCATAGGAATATGCATCGTTTGCAGTATCATTGGTTTCTTCAAGATCGCTTTTAAAGTCGTTTAGCGCTATCCAAACATCGCTAAATTCGTCAAGGGCATTCCGCAGATTTTCAAATTCACCTTTTACTTCTATCCCATCTATCCAATAGTTAATATCACCACCAGCTACCCCATCAAAATATGCAGTAAGATTTTCATTAGTAACTACATAAACTTTCGTGGTTGAATCTCCACTTGTTGCTTGTACGGACACAGTAGACACCAACGATACCAACACAGTGGCCGTTATTATTCCGATTATTTTGACTGTCTTTTTCATAACTATCATCTAACAAGTGTTTTTGGTGTTTCTATTTAAATAGTCTTGTTGTACAACTGTTACCCAGGTTCTTTACAGTTCTTACCGAATATAAACCATCACCTAACAACACTAAGCAATTATTTGTGCCATGGCAAAAAAAGAGTTGACCAATATCAATAATGTCGGATATAGTTATTAAATTTAATAGATGTTTTTTTGATTCAAAAAAAAATAGTGAGAGGATAAAAATCCTCCTATCAATTTTTTAGATATATTTTTGGTGTTTTAGTTACCAGATAATGCAAAGTTGCTAAAGCTGAAACCATCTCCGTATGTTACCTGAAGTAGGTATTGTGCACTGCCAAGTGTTCCATCACCGTTAATTGTAATGGATGGCAGATCTACTGTGATCTGATTTTCTGCGATAGCACCGACTTCAAAAATACCTGCACCGGCTGCTGTAATATCTGCATTGGTATAACAACCGCATCCTTTTCCAAACATGAAGCTACCTGTTTTGCCCCATGTGCTCTCGCTCATGAAGTCAATATCAGTTGAACCAATACCAATGTTTGATATATAGGCTCCTTCGCCAGTATCATCGAACAATGAATGAAGTACACTGAATATTCCAGTAGCCTGAAAATGATCGTTTGAATGGAAACCGTAGTTAGAACTCTTAAGGGCAGCATAATTAATTCCAGTTCGGAACTGCAGTTGAGCTGTGTCATCGGTGACGATTTCAGTATATGATCGTTCACCAGCAGCACCATACATAGATACAAGACTGTCTGTTCTTGTATTATTATATACAATGTATCCGCCACCAGCTACATTTGCTTCTACCTGTGCAAGGACTGTATCAACACCATAACCATATGGATTGTCCTCGGAATCAGTGAGTAAGTAACTACCAATTGCCTGAGAGCCACTGAACGTATGAAGTTGAGAACGAAAGTCATCATCAGAGACGACATCAATATCCACATAACCTGCTGAATTCCAATCTATATCTACGGTTGTAGGAGCGGCATTTGCCATTCCAATTGTCGCTAGTAAAGCGAAAACAACTAAGCCTGCTATTATTGTTTTTTTCATAACGTCTTACCTCCTTTTTTTTACTTCTGCTTTTTTTTTGTTTTTGGTG
>Ga0209979_1003151_pt1 | contig 14869 bp, 13 predicted proteins | sample AnhtaG_FD_183114 | JGI IMG/M metagenome (GOLD analysis project Ga0209979, IMG submission 183114) | Deep subsurface microbial communities from Anholt, Denmark to uncover new lineages of life (NeLLi) - Anholt_01485 metaG (SPAdes) (version 2) | ecosystem: Environmental > Aquatic > Marine > Oceanic...
GTAACGATGGAAAAAATCCCGATATTGCTGGCGTAGCTCCTTACGCAACGTATCATGGAGCAATCTTGGCACTCCACTGATAATCGGGAATACCTGGCCGCAAGCGCAGTGTAAAGAGCCTTCAATAATCTCATTCCCTTCACAAAAGGTGGCTTCTAAAGTCAATTCATCCCTACAAACGGGGCATACTAGCCATTGCATGAGCCTCTCCCTCATTCATTCACCTCATAATAGTTATGCCTTAAACCTGTGATTTTTCTAAATTAAAATTTCTGTTTCTCCTTGGAGGCGAAGACTTCCATTGATGGACCCCAAAGAATTTTTCCAATAGAGAGGTGATACAATAACTCACAACTGATAAAGAAACTATTTTTTATCCAGTTCATCAATCTATCTCCAAGAAATGGGAAAGCGCTATATGGATCTCCTTTAGCTGGGGGAGCATTTCTTAGGCGAAAAATGGAGAATCCTGCCCTTTCAAGCATATTTGTGATAGAAAAGGGAGTAAAGGCATACAAATGGGATACAGATATTTTTCGCGATAGATATGTGCGCCCCAAGAAAAGCCTGTCAAAAGCTTCACCGATACAGCGGGACGTTCCTTGAAAAAGGAAATTGGGAAGGCGTATGAACAGTAATCCGTTATCTTTCAGAATTCGTTTTATTTCTAAAAATTGTTCCAATGGATTTGTCGTATGATCCAACACATTCCAGAGGGTTACAACATCAAAATGGTCTTTTGGGAAAGAAGCCTCTTTTAAATCTCCACAGAATACATTTAGACCGAAATTTTTCCGGGCAAATTGACAAGCATCCATAGACAATTCTATACCATAAACCTCCCAACCTAGGTCTTTGGCCAAGCTTAAGAAAATTCCGTATCCACTGCCCACATCAAGGAGCCTTCCTTTACCTTTATCTTTTATTGAGGTTGCCAAAAAATGATGAAAAATCCCTTTCCTGTATCTTTCTGTCTTTTCCTCAAAAAAGATACTTGAGTAATCCTCTTTATAGTACTTCTTAATCGTCTCATAAGAAGGCATTGGATTTCTAAAAACTAACCCACATTCTTTACATTTTGCTAAGCTCCTTCCAAAAGGCTTTAGTCTTTTGATAAGTCTTTCATCCCCGCACGCTATGCATTCCAGCCATTCTGCTTTTTTCATGATTATTCTCTAATCATCCTCTGAAAAAACTTTATCTTTCTTCTTAATTCAACCTGGGAGTCAGTCCCTGTCTTTCTGATTAATTATCGTATAATCTTTTTTCGTTTAACAATTTTTCATAAACCAATTCTATCTGTTCCACCATTATTTTTACACTGAATTTTTCCTTAACCGCTTCTCTTGCATTATGACCAAAAAAATTAGCCTTTGCTTTGTCATTCAGAATTCCTACTATAGCCTCTGCCAAAGCGTGAGAGTTTTTAGCCGGCACTAATAGCCCCGTTTTACTATTTTCCAAGACCTCGGTTATCCCGTCTATTCTTGTAGCCACAATTGGCTTAGCCATGGCCATTGCTTCCAAAAGAACCATAGGCAATCCCTCCAATAAAGAAGGCATAGCCAAGACATCAATCGAAGCTAAAATTTCCTTAATATCACTCCTGAACCCTGTAAAGATTAATCTATCCGCAACATTTAGCTTTTCACTTATCGACATTAGCTTATTTTTCAACGGGCCTTCTCCCACAATCAAAAACCTTGCCTCTGGACATTTCTTTAATACTTCGGGCGCTGCCCTAATCAAATATTCAAACCCCTTTTGCCATACCAATCTCCCGATAGCTCCGATAACTGGCACATCATTTTTAAGCCCTAGCTCTCTTCTAACTTCTAACTTCTTATTTCTTAATTCTTTAAGATCTGGATTATATTCCTCAATTTCTATGCCATTATATATTTTAACAATATTTTCTGGTGGAATTTTATGTCTTTCAATTAAGGACCGCCTCATGGCCTCAGATAAAACAGTAAATTTGTTAACCCATCCCTCAGTCCATCTATCTATTGAGACATATAGACCCTTTCTCAAGATACTTACATCATAACCCTCCACCAGCATAGCCATAGAAGAGATGATAATAGGTACATTGGCAATTCTAGCGGCTATTCTGGCAAAAAAATCAGCTCTTCCGCCTTGACTATGAACGATTCGAACATCCTTAGTTTTAATAATCTTTTTTAATCGCGAAATGATGCCTAAATTATAGCGGTTGGTCATACGGACTGGATTAATTTTTATGCCGACTTCCGTAAGTTTCTTCTCAAATATTCCCCCCGGATTAGAGGCCACGAACACACCAAATCTTTCTTTATCCAACCCTCTTATTATCTGGCTAAAAACTCTTTCTCCACCCCCAAACTCGATATTTTCTATAACATAAAGTATGTTACATTTCATATTCAACGTCCAAGGTCTTAAAGCAGATATGCACTCCTTGTTGACATATATTCCTTATATCAAATGTCTTCAACGGAATCAATGGAGCTAGGCTTTCATAATTATCTTCCCCGTTTTTGGATATTCATGTTTCCTCGGATTTATAGTATAGTTATTCTGCTGATATAAGAAATCTTTAGGGAGGGCTTAAGGTAATGTTTAAAATTAAAAAATTCTTGAGAACAAGAATAAAAAAGATATTAAACCTAATATTCAAAATCGATTTCTTTAAAGCGTTTACGAGGAGAATACACGTAAAAAAAAGATTAGATTTTCCATCAATGGTTCAGATAGAGATTACCAATGCTTGTAATGCCCAATGTCTGATGTGTCCTCATGATAAGCTTACCAGGAAAATTGGGAGTATAGATGAAAATTTATATAAAAAAATTATTGATGAAAGTGCTGAAAATCAAATTCGCGTTAAGACTATCTTACCCAACCATTTTGGAGAGCCCTTACTAAATCCTCATTTATATGATTATATCAAATATGTCAGAGAAAAGGTGCCAAAAAGCGAAATCTGTATATTTACAAATGGCTCTTTACTGAACAAAGAAAATGCTATAAAAATTATAGAATCTGGACTAGATGTCATAAGTATAAGTTTTGATGGCTTCTCAAAAAATACATATGAAAGGATTAGGCGGAATCTCAATTTTGATGAAGTAAATACTAATATAACAAGGCTCTTGGATTTAAAGAAGAAAATGAAGAGAAAAACACCCAGGATAGAGCTTTCCTATGTAGAGATTGAAGAGAATAGAAGAGAAACCGAAGAATTTATAAAAAGATGGGAGTCGTTAGTGGATAATGTTAACATTGGGATTTTTTGTAATTGGGGCGGAATGATACCTGGCAAGGAAGTAGCTAAAGAAAACAAAGTTTTTGCTCTTAATCCTAAGAGGTCTCCTTGTACAAGATTATGGAGCCATCTGCTTATTTTTCGTAACGGAGATGTGCCTCTTTGTTGCCAGGATTTTGATGGAAAGAATCTATTGGGAAATGTAGCAACCAGTTCAATTAGAGAGATTTGGAATGGAGAAGTATTAAGTCGCTATCGGGATTTGCATATCAAGGGTAAATTTAATGAAATACATATTTGTAAAGAATGTAATTTCTGGAAACAACAAGGTGAGCCGATTTGGTGGTGGTAATAAATTATTATGATTGAAACTTCTAAATTAAGGCATGATGTACTCTAATTCTTTCTGAATTTTAGGTGAATAATAATGTGAACGTCCTGTTCTGGATTTGGAAAGGCCTAAAAAGGAGAGGAAAATTTTATTTTAATGAAACTATGTTACATTTAAGGGCTACCACTCATTTTTTTTATAATATAGAACGAGTAGCCACTTAAATTGACAAAATGCCTCGCAAGCCAGTTACTAAGAGGATATGGTACTGGATACATTGTTGATCCATTACAGTCTAAAACCTTCCAATTTTTCCAACGTCTTAATATTTTCAACAATTCACTGTGCACAAAACCCCTGACATGAGAACAGTCTAAGTTTAAACACGGCGGCTGCTTGCCGAAAAGTAGATAAAGTCTATTTGCTAAATGACCCAGGTTGGGAACCCCGATTATAGCAAAACCTCCCTTACTCAAGACCCTATTAATTTCATTAATAACATACATAAAGTTTTTTAGATGCTCAAGAACTTGATTACAAACTACCATCTGAAAACTGTTATCCGCAAATGGGAAGTGACCTCTGTCTATATCTACTTTAATTACCTGGAGCGATTTCTTTGCTTCCCTTATGTGATCGTCACTAATTTCAATGCCAAAAACAGATTTTGAAGGTAAACCAAGATACTCAACTAATTGCATAGTGCTTTCACCATTTGCGCACCCAACATCAAGGAATTTTTTTGGTAACCAAGCTCTCGGAACATGGGCTTCAAAAAGTGCTAAGATTGCTTTTGTTCGCCCAGATATTTCATTCTGAGCTTTAAGAATTTTATTTGTAATGACTTCTCTAAAATATTTATAAAAATTCATTTTTACGCTTATTTCTCTGTCTTACTTTTTATTCCGGGTACGTACTAAATATAATTCAATCTTCATCTCGCCCAACAATTTTACCATCCTTATACTTTAACCTATATTTTGGGCTTTCAAGATAAGCCTTCAATAGATCAGGATAGGGGCCAAAAAGATCAGGATTATAAGGAATATAATTTTGGCAGGCCCTTTGGACACAAATCCTTTGTGCCTCCTCCCATGATTTTGTTCCAAATGCTTCCTCTATCTTATCATTCACGTAATCTTCGATAGTAGGAAACCTTTTATAATCCTTTAGTCCCAGCCAAGCGTCCCAGAAGTACCGGAGCAGCATCTGTCTTCCCAGTTTGATATTAACATGGAAGCTGTATGGTTCATACCAAAATAGGACATTAAATCTTTCCTTGTTCAATCCTCTTATTACCTGGCTAAAAACTCTTTCTCCACCTCCAAACTCGATATTATCTATAACATAAAGTATGTTACATTTCATATTCAACGTCCAAGCTCTTAAGGCAGATATGCACTCCTTGTTGACATATATTCCTTATATCAAATGTCTTCAACGGAATCAATGGAGCTAGGCTTTCATATTTATATTCTTAAATTTGGTATAAGTAAATGATTAGTATTACTACCTTTATATACTGAGGTTTATTCTTAAAAGAACCGATAGAGTCAATAAAAATCTTTCCCGGAGTTTCCTCATTTTTACCCACCAAAAGGGGGTGGGTTCATGTTGAGAGTGAATAGCGTAGGTGGGTAATAGCTCTTGGTTAGAAGATCGTTAAAAACCGCGAAAGGCATCTATTGAATAAATTTTACAGGCGCTATGAGAAGTACATTCTCAGGGCGGAAGAAAAGAATTCAAAAAGAATCTTCGTCGTCTGCCGCAGAGAAGCTGGATAAAGGACTTCTTTTTTTATTTCCGGCATACAGCTATTAAATTAGTATCTTCCCGCACATCTTCCAGATAATCTATATGCTGAAGCAATATTTCATTCAGCGAGATGTCGAGTTTTCTCCTTGTAAGGAAGCTTCCTAATAAATGCCTTATCCGTCTTGGTATGATTCTTCGCAAATAAAAAGGATCGTATTTTCGAACTTTATTCATCTCATTTTCAACTGATTTAAGTGATTCACCTTTTCTGCGGCCGAAGAATTTGATCTCTCTAAAATATTTTGAAAGAAGTTTGTCGAATTCATCTTTTGTGTATTCGCGAATATGATATATATTTTCAGGTATGAAGGCTTTGCCTTTGCCCTGCGGGGTGAATATTATAAGAGTCCCTTTTTTCTTGAGAACCCGGGAGATTTCCTCAAGAAAGAGTTCATCATTCGGAACATGTTCTATTGTGTCTTGGGATATAACATGATCAAAAGAATTATCTGGAAGGCTTAAAGACTCGGAGTTCATAACTAAATATTCAAGATTTTCTTCTTTGAAATTCTTCCTGCTGTATTCTATGGCTTCCTCTGAAATATCTATTCCTATAACCTTCTTTGCCTTCTTAGCAAGGAATGAAGAGCCATAGCCTGTTCCGCAGGCGTTATCAAGCACAACTTTGTCGCTTAGATCGCCCATCTGAAGAGAGCCCCAATGGTAACCGGAAAGGTTTATCTTATGTTGGGTATCTGTTTTGTATGGTTTGCGACGTTCGCACATATCAATATTATGTTATATAAAACGAGTAGCCACTTAATTTGACAAAATGCCTCGCTAGCCAGTCACTTAAAGGACATGGCACGGAATACATAGTTGATCCATCATAACTTAAAACCGTCCAATTTTTCCAAAGTCTTAATATTATCAACAATTCACTGTGCACAAAATCCCTGATGTGAGAAGAGTCTAAATTTAATCACATAGGCTGCTTGCCGAAAATCTGAGTTTTAAGAATTTTTTTTGTAATGACTTCTCTAAAATTTTTATAAAAATTCATTTTTACGTTTATTTCTCTGTTTTACTTTTTATTCCGGGTGCCCACTAAATATAATTCAACCTTCATCTCGCCCAACAATTTTACCATCCTTATACTTTAACCTATATTTTGGGCTTTCAAGATAGGGCTTCAATAGATCAGGATAGGGGCCAAAAAGATCAGGATTATAAGGAATATAATTTTGGCAGGCCCTTTGGACACAAATCCTTTGGGCCTCCTCCCATGATTTTGTTCCAAATGCCTCTTCTATCTTATCGTTCACGCAATCTTCGATAGTAGGAAACTTCTTATAATCCTTTAGTCCCAGCCAAACGTCCCAGAAGTACCGAAGTAGCATCTGTCTTCCTGGTTTGATATTAACATGGAAGTTGTATGGTTCATACCAAAAGAGGATTCGGTAGTATTTAGGGAACTTAATGGCCTCAAAACGCCCGAAATGAACATAGCGTGCCCTTTTTGAATAGGTATGGATGTATTCTTCAATATGAACCATTTCTTTTTGATTCTGGTGGAAGATATCTCCAGCGAGGTTGATATGGCGGAGATAAATAAGATAATAACGTCTGCAATCAAGAGATAGGATCCGTTCTCGGAGACGGGAAATGGCGTACTTGCCGGTTGTGTGAGCTACCATATCTCCATCCCATTTGATTATCCAATTGAAGGTTGTTTGATCAAGGGCAAAGTTGGAAAGAGCGCAAAAATCTAAATCAGGCCTTTGCCAGATTTTAATCAAACCCTTTTCAAGAGAAGCCAACTCCTCGAGGATTTGAAAAGTGCCATCAGTTGAACCATTATCAACAATCACTATCTCATCTGCAATATCTATTATGGATTGGATAGTTGGTCTAATCCAGTCTTCCTCATTCTTGACTCGCATAATTACACTGATACCCAGGGGGCGGGAAGGGCGGGGGACTACGCCTAGTAATGGACCACTACTGGCAATCTTTCTAAAAAATCTGGAAAGGTGGTTTTTTCTCTCAGGATTTTGATTTGTCGAAATGAAGGTCGAGGTCTTGTTATACATAATACAAGTCGTTATTTTCAGTTACACAATTTCTCTGTCAACTTTTTGGCCACAACAAAAATCCCATTACCTTTTCTGGGCCTTAAAAAGCTTTCAATTTTGGTACTGAGTAAGATAAATGGAAATATCATAATACCTATTCCTGGCACAGACTTGCTTTCACCTATTGAAAAAAGTTCTTTGAAAAACCATGTCAGGGAAGAAAATGTGTATCTACTGCATAAAATTTTGAAATCAATATTTTCAAGATCTTTTAGCAATTTCTCCAGCTGAAATCCCTCTCTTACATGATAATCTCCTAAAGGCTGTCCCTTGTACGGTTTTTGTAAAGGCTTGTTTTTTATCAAATATCTGATTTTATGAAGTGATGGAGTATGCAGTAACAATATGCCGTCCGGTTTAATCCATTCATTAAAAAGTATCAACAATCTTTTATAATTTTTAACATGCTCTAAGGCATCAAGGCAAATTATTATGTCATATTGATTTTTTGCTGAATATTGAAATAGATCTTTTTTGATAAATATGATATTCGGAGGAAGGGAAAGGTGTTGCTCTAAAGGATAGTTCTGATAGAGATCAACGGCTACAAAGTCACATTGACTAAAACGCCTGGCCTGTACAATAGTTAACGGAGCCCCCGTTCCGCTTCCTGCATCCAAAATCTTATATTTCTTGTTTTGTGAGATGTGTTTTTTCAAAGTGCTGGTCAGATGGAGACTTCTAACCACAGCAGCAGCTTGGAGTGTCCCAATCCATTTTTCTCGAATGGGTCGGGTAAATTCGTTATACAAACTTTTCAATAAATTTTTCATTGAAGTTTTCCATTATTATAGATGCAATTATCCTCATTAAAAAAGCTGCTTATTTTTTTGTTCTTAAGGATTTAGAAATATTCTTTGCGGCCAAAACAAAAATTTCCTCACTGAAAAGAGAAGGAGATAGAGAAGCAAGCCATTTAATCCTCCGCCTCTGTCCATAAACATGGAAGTCTGTAAATCCTGAATGGGCTAGTCTCTCAAGTAAAAATCCTTTATTAAAACTGTGCAGATGCCTCGGGTCCCGCAATATATAAGGAATCCTTCCGCTTAACACGTCAAGACGAAATCTCCAAAAAGAAAGGTTAGGTACCTGAATTAATGTGTGTTTACCGGGTTTAAGAATTCGGTGTATTTCTTTTAGAGCATGGTCAACATCATACAAATGCTCTAAAACTGCAATACAAAGGACTAAATCGCAAGACTCATTATCTTCTGGCAGATTAGAGCTGTCAATGTCCAAGACATAGCAGGAGTCCATTCGTTTCGATGCCTTTTCAATTGCTGAAGGGGAAATATCACAGCCTTTGACAATTACTCCTGGAAACGTTTTTTTTAGAATCTCTGCTTGATAACCATTTCCACAACCAAGGTCAAAAATCATCTTAGGAGCAGAAGGAGAAACTATGTCGTTTACAAATTGAAACCTTCGTTCTTGATCTAATGCTGTATCAAGAGATTTCCATCCAGTTCGCCATTCCTTATCATGAACAGATCTTGGATCTCGCATTAAAAATCCTTAGTCAAAAATCCTATTTTAGGACAAAAGCTGAGGAGAGTCCTGAACAAGCGCGATGTGTAATTTTTTCGATGTGGATATTGATTAGCTTTTATTGAATTATTTATTTTACCTGACATAATAACTATAAGTGGTGAAGTACAAATAAGTAAGATTTAGATATCACTCTAAATACCTGGTAGCAACCAATCCTTTTTTCTTTTACTTCTTATAAATTCAAGTAGCTTTTCCGGTAATAATGATTTTATGATATGCTTTATAGACCAATAGGATACGTTCTCTTCGCAGAGCTTGCAGATAAAATTCGGCGATGCAGGCTTTCCCAAATAAATTTTTTCAAGGTAATCTCTAAAAAACTTGCCATTCCATATTTGCTGTATGCTCTTTTCCTTTAGGTTTCCAACAACTGCTTTACGAGCCATGTCATTGCAACATAATAATACATCCCCAGTATGGGTTATCACCATTTGGTATAGAACTCTTTCAGGCCCACAACCTGAAATTCTTTGATTTAAAGATCTTTTATACAGAGCCACCAAACCAGCACGTGAACTTAGTGGGCCGATACGTATCTTAATGCCCATCTTATTGAATAAGCTTCGAAGATTTTCCTCTTCATAAGGTGGCCACTGATAACGGAGGGCATTGATGGATATTTTTTCTTTGGAATAATTCGCTGAGAGGTATTCGATGTTTTTTAAACTCTTTTCCTGATCTAATCCCATTAAATATTTGTATAGTTCTTTTGAGGCAGCATGGAAACTAATATTGAAACTTCCTTGAAATCCAGATCTGAGGAGACGATTCAGTTTGGCTGGAGTTAGGAGAGAAGCGTTTGTATTAATGTATAAGCTAATTCCTTTTTGTTCAGCATAATTGGTATATTTAAAGAGATTTTCTTCTATGAATGGCTCGCCCATATTGCAGTAAGTGACCATCCCCTTAAACTTATATCGGTCAATTAATTCAGAAAAATCATCAATTATTTTTCTATATAGTAACCAATCCATCTTCCCTTGATCAAGCTTCTTATGCAACGATTCATACGGGCACATCTTGCAGTCAGCATTACAATAATCATGTATATCAACAGTAAGACCAATGGGGTAGTCATTTCTAACTGATCTGCCTATTTTCATGTAATACTCCTAATTTGACATCCTTAAACACATTTATCAGGTGTTTTGTTATTTTAAGCCTATCAAAACGTTCGCCTACAAAAGATCTTCCATTGGCTCCCATCATTCTTCTTTTCTCGGGATACTCTATCAACTGTATTATTCTTTCTGCTAGCTGTTTAGGATTATCAGGCTGAACCAGCAAAGCACAGTTACAGTCCCCAGTAATCTCTTTAACCACTTCAATATCACTAGCCACAATAGCCCGACCACAGGCCATATAATCGAAAATTTTTACAGGAGAGGCCTGATTACTATCTTTTTGATGTGGGGCGACACAGATGTCCATAACTCCAATATATTCCGGGACTTTCTTGTAAGGAACCAGACCGGTAAAAATAAAGGCATCTTGGAGACCTTTATTTTTCACTTTATTCTTCCAGGTGTCCATCATTGGACCATCTCCTACAAGCAAGAATCGAGTCACAGCACATTTCTCTAATATGTAGGGAGCTGCTTCTATCAAGGTGTCAATACCTTGATAAAGAAAGAAGGAGCCTATAAAACCTACGTAAATAAATGACGGCTCAAGGCCTATTTTTTGGCAGCACTCTTTCTTTTCTAAGGGCCTAAATAGCTTTGTATCTGTGCCACTGTGCAGCACAAGTATTTTTAAAAGGGGAATTCTTCCGATTTGGTTCAGTCTCCTTTTGCTCCATTGCGAAAGAACGACAATTTTATCTGCAAGTATCATGGAGTATCTGTCTATTATTCTTTCAAGAAAATGCTTTATTTTGCCACTTAATTGATATGCCAGATATGGATCATTTGGGATCTCAAAGAAGGCAGGGATTCTGAATAACTTTGCAATTAGCATAGGAAGAAAGGAATTCATCTGACGGATATAAAGAAAATCTGGACGTTCAATCAGTTTGGCAAATAGAATCAGGTTGGATATCAATTGAAAGGAGAGAGGTCTTATAAGAGGAAGGTCTATAAAAGGGATCTCTATTACTCTGGCGATAGTCTGCTTTTTGGGATAACCAATTTTCGGAAGAAACAGTATAACGCTGTTACCCATCCTGGTCAGGTTATCAGCCAATTCAAACATTCGGATAAGACCCCCGATTTTTCTTTTGAATCGGGGGTCATGCCAGTAAGCAATAATGAAAAAAGTTAACTTTTTGGAGTTTTTTTTCATCTTCCTTACCAGATTTTATATAGCTATCTGTAATGTTCGGTAGCGAATTTTTTTAGGATTTACCCAATAAACCTCATTTGTTTTGTAAGGATCACGACAATATTTTTGGGGCATTGTTTGTTCCCGTATGCTCCATAGAATCCTCCATGAACGATATCGAATATTCTCTCTTCTCCTGTTTAGCCATTGTACAGTGGGCTTTGGTAAAACCCTTTTAAGAATATTTTTAAGCCAATGCAGAAAACTGCTATCGCCAAGTCTATTTGAGCCTTTTTTATTCCCTGACAAATCTATCACCATATCTTCCTAAAATTCCGTCTCTCAGGCCAGATATAAGTAGCTTTGCTTCATAAATTTTTCTTTGGGTGAGACTTTGTAATATTTGAAGAATTGTTTTTACTGTATGATAAGGTAATGAAAGAAATAAAAATGGCGTAGGGCTGTTTTTAATTAAAAACAAAAATTTATTTCTTACCAAATAGTAGTCTAAGATATTTATCCCAGCTTTTCTATTTTTTCCGGAGACTGAGACTTTATGCCAGACTTTTGCGGCCAAGCAGCTATACACCCTGTATCCAGCCTTTTTTACTCTTTGGCACCAATCTGTTTCTTCAAAATTAAGAAAATATCTAATATCCAATAATCCAATCTGTTTAATTATCTTTGTTGGAATAAATAAACAACTTCCAGCTACCGTATCTACTTCTCGAACTTGCTCAAACTGCCCTTCGTCTATTTTATGACGAGTAGTATCAATGACATTTCCTCTTTTCCAATCAATTATTCCACCGCTGAACTGTATCATGTTGCGTTTATCATAATAATAATTGCTACCTCCAAGAATTCCTGCGTCACGATATTGTTCACTCACTCTGATAAATTCGCTAACCAAAGACTCTTCAACAATTAAATCATTGTTTAGTAAGAGGATATATTCTGCCCTTTCTGAAGTAGCATATTTAATACCGACATTATTCCCACCAGCATAACCGAGGTTCTTTTTGTTTTCAATAATTGTAAGTTCCGGGTAAAGTAAGCTAATCTTATTTATAGAATCATCCTCAGAGCCATTATCAATTAAAACAACACGATAATTTGGATAATCTATTTTTTGCAACGATTGCAAACACTCTGCTGTGTCTTTAAAATTATTCCAGGTCAGGACGATAATCATTACCATGAATTTTCTATCAGACATTTGAGACACAAATTTATCTCCTTTTCTTAGATCAGTTCCTTTTAAAGGAATGTATGTTTTCTTTGATGAGTGACTGCATTCCATAATTTAAATATCTATCGAAAAAGTATGTTATGCCAAGATAAATTAAAATACCTGCGCAAACAAGCAAAAGAAGGCTTAAAATTCCGGTTGCATTGATATAAGTTTTTAAAACAAATATGGATAGCACTATAATTATTCCATTTATTAAGGGAAGAATTATTAGTTTGTTGAAATTTTTTGCACCGCATTTTGTGATTCTTATAACCATGAAACTAAAGCCAATATTTGAAGCAAAAATGCTTAATAATACTGCGATTGATGCACCTAATATTCCCCATTTAATAGAGAAGGGATAGATCAATGCAGCTAACACCAATAAACGGATTATTTGCCACTTCGTTTCTATTTTTGGTTTTCCAGCAGCATAAAATACAGGTACTGTTGTTGATGCTATTGACCTTACCAGACCGGCTAAAGCTAGTGCTTGCATTGCAGGTACCATTGCCATCCATTTATCTCCAAGGAAAGTGTTGGTAAACTCAGGAGCAAGAATAAATATTCCTCCCGATATGGGTATAGAAATAAAAGCCGTGAGCTGCAATACTTTGAGATAAGCATCTTTTAATTTATTAAGGTTATCCTGTATTTTAGAATAAGTAGGAATAGCAACTATAGAAAGAGCCTCTGATATTTCTGTGGCAGCGAGATTAGACAACGTATAAGCCATCAGGTAAAAACCAAGTGCTGTCGCACCTAAAATCTTTCCCACAAAAGCATCATCACCTTGGGTGATTAAAAATACCAGAATGCCTGAACCCAGAATCCACCTTCCAAATCCAAATAACTCCCTGAACTTTTTCCAATCAATATTCATCCGTGGTCTAAAGGGACTCATTATATATGACATTATGCAGCCCACAAGGTGGCTTGCCACGAGCCCGAAGACTAGTGCCCAGACACTTCGTAAAATCAAAGCCGCAGGGATGGCTACTGCTAGATCAGCTATGGTTGTACTGATCAGATGAACAAACAGCTTATTGAATTCAAAATTTTTTTGAAAATAGATAGTACCGATATTTGTAAATCCTTTAAAAAGCACAGAAATTGCGATAACACGCACAATGTCAGTGGCTCTCGGTGTGTTAAAAAATGCTGCAACAAATGGTGCAGCTGCAAGGAGAATCCCAAACAGTATAATGCCCCGAATGACCTGGACTACCCACGCAGTATCTAAGTATTCTTCGATATTTCCCTTCTTCTGAATGAGAGCAATATTAAAACCTGTATGCGAGAAAGTCTCCAAAATAACCATCGCTAGAAGAGCAATTCCCATTAGCCCAAAATCGTGTGGTGCTAATACTCTAGCCAGTATAACCGTGCGGACTAACCTTAATAGCTTATTCGTGATACGCAGGGCAAAAATCCAAATTCCGCCGCGAACTGCCTGCTGAGATAGACTTTCACTAGGTTTTAACAATTCTCCGTTGTTATTCTTTAATTCCATTATATCTTGCTAATTCTTCTCTGGATGCTTCATTTGTTTATAGTGACTCTTCTTTTAGTGTTGGCAGCATCATAATTATTGCCGTAATAAACCAGAAAGGTTCCATAATGCGAAGTATAATAAATGTATTGGCAGTGAGAGCATGAATAGCCAGGCCAATAAAACCAGCTATAAAGCCGAGAGTAAGACCTTTGTATAATTCATCATCCATTTTTTTATAGACACTAAAAGAATGCTTTAAAATTGACCACAAAAGCCATAATAAAGCGAGGAATCCAATGGCACCTATCTCGGGAAGCGTGCTGGTGTATTGTCCATCAATAAATCCATGCCCTGATATTCCTCGACCTAGAATTGGGTTCTTTCTCCAGGCCTCAAGGCTATCTCGCCAGCTAAAAATTCTTGCCGACGCAGATGGATCGAGATAGATATTGAAAATTTTTGCTAAGTTCGTCTGTCTTTCTTGAAATGTATATTCCACCCTTGAAATGATCGCTTCTGGCCTTATCACAATTATTAGTGCAGCTATTGCCGTCATCGTTGCAACCAATACTAATTTTCTCTTGCTCATAATTACAAATACAAGAAGAGAAAAGATAATCGCCATGTATGATGCTCGAGAAAGGGTATATAAGAATGGAAAGAAAATTAAAGCAAGAAGGCTGAACAGTCTTAGCTTTGTTCTGCGGGGAACATTTTTTAAAAAGAGTCCCAATGCTATGCAAAGTATAAAGAGTAAGTATCCACCAAAAGTATTGGGCTCTCCAGTTTTTCCTTCAAAGGGTGCACTCACTCTAATGCCCTGGGGAATTTGTATTATTCCATAGACGGATACAAGAGC
>Ga0209979_1003152_pt1 | contig 14866 bp, 16 predicted proteins | sample AnhtaG_FD_183114 | JGI IMG/M metagenome (GOLD analysis project Ga0209979, IMG submission 183114) | Deep subsurface microbial communities from Anholt, Denmark to uncover new lineages of life (NeLLi) - Anholt_01485 metaG (SPAdes) (version 2) | ecosystem: Environmental > Aquatic > Marine > Oceanic...
CTCTTCTGCCATGTTCTTGCTCTCTTCCTCCGACATCTGTCTAAAAGCGCTTACTTCCACTAGGCTACCATCAGCTTTGACATCGCCCTTCCAGTGCCAACCGAGCTTAATGCTGGATACCACAACATGGTATACGGTACGTTCTGGAGGTAGTACTGCGTAGGACACTGTAATTGTCCACTCATCTGAGGTGAACTCTCTGTGTACTGCTCCTGGTACCGGATGCCCATATTGGTCTTTAGGAGTAACATCTTCTTCGTGCCATACAATATCTGGACCTGGTGCATTTTGAGGTTCATGCTCTCGTAAGTAGGAAAGAGCTACGTCCACAGCCTCAGCAGCACTTCTGACCTCCAAAGACGGTTCACTAGCACACGAACCTAGTAGAAGACCTAACATACATAAAACCACGACTCCAAAATACAACTTAGCCTTAGGCACTATTACCTCCTGTTAAAAGACTATCCTAGCTATTATAACGACAAAAGAGATAATTGGATAGCTCTGAATCGTGTGAAGTGCTGTCATGTTCACTCCCTGTACACAATAGGCACAAAATCATAGCTAGGTGGATGATTCAGGGACAGATTGCTCGTACCAGAAAGTGCGGAATGTAGTTACCACTTTGGAGAGGAAGGAAGTACTGGCAAGAGACTGAGTAACAAACCGCTAAAAAGTGCAGTTGGGTGACAAAACGAGCTATTGTTCACTAAAGGCAGCTTTAGGCAAGTACGTAATGGAGCTAGCCATTAACTGAGATGCGTAATGAGGGATTATCAAAATATCTCAGCTAACCTGGCATGCAGCTAGTGCCTTTTCAATTGCCCGAATCGTCTGCTGGATATTGTCGTCACTATGGGCGAGGGAAACGAAAGCAGCCTCAAACTGCGAAGGCGGCCAGTATATTCCCTGAATTAACATCTGTTGGAAGAATTTCGCAAAGAGCACTGTATCCGCTGCCGAAACTGATTCATAATTAACCACTGGCCGTTCAGTAAAAAAGATGGTAAGTAGTGAGGCAAAGCGAGAAACATTTAGCATGAGATTTAAAGAGGAGACGATTTCTACAATGCCCTCTTCTAGGAGGGTAGCAGCCCTTTCCAAACTCTCATAAACTCCCTCCTGGCATAAGACTTTAAGCGTCTCAATTCCAGCCGTCATCGCTAGTGGATTTCCCGAAAGTGTGCCTGCCTGATAGACCGGCCCGGTGGGTGAGATCATATCCATGATTTCTTTCTTCCCCCCATAGGCTCCCACTGGAAGCCCACCGCCAATAATCTTGCCAAGACAGGTCAGGTCAGGGAGAATTCCGTAAATGGTTTGGGCCCCTCCATAAGCGACTCGAAAGCCAGTTATAACCTCATCAAAAATAAGCAGAGCACCGTAATCAGTGGTTAGCTTACGCAGATTAGCCATGAAGCCAGGTTCTGGTAATACCACACCCATATTTGCTGCTACCGGCTCGACTATGACTGCGGCAATTTCCTTTGGGTATTCTTGAAAAAGTTGGGCTACAGCTTCGGTATTGTTGTATGGCGCGACCAGTGTATTTTGGGCATAACTTGCTGGTACTCCAGGGGAGCTAGGCAGACTAAGTGTTGCCAGACCTGAGCCTCCTTTGACCAACAGACCATCGGCATGGCCATGGTAGCCACCAGAAAATTTTACGACTTTGTCCCTTCTGGTAAATGCCCGTGCCAGCCGTAAAGCTGTCATCGTGGCTTCGGTCCCAGAATTGACAAAGCGTATCATTTTAATGGAAGGTATGGCAGATGTAATCATTTTAGCTAGAGCTATTTCCAGTTCAGTCGGTGCGCCAAAGCTGGTACCTCGCTCCACAGCCTGTTTCAACGCGCTAACTACTTTCGGATGTGCGTGCCCCAGAATTAGTGGCCCCCATGAGCAAACGTAATCAATGAACTCATTACCATCCGCATCGTAAATTTTTGACCCCCTTCCTTTGACAATGAAAGGCGGGGTACCACCAACTGCTTTGAAGGCACGCACCGGGCTATCAACTCCGCCTGGCAAATAGCGTTGAGCTTCAAGGAAAAGTTCTTGGGAGCGCTTCAGTTCTTTCATATCTGCTATCCCTCCGTAGCTAACCAGGTGGCAAACTCTTTAGCGTGGTAGGTCACGATGATATCGGCTCCGGCCCTTTTAATGGCCGTGAGAATCTCCGTTACAATCTGCTTTTCGTTAAACCAGCCCTGATGTACCGCTACTTTCACCATAGCATACTCACCGCTTACGCTATAAGCCGCCAGAGGATGATTAAAGGTGCTACGCGCCTGCCGTATCACGTCTAAATAAGCGAGAGCCGGCTTAATCATGATGATATCGGCACCCTCGGCAATATCCTGCTCCACCTCCCGTAGTGCCTCCCGCACATTGGGCGGGTCCATCTGGTAACTACGGCGGTCGCCAAACTGGGGTGCGGACTCCGCCGCTTCGCGGAACGGACCATAGAAGGCAGAAGCATACTTAGCAGCGTAAGAGAGAATAGGAATATCGGCAAACCCGTACTTATCAAGCTCCTGACGAATCGCCTGAACCCGGCCATCCATCATATCGGAAGGAGCCACAATATCAGCACCGGCTTCAGCATGGGAAAGGGCTGTTTTTGCCAGAAGAGCCAGCGTCTGGTCATTATCAACCTGACTATTAATGACTACACCACAATGACCGTGATTAGTATATTCACAGAGGCAGACATCGGTTATCACTAGGAGTCCGGGGGCTGAATTCTTTATTATCCGTATTGCCTGCTGAACAACCCCTTCTGGGTTATAGGCTGAGGATCCTAACTCATCCTTGTGCTGCGGTATGCCGAAGAGAAGCACAGCCGGGATTTTCAGTCTGGCGATCTCTTCCACTTCTGGTGGTAACTGATCAGGCGAATAGCGAAAAATGCCCGGCATAGATGCTACTTCCTGCTTTACACCTCTGCCCTCAACAACAAACATCGGATAGATAAGGTCGCTAACGTCAACCCGGTTTTCACGGACCAGCGTCCTTATCGTTTCTGTCCGGCGGAGGCGGCGTAACCGTAATTGAGGAAAGCTAATCATTTCTATCTCCTTTCGTAAAGTGGTCTTCTATTGCAGCTACCAGACCGGGTATGGTGTACTCACTGGCGATGATATCCACTCTCAGCCCCGCCCTGGCGGCAGTCTCAGCAGTTTTTGGACCAATGCAGGCAACTTTGCTGCTGTTTATTGTTGCCGGGTCTCCCTCAAATGCTGCTACCAGATTGGACACTGTTGATGAGCTGGTGAAGGAGGTTACATCAATCTCGCCAGAAAGAAGCATTTGCTTGGCTTGAGCTATGGCTTCAGCTTCTGGTACAATTCGGTAGGCGGCTATTTCATGCACTTCAGCACCAAGTTCCCTAATTCCCTGCGCTAGTTCATCATCAGCTATGTCAGCCCGGGGTAGCAGAAACCGCTTTCCGCGAACAGGGTGACCTTTGAGTCCGGCAATGATTCTTTCACTCGTATAAACTTCAGGAACATAATCCGGGGTTACACCCCTTGTCTTCAGAGCTTGACTCGTAGCAGGCCCGATAGCTCCCACCATCAGCCCGTAAAGAGCGCGGCTATCCAAGTTCAAGACTTGTAGTCGCTCAAAGAAAGCCTCGACGCCATTAGTGCTGGTGAAAACTACCCACTGGTAACTTGAAAGGTCAAAAATGGCAGAATCCAACTCTTTCACATCAGCTACCGCTTGTATGTCAATCGCCGGTAGCTCAATTGGCTCGGCACCACATTCAGCGAGAAGCTGGCTCAATGCGCTTGCCTGCCGGCGGGCTCGGGTGACCAGAACACGCTTGCCGAAGAGGGGACGATTTTCAAACCACCGGAGTTTTTCTCCCAGCTTGACCACTTCACCAACGACAATAACTGCCGGAGCAGTGAGACGATGCTCTTCCACTTTAGTTACAATATCCGCAAGGCAACCAACAACTGTTTCCTGCTTTGGGCTGGTCCCCTCTCTGATTACTGCGACTGGACTATCTGGGGAGCGTCCATGCTCAATTAGCTTAGCCACTATCTCGGACAGTTTCTTCATGCCCATGAGAAAGACCAGAGTATCCACGGCAGTAGCCAGCTTTTCCCAGTTGATGCTTGAGCTACCTTTGCTTGGATCTTCGTGACCAGTGATTACTGCAAAAGATGATGCCAGCCCGCGATGAGTAACTGGCATGCCAGCATAGGCAGGAACCGCTACCGCAGAGGTAATTCCCGGCACTATTTGGAAGGGAATATGGTTATTTGCCAGAGTTTCGGCTTCCTCACCGCCACGCCCAAATACAAAGGGGTCACCGCCTTTAAGCCGCACCACGGTCTTACCTTCTTTTGCTTTCTCGACCAGTAGCTGGTTTATCTCGCTCTGCGGCCTGGTATGTGCCCCTGCTGCTTTGCCGACATAGACCTTTTCTGCCTTAGAAGAAGCCAGCTTGAGAAGCTCTTCATCAAGCAGGCGGTCATAAATAACAACCTCAGCCTGTCTCAGGCAGTCCAGCCCTTTCTGGGTAATCAACCTGGGTTCCCCCGGCCCAGCTCCAACCAGATAGACTCTACCCTTTTTCACTGCCCTTTGCCTCAGCGATAATCTCTGCCGCTCCCATGCCCAGCATCTTCTCTGCCAGTTTCAGTCCTATCTCCTCAGCTGATATGGCGTTGCCTTCCTCCGAGGCACACAGCACCTTTTGGCCACTCATACTCGCTACCATACCCTCAAGTTCGAGTCTATTGCCACTGACCGTTCCCAAAGCAGCAATCGGTGCCCGGCAACCACCTCCTAGAGCGCGGAGTAGGGCACGCTCTGCAGTTACGCACTGCCAGGTTGGAATATGGTTTATGGAAGACATAACTCTGGCAATGTCCATGTCACTAAGCCGTGCCTCCACCACTAGCGCTCCCTGCCCAACTGCTGGTAAGAAATGGTGAAGGGGCAGGTATTCAGTTATTCTCGACTCCAATCCAAGACGGAGAAGCGCTGCTGCAGCCAGCATCACCCCATCAAATTCACCTGAGAAAACCTTGCGTAAGCGAGTATCAACATTCCCTCTTATCGGGCATGCCTGCAAATCGTGACGATAGCTTATTAGCTGAACGGTGCGCCGCAGACTACTCGTACCTATCCTGGAGCCCGGGGCTAGCTCATTAAGCCCCACCCTGGCTACCAGCACATCCCTGGGGTCAAGCCTCTCGGTTACCCCCGAGAGGCATAGTCCAGGTGGCAACACCGTGGGTACATCCTTGAGGCTGTGCACTGCTATATCAATCCTTTCACCAAGCAGAGCGTCTTCCAGCTCCTTAACAAATATGGCGGTACCCATCTGGTCAATCGGGCTTTCGCGGTTTCGGTCTCCAGTGGTTACTATTTTGCTGACAGTGATGTCCAAATCCGGATTCATCTCTCTAATTTTGGCTACCACCGACTCGGTCTGGACCAAGGCAAGCTTACTGCCTCTGGAGCCCACGATAATCCTTCTACTCATCGGTAATCCTCTGTGTCTAGCTGGAAAAGCTCTTTAACCATTTCTGCATAATCATGGTTGGCGTCACCGCTAGCTTTAAGGCCGTGGATGGGATCCTTCAGTATCTTGCTGACAATCGCTTTGGTCATCATTTCCAGACTGTATCGCTCTTCTTCACTTAGCCGAGGCAGTCTTTTCATGGTGCGGTCTAGATGTGAGCGGCGTATTTCTTCAGCCTTGCTCATCATGGCACGAATGAGCGGTCTAACCTTAAAGTCCTGCCACCATGAGGCAAACTTATCCAGCTCACTAGCTACAGTTTCTCCAGCCTTTTGAATTTCACCTTCCCGCTGCTTGCGGTTTAGATTCGAAAGTTCGGTTAGATTATCGATATTGTAAAGAAAGACATTCTCTATCTGACTCACCGCCGGCTCTACGTTTCGGGGAACAGCGATATCGATTATTACCAGGGGCACGTCAGGGCGGATTTCCATTGCTCTCCGCATCTGATCGATGGTTAAGACCCAGTGCGGGGCTCCGGCACAGGTAACCACTATGTCAGTAGTACGTAACTCTTCCAGCAAGTCAGTTGGGCTGATTGCGGTGCCACCCAGTTCCGCGGCTAAAGCTTGTGCCTTTTCCCGGTTGCGACTGGCAACGACTATCTGAGAAACTCCCCTCTCCCTAGCTACCTTGACCACTAACCTACCTGCTTCGCCAGCGCCTATAACCAGAATCTTACGCTGCTTGAGATCACCAACGACCTTTGTTGCCAGATCAACCGCTACCGAACTCGTTGATACTGGATTCTTGCTGATACCCGTTTCTTCACGCACCCGCCTGCCGACATGAATGGCACTCTGGAAAAGGTGACGTAGAGGCAGATTTACCACTCCAGCTTTTTCGGCAACTCCAAGAGCACGTGCTACCTGTCCCAAAACCTCAAATTCACCAACTATCATTGATTCCAGCCCGCAGGCAACCCCGAAGAGATGCTCGACTGCTGCCCGATTCTCTAAAAAGTAGACGTGCTTGAGTTCGCTCTCAGTGGTCAGGCGGCTCTTCAGGAAACCCAGTCCTGTCTTAATATGACAGCCATCATAGTCAATGGTGTAAATTTCAGTGCGGTTACATGTGGACAGGATTATCCCTTGGGAAATATAAGAACGAAGTGTTAACAGAGAATCATACAACTTCTCAGCCGTGATCGTAACCTTTTCCCGAACGGAAATCGGCGCTGTTTGGTGATTTACTCCCACTAGGCAAATATTCATCTATCTGTTTTGCCTCACTGGTTATTTCTGCCTCGCCTTCAAATTGTTGAGTAAAGTAGCCCTTGCTTTTTCTACCTCGCCTCTTCTCAGAAGTTCGAGAAGCACATCAAGGTCAATGGCTTCCTGCCAGGCATCACCATCAACTTTGATCTTCCGCCCTTTGACTTCACTACGAACCTCACTGATGAGGTTCGCTAACAGGGCATACTCATCACCCAGTTCCCTTTCCAGTATAAGACGGATCTTTCGGGCCAGAGCTGGGCTCTGCCCAGCAGTCGACACCGCAACTGTGACATCACCCCGGCGGAGATACGAAGGAACAATGAAGTCAGAATTTTCGGCATCATCCACGGTATTGACCAGGACAGCTTGCTTTCGGGCTTCAGCGACTACCTGGCGGTGAATCTCACGGCTGTCCGTAGCGGCAATGGCAATAAAGGCACCCTCCAAATCTCCAATTCCATATTCCCGTTTCAAGGCATGTATCTTCCCACTCCCGGCAAGTTGAAGTAGCTCCAGACAGAGGTCAGGGCTGATTACCGTAATTTCAGCTCCATGCTCAAGCAGTGCTTTTACCTTACGCAGGGCAATCCGACCGCCACCGACCACAACGCACTTCCGTCCATTGAGATTAAGATAAACTGGATAGTAGGCTGGCACCCGCTTTCTTCCTTTCATACCAGATATTTCACCCTCGTCTTTTTAAATTCTCTGGTACTGAAGAGCATGAGATAGTCTTCAAGACCTGTCTCCGCTGCCACTCTGCTGGCTACCGTCTGACACTCCTCTTTGGTGTAACCGTGGATCATGGCAAACAGGTTATATGGCCAGAGTGAGTTGGTTTTTCGCTCGTAACAATGGCTCACCTCCGGCAGTGATGCAATCTGCCGTCCCGCAGAGTCCACCACTTCTGGGGGTGCTACCCAACACGTCATGGCATTAGCCTGAAAGCCAGCTTTACTATGGTTGACCGCGGCGCCAAAACGCCGTATTACCCTGCGCTGTATCAAAGACTGACACTGGGTGAGGAAATCAGTCACATCCATTCTTGCTTCGGTGGCTATAGCGTCGAATGGTGCGGAGGTTAGAGGCAAGTCCTTTTGCAACACATTGATAATCTGGCAGTCAAGTAGAGAAAGTTCAACTTGGTGCGGAAGTTCTGTGTCGGATTGATTCGAACTTGGCTGCTTCTCCCCGTCTACACCAAAATAGGCGCCAATTTTAAAGAGCTTTACTGCTGGAAGATCAAAGGCGGCCTCAGAGCCGGAGTCTCTGGTTATCCGCTGTAACTCTGAGTCTATATTGACCATCGGAGGAAGCGACAGGGTAAACCAGATATTGAATTCATGGTCTCGTTCATAGGCATGGCTTACACCCGGGTGCTGAACAATCGTTTGCTCAGCTCTGTGCAGTCCAGATTGAGCCACCTTCATAGCTACTAACGTTGACTGATAACCAAGGCGCCGGGCATCTAACACCGGACTTATCTGGCGCACTATTCCCTTAGCTTTCAGCTTTTCGATTTGCGCAACGACCTCATTCTCACTGAGGGCGAGCTCCTGTGCCATTTCCCGGTACGGCTCCCTGACTAATGGAAAGCCACGCTGCAACAAACCAAGCAATCTGCGCTCAATAGCGTCCATATCTAGATTGAACATTATCATTCCTTTTAGCTGCCGGTTGATAAATGCAATAGGGCTCAGCCTCAAGATAGTCGCCGGTAGCTTCGTAAGCCCGTGCCCTGCAGCCACCGCATATTCTCTTGTACTCACAAACTCCGCATTTCCCCTTGATATTTGAGAGGTTCCTCAGGTCACGGAATAAAACAGAATTAAACCAGATCTGGCTAAAACTCTCCTTCCTGACACTGCCGGCTTCGACATCAAGATACCCACAGCCCTGTACATTGCCCCGGTGGGAGATAAAGCAAAAGCCGATACCAGCCAAGCAGCCACGGCTTATTGACTGCATAGGATGCCCGCCGCTGCCAGCAACTGGTCTTCCCCTGTGTGCCTTGTCGCTGATGGAGCTTTGTCTCTCTCTTTGTCTCACCACCCGTAGATAGTGGGGGGCATCGGTAGGCTTAAAAAACATCCTGTCCCCCAGCTCTGATTGCTTGTCATATATCCAGTTCAGTGTGTCCTCGTAGTGCTGGGGTGAAAGCTCTAGCGCTTCCAGGTCTTTGCCCCGGCCAGTGGGTACCAGTAGAAAGGGATGGAAGGCAACCGCACCCACCTCGATAGCCAGTCTCAGCAGTTCGTCCAGATAATCTATATTCAACTTGGTGATAGTGCTATTAATCTGAACTTCAATGCCGGCGCGGTGGGTGTTAGCGATCCCTGCCATCGCCTCTTCAAAGGCACCCTTTTTACCTCTGAAATTATCCTGAAGTTCAGCCACCGGAAAGTCCAGGCTTATCGCCAGGCGAGATATCGGAACGTCTTTTAGTTTGGCTGCCATTTCTGCGGTGACTAGAGTACCATTACTGCCCATGACCACCCTGAGCCCTTTGCCCACAGCGTATCTGGCAACTTCCAGGACATCGTCGCGCATAAGAGGTTCGCCGCCGGTTAGAATAATAATCGGCTTGCCCACTTCTAGTATCTCGTCAACGACGCGGCAGCATTCCTCGGTCGATAGCTCGCCCTCAAAAGGCCCATATAACGCTGAGGCACGGCAGTGGGTGCAATAGAGATTACAGCTTTTAGTTATCTCCCAGGCTACTAGGTGTAATCTGGGTTGAAGAACGTTACCATTTCCAGGTGTTTCAGTTGTCATCTTACGTTCTAATCTCCTCATCACTCAAGTAGCAGGCAGGGTCTTCTGCCCAGACATCCCCATATACCGCTTCGGCACGCACCCGCAGGTTGCCATTACAAAGGTCGAGATAGTGGCAACGAGCACATCGCCCCCTGAGCAGTCCCTTGCGATGCCTTAACCCGTGAAGTAGTGGCTCTGAGGTGTCTGTCCAGATATCACCGAATTTTTTCAAGCACACATTACCTAACGAGTGGTGCCACCAGAACTGGTCCGGATGCACATTGCCCAAATCATCAACAGCACCTATCCTGATGCCTGAATTATTGCCGCCATTCCTCTGGAGCAATGCTAAAACTTTACCCGCCCGTTCTGAGTCCTGTTCTCTTAGTTTGAGATAGAGATAGACGCCGTCAGCATGATTACCTACGGTCAAAACCTCCTTTGACAAGCCGCGCCGATGCAAGTCCAGGGTATGCTCACAGATAGCCTCAACGACTTTCCTGGTCTCAGAGTGGCTTATATCATCGCTCTGTAGACGACCTCCTCGACCTGAATAGGCAAGATGATAGAAGCAGACTCGCTCAATGCCTTCGTCCTCTACCAGCCGAAAAATAGAAGGAATTTCTTGATGGTTGAAGCGGGTTATGGTCAGACGTAAAGACACCCTTAATCCAATGGCAACACAGGTCCTGATGCCTTTTAAGGCTGCGGCAAAAGCACCCTCTTTTCCGCGAAACTGGTCATTCTTTGCCTCGATACCATCCAGGCTTATCCCCACCTCGGCAAAGCTAATCCTGCTGATTTCTCTGGCGACCGTATCGGTGATCAGGGTGCCATTGGTAGATAGTACCAGCCTTATACCTTGCTCCCGGGCAAATCTAGCCAGTTCAAACAGGTCTTTCCTTAGCAGAGGTTCGCCACCGGAAAACATGATTACCGGTACGCCGAAATCAGCCAGGTCACTGATGAAGGCTTTGCCCGCAGCGGTATCCATTTCGTTAGGCGATCTTCGGCTGTCGGCACTGGCGTAGCAATGGATACAACTCAAATTGCATTGACGCGTACAGTTCCAGACTACTACGGGACGGGGGGCATCCTGGGCTGATTTAGCTATACTAGCAGAAGGTGATTCCTTTTCTCTATAGCGGAGGCTATCGCCTGGGCTAACAGTATCACAAAGCAGGCGCGAGATTGATATCAAGTGACGGCACCTCCCATGAAATCGCTCCGTAGCTCATTGCGGTACTGCTGGTGGGCTGCCACCAGGGCAATTAGAGCTTCGTCCATCAAATGGGCGACTAACGGTATTGCCTCGACAATTCGCCCGCTGAAAGCCTCTTTTCGCTTCATCAGGTGAGTTACCGCATTCAGAAGGGGGTCGCGGTGCAGAATGAAAGCCTCTACGGAATCCGTAAGCGGCAGATCCAGCTTGACCAGAGTGTCGCCATGATCATGACCGACATTGCGGGCAAGCTGGATAATTTCCTCTCGCCTAGAAGGCTCGGTTATGTATCTGATAGTCAAATTTAGCAACTGCCGGCCAAGATCGGCCAGATGCCTCTGCGAGTCCTCATTGAGATGGCTATCCCACTGCTTCTTGGAAAGCGATGCCCTGGCGATTTCCCGGTGTAATCGGGTGGTATCCTCTAGTTCGATAACAAGGTCTTTGATGCCGAGCATCCTCGCGTGGGAACTCATGAACCTTTTTAGCTCAACCCTTGAATAGCGGCGGTGTCCACCGGGAGTTACGAAAGCTTTTATCTTCCCCTCGTCTGTCCACTGGCGAAGGGCTGTTTCACTAACGCCCAGAATTTGGCTGGCTTCACTGATACTGACTAAAGGCTCCTGCGCCAAGCTGTTGCTCCTGTTACTGGTTGAGGTCAACAAGAAAGAGTCGGAGGCATTACGCTCTTCAATTACAAATCTGTAAAACTATTAACTATGAGAACCTGCAAAAATCTATAAAAATCTACACTACTCTATCATATTCAGTTAAATTGCGCAAGGGGAATAAGGTCATAAAACTACCAGGATTTTTGAAAAAGCCTCACGGCGAGTTTGACGTGGTCCATTGTCTTGGGACTGGCCCCTTCAGTCCTGGCTATTAGCTCATACCTGGTAAGCAAATTATCCATGCTCATTTTGTTTAAGCAGGTACCCCTCTTAGGCTCCTGGAGCGGGAGACGGGACTCGAACCCGCGACAACCTGCTTGGAAGGCAGGGACTCTACCAACTGAGTTACTCCCGCACGAAATCCAATAGCGGAGTGCGGTTACCTCCTTTTTTAGCTTTGAAATGTGGGTGGACATATTACCAATCAGTATAGACATATTGACAACCAACATTGTTTTTTTTCACAGCAGGAACTCTTTTGAGTCCCTGCTTTTTTAAATCCTTTACATTTTTCACCCCCTTTGATGGCTATTGCTGTTGACAACTTGGGAAACATATTTTACAATCCGTTATGTGGGTAGAGCCCGACAGTAATGAAAAGGAGGACCCCGCACATGGTTCCTTCGCCGGGCTCTACCCCACTTCTAATTTACCCGCCTCCCCCCTTTGTTTCTTCTTCCTTGCGGCGGGTGATATCTACGAAGAAATCCGCCAATTCAAAATTGCCGACGCCAAGCCTGGCTGCCGATGTGATGGAGGCCCAGAAGGGGCTACCGTCTTTACGCTTCAGCCTTGCCTCAAAGCTGGTAACTGTGCCCTGCTTAAATAGCTCAAGAACAAATCGTTCTCTATCTTTTGGGTCACACCAGTGAGAATTCATTGATACCTCGTGGAACTCCTCAATTGATTCGTAACCAAACATCTTCAACGCGGCCGGATTTGCTTCTATAACCTTGCCGTCTGAGGTGCTAATGGACATGCCGACGGGATTATCTTCTACTAGCCTCCTGAACCTTTCCTTTAAGTAGTTTAATTGCTCCTCAAACTCCTGCTTGGCTTCTAAGGCGTAAAACACCTCTAGATAATCAGTGAACTTGACCACAATATCCTGTAGCTCAGGACTCATCTCGCTAGTGCTCTCCAATATTCGCTTCACTCTGCCTAACCGGGCCGTATCCTGTGCCACATCTCTTTGGTCTTTATTCGCAGTCATTTTACTTTCTCGTGTTTCTCTATTCTCAGGATAAAATCAGTGAACTGCTCTATTATCTCTAGCTTGTCAACTTCCAACCCGTTTAGCTTATCTAACAGCCGAGCCAGTGGTTCACTGAGTGCCTCTTCCGGTCGCTCGGTGCGATACCCTGCCAGGCTCAGTAGCTTGTCCTCTAATGCTATCAGTTGGTGATGGTCACCACCGAAGGCTTTAGCCAACTTTTTTATGGTTTGGGGTAAAGCTTTCTTACCATCTATAAGACCGGCAATAGTCTGATGGCTTACCCCTGTCTTATTAGCCATCTGCCTGAGGGATAACCTCTCCTCGTCACACTTGACCTTTAGCCACTCCCCTAAGCTGCTAACTCCGTCTCCCACGTCAGATTACCCCCTTTCCAAAAAATTTAGTGCTATGTCAATTTGAATTATAGCACTCCCTGTAGACAAAGTAAAAACCCCCATTGGCACTAAAGCTGGTAAAAGGTCTTGACAATCTGTCAATAGCAGTTATAGTATTGACTATTGTCGATTGCTTTTGCGGGGGATTGAGTTATGGTTCAGCATCCACTATTCGTCAAATATAGGAGGGAGTGGTTACACGAGGTGACAGGCTTTTCCTTGAACTATCTCTGCCGGATAGCTACTGGGAGGGCGCCCTTGACTCGTTCCTTTATTGAACGGATCTGCTTCGCGCTTAACCAGCCCGAGTCGGTGCTATTCTTACCTGACGCTGCTGAAGCGCATTCCTCACGCAGCAAGCACTAACCTTGACCTTGGGCGGTGCCAGGGAAACAGCGCTTTTTGGGGGGATAAGCGATGTTCACAGTGAAAAAGGTGACCACGTTTGAGGGCTACTGTCCCAATGGGCACTCACCACTGCCAGACCTATTGACACAGAGCAACCATTCGGTAAGGTTTTGCTACCTTTGTGGTGCCTTAATCGAAGAGAGGCAGGTAAGCTACGATGCTGCTTATTGCTCTACTTGTAATAGCCCGGTAAGCCCTGCTTGGAATTACTGTCCCTACTGCGGTCAAGGGAGACAAGGGTGACTCCAGCTGATATAACTGATTGACCTCGACAGGAGTTTCTATGAGGCGAGCTATTGCCCGGGGTAGAATAGTCCCCCAGAGCCGGTCAACAGACCCTCGCATGGGTCGGGTTAGCTTAAAGGCTGCCACACTCTACGACAGAATGTGGATTAATTCCGATGACCAAGGGCGGCTCTCTGGCGACCCTGACGAAATCAAGTATACTGCTTGCCCTAATCTCCCTGATATCTCAAAGGACGATATCCCAGACCTTTTGGACGAACTGGAAGCCCAAGAATTATTAAAGCTTTTCTCTACCTCAAGGCATACCGCCATTCAGATGCTTGACTGGTGGGAAGTGCAGAGGTTGCAGTGGGCATACCCATCAGCATACTCCCCACCGGAAGGCTGGACCGACCACCTTCGCTACCATCCCACACCCAAAGAGATAATAACAGAAAACTGGCCACCAAGTGGACTACCTAGTAAACTACCTAGTAAACCACCTAGTGAACCACCTAATACACCAGGTAGTGAACCACCTAATACACCAGGTAGTGAACCACCTAATACACCAGGTAGTGAACCACCTAATACACTAGGTAGTGAACTAAAAGGCTCCCCCTTAACAACCCCCTCTGATAAAGAAGAGGAAAAGGAAGAGGAAAAGGAAGAGGAAGAGGGAAGATTACCTAGTGCACCAGGTAGTAAATCCCCTCCCTCTTCAGTTGCTTCTCTTAATTTTTTCATAGAAAGCTTCCAAGAAGCTTGGGGTAGAAAACCAAATACTAGAGAGGCCGCTCAATTGCGGGATCTAGAGAAAAAGATATCCTCGGCGGGCGGCACGCCTGAGCAGATACATGATGCCTTCAAAGAGGCTGCCTTCCACAACAAGTTGCATATCAGCTATGTCCGGGCCATCCTGCTTGACTGGCTTGGGATAGAAAGGAACAGGTCGCCACGAGTGAGAACTTAACCAATGTCGCCTGGAAGTGTAGGGAGTGCGGTGAGGAATTCAGTCCTGGAGAACTTGACAAGCTCGGCGTGCCAAACGATTTGAGATGACAGGAAAATAAATAGAAGGAGGGACACATGGCAAGAGTATTCATTGTTGATGGAACTACTTACCCAGACCCGGGTCCAGAAGTAACCCCGGACCAGTTCAAGCAGATGATGGCCGGCTTTTTACCCGAGCTGGCCACCGCCGAGATGA
>Ga0209979_1003153_pt1 | contig 14865 bp, 16 predicted proteins | sample AnhtaG_FD_183114 | JGI IMG/M metagenome (GOLD analysis project Ga0209979, IMG submission 183114) | Deep subsurface microbial communities from Anholt, Denmark to uncover new lineages of life (NeLLi) - Anholt_01485 metaG (SPAdes) (version 2) | ecosystem: Environmental > Aquatic > Marine > Oceanic...
AAAATAAATTAATATATTTGATATTTTTTTTAAATCTAAAATAATATGCTGATTTAAAGTGGAAGTTAAAGAGTTAATGAAAAAAGCAACACTGTTCCATGGACATATATGTCCGGGAATTGCTATTGGCGTGTTGGTTGCTAAATATGCTTTAGAACATGGTTTTGAGCACTCCCCTGATGAAGAACTAGTAGCTATTGTCGAAACTGACAACTGTAGCGTTGATGCGCTCCAAGTTTTATTAGGTACCACGTATGGTAAAGGCAATTTAATTCATAAAGATTATGGTAAAAACAATTATAACATCTACAGTAGAAAAAACCAAAAAGGGGTTAGATTAGCTTTAAAAAAGTCTATTTTAAATAATAATAAATTGTCAAGAGATGAGAAAATTCAGAAGTTTCTTGGGTTGAAACCTGAAGATGTTTTTGAAATTAGAAATATTGAATATGCTCCTCCTATGATGGCTCAGATAGAAGAATCAGTGCTATGCGAGATTTGTGGAGAACTTACAATGGAAAGCCGGATGATGAATTATCAAAACAAAAATATGTGCATCCCCTGTTATAAAGATTTTAAGAAGTAAAAAGCCATAGTCTTTTACGAAAATGATACATTTATGCAAACAAAAATTTATTAACTTTTAGTTAATAAGTATAAAATGTAAGGAGAGAAATAATTATCACTTAATATCGGATGACTTGAGGAAAATTATGATTCAAGAAGTGCAAAAAGATCAAACTCTTTTAGTAAAAGGACCTTCGAGAGTTACTTTATTAGAAGGAAAGGTTGAAGTGTTTGGAAAGGAATTTTCACCTAAGAAAAGCGAGACAGAAAATACCCTTATTGTACCCAGTGCTACTAGTTTTCCATTATTCGCACTGGAAACATCAAAATTAGAGATTTTTACAAATAGTAGCGAAAATATAGAAATAGTAGAAGAAAACACCATTTCCAAAGAATGGGTTAAAATTAAGGATTCTGTTATAAACGCAATTAAGAAAAATGGGGGAAAAAAACCACTAAAACTGATGGTTTTAGGCTTGAGTAATGGTAAAACGAGCCTTATCAAATATCTTGCAAATAATATTCTTAAAGAAGGATTTAAAGCAGGTTTTCTGGATTCTGATTTAGGACAACAGCTGCTATACCTTCCTACAACTCTTAATATTGGAGAAATTAATAAGGACATCGTTTCGAGCGGTGAAATTGATGTTGAAGAAACAGTATTTATTGGAAGTACTTTCCCAAAAGCAAATTTCAAATTTATTATAGCACATTCTTGTATCGAATTAATAAATAGATTTTTATCAAAGCATGAAGATGCAGATATTATTCTTATTGATAGCGACGGATGGATAAAAACTGAAGCAGGAGTAATATATAAGAACTTTTTCATAAACACCATAGATCCGGATCTTTTAATAGTATTTCATGATGATAATATTGAAGAATTAGAAGAAATTGAAAAGAACGCATCTAAATCGAAGAAAAGAACAATATTATATTTAAAGGAAGAAAATAAATATTTCTTCGAAAAAGATAAGGAAGAAAGAAGGTTTATACGCCAGAGTCAATTTGCAAAAGTTTTAGAAAATTTTAGAAAAATATCGATACCCTTAGAAGGAATTAAATTCATTAAAGCGGGTTATAACCAGGAAGAAGATAAAGTCACAGAAGAAGAAATCGATATCAATGACTTAAGAAACCTCCCTTATCATTATGTAATTTCTGCGCTATTAACAGAAGATTCGAAGCTTATTCGAATATGTTTACTTTTCGTAATTAATTTGGAGAAAAATTACATTCTTCTTTTTTCGGATTTAAATTTTAAAGAGCAGAGTAACATAAGAAAAATCTTACTAGGTAGTCTAAGATTAAGTATAAAAGGAAATCACCAAGGTTATCTTTATTTATAATTGTTATCTTTAAAAGCATAATACGATTAATTGAAATTGGACTATCCATATTTTAAATCACGATTGAGTGATGTATTTGGGAGAGAATTTACTAACCAAATTCCTTAAATTAATGTCAAAAGATATCACTGAGTCTGATTTAGAACTTATTTCGTTAGGCAGGTCGCTAGGTCTCGACTTAATTTCTTTTGCTGAACTTCGTTGGTCTCAGGAAGATAATTTTGTAGATCGAATTAGAGAAAAAGCTTTGATAAAATTAGCTAAACATGGGGATAATGTTCTAGTTAAGAACGACACGTTTTATGCTGGCAGTATTGATTTTATGGTGTGTGATGAGCCCAAAGGTAAGAGCTTTTTTCTTCTCGAAACAAATGGAGGGTCTAATCGAGGGCTGTCTATTCTTACTAACAAACAACAAAATCTAATGTATAATGGGTACTTTCAAGCAATTAGTCAGGCAATAGAAAAATCTAAAGGAAATAATGAAAAAGTATTAGTGCTAGTAGGCGTCCCCGTAAACGACGCTTTAATCCATGAAAAAGTAATTATGGTTGAATTTTTTAGGAAAAAAATTAAATCGATGGGTTATTCACTTAAGATTTTTAATTCCGATAGTTATGCTAAGGAATATAAGGCAGAAATTGTGTTTTTAATAGCAGATTATAAAGAATTAGATAAAGCATTAACATTTTCTAATGGATGGGTTAAATATCTAGGCGAAAAAGTTAATGTTTTGATTGGAGATGGTATAGCGAGACGTCTACACGACGAGGAATTTGTTAATCTAAGTCAAAAAGATTTTTGCAGAATAAATACTATAATTGTAAATCCAATTTTCAAAATTACTGATAATAAATCTCTCACATATTTAGCAAGTTTTTACAATAAAAATCTCCTTGAAAAATTTAATCTGAAATATTTACTTTTCACAAAAGCTAATGACGAGAAGGAATTAAAACAAAAAATAAACTTTTTAATAAAAAATTACAAAAAATCTTTTATCATTAAACCTATGGGGGGATCTGGAGGAGCAGGAGTAATTCCAATCTTAAAGAATGAAAAATCTCAAAGAATTAAGCACATTATAGAAGAAAGTAAAAGAGAGTTCTTTGCAAAATTTATGAAAAATCGTAATCCATATCCCTATACAATTCAAGAGATGGCTAACTTTAATACGATCATGTGGAAGGGCGGAAAACATACTTATGATATAAGACTCTATTTAGCCCAAAAAGAAGGTCTTATAATCCCCATTGGAGGTCTAGCTAGAATTGCTAGAGGCGTATATAAAGGCTCTTTAAAGAAAGAAGAATTTGTGGTAAATTTATCTGGTTTCGATGGCCAAATTGAAGTAGAGCGAGGTATTGGTTTCTCACAGAAAAATAGTAAACTATTGAATTTGTCTATAGATGATTTTGTTAATATGGCTTGCATTGGATGTATTTTATTCGCTAAGATATGTAAAAATTACCAACAAATAATTAATTTTTCGGATTGGGATAAAATTATTGGTTAGAACAAGCATATATCTTAAAATGCCCTATATGTAATGAATGTTTTCTGGGGATACCGGCCTTTTCTTAAAACTTATTGGTATTTCAGAAATGTTACTAGTAGCAGTTAATAACATTTATTATTTTATACTATTAAAAACTCTCTCTCATTGAGATTTTTCTCACTTAAACAATCCTTATGATAAATAAAAGTTTTGTTACCGTAAAATTTCCCGTTTATTAAATTTCCTAAAGTTATTTTGAAGTGTGAATTTAACTTTTGAAGTTTAATTTCTTCTCTACAAATAGGACAAATCATTAAAATTCAATTTATATACTTTAAATTAGATCAAAAATGAAATATTTAAAGTTAACAATTTTAAAATTCTAACTTAATATTGAGCTAAGAGTTAAAGAATTTTAGAGATGCTGAAACTAAAAGTAATTCATTTTTCTTTTGAGTATGGCCGCCTTTTTTAAGGATTAACGTATTTTTTTCCGTGATACCAAGTAATGTAACATTTTCCTTGAAATTTTTGAATTTGATGATTTTGTCATTTTTAGCATGAATAAGGAACACCCTTTGAGAATATTTCTCCCATTCTTCAAGCGAAATTAAGCTCTTAAATTGTTCAATAACAATGTATGGTGAAAGTTCTTCATTTTCTTTTTTATTTGGAAACAATTTGACTCCCTTCAGTAAATAGCTGAGCATAACAATTATATTATATTTTGGTAGATTTTGTTTATAATAAGACATAGACGATATCGCTATAATTTTCTTTATTTTTTCACTTGAAAACCCACCACATAGGACAGTAATAGCTCCGATACTGAATCCAACGGAATAAATTTTATAAGATTTTAGCTCGTTATTATTTTCAATCCAGCTAACTATTTTTTTGAAATCATCTATTCTTTTTATAAACTGGTTCCTTTTTCCAACTTTTTTAGATTCTCCAGTACCCCGTGCATCATATACGAGAATAGTATATCCCTGATAAGCTAAAGGTAAATAATAATATTCGAGCGTTTCTTTTTTATCTGAAAATCCATGACTCACAATTACAGCAGTATCATTTAACCGATCTTTATTATTTTCATCAAATGATATTAGAAGCCCTCTTAGATACTCGCTTTTTCCTTTTTTGCTTTGATCAACCTTGATTTTTATGTTAGATATTTTCAAGTTATTATGCTTGATTGGAATCCAACGATCAAAATAAATATCCCTAAAGCTCCAATATATCTCAAATGGTGTGTAAATGATTAAAAAAGTCGTTGTTGATAAAAGAAAACACGTATAAAAAGGGTTCCCCCACGAGGCATTTACATCCCATATATATGCACTAAATAAAAGATCAAAAAAGATAAGTATAACACGTTTGTGATTTTTAGAAAGCATTTTTACATGTAAACATAGTAAAATTTAAATAAAAAATAAGAGGATATAATTTAGGTTAATTATGGCTTGTTAGGTTTTGGACAACCGTGATCGTGCGCTATTTTACATCCAGGTATACTTTTTAAACCCGGACAAGGGTCGCATTTAACTTTTCTTAGCATTGTTACTACTGCATCGACTTCCATCCCGAATTCTTCGTCTTCAGTTTCATCTGCTAACATTTCGTCTTCAATTTCGCTCAAATTGTAAATGACATCCTCTTCGAGATTATCCTCTTCATCGTATAAATCTAAAATTTCATCTCCATCTTCATCAACTTTCCCTACTGGAACATCTTCTGCTTCAGTTTCATCTGGTATTTCCTTTTTTTTGGCCATTGATATCACGATTAATATTGTTTTATATTGTAATATTATTATAAAAATGGTTAATATAAAATTTAGATTTTATTGTTTTTTTTTTAAAAGTAAAAATCCGATATTAAATCAAAATAGAAATTCGAATTTAAATTCGTAGCATTTTTTCTGATAATAGCTATTAATAATATTTGTAATTATTGATCTCATACATAAGATCCAAATTACCACTTAATATTTTAGAACAAGAATAAATTTGGTCAATGTTGTCTCTTAATTCTTTATTCGTATAGGTAACATATTTGAGTAAATCAAATCGAGGATAGAAATATTTAAACTTAATATCAGGTAACAAATTACCAGATTTCAATAATTTATTAAGTTCAATGCCTTCCTCGGAACGCATATACAATTGGTAAACTAATGAATTAGATAGTTTCTTGAAAAATTCTAATAAATTACTGATATTTTTTGAGTTTATTTCATTTTTGAACGAGGTGTTTGATTCTTGGACAATAAAAAATACCAATTGGGATAAAAATTGGTTTATTCTACCGATTTTTGATAAAATTAGAGGAAAGTTTTCGGGCATTGGAAGAGTTTTCATAAAGCTTCCGTTATATCTAAGGTATTTTCCTGACATATGTAATGTCCCGTACAACGAATTGAAAACTTGATTAATGATATCTGAATTCAATATCGATAACAAACAAAAATAATCGTCTGTTTTGTATGATGGTACCTTCAAAAAATACAACCCCGTTAAATTAACAAAAATACCTGGATCGTATACACACGTAATTTCTTTTGATATTTCTCTAAAAATTAACTTTTCACTTGAGAGTTTGCTCCATATTTCTTTGTATTCTGGTTGGTAACTAAAGTAAGATATCTCTTCATCGACTTTGGCAATCTTGATTCGCTTGTTAAAATTAATGAAATATTTTCCTACATTTCCAGTCCCCAATAAAAGGAGATCCTTATCAGATGCTTTAAACTTATTCATATATTTAAAGTTTTCTGCCCATTTAATAAATCCAAATGGCCGGTATAGAATATTAAGGTCCTTTATTGCATTTGATAAAGGTTTAAAGTTAGAATAAAGGTAATTAATTAAATTGGTATTAGAATTTAATGGAATTATAAAAGAAGGTAAAGAATAGACAATACTTTGGGGAAATTTAATTATTTCATTGCTGTAAAGGTGTTTAAAATCGTCAATATTGTCATAATTTTTAATAACAACGGTATTTTTAGTATTGACAGTTTTTTTGCACGATAGAATTATGGGATAGGCTGCCGTGTTTTTAAATATTGGCAATGAAGATATATTTATTATTTCCTTAATCTCCGTTTCTCGTAATAATAATTCTCTTATTTTTAAGCCATATTGTGCTGAGAGAAATTTATTTGTGGTTAAAAAGGAAAGACAACCGATTCCATTTTTTAGGATTTTTAAAGATTTTTCGATAAAAACTACGCTTAAATCATATAATCTATAAGCAGACTCAAATTTTTTTTTTATTTCTTCCTTAAATTCTTTATCAACAATCTTTTTATTTTCTACATAGGGGGGGTTACCAATAATAATATCAAAATTTTTAATATCAAACTCGATCAAATAATCCATGTTAAAAAGATTAAAGTTTAGATCGACAGTATCGATAAAATCTTCAATTTCTCTCAAACTTGGTTGAATATCTTTATTTTTATTAAGGATATTCTCGTTTTTCGAATAAAACCATTTTATTAACATTAATTTTGACATCAATATAGATGTTTTATCGATATCAATTCCGAATATATGATTCTGAATAATTTTCTTCTTAAGATCGAAAGGATTTTGTTCCGGTTCGCATATATTATAAAAATTGAAAAGCAAATTGGCAGCAGCAATTAGAAATCTTCCCGTTCCGCAAGCGGGATCTAAAATTTTAATATCCTTTAGCTTTGTTTTAAGCTCATCTTTAAGATTTTTATGCTCTATAAAAAACTTTGAAAGGCTTAGAGTAGTATTAAAACTCTCACCTGTAACTAATATTTTTGAAATATCGCTAACAAAGATTCTAAAAATATTTAATACCATCAGATCAGCAATCGGTTGAGGCGTATATACTACACCACGATCGCGATTATTGACTTTTTTAGCAATTCTTTTTTCTTCGAAACTCTTAATTACCGATTCTAAGGTAAAAGTAGCGCTTTTATCTGGCAAAATTTTTCAGTAAACCGAATTAGAAATCATTTCATTTAAGGCTTTTATTATATCTACTTTTATAATCATAGCCTTTATTTAAAAAACTGTAAGGTATAAATTTTAAAATAACGACATTGTTATTAGAGATTTTTAAATTAGCATTACATAATCATACGTGAAAATTGATAGAACAATCATTCTTAAACAAAATAATAAAAAATCCATACTTAATAACTAAGCTAAAGTTTGACCAACTTATTTTAGTTTTTCGCGAGGCAGTCAAGCTATTTAGAAAAGAAACTCTAATATTGGAGTTAAAAAAAGAATATTCACAAGATAAAGTAATTGTAATTGGAGACCTTCACGGGGATTTGAAAAGTTTGACGAGATTGCTGGAAATAATCAATCTAGAGAACCCGAAACATGTTATCTTTTTAGGTGATATTGTAGATCGCGGTTTATATCAGTTAGAATGTTTTATTTTGGTCCTAGCATTGAAAATTAAAGATTCTAATAAATTTTATCTTCTAAGGGGGAACCACGAAATCTTAGAAGTTAATAAGAATTATGGTTTTTTTCAAGATTTTCTGAAACGATTTAAGGACCCTAAGAAATTTAACCATGTTACAGCAATATACAAAGCCCTCCCTTATAGTGCTTTAGTAAATGAATCCATACTATGTCTTCATGGTGGCATTCCAGAGGATATTAATGCTATTAATAGATTAAGAGGTACCAAAACATCAGAAATTAATTGGACTTTTGAAAACACAGCTAAAAGTCTACTTCAAATTATGTGGAACGATCCTAAACCCAATCTAAAAGGTTTTACGGAAAGTTTTAGGGGAAAAGATATAAAATTCTTTGGAAAGGATGTATTTACAGATTTTATGCGAGAAAACAAATTAGATTACTTAATAAGAGCTCATGAAAGGTTTCCTGAGGGTTACAAGTGGTTTTTTAACAAACGATTGCTGTCAATTTTTTCTTCGGCTAATTATCGAGGTACGGTACCCCTAATTCCTGCATCGTACGCAATTATTAGAAATAAAACTGTGACACCTAAGATTATCTCTTAATCATGTAAATAGATTGGGAATATTTCAACTTAAATGAAATCAGAATATAGTAAAATGTTTTTTCTCAATGAATATTCTCAATTTACATAATTTGGGAAGCGTCTGGTTTCATAAACGGTAAATTATTACCACATATAAAAATTTCGTTGTCTTTCGCCATTGGGCTACCATCCATGATTTCAGTTGCGTTCTCTAGAATCCCAGATGCCTTTTTAAGAGAATAAAGCTTAAATTTTAATTTTTTTATTATTAAATTATGAGAAAAAAGGAAAAACGATTAATCACACTTAAAGATCCTCGATTGCGCAAAATTAGGACTGAGTTAAGAAATCTGCTTTGTAAGGCATTTGAACTTCATTATTTAAGATTTTTTGAAGAAATGGAGTCCGTTAGGCACGATGAATCGCTGGATTACGCCGAAAAAAAGGAAAAGAATCTAAAAATCTATTTTGAGAGCGAGAACCTGAAACATCATTTTTGCCGTGCAGTTGTTCATTGCCGATTATGCGGTAGGAGAGATTTGGATTTAATATACAATCCCGTTTTAAATACGTGGTATTGCGAGCCTTGTTATACGTTTAATCAACAGTGTCAACATAAATTACATCCTCCTGGAATATACTATCCCTAAGAGAGATGAATTTTTGTTTTTATTGTCAAAGTTTTTATATATTTAGCTGATTTGCATCATATTCAAATATTTGGAATAAAATTGTAGTTTCAAAGATTATCTCTTAATCATGTGAACAAATCGGGAAATTTTCTTACAACTTCTGGTATCTTCTTGATTTTCTCTTTCCATCGATCAATTTTGTCTGATTCTAAAGCTAATTTTTGAGAAACTATCGTCTCTTCAGTAGGAACATACATAAAAGCAGACGAGGGCCGATTATTTTTTAATAAAATATCAACCATTACTTGTTTAAACAAGCCGTTGTTTACGCCTTCGATTTTATCCAAGAAATATATTTCTTCTTTAGTAACATCAAATTTTAACGCTTTAAATGAGCCAGCTGATTTTAACGCGTAAGGGAACCAGTTATTTCCGGGGAAAATCCTTGAATAATTAATTACAGTGCACACTTCAACATTGAATTTATTTTTCCAAAGACCACGGGTTATGAACGTACCATAACCAATAACTGAAATGAAATTAGAATCTGGAGTGTTGCTAATTTTCAATTTTTGCTCTCAACTTACATAATTTGAGAAGCATCTGGTTTTATAAACAGCAGATTATTCCCGCGTATAAAAATCTCGTTGTATTTTGCCACAGGGCTGCCGTCCATGATTTCCGTAGCATTTTCTAGAATTAAGTTCATGTAAGCATCGATCTCTTTTAATAAACCCTTGTATTCCGTTCCATCTTTTAATCTGAGCAAGATTTGACTGTTTTGAGCAGCTTGTAATATGTATAAAGGGTTCTTATTTCTATTATTCTGACTTGACATTCTTTATCACTTATCAAAAAAACATTTATATTATAATTATTAAAAAGATATTAAAATTAAAACCTTTCTAAGAATATTGAAACCTCTAAATAAAGATTCAGAGAGAAAAAAAAATATTATCGCTAAATATAATTCAACTTCAAGCTTTTACGATGATAGATATAGGAAAATCCAGAATTCAAAATTCAAACTACTATTAAAGAATTTTAAATTTGATAATGAAATCATTTTGGATGCGGGTTGTGGGACGGGGCTTCTTTTCGAATTTTTTCTTAGATCTGATCAGCAGATACATAAACGGAAGCGAAAATATATCGGTTTAGATATTTCCTGGAAAATGTTGAAACAATTCTCATACAAGATAAATAAGGAAACAAGTATCAAACATGTAGATCTAATTTTAGGGGATATGGAAAATCTACCCTTTAGGGAAGAAAAAATCCGCCAAATTTTTGCAGTTACATCACTTCAGAATTTACATGATATTGAGAAAGGATTGAGGGAATTAATTCGAGTTGGTCAACAAGGAACCTCATTAAATTTATCGATCTTGGAAAAAAATTTGAATTTAGATAATATTTATTCATGCCTAAAATCAGAAATCGCAGATTTAAATTTAATAAGGTTGGAAAAGGTTGAAGATGTAATTATTCAAGGAAATCTTTTGAAAAAAAATTGAACTTATTATTTTTTTTTAAATGATTGAATGATATCTAAAGGGTTGCTTTCTACATTATATTTTTTTTTAAAGAAATTACACACATTTCTTATATCTCTTTCTAACAGGGAATTTGCATTTGGATGATCTGAAGGAACCCATTGTAACCAATCAATAATTAAGATATTATCTTTATGATCTACAACAATATTGAATTCTCCAAGATCTCCGTGTATCATTTTTGCTTTTTGGTAAATTATTTTAACTTGCTTGATAATTTTGTTAAATACTTTGATTGGGTTTTTAATATTGCTATGATAGGCTAATTCTTTTCCTCTTAAGTAAGACATAACTATTATGTGTCTATTAAACCCAATTGGTTTGGGTGTGTTTAATTTAAGTTCATAAATCTTGTTTAGTGCGTCATATTCTTTTTTAGCAGCAAGTCTATTTACATACAACCAAGACGTGTGTTTTCGATTTCCAAGGAAGCTCCTTAGGCTTTTAATGCTTTTAAAGCTAGTTCTCCCAATTCGATAAATTTTTAATGCGAAGATATTCCCATTATCATCCATACACCCATAAACATCTGATTCTTTTCCTTTTCCAATCAATGGTCCTAATTGTCCAATTATCTCTTTTTCTACTAAGGCATGAAAAGCTAAGACATCATAACCAACTGAATTGAGAGTATAGCCTACTTCATTTTTAGAAGAATCTCTTATTATTAAATCTAATTTATGAACCTTTTTAAGACGAAATAAAGTCTCTTCCATAAGGTACCTTGAATAGAATTTAATGTTATTTATTGTAACAAATTCTGATCGTTTCATACCGATCTCAATTGCCATTAAAATTCTTAGGTCTTCCTTCTCTAGATCGGGAAGAATTTTCGCTGCTTTGGACATTTTTTTTAGTTCTTTATTTTAGTAGTAGTTACCATAAATTAAAGAATAAATTTATGATAAACTCTGATGAAATTGATAAGTTCTACAAAATTTGGTATTTCATATACTGCGATTCCAAAAACGATTACTACAAGAAATAGTAGTATGTCGTTTTGTTTAATATAGTAGATTGAAGCTGTTGATCCATCTTGAAATAAAAACAAGAATATTCCTTGTTGGAGATAAATAGCAATTCCACTAGAAACTACAAGCCCTATAATTGAATAAGTTATTATTTTGTAATCGATTTCGATGATACCTATAGTTAAGATAATCGCAAAGGAAATTATTGTAAGGATTATAAATAATAAAGAAATAGAAAGCCAATTATCATAGAGTCCTGAACTCACTTCATAATTATATCCCGTTTTTCTCCAAGCTAACGAAGTACTTAGATTTAGAAATGAGATTATTGGAAAGATTAATGCTGGGATTGAAAAAATGAAATAAAGCCTTAGGGTAATAAATCTTGAAAATTTATCGAATTCTTTTTTATCTTCTTGCTTTATTTCACTCAACATTTTGTCTATTTTAATCTGAACATAATCTGGACCCTTTTTATTCACTTCAGAGATTTGGAAATTAATATTGGGGTAATTAGAAACTAGATTTTTTAATAGTTCGTATCCTTTTTTTAATCTTTCTTGAGAACTTTTTGGTCCGTTCCATATGTAAATTATTTTGCGTTCCTCGTCCAGAAGTGCGCAAAGATCGTGGTAAAGCAAACTTGATCGCTCTTCAATCCAATTTTTATTAGCTTCGTCGAAAATGTATGTTTTTAGCATAGATATTCAAATATTTTTAACTCTGGGTAATTTATATCTTTTTCTATATTAATACATCGGGCTATCAAAATGACGGTATCAAATATATTTTTAAAAAGGAACAGAAAATTCTATACAAACAAAAAATAAAAAAACTAATGATGTGAGATATAAACGAGGTAATGTTATTCATTTTCTATTCTCTTTTGAATCTGCTTCCATTGATCCTCAATATAACTTTTATGTCTCTCAATATCTTCATCAGATATGCTTTTGAACCTTTTTTGAGTATTCAAATACTCTATGATAGGTTTCCGTTTTTTTGGATCTAAATATTTGCTACTATCTTTTGATAATACAATTTTGCCCTCAATCACTTCATAGAGGGGCCAAAACCCGGTTTGAACTGCTAATTTCCCTATCTGAATTGAATCTTTTGGATTATAACCCCATCCTGGTGGGCATGGAGCAAGAATGTGTATATACTTTGGGCCTTTTATTTTCATAGCGTTTTTAAATTTATCGTACAAATCTAAAGGATAAGAGGAAATTGCTGTGGCTACATAAGGTATACCATGTGCTTCTAAAATTCTAGGCATATTTTTCTTATATCCTGTTTTACCATTAGGAGTAGTAGTACTAAAAGCACCAAGTGGTGTACTTCCGCTCCTTTGGACTCCAGTGTTCATATAAGCCTCGTTGTCGTAACAAGCGTAAATAAAATTCGTACCTCTTTCGACAGCCCCGCTTAAACTTTGAATTCCAATATCTACGGTTCCGCCATCGCCTGCAAACGCAACCACATTAACATCTTCAGCTAATCCTTTGTCTTCAAGTGAAGCAACGATTCCCGACGCTGAAGCACCTGTAGTGGCAAATGGAGTGTGAAGTACTGAAACTTTAGTGGTACAAAACCCTTGCATTCCGTGTAGAACGGTTAAGCAGGATGCAGGAACAGTAATTATTGTATTTGGTCCTAAAGCTTTTAAAGCTATTCTATATATTAGTGCCATTGAACATCCTGCACACGCTCTAGTACCTGGATATATAAATTCCTCGTCAGGAATTTCCATTAGTTTAACCATTTTTTTTAGCCTCCTTTAAAATAATCTTTTTCGTCATAATCGCCAAGGGCTTCTAAATTTAAACCGATAAAATCGGTTTCATGAGATACAATTCCTTTTTCTGATTCGTTAATTGCTTTGGTCACTCCTTGGATTATATGCTGATCAGTAACATCTCTACCGCCTAATCCTACTATAAAACCTTTAATAAACGGGTTTTGTTTTAAACCGTATAGAGCTGCCTTTAATTCGTACGATAACACTCCTTCATAGCCATAACCAATATCCCTATCAAAAACTACTACGAGTTTCGTATTTTTGAACAAATTTCTCAATTGCAAAACCGGGAACGGCCTGAATAATTTTAAACTAACTAAACCAACTTTTAATCCATCTTTACGAAGTTTACTAATAACATTTCTGGCTTGAGAAGCAACTGACCCCATCGAGAATATTAGGACATCAGCGTCTTCCGTTAAATAGGTTTTATAAATTCCATTTCCATAGGATCGTCCAAATTTTTCTGAAAATTCATCGTGAACATTCATTATGATTTCAATTGAATTTTCAAGAGCTTTTTGCATTGCATATCTATATTCAAAATATCCCGGGACAGTACCTTCATTTCCTCTATCTATTATATGGGGTGTAGTTACTGGATCAATCCCTTTAACTACAGAAACATCAGAAAGGTTTATATGATGCTTTAGTGGAGGCAAAAATTCGTCGATTTCTTCTTGTTTTTCTATAGAAACAGGCATCATCGTATGAGACAAGATATACCCATCGTACGCGACTACCGTTGGAAGAAAAACCCGAGGATCTTCCGCTATTTTAAACGCTTGTATGTTGGTGTCGTAAATTTCTTGATTATCCATACAAAACATCTGAATCCAGCCTACATCTCGTATCGTAATAAAATCTTGGTGATCTGTCCAAACAGACCATGGGGCACCAGTAGCTCTGGTTGCTAAATTTATAACAATAGGTAATCTATTCCCAGAAGCCCACGGTAAAAGCTCATACATATACATCAAACCATGTGAAGAGGTTGCTGTACCCACTCTGGAACCTGTTGCTGAAGCGGCACAACACACGGCAAGGGCGGAATGTTCTGATTCGACTTTAACGAATCTTGCTTTTAGTTTTCCTTGTGAAATAAATTCAGCGATTTTCTCCACAACAGGACTCTGTGGAGTTATTGGATAAGCCGCTATGACTCCAACTCTCGTTTGCCTAAGAGCATGTGCTGCAGCGTGATTCCCGGTCAAAATTTTTATTTTCTTATTCTCTATCGCTGTTCTTATTTCTGATTCACTCATTGTAAATCCATTTCCTCAATCTTTTTTAGAATTAGTCATCGTTTATAATGTAAACGATTGAAATTGTATAATATATTTATTCAAAAATATATAACCTTATATTTCTTATCATTATAATACAATTTTTCGAATTTATTTTTTAAAACAAAAGGCGGGGTTGATATAAATAAACTCTCTTGGATCGTTTAGTTAAAGGTCCTCGAATAATAA
>Ga0209979_1003154_pt1 | contig 14857 bp, 11 predicted proteins | sample AnhtaG_FD_183114 | JGI IMG/M metagenome (GOLD analysis project Ga0209979, IMG submission 183114) | Deep subsurface microbial communities from Anholt, Denmark to uncover new lineages of life (NeLLi) - Anholt_01485 metaG (SPAdes) (version 2) | ecosystem: Environmental > Aquatic > Marine > Oceanic...
ATCGCAGAAGGGTGCAGAAAATTACGAAGTTCTTCTAAGTGTTACCCAAACTCTCCATAAGAATGAGAAAAATATTGTAGAACATGGACCTGAAATCCTATTAACTTCATATGGCTGACCTCTTACTAATTTTTTATGAGATATTCTATTTATCTCCTCACCAAGTTTGGATATTACTACCTAGTAACCTCTTATCTAATTAATTCTATTTAAACTTTCTCTTTTAATCTGTCAGTTCCGACAAATTATCACTTTGACACTGTAACAAAAACAGACAAACATGTCTTTGGTTTTGCTTTCGTCACAGCATCACCTCGCAAGAGGTTCGAAATACCCCCTCTGCCTTGCTCCTCATCAGTCCTTTTCAAAATGTAGTTGGCACCAACCACCTCAATAACCCCGCCATCAAGTCCTTTTCCTCGAAGTAAACTTCTTTCTCGCATTTTCAAAATGTAGTTGGCAAAAACACAATCAGTTCTTTCCAGCCTACGGGCCAAAAACATCCAAAACCCTCCCACTTTTTTTCAAGATCCAGTTGGTGCTTTGAATTCAAAATGTAGTTGGTAGCATTTTCAAAATCCAGTTGGCGGTAGTCAAAAACCATTTCCTGCATTTAGTTGTTATCATTTTTATTTCATTTTCAATATTTAGTTGTTGGCAGCCAAAGAATCTATCCACTCACCAACGAAACGTTTATTAAAACAATATTTGCTTACATATTTGTAAAATATAAATAATTGGGATGCAACAAAAAAAGTTATATTGTAGAGCATCTTCTAAAAAAAAGTTGGGATGGGAGAAGCATGCCCCCTCTACAAAACGATAAAAAAATAAGGCAAGCAAATCAAATACCTTTCATTTTACCGCTGATAGGTGTCGTTTTACCAGAAAAACAAGACGTGATAGATAATTCAATGGATTTTCATGTAGAAATAGTAAAAAAAATCGATACCTTACTTAGAGAACATGAGAAAAAAGTAATATTGGAAGAACTGGTTTCTGCACAACAACCAACTCTTTTTCCAGAAGAACCTTCTGTAGAAATACGAACGTCTTTAAGTAAAAAAGCTAAGGCACCTATGTTTCAGCTAGAAAAAAAACAAGAGACCTCTTTTTATAAAAAACTGACGATGCCTGACGAATTTAAAACAGAGTTTCTTATGATTCACAATCCAAGTTTTAAGTTTGTTTCTCCCCTCCATGCCCCAGAAGACGTTCTCCGGATTAAAAATCCGGAAGACAAGCATGTCGAAGTCATCGATCTCGGATCCCTTGCAACAAATGCAGGAGCCGATCAAACAAGATCAACCAAGGTTCTTCATAAAAATCAGACAAAGGAAAAACGTACTGAAGGTGCTTCTGAATTCAAAAAAGATACTAAAACATTTCAAAGTAAAAAAGGAGAAGTCATCGAAACAAAAAAACAGAGTAGTAAAAAATGTGAAGACGTTTTTCCAGCAGCAATGCATCAATCAAAAGAAGATCAGGATAAATCAAAGATTTATTATTTGACTAGTAGAAATCTTGATGAAAAGAAACTAAAAGAACGTGAAAAAAAACAATCCTACATTCCTGTTGATTTTGAAGATAAGCTAAAAAAACTAAAAGAAAAAGATCAAGCTGAACTGGAAAAACACAAACTTGAGGAACAGAAAAAAAGGGAAAAAGAGCAGCGAGAACGGGAGAAAGAAAAAAAACGGTTGAAGAAACTTGAGGCGAAAAAAGCAAAACTTGAGGAAAAGCAGAAAAAGAAGGAAGAAAAAAAGATGTTACTGGAGAAGCTAAAAAAAGAGGCAGAAGAAAAAAAATTATTGAAGAAAGAGGCAAAGAAAGTAGAAGAAGAAAGTTTCGAACAACTATCATCAAAAAAAGAAGAAAAGAAACGGAAAAAACTTGAGGCAAGACAAGTAAGACTCGAAGCAAAGCAGAAAAATAAGGAAGAAAGAGAAGCGTTGATCAAGGCATTAGAAAAAGAAGCAGAGGAAAAAAAACAACTAAAGAAAAAAGAAAAGCACATGGAATCCAAAGAGGTAAAGGCTGATGCTCTTCCCTGCCCTGTTGAAACAAAACAAAAACCAACGTTTGTCGATGATGACGTTATAAAAGTTTTACTTATGACTGATGATCTTTTAGGAAATCTCCCTGAAGAAGTTATTGATGAATTTGCACAGTCTGAAGATTTTAAACTATATGAGAAAGTACTCAGCAAATACAAAACTAAGTGAGAGTCATGGGTCTTTTAGAAAAAGCACAAATAAGAAAACAGCAACTTGAAGGATCTGAACTGATTCAAAAAGAACCTAAAGAAGAACTTTCTGAAAAGTCAACAGAAGAGTCACAGGGACTATTGGCAAAAGCGCAACAACGAATACAGACAAAAGAACAACTGTTTGATAGAGGTATACGACCTAAGGGAAAACAAGGAATTGAAGTCATCGAAGAAGAACAAGGCTGTGGATACAAAAAACTTGGAAGTAGAAGAATTGTTTTTGATCACAACATCAATGAGTATCGTTATGAAGTAATCGAGCCGCAGCTTAATGAGACAGAAAAAGAACTCAAAAAAGAACTTGCTCATCTCTTTAAAATGCTTGCAGACATCGACACATTTGATATGAATGATGAAGAAAAAGAAAAATTTCTTGGAGAAACCCTCGAGCAAATCATTATAGATAACGACATTAAGCTTGAGCCAGAACCTGAACCTGAATCAAAAAATGGTTTTTTAAAGAAAATAAAACCAAAGAAAAAACCAAAATCATCAAAAAATCTTTTCAGTAAAAAAAAGAAAGAAGAAGAAACAGAAGAAATTGAGGAAGAAGTGGAAAAACCACCACTACGTGAGCAGTCAAAAGATACGATTTATTATCACATCTTCAGAGACTTCTTAGGATACGGACGAATAGATATTCTTATGCATGATGATGGAATCGAAGATATCTCCTGTGACGGACCTAAACCACCAATATTTATTCATCATAGGAAATATGAAGCAATTGAGACAAACATCTACTTTGATTCAGAAGAAGAATTAAACTCGTTTGTCGTGCGGCTCTGTCAAATCTCCGGGAAACAAATATCTATCTTCTCACCAATTGTCGACGGGAAACTTCCGGATGGGTCTCGACTTCAATCTACGCTTTCACGAACTGTTACCAAAGGCTCTACCTTTACTATTAGAAAATTCAAAGAAAATCCACTCACGCCGATTGATTTGCTTAAATTTAAATCATTTTCTGTAGAAATGGCTGCATATTTCTGGATGGCGATCGAAAACGGTGCATCTATTCTTTTCTGTGGAGGAACAGCAAGTGGAAAAACAACTGCTCTTAATGCCTTGTTGCTTTTTGTCCCTACATCGCATAAAATAGTCTCCATTGAGGATACAAGGGAAGTAAATATTCCGCATAAAAACTGGATTGCAGGAACCACAAGGAAAGGTTTTTCAACTGCAGAAGACAGTAAAACCGGAAAAGACATAGACATGTTTGATCTCATACGAGCCGCGCTCAGACAGCGGCCACGAGTCATAATTGTTGGAGAGGTGCGGGGGAGAGAAGCCTACAGCCTCTTTCAAGCAATGGCAACCGGACATACCGCCTATGCAACGGTTCATGCAAGTACGATCCATACGCTTATACAGCGACTTGAAAACCCTCCAGTCTCATTACCACGGGCGCTTCTTACTTCTCTAGATATCATTGTGTTTCAAAATGCAGTACCAATTGGTGGGAAGATGGTGAGAAGAATGACGAGTGTAACAGAGATCATAAAACTTGATAGCGACACCAATCAACTTATTTTTATGGCTCCTTTTACTTGGGTTTCAAAGACAGATGATCGTTTTGAAAGCAGTAAGACAAGTAAGATTCTTAATAAAATTAAACTACAAAACGACTGGAGTGATGAGCAACTTGAAGAAGAGCTGGAAAATAGAATGCTTGTTTTACGGTGGATGGTGAAGAAAAATGTGAGCTCCTATCAGGAGTTTGGAAGAATTATTGCTGATTATCAAAAGTTTCCTGATGATGTGTTAAAAAAAGTAAGAGAGGATATGAAAGAATGAAGTCGACATCGTATACGAGATTTTGCCGTCGGTTGCTTGCAAACACATTTGAACGGCTCAATATCAGTGAGACAACAAAAAATAGGCTCCTTGAAAAAGCAGACATCGCCATGGTCTACCAAGAATATTATTCAATGGTTCTTATGAATATCATCATAGGTTTTATTGCATCCTTTATTCCAACGCTCTTTCTTTATCTCTTGGTTCCAAACGATATTACTGCATTATTCATTTTAATTGTCTCTGCTCTTGTTCCTCTCGTTATCGGTCTTGTTTACATTCAGCTTCCCGCGTCAAAAGCAAAGGCACGTGGGAAAAACATCGACCGATATCTCCCATATGTTGCAAATTTCATTAACACCATGTCTGTTGCAGGGATCTCCCCATCTGAAATATTTGGAACACTATCAGGTATAGAGCTCTATGGCGAGGTGCAAAAAGAAGCAAAAAAAATCACAACCGAAATTGAACTGATGGGAATCGATGCGATAACTGCACTTAAAAACGCAATAGCGATCTCGCCGTCAAAGAAATGGAAAGAGTTTATTCAAGGAATCATTGGTGTTATTCAATCAGGAAGTGAACTGGGACCGTATTTTGATCGATGCGTTGACAGATATATGTTTGAAGATTTAGAGGAACGAAAGAAAAACTTGGATTCTCTTGCTGTTATGGCTGAAAGCTTTGTCGTGACAGTTGTCGCCTTTCCACTTTTTCTTCTTATTATTATCACGGTCATGGGGCTGACAAGTGGTGGAATTGACTTTTTTTTCTTATATGTTATGGCATTTTTCATACTTCCAATGTCTTATGCAGGATTTTATGTTATGATGAACTCAGGGATGGGTGAAGAAATATAAAAAAAATTACTATTGGAAAAAAATACGATGTCAACAAAAAATACGGGAAAGATCAAACATTACTGATTATTTTAGGTGCCTCCATGGGTGTTTCATCACTTTTTTTTGTGTTCGGATTCTTCTCGTTTATAGGAATATCACTTTTCCCTGGTGATTTTCTCACCGGTCTTGACTTTATCGTTTTTGGAGTACTTGGAATTATTGGTCCAATTGGTTTTTACAACCATCTTAAAGAAAAACGGAAAAGAGAAGTGCAGGAACGTCTGCCTGATTTTCTCAGAGATATTGCAAACTCTTCTGTCTCCGGGATGACGATTTTTGATTCCATACGATCTGCCTCTGAAGGTGATTATGGGGCGTTAACACCTGAGCTAAAAATGATGGTGTCTCAGCTTTCATGGGGTATTTCTATTGAGGATGCGTTAAATAATTTTGCAAAAAGAATTAATACAGATGAGATAAAACGACTGGCAATAACCATAAACAAGGCTCTTGAAATCGGTGGTAATACGTCAGCTGTTTTTAATGCAGCAGCTAAAGAAATCGATCAAATTGTTCGTGTAGAGCAGCAGAGAAGACTGGAGATGTCGATGTATAGTATGGTAATTTTTATTAGTTTTTTTGTATTTCTTGCAGTAGTTCTTATAATTAACTCTACTATCTTTGCTGCAATTTATGAGCTAAGTGAACAAATGGGGGGACAGAAGATCGCCGGTATGCAGATAGCTCAAATTAATCCCTCTGAAGTAACCAATATGTTTTTTGCTTTTGTCTTTGTACAAAGCATTGGAGGCGGACTCCTTGGTGGTTTTATGATGGAAGGAAATATTTCTTCAGGAGTGCGTCAGGCGTTTGTCCTTGTACTGATTTCATTTATCACCTTCAAAATCTTTTTCTAAACTGTCAAACTGACAAAATGTCACCGAGATTTTAAATATCAGAAATAACAGAAATATATCTGTGATCAGGAGAGATGAAAAAAAGCACTCTACTTGCTAATGATTATGCAGTATCAGAAGTAATTGGTGCTACACTTCTTGTTTTAATTGCAGTAGTTGCTGCTGTATCCATTTATTCACAGATGCTTCCTGTCCCCATTCCTACTCCTGAGCCAAATGTTAAGTTAATGGGTTATATCACTGAAAATGGAGAGGTTATCATTGAACATATGGGCGGTGAAATATTAAATTTATATGAAGTATATGTCGATGGCACAAGTGTCTATACAAACCCTGATGGTGATTACCTGGATATAGGTGGTACAATCCCTTCTTCTATTGCTCCAACTCTTGATGAGAACGAGCAGGTAAGAATTGCGGTGTATGCCCTCAATGATGATAGTACCAAATCAATTGTATTTGATGGAATTTTTATCGGGCCAGAAGAACAAGAAGAACCGCCAGAGATTCCACCTCTTTTTCATCCAATGTTGATATCAAGCCTGAGAACGGATACCACTGACGAAGATCTCATCTGTTTTAATTATAACATGACCCCAGAAATTGATGCGTTAACATATATCTATAAATGGATGGTTAATGGTGTATCCTTTGCTGAAATCCTCTTGCCTTTTGATACGGAGAGCGATACAATTGTGAAAGATTATTCTGACAATGATAACAAAGGAACAGTATCTGGCGCTGTATGGACCGACGAAGGTGTAGTGGGTGGAGCCTATTATTTCAGTGGCGCAAGTGATTATATTGAATTTGATTTACCTCCTCCTTTTTATGATATATCAAATACTGATTTCACCATATCTTTATGGTTAAAAAGTGATGATATTAATGATGATTGGAGATCAGTGTTAGAAGCACGTTATGATACTAAGAATTTCATCAGGATGTTCCAGTGTGGTACTGAAATTCACTTTGGAGTTAGCGATGATGGAATAAAAAGAGCGGTGAGAACCGAGACTCTTTCAAGCAATACCTGGTATCACATCACTGGAGTGTGGGATGCAAGTGAAAAATCACTAGAGATATATACAAACGGGGAAGTTAGCGAAGAGACAGGTAATAGAAACTATGCAAATGGAGCTCAAACTGGACTTCATCTTGGCCATGGTACAGCTAGTAGTAGATTTTGGCTTGGCTATATAGATGATTTTCAGGTATATAGTCGTACTCTATCATCTAATCAGATTAACCAAATTTACCTAGGGTCAAAGGATGGATCCTCTGATAAAAGAGTTATTGTTTCCGAAGAGACCGCCTTAGGTGATGTTTGGCAGGTTGTAGTTACTCCCAACGATGGCACTCAGGATGGTACAGCTGTAGCATCTAATACGTTACAAATAGTGAGTTATGGTGGAGGTGGATAAGTGAACAAACTATTTCGTAAACATCTTACAATAATGGTTATTATAGGATTATTATCTGTCCCTGTCGTTATGTATCCATCAGAACGGGTTACTGCTGGATCCAGCGATGGGTGGAATCTTGCAACTGCTATTCTCGCTAATCAATCAACCCTTATAAATGCACAATATACTGATAGGGACCAGGATGGGTGTAGACAGTCAGTGGTACTTTCGTCCCTTGGAACAATGATTCCTACGGATGGATCAACATTTTTGCTTATGAGTACTGGGATAGCAGGATCCGTCCCAGTCACCACCGGTGGAGATAACCCTGGTAGTGAAAGGGGGACATGGTTTAGAAATATACATGGAAATCCTCGAGATGAAGCGACATTAACAATGGAACTCCAAGTGCCACTCTACATGCATTATTTATATTATGACGTACAGTTTTTTACAACAGAATACCCTGATTACATTGGAACAAAATATAATGATAAATTTACAGTTACCGTAGATTCTCCATCGCAAGGAATAACAACCCATGTGATTGATGTAAACGGTGGAGATTTTGTATTAAATTCTTTTGATATACCTGGTACTGGTTTTGACGTCTTTGCAAAGGATTTATACACTGGGGAACCCACTGATCCCTCTGATGTTGATATTTTAACTAGAGTTCCTGGAATTCCTGGTGCTGATGCTGGCGCTACTGCCCTTGTCAGTAGAGAACATCCGGTGTTTCCAAACGAAATAATTACTGTAACATTTAACATTAAAGATACAGGAGATAATCAATTTGATAGCGCTGTCTTTATCGATAACGTTATGTTTTCAGGATATGCAAAAACAGATATCATTGCAAGAAAAACAGTGAACGATTTAAATGGACACCTACCAGAACCTGGAGACACGTTGAAATATTCTATATCTATTAGCAATATCGGTAACATTAATCAAAACAATAATCCTGGGAATGAATTTGAGGATGCTCTACCAGAAAACACTACCTATGTATCAGGATCTCTCACAGCGACTTCAGGAACAGCAGTATACAACGAAGGCGAAAACAAGATAATGTGGGATGGAGACATACCTGCAGAAAGCAGTGTTGCATTAACATTTCGTGTCACAATCGATATGGGGTTACCAAATGGGATACCAATCTCAAATCAGGGTACTGTCTATTGGGACAGCGATGAAAGTGGAACAAATGATGCCACTGAATTAACTGATGACCCTGTAACTGATGACGGTATCGACTTGGATGGAGACGGAGATACAGAGGATGATGATCCAACAACAGTGGTTGTACTTTCTTACGAGCCAACATCAATACTAACTGAAGACTTTTCCGATGATTTTCCAGGAGGAATTGCAACACAAACATATTACGGCTATAAGTGGTTTACAACAACCGAAGGAACCATCGGAAGTAATTTTGAAGTTGCATCAAGTTACCATTATTCGACAGCTCAGTCTTTTAAAATTCAAATACGTTCCTCAGGTAGTCCACAGTATTGGGATTACAACTTAATATCCTTTAACAGCGAAATTGAATGGTGGGAGGCATGGTTTGCCTGTGGAAACACTAGTGAAGCGGCTGACCTTCTCTTAAAGTTTAAAGATGAAAATGGGATTGATATTGCAAAAATAAAATTTGAATATTTACAAGAAGGAACCGACTATCCTTCTGATTATATTTTAAAGCTCTATTATTCAAAACCTTCAGGTGCATGGATTCCATTAGACTCTGAATATCCCGGAGGATATTTGTACAACGGTTGGTACAAGCTTAGATTGGAGATAAATGGCACAAATTATATTAATTATTCGTTGTATCAGAATGGCATAGGACTTACCGATTCTGCAAGAGATAGTGATCTTGGCCAATCATCATCATTTTCTAATGTAGCAAGCATTGAGTGGAGTAGTACAAAAACTCCTGTTGTGTGCCCCATGTTTTTCTGGGATGAACACAAAATTGGTATTGCTGCTCTTTCTTAACAATGAGAAGAGTAATTATTCAGGTGGTTCGTCCTCTCTAACTTTACTGAAAAAGGCAAATTCATCGATCTGATCTTTTTGATCTTCATAGTCTTCAAGTGCTTCATCATACAGCCCTGTTGTCTCGTTGAACAGTTCCATTAGCATTGACACGTTTTCCATTTGTCCTAATGAAAGATTCTCAGCTATCTGTCTCAGATAATTACTCGCGTTATATCTCAGCATGGTGATATTTTGACCTGCTTGTGCAAACCCAACATAATAGTCAAGTATTGTGACATATCGATCAGTATATGTTTTTGCTTCTTCAAAAAATGGTTTTGAATAGCCAAATTTTTGATATGATGTACTATATTCATCCATCGCACTCCAACAGTTTTCAATGCATTTATCAGTTGAAGTATTTGTGATATTTACAAGAGCGGTATTATACCAAAACAATGCAAAATCAAAATAGTAATTCCCGACTTCTCGTACTTCACGAGCCGAATCTATGGTAACTGAACCTTGTAAAAAATAATCAGTGAAGTTTTCATTTCTGCTGTTAATATCTTCAATTTCGACGACATGCTCTTCTGTTAATGTCTCTATTTTTGATTGATTGACAATATCTGCAATAAAAAACGTTATTATAACAATACCTATCATTATTGCAACCGTCATGATAAACATGTTTCTATCAAATAATCTTGCCACAATTCTCACCACAAGAATAAATGAATTTACCGATACTTTATAAATCATTTGATAGAGTTCTCCAAAAGATTAAAGAAAGTGAATTGTTTACCCCCCTTACAAAAGCCATATGCCCTGGTAGTGTAGTGGTCTATCATGCGAGCCTGTCGAGCTCGCGACTCGGATTCAAATTCCGGCCGGGGCGCTCCCTTTCTTTATAAAGGAAGATATTGTAAAAAGAAAGAGATTTTTTGGTAACGCCATATTTTTTTTCACGTTACTAAAGTAAGATAACTGCCATTGTTGGTATTATCAACTGTTCTTCTATCAAAGTATCATCCTTATCATAAACATATGCGGTTATCTCATAAAATCCAATAGGGATATTTAATTCACATGAGCAACCATCTGAAAGATCAGCATCCACGCAAGTAAACTCATTTCCAAGAAATACTTGTTTAGCTACGAACTTTACAGATGTGGCGTTTGTATGAAATTCAGGCAGTACTACATAGAGACTATCATAATCTATCGCGATTGAAAGATCAAAATAAGCCAGAAGTGGTTGTGGACCAATTTTTGGATTATCAAAGAGATAGATATACCCAGGTTCATAGATTCCTCGTTCAGAACACGCCACTGTTTTACGATTTACACCTTTATTTCCTGCTACATCATATGCTTCTATATAGATATCATAGAGTTCTCCATAGTCTGCAGTAAATTGCCAATCAAACCATACAAATTGCTCACCAGCATAGGTCGTGTTAAACACGATTTCATCATTGATCCTAATAATTATTCTATCAATACCTGATCCTGAAGTATACTCAGTAGCTGTTCCATTAATGGTTATTTCTCCAGGAAATACAAGGTCAGGTGGCTTCATAATTGTGACAAATGGCGAGGTTGTATCAATTTTAATGTTTTCAACTATGTTATGTGGCAGCTCTTCGTTTCCTGTATTGTCAGAAGACCAAAATTCAATAGAGTTATCATCACCTTCAGCTGACAAAACAATGATAGACTCTGGCTCATACATTTCAATATCACCTTCATTTATGATATAGAATGTTGTAACATTTTCCGCAGACGTGTCATTATCATATGCAGAAAGCATACACTCTATTGGGCTTACATACCAGCTGTTTTCTCCATTTGGCGTGGCTGGATCAAATTCAATTTCAGTCCACGGAGGTTCAATATCTGCCCCAACAGTAGCAATAACGCTCCACAAGTCAAGAACTGAAGTATTTTTTGGCGTATCTCTACTAAATCTTGCCTGCAGTCGAATCGCAGATTCTGAAATATTTGTAAGATCCTCCCCTGAGCTTATATCTTCAAGGATCACCACTGTTCCATTCATATCCATAATGTCAAAACCAATCGATGTACCAGTTGGATAGGTAGCATTTGCAGAAAATTCATTCCATTCGACGAAATCCTCCGGCTCAATTACTGTAGATACGATCACTGCTTCTAAAATAAGTTTTTCCTCCTCCCCAAAAACATAGGAGACATCTTGAGATTCCGTTGATTGAGGACAATGCCATATACTCCCACGGACCTCTGTTGGGGGAGTATACAAATCAAGCCGATCATCCTCCCATGCAACAAAGATGTTTCCATCTCCAACGGCACTATTGGCATATCCTTTATCAAAATTTAAATCATCAGAAAGTTCCGGCCTGTTATACATAACGATCCCATCTGAAGTCACAACCCGTCCCCAGATACTATTAATGCTTGAATAATCATCATCATATGTTACAAAAAACCTACCTCCAAGATAGGGTACGACATCTGCAATCTTATAGCGACTTCCTGATTGTACGGTTATAGTATAAAGATCATCTCCATTTTCATTTAAGAGTTTTCCTTTAATATATCCATTATAGTCAGAACCACTTACATCTCCAGTATTCCAAGTTACAAGATACTTTGAAGAGACATCATTAAATGAGACTGAGGGGAAAATATTGTCAGTATTACTACTACCGGTTGCGATATCTATTGTTCCACCGATTTGATCGCCATCATACTCATAGAGTTTTGCCTTCAAACTAAATGGACCATTCGCTGGATCATTCCCCTCTTCATAGACTACCATGAAATGACCCTGATTATCAGAACATACCCAAGGCTGACCTTGGTAAAGAGATCCAGAGGCAATATGAATCTGTGAACCAATCTGACCACCACTGGGTCCATAGAATTTACCGTAGACGTCGTAATTCCAGATGGTATCTGATTTTGTCCAGACAACAAAAAATCGGTTGCTCTGCTCATCATATGCAACACATGGACTGTGACAAGGATAATATTGAAACCCTGAAAAAATAGGATCACAGATGGTAAACGGATAATAATCAAACCCTGCCGGGGTGATAAATGCACCCTTTATGCCTACAGCATATCTACTTATCGTGGGGTTCTCCTCCCATACCACCAGAAACTTATCGCTATCTTCGCTAAAGGCGATACTTGGATTTTCTGCGTGATAATATTGCGTCGATGCAGTACTGATGTCGACATCATCAGGATAATCAGGAATCGGGTTTTCCCCATCGGTATCAAGAAGTCTTACATGGATCTGCCTTTTAAGAAGTCTATGGCTTTGATCAGAGGAATACCCAGGGCCTGCGCCCTCTTCCCATGCCGCAATAAATTTATCAGATCCATAGGCGACATCAGGATCCCATGCGCCTTCTGTGTGCAACGTCCAGCTGATTCGTAAATCTTCATCTGTTATCTCCGCCCACGTAAAAATAGTATCATCACTTTCATCACCAACAAATGGATTTCCATAAAACATATAAACCGTGGTTGTCTGAAGGGCAGGTAGCTCTGGTATTCTCAGAAGTATATCTACTGAATCTCCCATTATCATGTCACCCATCCAGTAGGTCAGAGGAAAACTGTTTTCATCTGCAAATCGAATATCGTCAAAATCTGATTGCATATCACTATCATAGGATATCGTCGTATCAAGAACATAATCATACAACGTTTCATCGCCAGCGTTTATCACAGAAATAGGCATCATCTGCTCCCACTCTGGATAGGCATCCCATGCTGCATAGGTGTTTGCCATCGTGACGACTCCACTATCGATATTGATATCATAGTTGTACGAGAGGGTATCATCTATTTTACTGGTATCAAAAAAGTCATCTTCCCATATAAACGTTGATTCACCCCGCATATCATCAATTCTAGGGTCTTCTTCTGATGACATCTTGTTGAAGCTTGAAGTATCATCTTTAAAAACACCCTGAACCGCTGAACCAATGATAAATGAAGATACAAACAACACAACTGTTATCTCTATAATTTTATTATTTCTTACATATTTTTGCATGTGTTTCCCCCATTATTTATATTATCTGCTGTGACGTATCTTCAATCAACAATGAAAATTAAAGCGGCCAAGGCACTTCATACCATTCATAGTCCCATAAGAGAGTTTTATCCCACTGATTCCAATTAGAAGGAAGAGGATCCCAAATCACCCAAAACCGAGGCAAAAACGTCTGTTCATCCTTCCACCAATCAACATGGAAATACGTATCAAGAAACTCAGGAGCAGCGACAGTAAATCCATATCGATAGTTTGACGTTCCTGCAGGATCCCAGTAAAAACTCAACGAAAAATCCTCACCTATAGCTTGACCATGGGTATCAACCGTGAAATGTCCCAGCTCTCCCCATTCCCACGAGATGTCAAGAGGACAATTTGCATTAAATGAGATGTGTCCATCAACTTTAAATCGATCAGTTTCAACATTGACAAAATCGATATCAACATCTCTATTAAGCTCTAAACTAAATGACCCCTCATCTCCAACAATCCAATCTCCAGTAATAGTCAAGACATCCCCCGGGAGATTAACAGATACATAAAAATCAGGAAGGTTAAGGATATTTCCACCCCATTCAAAGTTTGAGATCACGCCATCATCATTATCCCATGAGATATGGAAATTATCTCCAATTTGAATCCCAATACCCAGACTCAGTAACTCAACAGAGTCCTCGACAAGAGAAAGCGTATTATGAAATATTTCATTCCCACCAGTATTCAAGCCAATTTCAGCATGGGAATTCTCAGGGGTGGGAAGATCCCAATATACCTCTATAAGTTCATTATTAAGATCAATGGTGTCAACGATACTCCAATCATTATGGGTAATTGATACCGTTATTGAAGGACTGCCGCCGTCTGAATCTTTTGAGAAGGTAACACGTCCCATTCGCTCCTCACGATTTATATCCCAAGAAAGCCCAATATAGGTATTACTCAGTTCAAGAGATTTTGCAAATGTCCAATCGCCAATGGTAATGGATGTAGAAAATGCCATCGCACTATCTGAATCTCTTTCGATATGTATATCGCCTTGTCCATCCTGTAGATTAATATCCCAAGCAAGTCTAATAAAATTATTTTTCAGCTCAAAAGATTTAGTTATAGTAATTATATCAAATACAAGATTGACATTTATCTCTCTCACCTCATCAATACCTCTATAAAACGTGAGATTTCCAACACCATCTGGAATATCAATAAAACCTTCATATCTCAATTTTCTTGGGAAATTCTCAATACTAATAAATGGTATCTCATTGTCTTTGAAGTATAATGCAAATCTTTCAACATCACTTGACATATCAAGCTCAGCAAAACTTGCAACAGATAGATCTCCAAATTCTCCAAGATCAATACCACATGATGCATGAATACGTTTTGGAAGATCAACAACTTCAAACTGTACAAGATTACCATTCTGCACTGAATCAAGAGAATACGTGAGATCATAGGACAGTAGTTGACCTGATTATTTTTTAACCCCTTTTCCATTTTCGTTTATGGGATGGATGCAAATGCGTAAAAGGGAAATTGTTGAATATTTTACAAAAGATATCATTGAGAAAGTAAGGAAGAATGAA
>Ga0209979_1003155_pt1 | contig 14855 bp, 12 predicted proteins | sample AnhtaG_FD_183114 | JGI IMG/M metagenome (GOLD analysis project Ga0209979, IMG submission 183114) | Deep subsurface microbial communities from Anholt, Denmark to uncover new lineages of life (NeLLi) - Anholt_01485 metaG (SPAdes) (version 2) | ecosystem: Environmental > Aquatic > Marine > Oceanic...
TGGCCTCGGTGGAAGCCGAGCCGGAGCCTACCGCTGAGGAGGCCGCCGTTGAGCCCGCTGCAGCGGCTGTCGAGCTGGCCCCGGAAGCGGCCGCCCCGGTGGTCACCGGTCCGGCGTCGGGAGCGGGGCTCATCTGGCCGGTGGCAGGTCCGATTTCTAGCTACTACGGGCCTTCGCATCCCCTGGGCATCGACATCGACCTCTTCAACAACCCGAACGCGGCGATAGCGGCGGCTACCGGCGGAGTTGTAACCTTCGCCGGGGGCAATGCGGGCTATTCCTACGGGTTGTACGTGGTGATCGTCAGTCCGAGCGGCATCGAGACCCTGTATGCCCATTTCTCGTCGATCGTCGTGGTGCAGGGCCAGGAGGTGGTGCAGGGGCAGATCCTTGGCTACGGGGGCTGCACCGGCTATTGTACCGGCAATCACCTCCACTTCGAGGTGATCGACAACGGGGTCCGCCAGAACCCTCTGGATTACCTGCCGTAGGCGGCAGGCGAAGGAAAGCGCATTTGGCTACTAGGGCTGCCGAGTTCGGTGAGCGGAAGGATGTGGGGTAACAGGGCTCCAAGGTTGGCGACAGGTACGATGCGAGCGTATAGTGGGGTACCGCCATGGGGGCTGCGGTGTCTGGCTCTTCTGAAGGGTGTCGGCGAGGGAAGCTAGGCTCGGGCGTAGGGCTTGGCTTCCCGTTTGCCTTGCTGCTTGCCGTGCTGGGGACAGTCTCGTGTGCTCCGTTCGATACGCGCGAGCCAGCAGAGACCCCGCTCAGCGAAGTCCTACCGGCGCAGATCGCACCCACTCCTCCAGCCCAGCCGGGCGAGACCTACACGGTCGAGCCCGGGGATACGTTGCTTGTGCTCGCTGAGCGGCTCGGGGTGACTCTGGAAGCACTGCTTGAGGCCAATCCGGATATCGTTGACCCCAATCTCATCTCGGTCGGGCAGGTGATCCGTATCCCGAGCGCTGCTGTGGTCCCCTCTCCTACCGCCGCCCCAGAGCCGACGGCGGCGCCACCGGAGGAGAAGGCGCTGCCGGACCTGACTATCGTCATCCCGCCACTGGTCATCGATGAGATGCTGATTCTGACTGTGCGGAACCAGGGTTCCGGCCCCTATGAGGGTTCGCTCATCCAGGTCGCGATCTTCGATGAGGATGAGCGGCGCCTGGCCACGGTGAGCACACCCGTGGGCGGCCTGGCTCCTGGGCAAAGCATCGATGTTCGCACCGGGCTGGAAGCACCAGCAGGCCAGCGCTCAATCGCAGAGGTCGACCCGGAGGACCTTGTCGTAGAGAGTGACGAGTCGAATAACCGCTTGTGGCTGGAGGTGCCCGCGCCCTAGGTCACGGTCGAGCCCGGGCCAGGCTCAGGCCGGACGCGGCCCGGGACAGTCCTCGAGAATGGCCGTCTAGAGAGAGGATTGACAGAGCGTAAGGGTTTCCTACGACGTGATGGACGGCCGGGGCCGGGACATCGGCCTTGCCGCATGTTGACACTGTCTCTGTCCACCTAGCCGAGCGGGCCCTCAGCCTCCGGCGGGAAGAGCTAGCTCCTGAGGTGGCGGCGACCGTCGAGGTCAAGGTTGCGCGGCTGAGAGCGGCGCTTCGGGACCACAGCATCATGCGCATCCAGGTGGCCACCCAGGAATTGAAAGCGGCTGTGGGGTGGCAAAACTCCATCCGTATCTATGGCGCTCATGCCCGGCGCCGCCTTGTGCGTGGTGAAGCCCACAGACCACCGATCCCCGAGCGGCGGTCTCTGACCCTCTGCGTGATAGGCAGATGCTCTACTGCTTCACGGCTACCCCTCCACTTTCCTCCGCACATGCAGTGGTTCGCAACTGGGGGCTTGACTTCCTTCCCAATCTGAGTGATGTGTGTCGGTCGACGGCGTCAGGGAACGCCCGTCGGTCAGCAAGACCACATTGCTTGGGGAAGGAGGAACTTCATGACCACCAAGCGCCACCGCAAGAAGATAGCCCGCGAGCTGCCGCCCGTGGGCACCACCCTCCAGGGGAGGTTCAAAGGCGAGACCCGCACCGCCACCATCGTCGAGGCCCAGGACCTCCCTGCAGGAAAGGCAGTCGAGTACGAGGGCAACCGTTACACCTCACTCAGCACTGCGGCCAAGGCCATCACCGGCCACGCCGTCAACGGCTGGCGCTTCTGGCAGCCCGCTGGGCAGGACCAGCGGTAGCCGCCCACATCGTCGCCAGCGTCAGCCGCCAGGCGCCCCCCTGCCTGGCGGCTGGCCTGTTGCGGGGAAACGCGGCCTGTCTGACGGCTCGACCCGGGCCCAGACGCCTGATTCTCTCGCGATTTCGCCCACATTCACCCCAATTCCACTTGACTTCTTCCCCCGACAGAGTGATGTATACACACACAACGTACCGTATCTACATGACCCAGAGACCATGCTCAGAAGACGCAACGGCAACGGCCACCACGACAAGAGCCTCGAGGGCCTCATCGACCTCTACCTCCTCCGCTGCCAGATCGAAGGCAAGTCCCCCAACACGACTCACGCCTACGCCGAGACTCTTCGGCGCTTCCTGCACATCACCCGCGAGGAGGTCCTCCCGGAGGACGTGACCCGTATCGAGCCGGCTCACATCTACACCTACCTGGGCCGGTTCACCTGTCTCTCAGCGGAGACCCGCCACCGCTACTTCCGGGAGGTGCGCTGTTTCTTCAACTGGCTCGTCGCGGCAGGCTACCTTCGCGAGAACCCCTTCCGCTCCCTCCGAAACGTCCGATTGCCCCAGAGGATTGTCCGGCCCTTCTCGCCGGAGGACGTGGCCAGGCTGCTTGCCTGCTGCGAACCCGCCACCGCCGTCGGCGCCAGGGACCGCGCCATCCTGCTCGCCCTCCTCGACACCGGTGTCCGCTGCTCGGAGCTCGTCCAGCTGACCGTCGATGACCTCGACCTCGAGGCTGGCCGCCTGAGCGTCCTGCATGCCAAGGGGAACAAACAACGGGTGGTGCCCTTCGCCTCACGGTGCCGGGAGGCCCTGCGGCACTATCTGGGGTTTCGTGGCAATGAGCCCGGCCCGCTCTTCCTCGCTGCAGGCGGCCATCGTACCCTGCGTCCCGATGTCCCCCTCCAGCCCAACGGTCTGAAGCAACTCCTCAGGCGCCTTGGACGCCAGGCCGGCCTCCCCAAGGTCCACGCCCACCGCTTCCGGCACACCTTCGCCACCTGGGCCATCGAGCAGGATGCGCGCGAGCTCGACGTTCAGCACCTGCTCGGCCACGCCTCGCCCGACATGGTCCGCCGCTACGCCTCGACGTACAACTCCGAGCAGGCCGCCCGCCGCCACGCCGCCTTCTCGCCAGCGGAGCGCCTCCACCTGGTAACGGCGTGAATGTCCTCACCGCCGTACTTGGAGGCCGGAAAGCGGTTGCGCCAGCTTCCGTGCGCCCCATTGCCGATGATATCCTCAAGCGAGCGGCGCCATTCGCCGCGGGATACTAGTGATTATGACGGCAGACAAACTGGCTGGATCTCCTAAGGAGCGTCCGGCGCCGAGACACGGCGTCGAACATCCAGCCGAGCAGTTCGAGTTCGCCCGCTTCTGCCTTCTGAAGCACTATGAGCACACGCACAAGTTCATGGATGAACTGATGGAGATCCTCGGTGAGTATCGACGCCTTCTACTCTCCATGGCATGGTCGCGCGCGGTCAGCATCCCTGTGTTCGCCGACTACAGGATGGCTTGGGGCCTCCTCCGATTCCGAGAACGGGCCGGTGATCCTGAAGCTCGCTCCTACCGCAAGGCCCTGTCGAGCCTGGCAGAACGGTACGGGCTGAGGGCACCATGGTGTGCGCCGTCCCTCCACATCGCACTGCTCGCAGCCGCGTACACTAGTAGCGGCAACCGGGTTCGCACCCTTACCCCCTTCTTCACGAGGGATACGGAGAGGGACGGGGAGCCGCCAGCCGCCACCGCCGTCTCTTTGCCGCGGCTGTTGCTCGTTCCCGAGGAGCGAAGAACACCAGACGACACGGTTCTCCTCAAGCACGGCCCCCGCTGCGTCTACTACGACCCCCGGACGGATAGCTGGGAGCAGCGCCTCCGCGAAACCCGTGCCTTCCTGGGGAGGAAGCGGCTCCCGGCACCTCTGATGAAGCGCTTGCTCGACAGACGAAGGCAGATCGAAGACACGTTCATCAGAGCCGGCTACGCCCCACGGCCGAAGCCCCGCCTGCTCAATGGCGAACACCGGCTCGCCCGCTGGACCTACTGGACCTACCTCGCGATCCTCCCGCCCCGGATGACCACCGCACAGATCCTCCCGCCCCGGACGACCACCGCGCAGATCCTCCCGATCATCGGTAAGTCAAACCGCGAAATGCAGCACGTTGACCAGGCGATAAAACACGTCCTCGACCTGCTCCAACTCCCCTCCCGAAGGGCCCGCAAGACCACCTAAGAGCCACTTAAGCCTTGGTGACAATCTGGCCGCATAGTCGGACCATAGAGGTGTGAACCGGCCGGTCTGTGAGTCACCGAGATCAACGGAGGCCAGCGGATGAGCCTCAGGACCGAGGCGTCCCATGAGCGCGCCGAAATCCTGTTCCTGCTCTACTACGAGCTGGGGCCGGAGCGCAGCCTGAGACGGCTGCATCGGCAGCTTCAGCCTTTGGGGGTCCGGATTTCAATGGCCACCCTCAAGAGGTACTCGACGCGCTTCTCCTGGCGGCAGCAAGTCGCCTCACTCGATGCCGATGCCATGCAGCGGCGGCGGGAGCGCGCCCTCGCACAGGTCGCGACCATGCTCGAACGCCATGCCCAGGTGGCTCGTGCCGCCCAGGGAGCCGGTGGCTCCGCCCTCCAGAAACTGATGAGCAGCGAGCGCCGTCTCGCCGAGATGCGACCCTCTGACATCGCCCGCCTGCTCGATCTCGGCCTCAGGGCAGAGCGCACCGCTCTAGCGGAGACCGCCGACCGGCGCGAGATCGCCGTCGCCATCTGGAATGTCCTCACCTCGGAGATCGTCCAGCTCTTCAAAGGGGTCAACGATGAGCCGGATCCGGACGCTCGTGCCCGAGGGTTCGCGCGGGGAGTCGACCGCATCATCGACGAACACCTCGACCACCTCATGCGGGAGGAAAGCTAGAACGTGGACCCCTACCGCCGCCTCCGGCTGACCTATGACGACCTAGACGAGCTGGCCGCCCGAGCCCGGCCCGAGAACCCGAAGCTCCACGACCTGGCCGCTCTCGATGCCAGCTTTGAGCGTTTTGGTTTCATCACCCCAGCGGTCGTCAATGACAGCGACGACCTCCTGCTTGAGGCGCACGGCCGGATCGAAGCGCTCCTCGCCCTCAAGGCCTCTGGTGCCCCGCCCCCACCGGGCATACAGATAGGTCCGCGCGGACAGTGGCTTATCCCCACCGTCCACGGCATCCGTCTTTCGCCGGACGATGCCGCCGCCTTCGTCATCGCCGCCAACCGCATCGGCGAGCTCGGTGGCTGGGATCAGGCCAAGCTCACGGACCTTCTGTCGGAACTGGACCGGTCTAGCGGGCTGGCGGCCGTGGGCTTCAGCGAGGTTGACTTGTCCCGCCTCCTTGAGAAGCTAGACGTGGATTGGTCAGCCGGCCAGCGGGATCCGGATGAGGTGCCGGAGGCCCCGCCCAAGAACGCTCTCTACGTGAAGCTGGGCCAGCTCTGGCGACTCGACCACCACCAGCTTCTCTGCGGCGACGCCACGCGCCACGATGATGTCAAGCGACTCCTCGGCGGACGACGCGCCGACGTGGCCATCACCGACCCGCCCTACAACGTAAACTACGGCTCCGGCGGCACCACTCCCCGACGGCCAAGGAGGCGAACCCTGGCAAACGATGACCTCACGCCCCCATCGTGGGAGGCCTTCGTGCGCGGCTGGGTCCGCCATCTCGTGGACAGCGTGGATGGAGCCCTCTACGTCTTCATGTCCTCCAAGGAGTGGCCCACGGTATCCCGCCTGCTTGAGGAGGCGGGAGGCCGCTGGAGCGACACTATCATTTGGGCGAAGGACCGTTTCGTCCTCGGCCGCGCCGACTATCAGCGGCAGTACGAGCCGATCTGGTACGGCTGGCGCGATGGAGGCCGGCACTACTGGTGTGGGGACCGGGATCAGGGAGACGTGTGGTTGATCCCCCGCCCCTCGGCCTCCGAGCTCCATCCCACCATGAAACCCGTCGCACTAGTGGAGCGAGCCATCGCCAACTCGTCCAGACCCGGCGCACGCGTCCTGGACCTCTTCTTGGGCTCGGGCACCACACTCATCGCCTGCGAGCGCCTGGGGCGGCGCTGCCTCGGCATGGAGCTCGAGCCCCACTACGCCCAGGTTGCGATCGAAAGGTGGCAGCGCTACGCCGGACGCGCTGCCGTGCTTGAGGAGGAATAGCCATGGCCAAGCGCATCCACGCCACCAGTCTCATGGGGTTCGATGATGACGATGAGGCAGCACTGACCCCGCTGCAGCGTTCGGAGCTCGAAGCCTGCCGGCGCTCGTTCCGCGCCTTTCTCCCCCACTGGCGGTTCATCAACCGCGAGACCGGCGATGTCGCCTCGTTCGAGGTGCTATGGCCTGGCCAGGAACGGTTCGCCGAGCTCATGGAACAAGAGTCCTGGATCTTCGCCCTCAAGGCGGGGAAACTGGGCTTCACCGAACTGGCCTGCTCCTACGACGCTTGGGTCGCCCTCCTCCGCCAGCCGAACGCGCGGGTCCACCTCTTCTCCCGGGACAGCCGTGCCGCCCAAGAACTGCTCGGCTACATCAAGTTCGGCCTCACCCATCTGCCCGACTGGATGCAGCTCCCGCTGATGGCAGATGAGCCCGGCGGCGACACCATCACGTCGCTGAAACTGCGGGCTGGGTCGGAAGATGTGCGCACCATCGTGTCCTACGCCGCCGCCGCTCACGTGGCTATCGACCAGACGGCCACCCATGCCCACGTCGATGAATTGGCCCACATGGCTTTCGCCGAGACCACCTGGAGCGCCATCCAGAGTACCATCGCTCCCAACGGCTCCTGCCACATCGTGACGAGAGGAGCCGGGGACGACAACTTCGTCACTACCCTCTGGGCAGCCGCCGAGAGCGGGGAGTCGCCCCTCGTTCCGTTCTTCATGCCCTGGAACGCCAGGCCAGGTCGCGACCGCGTCTGGCGCGAGCAGCAGAGCGCGACGCTTCCCCACCAGGGGTTCCTTCACTTTGCGCCGGAATCGCCGGAGGACGCACTGGCCGGCGATGATACCGCCATCTACATCCCGTTCGAAGTCTGGGACCGCTGCCATGACCCCAATCTCCCGCCGCTCATGCCAGGAGACCGCACCCCAATCGTCCTCGGTATTGACGCCTCGGTGACTGGCGATATGTTCGCGGTGGTAGCTGTAAGCCGGCACCCGCAGCGCCCCGACGATCCGGCCATCCGTGCTTGCCGAGCCTGGAAACCGTCCGACAGCGGCGGCCGCATCGACTTCGACGAGGTCGAGCGATTCATCCGCTTCCTTTGCGAAGGAGGCTGTCCGAGCGGTCACCCGCGCGAGATGCCCGACCCGTCATGCCAGGCATGCGCCGCCCGCAATTTCTCGGTGCCGCCCCACAACGTGGTTCAGATCGCCTACGATCCATATCAGATGGAGGAGATGATCCAGCGACTCCGGCGCGATGGAGTGGCCTGGTGCGACGAGTTTCCCCAGACCAGCGAACGCCTGATTGCCGACGGCCTCATGCACAAGCTGGCGCTCCGCGGGGCCCTCGCCCACCACGGGGACCCCCTCCTCCGTGAGCACATCGGCAACGCCCGGGCGAAACTCTCCAAGGACGAGGACTCGCGCATGCGCATCATCAAGCGCGCCCCCAACCGGAAGGTCGATCTGGCGGTGGCGGCGAGCATGGCCATCCACCGTACGCTCTATCTCAATCTCTGACCGGCAGGGTTCCTGCACCTCCTTTGGCCTCGACTTGACTTCGGAGGGAGAACACGCGTACATGTGGATGGCGAGCCGTGCCTGCGGGTGGGAGCTTCGTCACACCTTGACGCGGCTCAGCGCGGATCTCAAGACCGCGCTCCGGTGGTATCAGCATGGTCTCATTACAGGCTCGGAAGTGCTCCCGCCCGCCGGGATCACGGGTGCCGCTCAACCAGCGTTCTTCCCAAGCAGAGGGTCGCGGGTTCGAGTCCCGTTTCCCGCTCCAACGCCCACATCACATGTTGAAGGCCGGGCATCTGGACCGGCCTTTCTCGTCGGCGTAAGCTTGACCACCTGCTTTCTGAGCACGGGGTTCGCGGCGAAGACCCCTTCATCTGGCATCATGCGCGTCTTTGTGGGCAAACCGTCGTCCTCACTTGGCGAAGCCCGATCTGGAGGCCCGATAACCTCCATTGGGCGACGTCTTTTTTCGCCGAGCGCTGGCGCCGGAAGCGATCGTCGCCTGGCCAGGTTCGGCTGTCGCTCCGCCTGGAGCCAGGGCTGTGGTCGGACTAACATAGCGGGTGGTAGCGTTCATGGGGGCAGGTCAATCGTGCCCTGACCAGGCTCCGCTGTCGCTCCGCCTGGAGCCAGGGCTGTGGTCGGACTAACATAGCGGGTGGTAGCGTTCATGGGGGCAGGTCAGAAGAGCTGGACTCCCTGGTCGAGGGGCTCCGGTCCCTCCGAGAAAGAGTACGAGTTTCAGCGGACGAATAGTCCGGGAGGAGAGGGAGATGGCCAAGCCGAGCATGCTTTTCGAGCCGTTCCAGATCAAGAGCATGAAGCTGAAGAACCGGATCGGGCTGGCACCGCTGCTCAACATGCCCGGCGTGTGGACCAGCTTCTCCATCACCGACGAGACGATCGCATGGTTCGAGGCGCGGGCCAGAGGGGGCGCCGGACTGATCATGACGGGTAGCTTCGCGCCGCCGATGGTCGCCATTCCCGGCTGGAAGGAGCGCTTCGCCAAGCTGGCCGAGGTGATGCATTCGCACGGCGCCAGGCTGGGCGTGCAGATCGTCTCGGGCGGACCGATGACGGGCACAGGCCCTTCACTTCCGCCCTATCCCAATGCACTCGATGCAAAGCAGGCCATCATGGACGTGCTGAAGATGGGCTGGGGGCTTCCGGCGCCCGCCGAACCACAGGCGCTCAGCGTCGAAGAGATCGAGGCCCACGTACAGGCCTTCGCCGACACGGCGGCGATACTGAAAGAGGCGGGGGTCGACTGCGTCGAGCTCCATTGCGCCCATGGTGGAGCCACCCTCTGCTGCTCCTTCATATCGCCTTTCTACAACCGGCGGGAGGATCAGTACGGAGGCAGCTGGGAGAACCGACTCCGTTTTCCCACCGACACGCTCAAGAGAATGCGAGAGGCGGTCGGAGAGGACTATCCACTGCTGGTCAGGATCAGTGCCGACGAGCTGTTGGGGGACAAGGGCATCACCATCGACGACACGACCCGGTACATCGTTCCCGCGCTGGAGGAGGCCGGCGCGGACTGCATCGATGTTTCACAGGGGTCCATCACCCACTCACCGGAGGGGATCGAGATCCCTCTCTACTATCCGCGAGGCTGCTTCATCCACCTCGCCGAGGCCGTGAAGCAGGTGACCCGTCTTCCGGTGATCGGCGTCGGACGGATCGTCGAGCTGGAGATGGCCGAGGACTTCCTGCAGGAGGGCAAGGCCGACCTGATCTACCTGGGCAGGCAGCTGACTGCCGACCCGGAAACCCCCAAGAAGTACCTGGAGGGGCGGCCGGAGGACGTTCTCAAGTGTGTCGCCTGCGTGGAGGGCTGCGGCACGCCCTGCTCCATCAACTATGAGATGGCGCCGAACGCGATACCGCTGACCTCGGCACAGACGCCCCGGAGAGTCCTGGTAATTGGCGGTGGGGTGGCCGGGATGGAGGCCGCGCGGGTCGCCGCCCAGAGGGGCCACCGCGTCAGCTTGATCGAGAAGAGGTCCGAGCTCGGGGGAATGGTGGCCGCCCTGGCCCTCGAGCCGCTGACAGCCGAGTTCGGGAATCTCATCGAGTACCTCGCCGTCCAGCTCGAGAAGCTCGGAGTGGAGGTGAGGCTTTCCCGGGAGGCCGGCCTGGCCGAGGTCGATGAGCTGAACCCCGACGTCGTCATCACGGCCACGGGCTCGTCCATGATCATTCCGGAGGTCGCCAAAGGTAGACCCGGGGTGATGGACCATATCGAGGCCCTGAGGAAGAGGAAGGAGATCGGCCATCGGGTGGTCGTCTGGGGGCTGGCCTACGGCGCCGAGCTGGCCATTTCTCTCGCCGAGGAGGGGAGGGAGGTGGTCCTGATCGGCGAAGGCAGCGAGAAGACACTGGGGGGGCACGCTTCGAACTTCAGGAGGTGGTGGATCCTGAGGAAGCTCGCGGACATCAATCCGGCCAGGGGGACTCCCGAGGCGCAGAGGCTCAGCAACCCCAAGGTGCTGTCGAACGTGAGGGTGGAAGAGATCACTTCGGAGGGGATCGCGCTCACCGACGAGGGAGGGGACCCGCAGGTTCTGCCCTATGACGTCCTGATCATCTCGCGAGGCCGAAAACGGGACAACGCTCTCTCCGGGCAGCTACAGGCAAGGGCGACGGAGGTCCATGAGATCGGAGATTGCGCCTCCGTCGGGGACATCCAGAAGGCGATCTCGCGCGCCAACGAGGTGGCGAGAGCCATCTGAAAGCCTGCGAATTGCTGTGGGGTGGCAAAACCCCATCCGTATCTGGAGCGTCGACACGCTGACCTGTCTGGGCCAGCCTCGAGCCACCATGTCCTCGCGGAGGTGCAACGCTACGAGGTCGGGTGGGTGGCTGCTTGAGGCGCGAAGGGACGGGAAGGGAGCGATGGAATATTGGCACCCCCCACGGGGTTCTAGAGCCTCTGCCTCGGAGGCACATGGCCGCGTGCGGGGGTGTAGGGGTTAGGCAGCGAACCAGGGGAAGCAGAGGTGCCGGATCTCGATGAGGGCATCAGGCCTCAAGGCGCTGCACCTGACGGCTCCGCGTGACAGCCGTTCAGATACGGATGGGATTCTGGCCCCCACAGGGCGTACTGGAGACGCACGGGACTCGACCTGGGGTAGAGGAAGCGAACCCTCATCCGGCTAGGGTGATTCAGCTGCGGTCGGCGCGGGACGTCGAGGCCTTGCTGACGCCCTACACAGGCCAGCCATGATGTGTCAGTTCCATATTGCCGCGGGTCCAATTGTGCTGGCACTCGCAGTGCCATACACTATCGCAGCGATGGAGGCGATGGCAACCCCGCGGGAATTGTGTATCGCCGTCGCCGAGGTCTGAGGAGTACTCGCCATGAAAGGAGATTCCGATGATCGAGCACGTGCGGAACGGCACCGTACATGTCGTGACTATGAAGAATGAGCAGAACCTACTCGATCCGCCGTTCCTGGCGCGTCTGCACAAAGCGCTCGACGAGGTCGAAGCGGAGAGCGAGAGCGAGTCGGCCCTTGTCTTGACGGGCGAGGGGAAGTTCTTCAGCAACGGACTGAACCTCCCGGAGCTGATGAAGCTCGAAGCCCCGGCCATGGCCCAGTTCAGCACCGAGATGGCGCGTCTTGCGGGTCGTCTGGTGGTGTCGCCTCTGCCCACAGTAGCGGCCCTGAACGGCCATGCGTTCGCCGGAGGGGCGGTGCTTGCGCTGGCCTGCGATTATCGCATCATGCGAGAGGATCGGGGTTGGCTGTGCTTCTCCGAAGTGGACGTCGGGATTCCGATCCCGCCGCGGATAATGGCTCTTATCCGCGCAAAGCTGCCCGGCACAACCGCGCGAGATGCCGTCCTTGCGGGCAAGCGGTTCTCCGCGGACGAGGCGATCGGCGCGGGCTTTGCGGACGCGAAGGCACCTGAGGCCGAACTCCTCGCAAAGGCCGTGGAACTTGCAGGCAGTCTAGCCGGGAAGAACCGTAACGTCTTCAGGACAATGAAGGCCACGCTCTGGGGCGACGTTGCTCGAGGGCTTGGCGTCGAGCCGGATTAGGCTGTGGGGCGGCAAAACTCCATCCGTATCTGGACGTTGACACTGTGGGGGCCAAGAATCTCATCCGAATCTGACTGATTGACCGAAGACGGCGGGCGTAGAGCCTTTGCCAAACCGGCTGCTCGTTCTCACACACGAATCCCGACCTTCTCGGGGCCTGCCCGCTTGACATCGCCTCGCGCATTGTAGAAGATCGGTTCCTACGATATGGTCTTGACGCTAGCGCTGTGGAGAGGTAGGTCCGGCTCATCTATCTCTGGGCCGCGGGGGAGCTCCAGCATGGCGTACGGTCAGCTTCATGCGCGTAACCCCGTAGGTGAGGTGCCCGTGAACGTTGAGACACAGCGTGGGGCGCGTCAGTGAGTAGGCGCCGTCGCCTCCATTCGGTGCGGGCTGAACTTCTGGCGAAGTCGCGAGAGGCTGCTCTATCGGCTGTCCAGATCTTCAACAACCCGCTGACGCGATTCAAATCCGAGACATTCATTGTCTTGATGATCATCGCATGGACCTACTTGCTGCATGCCTACTATCGTCGTGAGCGGGTAGAGTACCGTCATTTTGCCCAACACGGGGAGAGGCGGCGCTTCGACCGGACCAAGCATGGAGCCTACAGGCACTGGGAGTTGGAGCGCTGTTTGGACGATGACCGCTGTCCTCTGGATGTCAATACAAGAAACAACCTCAAGTTCTTGATCGGTCTGAGGCATGAGATCGAGCATCAAATGACCCTGAGGTTGGCTGACTATCTCAGCGGTCGCTACCAGGCATGTTGCCTGAACTACAACCGTTACGTGATAGATCTGTTCGGTGGGCAGTATGGGCTTGATGCTCATCTCAGCTACAGTTTGCAACTCGGCGAATTGGCAAGGGACCAAGTGGAGGCGATGGTCTCAGCCGAGGATATTCCAGAACGAGTTAAAACCTATATCGCGGATTTCGATGGAACGCTAACCGAGGAGCAATTCAACAGCCCACAGTACTCGTATCGGCTTCTCTTCACGCGCAAATCACGCGCAAATTGACGGGGAAGGCTGGACAAGCCGATCACGTGATCGAATTCATCTCTCCTTCGTCGGAGCTAGCTCGGCAGATCGACAGACAATACTGGGTGCAGAAGGAAGTGGAGAAGCCCAAGTATCAAAGGAAAGACATACTGACGCTGATGCATGACGAAGGCTACGTCGGCTTCGGTCCCTACCAACATACCCAGCTATGGAAGTCGCTGGACGCGAAGAACCCTGCCCAGGGGTACGGCGTAGAAATAGGTGGATTCTGGTACTGGTATGAACGGTGGGTGGAAGTGGTTCGGCAGCACTGCCGCGAGCATGCTGAGCGCTATCAACAGCAGGGGGCGGTCTGAGGGTTGTGGGGTGGCAAAACCCCATCCGTATCTGGAGCGTCGACACGCTGAGGTGTCTGGGCCAGCCTTGAGGCACGATGTCCTCGCGGAGGTGCAACGCTACGAGGTCGGGTGGGTGGCTTCTTGACCTGAGGAGAGACGGATGGAATATTGGCACCTCACAGCCGGGGACACCTGCCCAGATGCGCCAAACCCCACTCAGTGAGTGGACCCATTCGGGTTAGCCCTATCGAGTATGTCCCGGCCAAGATAGGTTTACTCCTGTCGGCGCGCAAGCGCTATTCTTTGCGAGCCACGACCTCCAGCCAGTTGCGAGGCAACCTGGCAATCCCAAGCTGTTTGAAGCTTGGCCGGACCGACGACACAAGGGCCCTGCTTGCCGCCCCTACGTCCTCGCTGACGGCTCGAAGAGCGCCCTGCGCGAATTCTCGATAGCTGCTGATGGCTTCCAGGCTCGCCTGAGTAAGCATGACCTGCCTCTCGTGAACGCGGAGGACGCGGAGCCCGGCTGCCTGCACCATGCCGGCGTATTCGTCGGCGCTCAACCACCTCATCGCCACTGACCCTGCGGTCTTCCGGCGCCCTGGAATTTCCGTGCTCAGGGTGGCCAGGGCGTTCTTCATCATTGTGTAGTAGACACGCTTGGTGTCGTGCGGATAGGCACCGGAGTAGAAGGTCGTATTGAAGGCGAAGAGGCCGCCCGGGCGCAACACGCGGGCTACCTCTTGGATTGCTCTTTCCTTGGCGCCGTCTTCCAATAAGTGAATGGAGTTGCAGAAGGCTACCGCGTCGAAGAGCCCCCTCAGGGGAAGCGTTTCTGCCTTCCCCACCAGAAAATGCATCGTGTCCGCAGCTAGTGCCGCGCGCGCCCCCGCCAATGCGGCACAGTCCGGGTCTAAGCAGACGATCGTGGCTGTTACTCCTAGCCGCTGCCACCTTCGGCGAAACAGTCGAGCTATCAGGGCCGTTCCCGTCCCCAGGTCTAGAAGACGGATCGCGGCTGGACGGCCGAGATACCCAAGGATCACGTCGACGAACCGAGCGTTCAACCGGATGTATCGAGGGTCCTGGGCGAATGGGTCAAACGAAAGTTGGTGTCGGCTATGCATATCGAACAGTCGAGACGGCCGGCTACATGCCGCCCGGGTCGCCCGGCTCCAGGGGATCGGTAAACTCCAGGCCCACATCTGTGAGGTCCGCCGCGAGCACATCGTCCCCGGCGGGCCGCAGGCCTTCCTCCACCCAGCGCACCAGGTCATCGAAGGCACGCAGGATCTCGGCCTCGCTGAAGTTGCAGTGGCCGGGCCTGCGGATGGCCCGCTGCACCAGCAGGTCGCCGTTGCCGGCCTCCTCGACGGTCCGCCGATAGCTCTGCTCCAGGCTGAAAGTCACCCAGAGGTCGCCGGTATTGTGCAGTGCGAGCAGGGGCGCCTCGATCTCCCCGCTCATGGGCACGAACTCGTTGAAGTATGACTCCTCGCGCGCCTCCGGGTCGAAGGCGATGCGGGGGATGC
>Ga0209979_1003158_pt1 | contig 14846 bp, 16 predicted proteins | sample AnhtaG_FD_183114 | JGI IMG/M metagenome (GOLD analysis project Ga0209979, IMG submission 183114) | Deep subsurface microbial communities from Anholt, Denmark to uncover new lineages of life (NeLLi) - Anholt_01485 metaG (SPAdes) (version 2) | ecosystem: Environmental > Aquatic > Marine > Oceanic...
TATTATTTGGTTCTGGTTTGGGAAATTCCCATATACTTTTTAGTCAATATTTAAATAGTAATTTGATATGTAGTTTACTTAGTTTGTATTTTAATTATTTATATTCAACCGGTGTTTTGGGTTTAATTTTGTTGTGTATTTTTCTATTTAATCCAGTTATAAAAGTAATGTCAAGCAAAAAAATTCGGCAAGATGACCAAATGATATTTATAGTTGCTCCTTATATTTCGTATTTAGTAATGTTTGCAGTTCATGCTGAAGAATTTAATATAATGTTTGCAATTATTTATACATTAATGATTTATGAAATTCGTAGATATAAAAATAGTTAATAGGAGTTTTTATACTTGAAAATTTTAATAATTAGTTATTATTATACTCCTGCCATCTCACCCAGAGCTTTTCGCTGGACAACTATTGCTGAATATTGGGCTAAACAAGGAGAACAAGTTACTGTAATTTGTTCTTGGGAACCTGGTTCGGCAAGAAGTGAAATAATAAATGGTGTGCATATACATCGAATAGGAAATACTGCCGTTAAGATGCTTTGGAAGCGGTTTAAAAATAATGGTTCAATAAAAAATATAACATTAAAGGAAAAAGAGAAATCAAAAAATAAGTTACCATTATTTTTAAAATATATCTATAACCATACGTGGAAAAGAATATATTGGCCTGATTTTGCTTGTTTATGGTATTTCTCCGCACTTAAGAAAGCAAAATATTTATTAATGACTGGTAAGTATGATAGACTTATTACAGTATCTGTTCCTTTTACTTGCCATATGATTGGGTTAAATATAAAGAAACATAATCCAGATTTGCTATGGATTATGGATATCGGGGACCCGTTTTATGTTTTGGATGCCACTCCGGTTAATAATCATAAAATATATAGAAGGTTAAATTACCTTACAGAAAGAAAAATAATAAATTATACAGATATTATTACAGTTACCACAGAAGCTCTATTAAAAATGTATAGAAATATATTTCCCGAAAGCAATAGAAAAATATATGTTATCCCACCTTTAATTTCTTTGCCTAAAAATAATAATATTGAAAATCATATTTTTATAAAGAAAGATAAGATTAGATTGGTATTTGTGGGGACATTATATAAAGCCATTCGTTCTCCCTATTTCTTATTAAAATATTTTAAAGAATTATTGCAAACATCTTTGGGAGATAGATTAGAATTACATTTTTTTGGAAGGATTCACGATTGTACTGATTCTTTTGAACTATATAAGGATTTGCTCAATAATAAAATATTTATTCATGGTTTGGTAGATCATAATATTGCCCTTCGGGCTATGAAAGAGGCTGATTTTCTTATAAATATCGGGAATAACACATCTTATCAATTACCTAGTAAGATGGTAGAATATATGTCTTCTGGGAAACCAATTATAAATTTCATATCATCCTCCAATGACAGCTCTTTAGCATTAATTAAAGATTATCCTTTACATATAAATATTATAGATAAGGGTATTACGGAAGAAAATGAGGTTCTTTTATTAGAGAACTTTATAAAAAATTCGATAGAGAAGGTAGTAAATCCTAAAAAAGTTAAACAAATTATAAATCCATTTTCAAAAGATAAAATAATTGAGCAGTATACCAAATTAATATATAGAGGTGATTACATACAATAACATGCGAATAGCTATTATCAACATAACTGGTGGAGAAATAAGTGATGAGTATAAAAAGTATTTAAAGAATATGATTCCAAAGATGGCTAAAAAACCCAGAAGTAGAAGAAATTCTTTGAGCTGTATCTCACTCAGTAAATATTAAAGATTGGTTTTTATTTTTGCCTAAAATTAAGTTTGTTATTTGTAGGTAGCATAATTTGCCCAAAGGTTGGAAAGGAAAATTTATATTTAAATACACCAGGGGAAGAGCAAAAGATATGCTTATGACAATGAGTATTTATTAATATTTTATATGAAAAACAACATTTATGGCAAGTTCTTTTAGCTTAAATCGTAAATGCTACTCGAAAATAATATATATCTATATATAGATATATAAATTGAAGTTAGTGGGAAAAATCATTGAATAAGATAATTTTTGTAAATGCAACAGCTGCAACTGAAGGTGGGGCTTTAGTAATCTTAAAACAGTTTTTAGAAGGTATTTCTATATATTCTAAAAAAAATATATCTTATTATTTATTTTGTTCATTAGAAAAGCTAAAAAAATATGAGGATGGAAATATTAAGATTGTTAATAATATTAAAGGAAAAAAATGGATAGATAGAATAAAGTGGAATTTATATGGGTTAAGGAAATGGAGCAGAGATAAAAATATAAAAGCTGATTTAATTGTTTCTTTCCAAAATATAGGAGTTAATTATTATAATGATGTAAGGCAATTAATATATCTACATCAATCTATTCCATTTTTTCAAGGAAATAAATGGAGCTTTTTGAAAAAAAATGAAAAAATCCTTTGGTTCTATAAAAATGTTTATAAAAAAATAATACAATATAGCCTGAAAGATAATTCTTATATTGTAGTACAAACGGAATGGATGAAAAATGCAATAATACAAGAATTTGATTTGGATTACTCTAAAATAGCAGTAATAAAACCTGATTTAGTAAAAATATCGATTGATAAAATATCAAATATAGATTTTAAAGATGATAAGTTTCATATATTTTATCCAGCAAATACTATTATATATAAAAATCATGAATTAATTATAAGGGCTTTAAAATATATTAAGGAGAGTAAGCCAGAAGTATATAATAATTTGATAATCCATTTTACTTTTAATGAAAATTTGAATAATAATAGAAATGTTGAATTGATAAAATTAATGAAGATTTTGCAGACTAGTGATCATATTAGACTTGAAGGTAAAATTTCTTACGAAAAAGTTTTATCTTTTTACAAGTCTTGTGATTTGATGCTTTTCCCGAGTTATATCGAAACATTTGGTTTACCACTTATTGAAGCTGCGAGTTTTGGAATACCGATATTAGCAGCAGATATGGATTATGCCAGGGAAGTTATGGTTGATTATGAAGGAGTAAAATTTTTAGATTATAAGGATGCAAAACTATGGGCAAAAAATATTATTCTACTATATAATAATAGAGTAAGATATACGCCATATTATTTTAATTATGAAACATCCTGGAAAGATTTTTTTGAGCTTATTGAGAAATTAATAGTATGAAAGAAGAGGTGAAATAATGTTTAAAGACAAAACTTTACTCATTACCGGAGGAACCGGTTCGTTTGGTAATGCAGTTTTAGAGAGATTTTTAAATACAGAGGTAAAAGAAATACGTATTTTTAGCAGAGATGAAAAAAAACAAGAAGACATGAGACTAAGACTAAAAAGTTACAAAGTTAAGTTTTATATTGGCGATGTAAGGGATCATGAAAGTGTAGATTCGGCTTTAAAAGGGGTAGATTTTGTCTTTCATGCTGCAGCACTTAAACAAGTTCCTTCTTGTGAATTTTATCCTATGGAAGCAGTAAAAACGAATATTTTGGGCACTGAAAATGTATTAAATGCCGCTGTAAATAATAAAGTAAAAAAAGTGATTGTTTTAAGTACCGATAAAGCGGTTTATCCTATTAATGCGATGGGGACTTCTAAAGCTATGATGGAAAAATTAATGGTAGCTAAATCAAGAACTATTGATGAACATATAACAATTTTATGTGGCACGCGTTACGGGAATGTCATAGCCACAAGGGGTTCAGTTATCCCGTTATTTATAAATCAGATAAAGAGTGATCAGCCATTAACCGTAACTGATTCTAATATGACCCGATTTATGATGTCGCTGGATAGTGCAGTTGACTTGGTGTTATATGCTTTTAAGCATGCTCAGCAGGGAGATATGTTTGTTAAAAAAGCTCCAGCGTGTACTATAGGAGATTTAGCCCTTGCTATTAAAGAACTATTTAATTCAAAAAATGAGATTAAAATTATGGGAACACGTCATGGGGAAAAATTATTTGAAACTTTACTAACTCGAGAAGAAATGGTTAAGGCTGAGGATTGCGGAAACTATTTTAGAATTTCAGCTGACAATAGGGACTTAAATTATAATAAATATTTTATTGAAGGTGAATCAGAGATATCGACGCAGGAAGATTATAACTCACATAATACTCAGAGATTAAATATCGAAGAGATAAAAAAAATGTTATTAAAAATAGATTATATTCAGAATGAGCTAAATAAACCGTTAGATTCAATAGAGATGAATGAAGAATAGTGATATTAATAAGGGTAGGTGTAAGAAATTGTTAAAAGTAATGACTATAGTAGGAACAAGACCAGAAATTATAAAATTAAGCCGAGTTATTAATGAACTAGACAAACATACAAATCATATACTAGTAAATTCTCAACAGAATTATGATTATGAATTAAATGAAATATTTTTTAAGGGGATGAATATCAGAAAACCAGACTATTTTCTTAATGTTGCAAAAGAAAACACTGCAGAAACAATAGGTAATATAATTATAAAATCTGATGAAGTCATGAAGTTAGAAAAACCTGATGCTATATTATTGTATGGAGATACAAATAGTTGTCTTTCAGTAATTTCTGCTAAGAGAAATAAGATACCTATTTTTCATATGGAAGCTGGCAATAGATGTTTCGATCAACGTGTTCCAGAAGAATTAAACAGGAAAATTGTAGATCATTTGAGTGATATTAATATGCCTTTAACTGAGCATGCAAGACGTTATTTGATACAAGAAGGAATTAAGCCAGAAACAATAATAAAAACTGGTTCATGTATGAAAGAAGTTTTTGAATTCTATATGGATGATATAAAAAGTTCTGATGTGCTTTTAAGGTTAAATTTACTAAAGAAAGAATACTTAGTTGTTAGTTTACATCGTGAGGAAAATGTAGATTCTGAAAGAAATTTCAATAACTTTCTGATTTCTTTAAATAAAATTACAGAAAAATATAACAAAAGAGTAATTGTTTCTACTCATCCACGAACAATGAAAAAACTAAAAAATATAGATAAATCAAAAATTGATAATAGAATTGAATTTTTAAAACCATTTGGTTTTATAGATTATATTAAATTAGAGATGAATGCATTTTGTGTTATTTCAGATAGTGGTACTATCACAGAAGAATCATCAATACTAAATTTTCCGGCTATTATTATTCGCCAAGCGCATGAACGCCCTGAGGGAATGGATGAAGGTACTTTAATTATGAGTGGTCTAATATGGGATAGAGTAATTCAATCAATTGATATTATGACTACAAATAACAACAGCGGAAAAAGGAAGATTAAAATAGTATCTGATTATGATACTAATAATGTATCAAAAAAAGTGTTACATATTATCATGAGTTATACTGATTATATTAATAGAACAGTTTGGTATAAGTAAATGAATAAGGTTTTTTATTAGTAAAATGTATGGAAGGTGGTGGTTATAAATGAAAAAAGTGCTTGTAATAGGATCTAATGGTATGGCAGGGCACATTATAACATTGTACTTAGAGCAAAATATAAAGTTAGACATTTATAATTTGTCACATAGTAGAAAATTAAATGACAAAAGTGTTATGTTGGATGTAACAAACTTTTATAAATTTGAGAAATTATTAAATAACCTTAAACCTGATTATATAGTTAATTGTATAGGTATATTAAATCGTTATGCTGAAATTCACAAAGATATGGCAATTTTATTAAATAGTTATTTACCTCATTTTTTAGAGTATAAATACAAAAATACTATGACAAAGATAATTCACATAAGTACTGATTGCGTTTTTTCGGGTAAAGACGGAAATTATCATGAAGACTCATTTAAAGATGGAGATACTTTTTATGCACGAACTAAAGCACTTGGTGAAATTATCAATGAAAAAGATTTGACTTTTAGAACATCAATTATTGGACCTGATTTATCAGAGAAAGGAATTGGGCTATTTAATTGGTTTATGAAAAGTAGCGGAACTATCAATGGATATGTGAATTCAATTTGGACAGGAGTTACTACATTAGAGTTGGCTAAGGCTATTGAAACGGTGATTAATAAAGAAGATGTAACAGGAGTGTATCATTTAGTTCCTGAGAAGAACATCAATAAATATGATTTATTAAATATATTAAAGTTCAAATTTAATAGAAATGATATAATAATAAATAGATATGAAAATAAGCCAGTAAAAAAAAATTTGATTGACATGAAAAAAAGTTTTTCTTATGTAGTACCAGAATACGATAGCATGATTGATGAAATGAAAGAGTGGATTAATAATCATAAATATTTATATAAACATTACTATTACAGAAAGACCTGAGATTTTTAGATAAAGGGTCAATTGTTATTGGAGGTATTATACCTGATAATGTTATCCAATCAATAGACATTGCAACTGAGAATTTTAATAAATTGAATTTTAATATTTTATCAATAGATTGTAGGAATACTAATAAATCGATGAATTTGGTAAAAAATAATTTATAGCTATACTAAGATAGTTAATAAAAATGTTTGGCAGAAAAATTAATTAGGAAGCGGGGGAAGGTAATAAAATTTAATGAATATATTATTTTTAATGATATCTTTTCCAGACATAAGAAAAAATTCTAATCTTTATTCAGATCTGGCAGAAGAATTTAAAAAAAATGGGCATAATGTATATGTGACTGCTCTTTTAGAAAAAAAATATAACCAGAATACTTATTTAGAAAAGGTAAAAGAATTAAACATCTTGCGGGTAAGAGCCGGGGACTGGTTTAATGTTAATTCAGTTATAAAGAAGGGTATAACCACAATAACTTTTGCCAATTATTTTAAAAGGGCTGTGCAAAAATACTTTGATAATATAAAGTTTGATTTAGTTATTTATCCAACCCCACCAATTACTTTTGCCCCGGTGGTTAAATATATTAAAAAAAGAGATAGATGTAAATCTTATCTGATATTAAGAGATATTTTTCCGCAGAATGTTCGAGATTTAGGATTATTAAATAACCAATTATTGTTTAATTATTTTAGAAGAAAAGAGAAACAGTTATATGATATTTCAGATTATATTGGATGTTTATCTGAAGGAAATATTAAATATATTTTAACACATAATAATATCGATGAGAATAAATTAGAAATTCTTTATAATTGGGGGAAAATTAATCACCACAATGAATTACCAATTGTTAACTATAAGGAGAAATATGGATTAAAAGATAAATTTATAGCTGTTTTTGGTGGAAATATTGGGTTACCACAAGAACTTGAATTTCTTTTAGAATTGGCTAAAGAATATAAGGATAGAAATGATATAATTTTCCTTATTATCGGAAAAGGTGCTCAAAAAGAAAAGATAGTTAATATAATTAATAGTAATAAGCTTTCAAATGTAATGATTAAAGATTACATACCAAGAAATGATTATAGAAATTTATTAAAGCAATGCGATATTGGACTTATAAATTTAAATAGAACATTTACTATACCGAATATGCCTTGTAAAGTTGTTGATTATTTTAATGCTAGTATTCCTATTTTGGCATCAACCGATAAAAATACTGACCTTAAACAGTTTCTTCAAGATGCAAAGGCGGGATTATGGTCTGAAACTGGTGATTTAAAAGCATATAAAGAAAATTTTGAAAAGCTACTTAATAATAAAGAATTAAGAAAAGAATTAGGCAAAAATGGAAGAAACTTTCTTGTGGAAAATTTAAGCGTAGAAAGAGCATATCAGATTATTATGAAACATTTTGAATAATCCAAAAAATAAAATATATACAAGCGGAAAAATGAAAACCAATAAAAGCAAAAATTTAATTTTAAAAAGAATAATTGATGTGGTGATTAGTAGTATAGGGTTGATTATATTATTTCCTATTTTTGCTATAATAGGAATATTAATCAAGCTTGATTCTAAGGGACCGGTGTTTTTTGTTCAGGAGAGAGCTAGTAAAGATGGAAAAATATTTAAAGCTTATAAATTGAGGACGATGATTGATAGGGCAGTAGCCATCGGAGGGGAAAAAATATCCCAGGATGATTCACGGATTACGCGAGTAGGAAAATGTCTTAGGTGGGGTATAGATGAATTACCTCAATTAATAAATGTTTTTAAAGGAGAGATGAGTTTAGTCGGTCCTCGGCCTACATTGCCAGAACAGGTTAGTCGATATTCTAAAGAACATAGACGAAGATTAGAGATGAAACCGGGACTTACCGGATGGGCTTTGGTTAACGGAAGAAATGTTTTATCCTGGCCGAAAAAAATAAAATTAGATATCTGGTATATTGATCATTGGTCATTATGGTTAGATTTAAAAATATTATTTAAAACTATTTGGGTAGTCATTTTTACTCGAGAAGGAATTTATGGTACAGATGGTGTTAATAGGGGATATTTAGAAGACAAGTAAGACAGGAAAAGTAAAAAAATTTGTATTATTTGTATTAATTTTAAGTCATGTTGATAGTTTACGCCTAATGCTATACTATTTTTTTGTGGTATTATGTTGATAGTATTTTAGGACATAGTGATGTAAAGCACAGCGGTATTCGTAAGATTATTAATATAAAATTCAAAGGAAATATAAATTATATGAAAAGAGGTAAATTTTTATAAGAAAAACCGCATTTTTGTTTCCAGGCCAAGTATCTCAATATACGAGTATGGGTAAAGATATATCCTATTCTTATAAAGAAGCTATGGATGTATATGATGAAGCTAATTCTATACTTGGATATGACCTTAAAAAAATATGCTTTGAAGGGCCTGATAAAGAATTGCTTAAAGCTAAAATTGGACAAGCAGCTTTAATAACTACAAGTATAGCTATTTTTAAGGTTATACAAAAATATGGCATAAAACCAAATATTTGTGCAGGATTAAGTCTGGGAGAATACAGTGCTTTAATAGCTGCAAAAGCCATTAATTTTGAAGACGCTTTAATACTACTTGAAAAAAGATTAAAATACATAACTGATGCTGTGAAAAATGTTAAAGGTGCAATGGGGGTAGTTATAGGTTTACAAAAGGAAACTATTCTTAAAGCCATTAATTTGTCAATTGATGAAGGTATAGTGGAAATTGCCAACTATAATTGTCCAGGGCAAATAGTACTCACCGGTGAACATTCTGCAGTAAAAAAAGCATGCCGTATTTGTACCGAAAAGGGAGCTATTAGGGTAAGTTTATTGCCTGTTAAATTACCATTTCACTCTAGTTTACTTGCTAAAGCAGGGGATAAGTTAATGAAGGATTTTGAAAAAATTAAATGTGCGGAACCCGAGGTTACTGTTTTATCTAACTATAAAGCAACTAAGTATACAAAAGAAGGTTTGCCATCAACGCTTACTAAACAAATGTATAGTTCTGTGTTATGGGAAGATATAGTATATTTAATGATAAATGAAGGTGTAAATACTTTCATAGAGATTGGTCCAGGAGATACAGTTACTAAGTTTTTAAATAGGATCAACGAATCAATAAAGGCAGAAATAGATGCATTAAATGTAGAAAATATTCCAACATTGAATACTGTAATTAAATTGTTAAAGAAAAATTAATTTATATTGAGGTGCAATACAGTATGGAGGATATTGTAATAAGAGGTTCCGGAGGACTTGCAAGAGAAATTGCCTTTTTGATTGAGCGAATTAATCAAGAGAAACCGAAATGGAATTTACTGGGTTATATTGATATAAAAGATATTGGTGAAGTTAAATATGGTTATGAAGTTTTAGGTGATGATTCCTGGTTCGAAAAAGCTAAAAATGTTAGTTGTGTGATAGCAATAGGTGATTCGAATGTAAGATTTAAAGTATATCAGCAAATAAGAAAATGCAATTTGAATTTTCCTAATATAATTAATCCTAGTGCTATAATGGGAAAAGATATTGAAATGGGGTATGGAAATATTATTACCAGGTCATTTGGTTTTACTGTTGGAATTCATATTGGGAATTTTTGCTTATTTAATGGATTGTGTACCATAGGTCATGATGTCGTTATTAAAGACTTTGTTAGTTTAATGTCGTTTACTGCAATTTCCGGTAACGTAGTTATTAACACTAAATCCTTTATCGGCACAGGCGCCATATTGATCCCCGGTATTACCATTGGAAAGGAGACGATTGTTGGAGCTGGAGCAGTTGTTCTAAAAAATGTAAAGGATGGTTGCACGGTATTTGGTAATCCGGCAAAAATAGTATACTAAAAAATGGAGTGTAAAAAACTGTGAATGAATTTATTGAGAAATTTAAAGAAGCTTTAGATGTCGAAGGTGAGTTTGATATAAATGTAGAACTGGAAGAATTTAAAGAGTGGGATTCTATGGGGTATATCTCTGTAATGTCTATGCTAGATGAAAAATACGGGAAAGAAGTAAATGCGAATCAGCTTAAGGATTGTAAAACTATTGCTGACTTATATGAGTTAGTTTCCAAATAAATTAATAAATTATTTCTTTGGGGAGTGGAGATATGGCTTTTGGAGAATTAAAAAATGTAACCATAAAAGGAATATCCTGTTGCCTGCCGGATAATAAAGTTTTAAATACTGATTATTATGAGAAATTCGGAAAGGATCTCGTTGACAAAGTTATCAAAATGACAGGAATAAATACAAGATATGAGACTATAAAAGAGCAATGCGCCTCTGATTTGGTATATACAGCTGCAGAGAGATTGATAGAAAAACTAAACTGGGATAAAGATACCATTAAGGGTTTGATTTTTATTACCCAATCACCTGACTATAGAAAGCCATCAACAGCATGCATCCTGCAATACAGGCTTCGGCTTTCTGAATATTGCGCTGCCTTTGACGTGAATTTAGGCTGTTCAGCATTTATTTATGGAACTTTTTTTGGTTCTTTAATGATGTCAAATAATGATATTAACAGAATGTTGGTTTTAATTGGAGATGATGTAAGTAGATACTCTTCACCAGAAGATCACTCGTTAATATTGTTGCATGGATCTGCTGGTTCTGCCATTGCTTTGGAATATGATCCAGAGGTTAATAATAGTATAAAGTATTCTTTAAAGACTGATGGTAGTAGATTTAAAAGTCTTTATACACCTGCGGGAGCTTTTAGAAATGCATACACTGCAAAAAAAGAACCTTACTTGCATGATGATGGTATTATGAGGTCTGATTATCATCATTTTATGAATGGACTTGATATTTTTCAGTTTTCAATCACAAAAGTACCGAAAACTATAAGAGAATTTTTGAAGCACTACAAACTGGAAAATGATATGTTTGACTACTTGATATTGCATCAACCCAACAAATTAATAGTTAAAAAGGTGGCAAAAAAAATAGAATTCCCACTAGAGAAAACACCCATTAATGTTGATAAATACGGTAATTGTAGTGGGTCATCAATACCGTTATTGATTGTTGATAAGATAAAAATCAAGGTAGAGAACGGCAGGATACGTCTTTTAACTTCAGGTTTTGGAGTCGGTTTATCATGGGGAGTAATGGATTTAACTCTTGAATGTATAACTATACCGGATATAATATACTCCAATGAATATTATACAGAAGGATAAAAAACGTAAAGACAGTACATTGCTAATTAATTTTTATAAAGGTGGATTCACATGATTAACTTAATTGATTTTACCGGAAAAACCATTATAGTCACCGGAGCTTCCAGTGGCATAGGAAGAGAGACAACAATTCTTTTAAGTAAGTTGGGAGCTAAGCTTATATTAATAGCACGCAATAAAGAGAAACTAGAGGATACCATTAATAGTTTAGATGGACAAGACCACATCGACATAGCTTTTGATTTAACAAGTTTTTCTGAATACAGCCATTTGTTTAGTCGTATTTTTGAGAATTGTAGTAGTGTATCTGGTTTCGTTCATTGTGCAGGTTTTTCAAAAATTATACCATTGAGAAATATGAGCCTAAATGATTTAGATGAGATGATGAAGGTCAATTATTATTCATTTATGCTGCTGGCAAAAGAATTTGTAAGGAAAAAGAATGTAGATCCTGATGGAGCAAGCGTTGTAGCCATTTCATCTATAGCAGGTGATTTTTCCGTAAAAGGTTTGTCGATTTACTCTGCTACAAAAAGCTCTCTTAATATTAGTGTTAAGGCATTGGCACAGGAGTATGCACAGTGGAATATCAGATTTAATACTGTATCACCAGGGTGGGTTAGAACCGAATTAACCGATAAAGCAACTCGAGCGCTTACTAGTGAAGGCATAGAGAATGTTTTCGAGAATCATCCACTAGGACCAGGAAACCCGATAGATGTGGCTAAAGCAGTAGCGTTTCTATTAAGTGATGCAGCCAGGTGGATTACAGGAACAACTCTGATAATTGATGGAGGGGCTACTACAAAGGCAGGCTAAGGACTCAAGGTTGGTGAAAGGGGATAAGATTCTGTGGAAAACTTGGTATTTTTATTTCCAAGACAAGGTTCGCAATATGATTCTTGAATTACTCGGGTGGGGAAGTATTTAATATGAGAAATAGATGAATTACCTCAACTTATAAATGTATTTAAGGGAGAGATGAGTCTGGTAGGGCCGAGGCCAGCATTACCTCATCAAGTAGAAAAGTATTTTGAAAGGGAAAAGCGGAGATTAGAAGTTCAACCGGGAATTACGGGTTGGGCTTTAATTAATGGAAGAAATAAGTTGAGTTGGCCAGAGCGAATAAAATTGGATATCTGGTATATTGATAATTGGTCAATATGGTTGGATTTAAAGATATTATTTAAAACTGTTTGGGTGGTTATTTTTAAAAGAGAGGGAATATATGGGAAGGATGGTGTTACCAGAGATTATGAAAGATAGATTTAAAGAATGGGAGTACCCTAAAATAGAAGAAGGAAAACTTACTAAATATAATTGGATGGTTCAAAATAAAGATGGTCTTAAATTAGGATATAAAACTGATATTGGAGCTTTTACTTATATTAATGCGAAAAATGGGGTAGTTATTGAAGATTTTGTTCAAATTGGTTCCCATTGTTCTTTGTATTCAATTTCCACTATAGATAATAAAGAGGGGCAGATAACTTTAAAGAAAAATTGTAAAATAGGCAGTCATAGCGTAATAATGCCTGGAGTTACTATTGGGGAAAATGCGGTTATTGGAGCCTTTAGTTTTGTTAATAGAGATGTGCCTGATAATGTCGTGGCTGTTGGTGTTCCAATTAAGATAATAAAAAAGTTAGAAGGGGAATAAGATTATGAGGCAGGTGCAAGTGCCATTATCCAGTCCGGATATTACAGAAAAGGATATTGAAGCTGTTGTGGGAGTAATGAAGACCAGATTTTTGAGTATTGGTCCTAAGGTAGTGGAATTTGAGAAGAGGATGGGCAGTTATGCAGGGACAAGATATGCTGTGGCGTTAAATAGTGGAACGAGCGCATTGCATTTAATAATTAGAGGAATGGGGATTGGAGAAGGAGATGTAGTGATTACTACTCCTTTTAGTTTTATTGCTTCCAGTAATTGTATCTTATTTGAGAGGGGTAGGCCTTTGTTTGTAGATATCGAGGAAGATACTTTGAATCTGGATGCTGATAAGGTTGAGGAAAAATTAGAGAGCTTGAGTGGCGAGGAATTAGCAAAAGTAAAAGCTTTGTTGGTGGTAGATGCTTTTGGACAGCCAGCAGATTGGGACAGATTCAAAGAAATCGGAAAGAAATATAATTTAAAGCTAATTGAAGATTCTGCTGAGGCGCTGGGGTCGGAGTATAAGGGTGAGAGGGCAGGTAGTTTGGGAGAGGTAGGAGTCTTTGCCTTTTATCCAAATAAACAAATTTCCACTGGAGAAGGAGGAATTATAGTAACTGATAATGAAGAGTTGGCTAAGCTGGCGCGGAGTATGCGGAATCAAGGGCGAGGAGAAGGTGGTGGATGGCTGGACCACGAGAGATTAGGCTATAATTTTCGGATGGATGAGTTGAGTGCTGCTTTAGGATGTTCCCAGATGGAGAGGATTGAGGAGATATTAGAGAAGAGAGCAAAGGTTGCAGGGATGTATGGGGAAAGGTTGGCGGAAATTGAGGAAGTACAAGTCCCTTATATTGCTCCTTATGTTAGTAGGATGAGTTGGTTTGTTTATGTTATCAGGTTGGAGAGGGGAATAAATAGAAATAAAGTAATTAAGTATCTGAATGAAGAAGGGGTTCAATGCAAACCCTATTTTACACCCATTCATTTGCAGCCATTTTATAGGAAGATGTTTGGATATAAGGAAGGGGATTTTCCAATTACTGAGGATGTAACAGAAAGAACAATTGCCTTACCGTTTTTTAATAATTTAAAGGAAGAGCAGTTAGATTATGTGGTGAAGAAGTTAAAAGAAGCTATTAAAAGAATTAGTTAGCCGGTCTACCAGTCTTCCAGTCTACCAGTCGGGGGAAAATACAAAAGAAGGTTACAAGTTGCAAGATACAAGTTGCAAGTTAAGATGAAAGATAGAAGATGCGAGTTATAATTGTAAGTTGGTGGATAGGAATAGAGGATAGGAAAACAGTATATAGTATCGAGTATATAACCAAGAAAAAAATACAAAAATATTAAATCACTCACCCCCACCTTAATTCTCCCTCCTCATAGGGGGAGGAGATAATGGATTTCCACCTTCGTGGGAATGACATAAAAGACCGCGGGAATGGCAAGTTTTGTGCCAGGCACCAAAGTTGTCATAAATGTAAACTTTAGTGCCTGGATCCTTAAAGAATAAATAAAGAAAAATGAGAAAGGGGAAGAATTATATTTTATTCAAATCTGTTGTTTTTAGGTTTGAATATAATTTAATTATTTCGAAATGATTATCTGCATGAAGAATATCAA
>Ga0209979_1003160_pt1 | contig 14838 bp, 15 predicted proteins | sample AnhtaG_FD_183114 | JGI IMG/M metagenome (GOLD analysis project Ga0209979, IMG submission 183114) | Deep subsurface microbial communities from Anholt, Denmark to uncover new lineages of life (NeLLi) - Anholt_01485 metaG (SPAdes) (version 2) | ecosystem: Environmental > Aquatic > Marine > Oceanic...
GACAGTTTATAGTATGTCTTTTTTCCTCCTGAGCCTCGTATAAGAATCTTCTACCCTTTTCAATACTTTCTCATCGATCTCTACCCCTATCTCTTGCAATCCTAAAAAGATAGCTCCTATGGCCGGCTCAAAGCGGGGTTTAATAAACCTGGCCTTTGGAGCCTCTCTCTTTATCCTCTCTTCAAAGTATGGTAAAATAAGCTCTCTCGCCTTAAAAACTCCTCCTGTCATGACTACCTCAAACTTTTCCTTCTCCATCTTTAGATTTTTAATCACCGCAACAACAGATGTACCTAACTCTTCTCCGGCTTGCTTTAGTATACGAGCGGCCACCTTGTCTCCTTCTTTTGCTGCTTCAACTACTAAAGGAGCTAAGGCGGCGATCTCCCTCCTTGAGAGTTTATTCCTGTATACTCTTTGAACTATATCGAGTAAAGATTCCAACTTAAAGTATTGTATTATCTTGGAAGTGAGAAGAGTAGCTTTACCTCGACCATCGTGAGCTCTCATCACAGCACGGAGCATCTTTTGTCCAATATCATAGCCGCTGCCTTCATCTCCTAAGAGAGGACCCCACCCATTGGCTCGAACCACCTCCTTTTCTTTATTTATTCCAAAAGCGGTGGCTCCTGTGCCGGCAATAATTACTACGCCCGGCTGGCAAATAGTGGCTCCAGCTAAAGCAATGAAGGCATCGTGGTGCAGCATTATCTTCTGAGCTAAATTCAACCTCTTCAAGGCCTTGCCTACAACTTCATAATCTACCGACCTACCAACTCCGGCTAAGCCCAAGCACATAACCTCAAATTTAGCTTTTTTAACACCGGCTATTCTAATAGCTTCCTTTATAGATGTATCTACCGCATCGATTGCCTTTTCCACCCCGAGCACTTGATAGTTAGAAGGTCCGCCTATCCCCTGGCCAAGAAGATTCCCTTTCTCATCAGCTACCAGAGACTTAGTAATTGTTCCTCCACCATCTACTCCTAAAACATATCGCATCTATTCTATTCCTTTAGTTTATTGACTCTTCTGAAAGTTACGTGAAAAATTTAAAAATGTGCCAGGAAGACGGCTAAAATATCAACCAGTGTCTTCAAGAGGGAAAAATTGTAATCTGCGCTTTCTGGCTATCTCAGGTATCATAAAAGCCTCAGCATACTTAAAACCCGATTCTGCTCCTCTAACTACAGCCAGGGATTTATAATACTCTATGTAAGGAAATCCGGACACCTCACCTCTGGCAAAGGCATATTGGCTAATAGCCTCAACCCAGGTTTGGTAACTTTCGGTTATGTCCAGACATAAAGTCGGCTTGTAATCTTGCGGATCCTCCCAATTCTCAGGAAAATATAGACCCCTAATACTATGAGCAAGAAATTTGCGTTTAATCGCCGGTAGGCCAGCATAGAAAATCCCATCTATGACATTATAATAAGTACTGGTATGATCTTTGTGGATGCTTCCTTTCCAGTGAGTGAGTATAATATCTGGCTTTAACTCTCTAATTATATCACAAATAGCATATTTAACTTCTTCACTTACGGGAAGCTCTGCATCTTTATAAGGTAAAAATCGAACCTCAGCATTCAATATCTTTGCTACCTGCTCACCCTCTTTTATCTTCTGTTCTGCATACTGCTGAGAAGATAGCTTTGGATGTCCCTTTTCTCCTGGTGTTAAATGGACAAAAGTTGTCCTTCCTCCTTCCCGGGCATATTTAGCTATTATCCCTCCTGCTGTAAGCTCCATGTCTCCCGCATGCGCTCCTATGGCCATAATGTGAAGCTCATTCTCTTTCATCGGAATTCCCTCCCAAATTTTTTACCATATGAACCTGTTCCCTCATCACTTTAAAGCCCATCCGAGCATAGTAGCTCTTCGCTCTATCGGTTGAGGTAAACCAGGCAAACTTATATCCCTTTTCAGCCATTCTCCTGAGCAATTTACAAAGCATGATAGAGCCTATCCCTTTTCCTCTAAATTTTTCGGTGACGCCAAATGGCCCAACCCTTTCTAGATGATGACCGAAACGATGCTGACAGTAACCAATTACTTCCCTATCATCCTTTAAAACTATCACCATCTCATCCAAATCATGTCCGCGCTCCAATTTTTCCACAAAATTATGCAGCCAATGAGGAAAATTCTCCAAAAAAAAGGATATGGTGGGCAATATATACTTCGGGTCAAAATAGTGGGCAGTAATTCTCTCATTTTTTAATCTTTTTTCCATTTCCTCAATTTCCTCGGGTACTCTCAATTTATATAGATCTCTCCCCATTCCTACTGACTTTCCCTCTATAGTAAAACCGTATTTTTTAAAAAACTCCAGGGCTCCAGGATAGGATTGAGTATCCAGTCCAGCCAGTAAGTAATTTGGATCGTAAGAAAAGAGAACCACTTTCTTTCTTTTTTTACTCTGGAGAAAATTGAGCCCCTCTTTGAGCAAGACACTTCCCACTCCTCTTCTTCGGTATTCCTGGTGAACAAATAAAACTACTATGTACCCTATTCCTCTTTTTTCTTCCTCAAGTAAAAAAGAGTTAAACCCCCAGGGTAGAGGTGTCTTTCTCGCTAAAGCATAAATAAAGCCAATTATTTTTCCTTCTTTTTCAGCTATCTTGCAGCCATTTAAATCAAAATTAGGATCAAGTAGAATTTTTTCCTCAAATATTTGAGGGATAATTCTATCATAGGAAAGACACTGATTCCACAACTCGACAACTTCTCTTTCATCTTCTATTCTATAATTTCTGATGGAAAAATCCATTCTTGGGCCTCCTTTATCTATTTCCTTGAATCATCCCTTCAAGCCAGTCATAACAAATCCCTTAACATAATGCCTCTGGAGGGTAAGAAAGAGTATAACCATAGGCACTACTCCCACAACAAGGCCAGCCAGAAGGTAACCCTGGTTCTTAGCAATAGTAAAGGCCACTCTAAGTAGTTGTAATCCCACCGGTAGAGTCATTATTTTAGGAGCAGAAGTAGTTATTATCAATGGCCAGAGAAAACTATTCCACTGCTGGATAAAGACAAATATTCCCAGGGTAGCTAAAGCTGGCTTAGTAAGAGGGAGAATAAGACTCCTATAAATTCTAAACTCGGAGCAGCCATCTATTCGAGCTGCATCAAGTAATTCATTGGGTATACCTATAACAAACTGACGCATTAAAAAAACACCCCAGGCATTAACAATAAAGGGAAGAATTAAAGCAGCATAAGAATAAAGAAATCCTACCCCTCCCAGACCCCAAATATCATTTCCTCCCATCAAGGGTGCTCGTTTCAACAGATAATACACCGGGATGAGAAATAGGAATATAGGAAACATCATTGTAGCAAGGATACCCTTAAAGATAAGCTCGCGAGCTGGAAAATTAAGCTTAGCCAGGGAATAACCAGCCAAGGAACTGGTAAGCAGTACTATCCCTGTAACGGAAGAGCTAACAAGGAAGCTATTAAAATAATACCTATCCAGAGGGTATTTTTTAAACAAAACCAGGTAATTTCGCCATTGGGGAACCTCAGGGATGAATACCATAGGCCTGAGCATAATTTCCCTTTCGCTCTGGAGAGAAGCCAGAATTAGCCAGAGAAAGGGAAGAAACATGCAGATTCCCCCCGCTATAAATATTCCATACTTTATAATTATCTTAATTATCTCTTTTTGTTTTGGCCTCATTTAATTATCCTTTCAATATGATTCTACCCCTCCCCGACGTAAAACCCGCAGTTCTATCAAGGTAAAAGCCAACACCACTAAAAAAAGGATAAATGCCATAGCCGATGCTCTACCCATACGCATATCTCGAAAAGCAGTTTGATACATATGAAGAGCTGCCACTCCTACACTTTCAAATGGCACAACTCCGGTATCTACTCCCCCGCTTGCCATCATAAAGACAAGGTCAAATACCTGCCAGGCTGTAATCATCCCCGTAACTAAAACAAAGAGAATAGTGGGTTTAAGCAAAGGAAGGGTTATATGCCAGAATCCCTGCCAGGAGTTTGCTCCATCAATTCTGGCTGCGTCATAATACATCTCGGGGATGCCTTTGAGCCCGGCTATAAATATAAGCATAGTAAATCCTAAACCGGCCCAGATGCCTACAATTATAATTGAAGGAAGGGCCTGAGCAGGACTACTTAGCCACTGCTGTCCCGGTAAATGAAACCATCTTAAGACCGTGTTAATTAAACCATCAGTAGGCCTGTATAAGTAGGGCCAGATTATCCCTATAGCTACAGGAGGGGTAACTACCGGAGCAAAATACACAAAACGCCAAACACTACTATATTTAGTCCTGGAAAATGCCAAAGCCACTATCAAGGCTAAAATCATACCGATAAAAACTGTACCCAGAGCATAAAAGAGGGTATTTTTTAAAACTATAAGAAAGGTTTCATTCCCCATAAGAAGATAAGTGAAATGCTTTATGCCCACGTAGCGTGCCTCGAGAGGAGGGGTTAGCATATTCCATCGATGAAAGGAAAGATAAAGAGAAAAACCGATTGGAAATACCAAAAATATACTGTAAAACAAAAATACCGGAGACAAAAATAAGTAGCCTATTAAAGCCTGTTTGTTTTTCCTTCTCTTTCTTCTAAGCACCTTTTTTTTCACCATTCATTTACCTCATCTCTCTCTATTTAAAAAGGAATCCGAGGTGGAAAATCCAGCCTCGGATTCCCTCACCTGACACTACACCAGTTTTACCTTACACCAGTTTCTTAATAGAATTCTGCCAGGATCTCATTGATCTGTTCGGTAGCGTCATCCAGAGCTTGCTTAGCTGTCTTTTGACCATTCCAGGTTTTCACAATCTCATTCATTAAAATTGTTTTAATCTCTGCTCCCTGATATACATTAGGCTCATTTCCGCCATACTGTAATTGATCCACAAATCCCTGAGTATAAAGATCGCCTAATGCTTCGGGATGATTTTCTAGGTCAATGTTTCTGGCAGGAAGAGATCCTATGCAGTTAGCCATCAAATCACCTTCTCTGGTTGTATTCGTTGCCGGTTGCACCTCAGAGCAGTACCATTTCAAGAAATTCCATGCTTCTTCTTGGTGCTTGCTGCCACTACCCACACAGGCAAACCAGGTATACGAACAGCCAGCGGGCTCTTTAAGGATTGGAACAGGAGCTACCCCAACTGTATTCTCGTATTCCTCTCCAAAACCCAGCTTTAAATCAGCCTCAAACCAGGAAGCCATAATCATCATTCCCACAATCCCACTGGGAAAATCCCATACACTGCCTGCAGCGTCGGTGCCGCCCGCTTCAAAAAGATTCAGTTCTGCTTCTAATGTTGCTACCCCCCTTTGGCTATTAACCAAACACTTTGTGTAATCTTCGCTCAAAAATTCTCCCCCGTTACTCCAGAGCAAAGCAAGGAAGGGATGTACTACAGCCGTATCCCAACCAGCCAAAAAAGCATAACCGTATTGGGTGATGTTGCCTTCGGCATCGTATTTGGTGATCTTTGAAGCCATATCAACCAACTCTGCCCAAGTAGCTGGAGGTTCTGTAAACCCAGCTTCCGCAAGGAGCTTTTTGTTATAAACCAGGCAATAATTACCCACTTCGGTAGGAAATCCCCATATCTGTCCACCGATGGTTGTCCCTGCTACAGCACCAGCTGGATAATTATTTACCCCTGCTACATCCTCAACAACATCCGCAGGAGGTAGGGCTAGTACTCCAGAATCCACCAGGCTAACTCCCCAGGGACTATAAACCTGCATTATATCTGGACTCATACCGGCCATCTGAGCAATCTGTATTTTCTGGAGATATTCCTCGAAGGGAACAAATTGAATCTCAATTTCTATATCAGGATTAAGGGCCATATATTCCTCAACATACTGATTTAATCCCTTTGCAACCAGGTTCCCTTCCTCATCATATATTCCCTCTAGCTGAAAGTCGCTCCAATGAACAGGGAAAACTAACTTTGTCTGGGCTGCAGCTATTCCACTGAATACCAGGCTAAATAACAAAACACCTATTAAACTACATTTTACCTTATTCATAATTATTTCTCCTTTTTTTAAATTACAGCCAAACCTTCATTTTTCCACTTTACATAATAACCACCCCCTTCTTTCGGATTTTCCTTTGCCTTCTTCTGAGAGACTAAGTAATCCTCCGAGATTCCTCTTTTAGCCCAGCCAAATCAGATTTCCATGATTGAACCCACCACTGCGTCGTTAAACAGGGGACGGATACGAGAAATCTCCTCACCACATCTACGATTAGGATGAACTCTATTAGTAAGAAGTATGATAAATAAATCCCGAACAGGATCAATCCATAAAGAAGTACCGGTGAATCCAGTGTGACCATAGGATGCGGTTGATAAGAGGTCTCCCGCTGGAGAGCCCTTTCCTGATTTTAAGAGCCATCCTAGTCCCCAAGGCTCACTTAATCCTTCTGTTTGGTTTCTGGTCATCTCTTCTATTGTGCTAGCACCCAATATCTGAGTCTTATCATATCCACCTTTATTTAAGAGCATCTGGCAAAAAATGGCCAGATCATAAGCGGTGGAGAACAAACCAGCGTTGCCACTAATGCCACCAAGAGCATACGCATTCTCATCATGAACCTCTCCGACCAACATTCTCTTGCGCCAAAGACAATACTCCGTGGCCGCAATACGTCCTTTTAGCTCAGTGAGAGGATTGAAAAAAGTATTATTCATTCCAAGAGCAGTGAATATGTTCTCTTTAGAAAACAGAGCTAATGATTTGCGCGCGATTCTCTGAGTAATCTCTCCAAGTAGGATAAAGTCTATACAGCTGTAGACCACTCTGGTTCCAGGAGAATACTCCAGTTCAGTCTGGCAAATCTCTCTTATAATTCCTTGATAACTCCTACTTTCAGAGTAAAAATCTTTCCAGGCAGGTAAGCCAGAGGTATGGGTGAGCAAATATCTAATAGTGACAGCCTCTCGCTTAAATTCAGGAACGAAGTCTACCACTTTATCATCTAAACGAAGCTTCCCCTGTTCAATTAGAACCATGGTGGAACTTGCTGTAACAATAGGCTTAGTCAACGAGGCTAAATCAAAAATAGTATCAACCTGCATATCTCTTTCTTTGGGAAATAGGACGGCCTTACCATAATATTTCTCTCCTACAATTACCCCATGACGGGCAACCAGAGCCACTGCTCCTGGATATACTTTCTTTTTCACACCCTCCTCGACGATCTCGAAGGCTTGCCCCAGTTTGGCAGGATTCATATCTACTTTCTCTGGATGGGTTATCCTTAACCTCTTATATTTTTGTTTTTCCATCATTTTTTACTAACATTTGTTATTAACTACACCCGATTTAGTATAATAAGGAATCGCTTCTTTTTTTATTTAATAGCACCTTGCGTCATTCCTTTTATAAACTGTTTAGACATTATAAAGAATATAATAATAACTGGAAAAATGGCTAACCATAAAGCAGTGGATAAAAGATCCCATTGATGACCGTATTCACCAAAAAAGACTGAAATTGCTAAAGGTATAGTTTCTTTTGATCTACTATCAATGAGAATAAGTGGGAAGAAGAAATCGTTCCAAATTCCTACGAAGACGAAGATAGCTACCACAACCAGAGCAGAACGGCTCAAAGGTAACATGATTAAGCTGTAGATCTTCCAAGGACTTGCTCCATCAATGCGAGCTGAATCTTCTATTTCTACAGGAACTGCTTCCATAAAATGTTTCAAAATAAATACCGAAAAAGGAATTCTTGTAGCCATATACACTAACATCAAACCCATGCGAGTATCGAGTAAGGCTGCGTCTCTCAATAAAAGATAGATGGGAATGATGGCCAAGCGTGCGGGCAATGCCAATCCACTGATAATGTATAAGTATAGGATTCGACGAAAAGGAAAATCATAGCGAGCAAGAATATAAGCTATCATAGATGAAATAAGTAAAACACCAAGAACCGAAACAATAGAGACGCTAAAACTGTTAAGATAAGCCCTGGTAAGGTTTGCTTGTTTCCAAGCTACGATATAATTTTCTACTCGGAAATAACTAGGCAAAGAGAAGGGTTTCTGAAAGATTTCTCTTAAATCCTTAAAAGAGTTTAGAGCAAGGATCGAAAGGGGGATAAATACTAATATAGAATAAATTATTAAAATCAAGTAAATAAGTCCCTTTGAAAAGAGACGAAGTCTAAACATTCAACTTCTCCTCTCTATAAGATAAACGTATAAGATGGAAACAGGAAAAACAATTGCAAAAATAAAGGTGACAACCGTAGCCCCCAATCCCATATCCATACAGCTGCTGCCCAAACCACCAAAAGCTGTTCTATAGAAAAGAGTGCCCAAAACATCCGTAGAACGAAATGGTCCTGCTTGAACGCCTTCAAGAGCATAAATGAGATCAAAAGTGTTGAAAGACCAAATGAATAGTAAAATTGTTAGTATTTGGAAGGTGGGCTTGACCAAAGGCAAAACGATATGCCAAGTAATCTTCAGATTGGTTGCTCCATCAATATAAGCTGCTTCAAAAAATTCTGGTGGTATATTCAAGATGGCGGCAAGTAAGACAAGGATGTAAAATCCCGCATTCCTCCACACATTAACTAAGATTATTACTGTTAAGGCTATATTATGATCTCCTAACCAAGGTTTTGCGAAATCTCCCAATCCTACTGAACGAAGGAATTGATTAATCAATCCCATTTGAGGGTTTAATAGCATTCCCCATATAAATCCAACCATAACTAACGAAACAACATTAGGTATGAAAACAATTGTTTGAAATACACGATAACCACGTAATTGTGTTGCCAAAGCCAATGCCAGTAAAAAACCAAGCCCCAGTTCCAAAATCGTAACTAATACAAAAAAATATACATTATGAGAAAGTGCTCCAAAAAATTCAGTACTATATGTCCCTACTAAGGCTTTTTGGTAGTTTTGCAGGCCGACAAAAATTTTAGGTCCAACACCAGACCAGCTAAAAAAACTCAATGACAAACTAAATCCAAACGCATAGACTACAAATATGGTATACAGAAGAACTCCGGGAATTATAAATAAAAAGATAGATAAAAACTCTTTCTTCAAATCAACCTCCTATGTACATAAACACAGAGATATGGACAATTCAATATTTTCAAAATTCAATTACCCATACCTCTGAAGTAACTAATCCTGATTTGTACCCTGTCCAAGGAATGTCCTGGGACAGGGTACATCACAGAGTCCGAATATTTATTTTTACTTCTTCAAAGGCTCATACCACTGAGATATTGCATCTTGAGCTTGCTGCGCAAAATCCTCCGGAGTAATTGCCCCTGCATACATAGCCTGCATTCCAACCGACAGGATGCTATCCAGAGAGGGGCTCCCAGCGGAAAAGACAGATCCTACCCAGTAAACATATGGAGAAGCCTTTTGTTGACAAATTTCCAGAGCTTCTACAAAGAGAGGATCATCCGGAAGTTCGGCCTCTTGAACGGCTGGAGGGTTGAAGGTAACGTCTGCAAAGATAGTACCGAATTCGGGCGTTGCGGTAAACTTTAGCACTTCAAGTGCCATATCAGGATTCTTCGAATTAGATGTTAAACCCAGAGCACCGTCCATGTACACGTATGCCCAAGGTTCCTTCCCTGGATCATCAGGAGGTACCATAAAATATCCCACATTGATGTCATCAGGAGCAGCAAACTGCCTCCACCTCGGGATTTCCCAAATACCGTCGAATATCATAGCTGCCTGGCCAAAAGCAAAAGCTGTCTCCCCATCCGCGTAAGAGTTTGCCATGAATCCTGGTTGATAATACTTCTTAAGAGCGTTCAATTTTCGATTCAGGTCAATCCACTGAGGATCAAGAAAATCAACCTCCCCCTTTGTTAATGATTCAATCCAATCAGGTCCTAACAAGCTTACCCCACACATTGCATGCTGCATGTTCAGTACCCAAGCCTCTTTACCTTGAACAAAAAAGGGTGTAACACCATTTTGTTGCAGTATCTCGGCATTTCCCACCAACTCTGCCCAAGTTCTTGGCTCAGATAGACCATATTCATTGTACAAATCTTTGTTATAAAATATCCCGATAACTTGAACAGCAAAAGGAACCCCATATGTATAACCACCACTTTGGATATAGCTTAATACCGTTGAAGTGAACTTTGAAAAATCAACCTTTCTGTCAAGCGGAATCAGTAATTCAGCATCAATCAAAGATTGGACTCTCTCTCCAGGAAGACGTCGCGTATAGACAATATCCGGACCGGTACCACCCATAAGTGATATCCTCACCTTCGCATCATATTCAGATCCAGGAAAAACGCGGAAATTGATAGAAACAGAGATCCCCTTAGCTTCGAGTGCTTCTTCAACTCGCTCCCATACTTCTGTATCTTGATTACGAAAGCTCCAGATTTCAACTTCAGTAGCCATTGCCATTGAAACGAAGACTGTAAAAACGACTCCAACTATCACCAAACTCACTAAATGTCTCAACTTCGCCATCATTTTACTCTCCTTAAGATTATTTTCCATGAAAATTCTTTCCAAGAAAAAGCAGTTACTTCCTACTTCCCCTTGGAATTTTTCTTTATTCCACGTTAGATCGGCCTCTCTACTTCCTCACCTCCTTCCCTGCCTTAATCTCCGGCTTTGTACTCATCTATCACTAATAGCGCTTGGTCTTTACTGCTTCGGTAGTTTTCTCAAGAGATTTTACGGTGCTATCATAACGAGACATCAGAACTCCAAGAAAAAGAACATCAATTACACTGAGTTGGACAATTCTGGAGGCTATTGCTCCACTACGAAAAGTAGCTTCTCTTGATGCAGTAAATAATTTTATATCGGATATTTTCGTAATTGGGGAACGCATATAGTTAGTGATACAGATAACAGTTGCTCCAGATGATTTGGCTAGAGAAAGAGAATCAACAATATCCTTGGTGCTGCCTGAGTGAGAGATGCCTACTGCTACGTCTCGTTTTGTTAACAAAGCTGCCGAAATCGCCTGTAAATGCGGATCAATAAAGGCCATACTTTCAATATTTATTCTCAAAAACTTGCTCTGGGCATCAAGGGCCACAATTCCTGAAGCTCCCACTCCATAAAAGTCTACCCTCCTTGCATTACTAATAACTTTTACTGTTCTTTCCAGCTCACCAACATCTAAAACATCAAGTGTGTCCCGAATAGCCTGTATATTTGTTTGCAGAACCTTGGCTGTGACTTCACTCATACTATCCCCACGCTTTATTTCCTCGGGGATTTCAGCAAAAAAACTACCAAGGTCCTTGGCTAACATAATCTTTAACTCCTGAAAACCCTGATAACCAACTAATTGACTTACTCTAACTACTGTAGCTTCACTAGCCTTACTATTTTCAGCTACTTCTGTAATGGAAAGCCCTATTACCTCCTCTGGATAAGCTAAAAGGTAGTCAACAACCCTTTTTTCTGCCGGATTTAAGGAACGATGCACACCTCTCAGTCTTGCCAGACATCCCCTTTTTTTTGTAGAAATCTGTTGTGCAACCATCTAATTCTCCCCCTTTAGGCCATTGTAAACAAAATTGTTACCCTATTCATTTTCCAATATTATTTTCTTCATGGTTAAGTATCTATAAAACTTATTTTCAGCTCATCTACTTCTATCGTATAGCTTTAAAACAGTCCTCATAATAAAATCAGGGGTTGACATATACAAAATTTAGTGTAATATTATATACAACTTCATCATAAAAATTATTTTCACTACAAGTTAACATATACGAAAAAAATTTTTTGTCAAGGTTACGTAAATTTTAAAAAAAGTTGAGATTATTTTTGAAAATTCACAAATAAGGAGGCAGGAATACGAAGAGAACATTTGTGGGAATGCAGATACACGCCCATGATGTAAAGGATGAGGGGGTAGAGGTAGTTTTAAGAAATATGCAAAAAGCAGGTGTAAATGCTATTTTACCTTGTGCTAATTATGTCTATGAGTTAATGAATTCACCAGGTCCTGAAATACTTCCCCATAATCCCAAAAGAAAACGATACTATACTTTAGGTGGTACATATTTTGAATCTCATTTGGAATATTACGAAAATACCAAAATTAAGCCAGCAAAAACGCCAGAGAAGGATGTTAAGGATTTCGACGTATTAGCTGAAGTTTGTTCTATAGCTAAAAAACTGGATATGGAAGTATATCCTTGGATTTCTTGCTTTAAGCATCCTATAGATGCCCGTAATCATCCAGATTGCTTGGTAGAAGATGTCTACGGACGTAAAAGTATCAACTATATGTGGGGTAAATATATTGCTGATTGGTTTTGCCCTAATAATCCCCATGCCAAAAACTTCTCTTTAGCTATGATAGAAGATATAGTGCGAAGCTATGACATTGCCGGTGTTTTTGTAGACAGATTTCGCTATCCAGTAAATTTAGGGGTTTGCTTCTGTCCATATTGTCAAAAGAGAATGAAGGAAAAAGGATTATCTCCGAATATTTTACGTTGTACCGTAAAAGAAGTTTTGAGGAAAGAAAATGAAACTCAGTTTAAAAAAATCGTAAATTTTGGAACCAGTACCGATCTTTTGTATTTATTTTCTAAATTTCCTGAATTGCTTAACTGGATTACTTTCAGGATGAATTCTATAACTAACTTTATAAAAGATGTCTATAATTTAGTTAAAGGTATCAATCCCAATCTAAAGGTGGGGTTAGATATGATAAATCCTGCCGGAGCTTGGTTTTTGGGACAAAATCCTTACCAGTTAAGTGATTATTGTGATTGGGTTAAGCCCATGGCTTATAATAAGGCACAGGGGAATTGGATAGGAGCAGAAATTAGTGAACTTTCCAAAAGTTTGTCTGAAGAGAAGGACTCTTCTGAAATATACAAGGCATTCAAAGCAATCTATCAGGTTAGAGGAATTAAATTGCCCCACACCTTTGAAGAATTTAAAAAAGAAGGTATGCCATCAAGTTGGGTTTATGATGAGGCTAAAATAACTAAAGAGCTTGTAGGAGAAAAGACTCTAATACACCTGGGTATTCAGATATGGCCCCCTGCTACTACTGATGATGTCAAAGATTCTATTACCAAAGCCTTTGAGGCCAATATTGATGGTATAATTATGTATTGTTATGGATGGGCACCATTGAAAAACTTTGCAGCAGCTAAGGATAGTTTAAAGCGGTTAGGAAAACTATAGAAATGAATACTTCAAGATGGAAACAGATTGAGGTAGAATATGGTAAAGAGTTTTTAGAGGCGGATATTCATATTGTTACCGATTTAGTGGAGCCTGTAATTAACCAAAGTTCCCATGTAGATAAATATCATAGCCAGTCTTAACAAAAGAAAGCCCTTCCTGATTACCCAATAAATTCATATCCCACTTTTCATGCTCTTACTGATTTATCCAGATTAATGTTCATATTTATTCCAACTTCTACAAGGAGATTCCAACCAGCAGCAAACTAACTTTTTTTAAACTTTAAAGCCATCTTTTCCACATATTTGTAATATTCTTTTCTTCTAAGCTTTTGAGAGGCTTCTTCATCCAAAATTGCAATTACTTTTGGATGGAGCTGAAGGATTGAGGAAGTACACTCAGCACAAATAGGACCTTCTATACATCTTTGTACAGTTTCTGCTTTATTTTTCCCACTTGCTAAGAGAAGGCATTCTTTTGCCTCCATAATACTTCCTCCCCCCATGGTTATAGCAAACTTGGGCACTTCATCCTTATTTTCAAAAAATCGGGCATTATCCTCTACTGTTTCTGGGGTAAGAGTCTTCATTCTGGTTCTGGAGCCAAGAGAGGACCCCGGTTCATTAAATCCTATATGTCCATCTCTTCCTATCCCTAAAATCTGTAGGTCAATCCCTCCTGCTTTCTTAATTTTATCCTCATACCAAGAGCAGTACGCTTCTACATCATTCACTGTTCCTGAAGGAATATGTACTCTTTCTGAGGTTATATTCACATGGGAAAATAAATTATTCCACATAAAATAATGGTAGCTTTGAGGATGAGATGAAGGTAGCCCCCAATATTCGTCTAAATTAAAGGTGACTACTTTGGAAAAATCAAGGCTTTCTTCTTTATGCATACGAATAAGTTCTTGATACATTCCCAGAGGAGTACTCCCAGTAGCCAGACCCAAGACTATATCTGGTTTCTTTCTTATTCTATCAGCTACTATTTGTGCTGCCTTCCTGCTTATAGCCTCATAGTCGGGTTCAATAATTATTCTCATTTTAAACTCCTTATGGACTTTTTTATTTTTTTTCAACCTTTTGCCTGATATAACTTATAACTTTTCCTACGGTATCATTCTTTTCTGCATCTTCTGCAGGAATATCAATATCAAATTCAGCCTCAAAAGCAGCTACCAGCTCCACAGTAGCAAAAGAATCCACTCCTAAGTCCTGAACAAGCCTAGCCTCATCTCTAATTTCTTCTGGCCTTACCTTGGTAACTTGAATGATAATATCTTTAACTCTTTCCTCTAATAGCATTTTTCCTCCTCGTAGAAATCTATCTTCTACTTTTAGCAATACTCTCTTTTCTTTGCCTTTCTGTAATCTTAAAAACTTCTTCTAAGACCTTCTCGCCTTCCGGGGATAACTCTACACCTCTTCTCTTCATAACTTCCCTTGCCATATCAATGGTTCTTTTAAGTCCTGAGCCTTTATAGAATTTCTGAGAAAGATACCAGCAAAAAGAAGAAATGTACTTAGGGGCTATTCCTCCTCCTGTAACTACATTAGAGCCTACTCCCACCATAGATCCTGTATTTAAAAGGGTCCCTATCCCCATTTTACTGTGATCCC
>Ga0209979_1003161_pt1 | contig 14837 bp, 16 predicted proteins | sample AnhtaG_FD_183114 | JGI IMG/M metagenome (GOLD analysis project Ga0209979, IMG submission 183114) | Deep subsurface microbial communities from Anholt, Denmark to uncover new lineages of life (NeLLi) - Anholt_01485 metaG (SPAdes) (version 2) | ecosystem: Environmental > Aquatic > Marine > Oceanic...
CAGCCGCGATTCCACTAGGGCAGGGGAGGTGCAGCGGCTGTCTTGGCCACTAGTCGAATGTGTACACCGGGCCGAAGTACTCCCACCTGCCCTTGCCATCCTCCACCACGACCCGCTCCATAGGGCCGGCCTGGAGCATCCAGTGGTCGGTGTCGCTTATGGTGATAGTCACACCCTCCAGCAGCAGATCACTGCGGTAGTCCCTTAGGGACTCGACGGCGTCCATCAGGCCTTCTCGGGTCAGATTGTCACAGGTCCTGCTAAGGGCCTCGATCAGCACCTCCGCTGTCAACTGGGAAAAGATGGTGAAAACGCCAGGGGATGGCCCACCGTAGTTCTGCATGATCTCATGGTGCTGGGCTATGGCCGGGTCGTCGGTGTTGTCCGGCATCTTGAAGGCGTTGAATGAGATCAGGCCCTCTGCCAGCTCAGCGGAGACAAATTGAAAGAGGATCGGATCTGAATTCGTGTAGCTGGCCAGGAATTGGGGATGCCAGCCCATGCGGTCGGCGTGTTTGATGGCCTGGGCAGTGAAACCGGGCGTGGTGTAGAGGACGACCACTTCAGCGCCGGAGTTCTTCATGTTGCTCACCTGAGAGCTGATGGAGATCGCCGTCGCCTCATAGCTCTGCTCGGTGACCAGCTCGTTCTTTTCGGGGTCGAGGCCAGCCTTCACTCCTGTCAGGCCATCCCAGCCGAGGTGCTGGTTCTCCCAAAGGACGGCCACCTTCTTGCCCGGCAGGTTCTCGGAGATGTACTGGCCAAAGAAGCTCCCCTCGGTGCGGTAGTCGGGGACGCCGCCAACGGACCAGGGGAATTCCTCGGGGTCGGCACCCCAGATGTGGGCGCCCCCAATGATGAACAGGTCGGGCACTCCCAGGTCGTTGAGGTACGCCTGAACGCCGGAATGGGGGTGATCGCCTACCGCTCCGAAGATAGCGAATACCTTCTCTTGCTCCAGCAGCTTGCGGGTCGCCTCAAGAGCTTTTGCGGGGTCGCCGCCGTTGTCCTCTACCTTTAGGACGATGTCGCGACCGCAGACGCCCCCCTGGGTCTCGTTGACCCACTTGAAGTAGGCTTGCTGCGTCCGAGGAAGCATGGAATAGACCGCTCCGAAGGTGCCGCTAAGCATGGCGTGCTGGCCGAGGATTATCTCTGTGTCGGTGATGCCTGGTCCCGCTGCCGTCGCGGTGGGCGTGTCTGCTGGGGTGGCGGCGCCAGTGACGGTAGGAGTGGGGGTGGCGGCTTCCTCCTCTTCACCCTCGCAGGCTAGTGCCAAAGGGATGGTGACCAGGGATGCCAGAAGCAAAATGGCCAAGAGGCCGCTGCGCTTGCAGACCATGAGTACATGTTGCACGACTCTCATCCTTTCTCCTCCGTGGGTGAATCTAGCAGCATTGTAGACTGATGGCACTTAAGGTCAACCATGGCCCAGGCCTTGATCACGGCGCATCAACCGCGGCGAGCCGATTGGGGCACTCGTCGGCGGCCACTGCGTCTGCAGGCGATGGGGCAATGGCCGCAGGGGCGCTGGAATTGAAAGATTTGGCGTCCATGCTATACTAGCTATGCTGGGAGAAGAGAGGTTTCAGGAATTGCGCGGGCGCGATCTCATATCTATTACTGATCTGTCCGCCCAGGACATCCGGCGGGTGGTGGACACGGCGCTGGCGATGAAGAATGGCGACTCGTCGCCTGTGCTGAAGGGGAGGACTCTGGCCCTTTTGTTCGAGAAGCCGTCCCTGCGCACGCGGGTGAGCTTCGACGTGGCGATGGCGCAACTGGGGGGCCACGCCCTGTATCTATCGCCGGCGGAGGTAGGCCTGGGCGAGCGAGAGCCCGTGGCGGACGTGGCGCGGGCTCTCAGTCGCTACGTGGACGCCATCGCTGCTCGTACTTTCAAGCATGAGACGGTGGAGGAACTGGCTCGCTGGGCCGACGTGCCGGTGATGAATGCCCTGTCCGATGGCGAGCACCCCTGTCAGGCCCTGGCTGATCTGCTGACGATCTACGAGAAGAAGGGCCGCTGGCGGGGCCTCGTCCTCTCGTTTGTGGGCGATGGCAACAATGTTGCCCGCTCGCTCATGCTGGGGTCGAGCTTGGTGGGAATGGACTTTCGGATCGCCTCGGCTCAGGGCTACCGGATATCTACGGCGCTGGTGGAGAAGGCGGAGAGTCTGGCCTCCGCTTCGGGGGCGGCAGTCGTCTGTGTCGAGTCGCCGCAGGAGGCGGTTCGGGGTGCGGATGTAGTCTATACGGATGTCTGGGCGAGCATGGGGCAGGAGGAGGAGCGGGTGGAGCGGAGGCGGGCCTTCGACGGCTATCAGGTGAACGCCGAGCTGCTGGCCCTGGCCGCGCCCGATGCCATCGTGATGCATGACCTGCCTGCCCATCGCGGGGAGGAGATAGCGGACGAGGTGATCGAAGGGTCTCAATCGGTGGTCTTTGACCAGGCGGAGAACAGGCTGCACGCCCAGAAAGCCGTTCTGGCCCTTATTCTGGGTGGAGAGGGGGCCTGAGGAATATGGGCGGCGCGATCACCAGGATCAAGGACGCTCTGGCGGAGTTCGGGCCGGCCAGTGCTGTCGATATCCTGATCATCGCTGCCATCATCTACCTCGTTCTTCTGCTCATGCGGGGAACTACCGCCGTCTATCTGGCGCGGGGCATTGTCATCCTCCTGGCAATGGCCTTCGTTCTGGTAAGGTTTTTCGAGCTTACGGTTCTGGAATGGCTGGTCCGCAACTCCTTCCCGGCCCTGCTGATCGCTATCCCTATCATCTTTCAGCCGGAGATCCGTCGCTTCCTGGCGCGGGTAGGACGAACCGGTCGTTTGGGGCGGGCGCTGTTTACGGCCTACGATAGCGTTCTCGACGCGGTGATCGAGGCGTCGGAGAATCTCTCTCAGCGTCGCCACGGTGCTCTGCTGGTGCTGGAGCGGGAGACGGGGCTGGAGGACTACGCCGAAACGGGCGTGCGGCTCGACGCCACGCCCTCTGTGGAGCTCCTAGAAGGTCTCTTCTATCCCAACTCGCCCCTTCACGACGGGGCGTTGATCCTTCGTGGCGATCGAGTGGTCGCCGCCGGCTGCACCCTTCCCCTCTCGGACCGAGTGGATCGCGGCCACATGGGGACGCGTCATCGGGCGGCTTTGGGCATCAGCGAACGGACGGATGCCGTAGCCGTCGTCATTTCCGAGGAAAGGGGCGACATCTCGGTGGCGGCTAACGGACGGATGATCTCCCGGCTGGAAAAGGCCCGCCTGGGGGCTATCCTCCGGAGCCTCTTCAGCGCTGCCTGGGAACGGGAGCGTGTCGCCTCCCGTGGGCTGGGGCGGTTCTGGCGATGAGCGGCAAAGGGACCTGCCGCCGTCTATTCTGACGACACTGCGGGGTGGCTGCATTGGCGCGTCTGCTGCGGGAGTTCTTCAGGATTAGCCGAGCCGTAATCGGCGCTGCTGTCGGGTCGGTCAGGGGCAACCTAGGTCTCGCTGTCCTGTCGGTGGGTTTGGCCTTCGTCATGTGGATGGTCATCGTCGACACCGAGCATCCTACGCGGACAGGGGTTTTCCCGGTGGACATCTCAGTGGAGCCTGTCAACATGCCCGAGGGCCTGACTCTTGGCGGCCCCCTGGGCGACGCAGCCCTGCGCATCGAGGCAGATGAAGACGTGTGGGACGAGCTCGCGGCCAGCGACTTTGGAGCTACCGTGAACCTGCTGGGAGCGCAGATAGGCACCCAAGACGTAGAGGTGAAGGTTGAGCCGCTGGGTGAGCGCAACGGCCTGCGCATAATCGAGGTCATACCGACGCTGCACGCGGCGGGAGCGCCGCCAGGCACCGTGCGAGTGGAACTGAAGCCCCTGGTCAGCCAAGTCGTGCCTGTGTCGATAGACGTGGTGGGAGCGCCTCCCATGGGGTATGAGCCCTCCACACCCAATGTGGAGCTCGACCAGGTGGTGGTGTCCGGCCCGGAGGAACTGGTGAGCCGAGTAGAGGCAGCCGTGGCCACCGTCGAACTGTCGGGGGCGGTGACTGATGTGCGGCAGACCTATTCCTTGGTACCCCATGACGATGGCGGTTTTATTGTGGCGGGGGTGACCCTCGATCCCGACAGCGTCGACATCGAGATAACGGTGGAGCAAAAGCGTTTCAGTCGCCTGGTGGTGGTCAGTCCCTCCCTGCAGGGCAGCCCGGCCGCCGGCTACAACGTGACGGCGGTGGAGCTGGACCCGGCCAGTGTAACCCTGCTGGGCCCGCTGGAGCTTCTCAACGTCACCAGTTTTGTGGTGACCGATAATGTCGATATCACGGGCGCCACCAGCGACATAAGTCGTATCGTCAACATGGTTGGGGTGCCTCGGGGCGTCAGCATAAGCGGATCGGGTACCGTCTCCGTGCGGGTACGCATCGCTGCCGGTGAGGGCGAGGCCACTTTCGGGGTGGCACCGAAGTGGACGGGGTTGGCCAGCGATCTGCGGGTGGTGAGCATCACCTCCCTGGTGGAGGTGACGCTGCAGGGTGAGCTGCCGACGCTGCGAAACGTGTCGCCCGACCAGGTGACGGCGAGCGTTGACCTATCGGACTTGGGTGCCGGCAGCCATCGCTTGGAGCCGCAGGTGGAGGCGCCCGACGGATTGCAGGTGGCCAGCATATCGCCCACGTCGGTCGAGGTGGTGCTGGAGACGGCGCCATGAGGGAGGCTAGTCCGCTGACCGAGGAGCCTGCGCAAGGGGAGGGGCCGGCAGCGGCCCAGAAGCCGCTGGTAGCTATCGTTGGCCGCCCCAATGTCGGCAAGTCGGCCCTATTCAATAGACTCATTGGCTCCCGCAAGGCCCTGGTGGAGGACATCCCCGGCACTACCCGCGACCGCCTCTACGCCGACGTCGAGTGGGGGGAGCAAGTGTTCAGCCTGGTCGATACCGGCGGCCTGGACCCCAGCGGCGAGGAAGGCTACATCCCCCTGGTGAAGCGACAGGTGGAGGTGGCCCTGGCCGAGGCCGACGCCATCGTCCTGGTGGTGGACGCCCGCGATGGCGCCACGGCCACCGACCTGGAGATCGCTGACCTCCTGCGGCGGGCAGGCAAGCCGCTGGTTCTGGTGGCCAACAAGGCTGACAACGAGGCTCGTCGGGAGGAGGCAGTGCAATTCTACGAGCTGGCCCTGGGTGAGCCCATCCCTGTGAGCGCCTACCACGGCCTGGGCCTGGCCGAGCTGATGGACCGGCTGGTTCTGCTTCTTCCTGCCGGGGCAGTGGCGGCCGTTCCCGCTGGCCTGCGTTTGGCGATTGTCGGCCGACCGAATGTGGGGAAGTCCCTGCTTCTTAACGCCATCCTGGGCCAGGAGCGGGTGATCGTCAGCGAGGAGCCGGGAACCACCCGCGATGCCATCGACATAGGGTTCTGCTATCAGGAGCGGGACTTGGTGCTCGTGGACACGGCCGGCATTCGGCGCCGTGGGCGCATTCAGAGCGGTGTGGAGAAGCACAGCGTTCTGCGGGCCCAGAAGGCCATCGATAGGGGCGATGTGGCCCTTCTGGTGACCGATGCCAGCGACGGGATCACTGCCCAGGATACCCACATCGCCGGCTATGTGGCCGAGGCGGTCAAGGGCCTGGTGATAGCCGTCAACAAGTGGGACCTGATGCCCGGCGACGGCGAGACGCGGGCAGCCTTCGCTAAAGCGGCTCGGGCCCGTCTGCGGTTTCTGCCGTGGGCCTCTTTGTGCTTCATTTCGGCCAAGGAGAGGACTGGCATGGATGGACTGCTTGATGCAGCCCTGGCGGCGGGGGCGGCCCGCGACCAGCGGGTGGCTACCGCTGAACTGAATGTCGCCATGCGCAAGGCTGTGGCGGCCCACGGCCCGCCCTCCGTCCAGGGACAGCGGCTGAAATTGCTCTACGTGACCCAAGCCCAGACGCGGCCGCCCACGTTCGTGTTCTTCGTTAACGCTCCCTCCCTCCTGCACTTTTCCTATCGACGCTACCTGGAGAACTCCATTCGCAAGGCTTTTGGCTTCCAGGGAACGGCCCTAAAACTCGTCTTCCGCAGCCGGGCTGAGGTCTAGGGGATGGTCTGGCAATACGTCGTTGTCGCCGTGGCGAGCTACCTTATGGGGGCGATTCCCAACGGCTGGCTGGTGGGGAAGCTCACGCGAGGCATCGATATCCGCGAGTACGGCAGTGGAGCGACGGGTACCGCGAACGTCCTGCGCAGCCTGGGGCTTCGGCCGGCGCTGTTGGTTCTTCTGGCCGACGTCCTCAAGGCGTATGTGGCCGTGCTCGCCACCTGGTACATCTTTGAGCCTTATGAGGGGGCAAACACGGCCCATAACTTACAGGCGGTAGCGGGGGTAGCGGCCATCATCGGTCATGATTGGCCGGCATACCTTGGGTTCAAGGGAGGCAAGGGAGTGGCTGCGACCTACGGGTCGTTTGCTGCCATGCTCTTCTTTCCCCTGACCGTGCCCGGTCTGCTGGCGGTGGCGGTGGCCATCGTTCTGACTTTTCGCTACATGTCTCTCATGTCGGTGATCACCGTTCTCATGGGAGGAGCTGCCTTCCTGGGGCTGGCGCTGGCGGGCGTCGTTCCTTACGCCTTCGCCATATTCGGCGGTATCGCGTCGGCCCTGGTGCTATTCCAGCATCGGGAGAACATTCGGCGGCTGCTGGCTGGCACGGAGCCGAAGATAGGTGAGGGGGGACGAAGACGCCTTCAGGGGCCTGCACAAAGGCTGTGGCCATTTCATAAAATGTAAGGGGGGAGATGGCGACCTTCCAGCAGTATCTGGCCGAGCTGAAAGACGAAGGCCAGCCGCTACGGGCGACCAGGCTGGTGCACCTCTCTCACTTGGCCGATGAGCGGGAGCAGGCGTTCTTGGACGTCTGGCCTCAGATTCAGACCGAGCGCCGTCGCCGGGTGGTGGGTCAACTAGCGGAACTGGCCGAAGACAACGTAGAGCTCAACTTCGACGCCATCTTTCTGGCCTGCCTTTCGGACACTGACCCCCAGGTGAGGGCGGTCGCCATTCGGGGCCTGTGGGAGTATGAGCATCGCGACCTCATCGAACCGCTCATCCGCTTCCTCCAATCGGATGACGATGCGGTGGTGAGAGCGGAAGCGGCTCTAGCTCTGGGCCGCTTCGTTCTTCAGTGCGAGTTTGGCTCCCTGCCCGACCGCTACTTTCGCCAGGTGGAGCAGGCGCTTCGCCGGACTATCGACGATGACGGCCAGGAACTGGAGGTGCGGGGCAGGGCCCTGGAGGCCATCGGCGCCTGTAGCCTGCCCTGGGTTCGGGAGGCTATCGACAGGGCGTACAGGAGCAACAACCAGCGCCTCAGGGTGAGCGGCATCCATGCTATGGGACGCAACTGCGACCCCTCATGGTGGCCCATCCTTTTCGAGGAGCTCAAGAGCGATGACCCTGAGATGCGCTATGAAGCGGCTCTGGCCTGTGGCTTGCTGGCTGAGGAGGCGGCGGTCCCCCATCTGGCTCCCCTCTTGGAAGACGAGGACATCGAAGTGAGGGAGGTCACCATCGCTGCCCTGGGGGAGATCGGCGGGCGCCAGGCGAGGGCTGTCCTGCTGCGCTATCTGGAGGACCCCTCACGGGGCATGCGAGAGGCGGTGGAGGAAGCCCTTTCGCTGGTGGATTTCGCTGAGGACCCTCTCTCCCTTTAGCCTTTAACTGTAGATGGCTAAGGGCGCATCGTCCAAGAAGTTGCCGCTGGAGCGGGCCGTCTCGGCCGGGGGCGTCGTCTATCGGCGAGGGCCAGAGGGTATCGAGGTGGTGCTGTGCGGCCGCACGAGCGAGGGCATATGGGGTCTTCCCAAGGGAACACCCGACGCTAGCGAGAGCCTGGAGGAAGCGGCTGTACGCGAGGTGAGTGAGGAGACGGGCCTGCGGGCGGTGATCGAGGCCAAGATCGGTACCATTGAGTACTGGTTTGCTCGGGCGGGTGTGCGGTACCATAAGTTCGTCCATCACTATCTGATGGTTCCTACTGGCGGCAGCCTTGAGGACCACGACTGGGAGTACGATAGAGTGGACTGGTTCCCGCTGGAGGAGGCCTGCAAGACCTTGAGCTATGCCAATGAGGTGGGGGTTGTGCGCAAGGCGGTGGCCCTCATCGAGCGCCGGGGAGGGCGGTCGTGAACACTCTTGGCGACGATGTGGCGGCCCGCGGCCGGAGGGTCATCCTTCGCCGTAAGCGCCTCTCCGACGCCAAGGACGACTACGAGTGGCGCAGCGACGAGGAGCTGGCTCGCTATGACGCTGTGCCTGCCCTGCGTATCTCCTTCTCCGACTTCGTGGCCTCCCTGCTGACTCAGCTCCGCTATCCTGATCCCGCCCGGCGCTCCTATGCCATCGAGGACGAGGGCGGTCGTCATATCGGCAACGCCATGTACTACAACCTGAGGGAAGCGACGGGCGAGGCTGAGCTGGGCATCACCATCGGCGACCGCCGCTACTGGGACCAGGGGTACGGCAGCGATGCCGTGCAGGCTCTGGTGAAGCTGGTGTTCAGGGAGAAGGCCCTGCGACGGGTGTTCCTTCACACCCTGGACTGGAATGTGCGCGCTCAGCGGTGCTTCCAGAAGGCGGGGTTCATGCCCCGCGGCCTGGTACGGCGCGATGGCCGCAACTTCCTGCTGATGGAAACACTGCAGCGGCTGGAGCGGGCGGCTAGCCGGTAGGAAACGACGCGCCCTGATAACGAAGCAGGGTCGTCATCCGGCCGCGTCCTCTGCGTATGCGCTGGCCCTGACGTTACTACCCCCGCGAGGGCAGAGACACCACGCCTGTGCCGGGGGTCGTCTTCTGCCCCTGAGGGGTCTCGGTCCAAATCTCCAGCTCGACGATGTTCTCGCCGCCCTGCTGAGACTTCTTGGTGATGCGGCCGCGGCAGATGACATCCTGCTCCACAATATCCATGCCGCGGTACTGACAGGCCACGCGCTTGACCCGACCCTGGTCGCTTACCCACTGGTGGAGCAGGCGACCCAGCAGGGCGTTCTTGAGGGCGCCGTGGGTGATGCGGTCGGGCAGGCCGGTCTTCTGGGCGAAGTCCTTGTCATAGTGGATCTGATAGAAATCGCCGGAGCCGGCCGCCCACATCACCAGGCGCTGGGAGGTGCACTTCTCGGTGAGCGAGGGTATCTCCTGCCCCTCCTGGACGTCTTCGAAGTAGACCTGGTCGCTCATGGTCTCTCCTCCTATCCCTCAGCCGTAGCTGCAGACCTTTAGGTCTGCGCTATCCAGGCAGGGCTGAAGCCCTGCAGCTACTCTCCTCTCCTCCTAGTACTGGATGAGGGTGCCGCGGAACGTGGCGACAACCCTACCCTCCTGGTTCTTGTAGGTGGTTTCGCCGGTGATGAGCAGCATCGGCCCTATGCCTCCCGTGCGCTCCACGATGTCGGCGATCTTGGAGGTGCTGGTGAGGACGTCGCCGGCGCAGATCGGCTCATAGTACTCGACATCGGTGCCGCCGTTGAGGATGCGGCTATAAGGGCTCTTGAAGGGCATGATATAGGCGGGGCGCGGCGGTCTGTCGGGTCTGAAGATGGGGTTACCGGGGTTACCCAGGAAGCTCATGGGGGCGGGCAGGCTGCGGTAGCCTTTGCTCTTGGCGTACTCCTCGTCGTAGTAGATCAGGTCCGTATAGCCCACGGCGCGGGCGAACATGCGGACGGCCGTCTTGTCCACTTCGATGGTGGTCGGCTCCGATTCCTGGCCGATGGCCGCCCGCATCTCGTCGGTTATTACTGAGGCTTCAGCCATCTCTCTACCTCCTCGGACAAACCTTGCATCTGCCTGAAGGAGCATACCTCAGGCACGATAAGCCGTCAATCAATTGGCGGCGGAAGCTATATCTGCTCTCCAGCTTCGGTCTTCGCTCTCAGGTTCACGGCGTGAAAGCGACCGGCCTTGAGTTCGCGCACCAGGTCTTCGACATCGGCGATGGGCCGCTGGAAGCGGGTGGCACAGGTGCCGACATCGCTGGGCTCGTGGGCATCGCTGCCGGCGACGGCGGGCAGGCCCAGGCGAGCGCACAGCTGCCAGGAGAAGAGGTTCTCATCGTGGGCGGCGCGGCCGTTGATGGCCTCCACGGCGCACACGTGGCGGAAGGCTGGATGCGCTGCCGCTTGCTCCAGGGCCATCGTCCAGAAGTCATCGTCCATACGAAGGAGAGAGGTGAGCTGTCGGTAGGGGTGGGGAGCGACCATGGCCCCGCCGGCCTCGGCCACGACCTGGGCCAGTTGTGCCACGCTGTGCATGCCGTCGACGTGGCGGTTGAGGCCGAAGACGAGGACGTGGCCGTCCTCGGTGTTCAGCTCGATGGCGGGGATGACCAGGAAGTTGTGCCGCCTGGCCAGGTCGCGCACCTTGGGGGGCTCCCATAGGGCATCGTGCTCGGTGAGGCAGACGCCGTCCAGGCCCACAGCCTTGGCCCGCTCGATGAGCTGATCGGGGGAGAGGAAGCTATCGTTGGAGAGGGGGAAGGTGTGGCAGTGCAGGTCGATGAGCACGCCTCAGTCCCCGAACTGCTCCTTGACGATGCCGAAGGCGACCTCGGTGACTGCCAGGGCCTCGTCGATGTCGGCCTCCTTATGGGCCGCCGACAGGAACCAGTTGTGGATGGGATGGAGAAAGACCCCTCGTCGACAGCACTCGCTGCAGAACACCCGGCTACGCTGAAAGGCCCCCTTATCGGCATCGAAGGTCATGAAGGGGATTGCCGGCGGCCCCGTCTGGGTGATGGTCAGGCCCAGCGAGCGCGCCTGCTGGTCGAGCCCCTGGCGGAAGCGTGTGCCCATCGCTTCCATCTGCTGGATGCCTCCCTCCTCGCGCAGGGTGTTGATCGTGGCGATGGCGGCGGCCATGGGCACTGTGGCCGTCCAGAAGGTGCCGGTGAAGAAAACGCCCAGGGCCGCTTGGCGCAGCTCCTCACGGCCGAGCCCTGCCGCTAGGGCGTAGCCGTTGGCTATCGCCTTGCAGTAGCAGATGAGGTCCGGCCGCAGGCCGAGGAGCTCGCCGGAGCCGCCCAGGTGAAGGCGGAAGCCGCCCCGTATGTCGTCGAGGACAAGGACGATGCCCTCTTGGTCGCAGAGCTCGCGCAGGCCCTGGTGGAACCCGGGGGCGGGCATTTCCTCGTCATGAAACGGGTCGTGCCGGAAGGGACAGATGATGAGAGCGGCGACGTCGCCGCGGTTCTCTGCCACCACCCGGCGCAGGTCGTCGAGGTCGTTGTAGCGGAAGGTGAGGATGTTCGCCCGATCAGCATCGGTGATTCCGGTGGGAATCGGCGTGCACCAGGGGTGAGAACCGTGGTAGGCACCAGCGGCCATGATCGCCTTGTTGCGGCGGGTGTGGGCACGGGCGACGGCAAGCGACCAGCTTGTGACGTCCGAGCCATTCTTGGCGTACATTACCCAGTCGGCGGCAGGCGTAATGTCGACGAGCAGCTCGGCTAGCTCTATCCAGACCTCGCCGGGCAGGTTGTGGGAGTCGCCCCGGCTGCGCTCGGCGGCTGCCGCCTCCTCCACTCGGGGGTGGTTGTGGCCCAGGACGATGGGTCCGTAAGAGCACATGAAGTCGATGTACTCGTTGCCGTCCACATCCCAGATGCGACAGCCCTCGCCGCGGGCCATGAAGCTTGGGTAGGCACCGGGCACGAGCAGGACCGGGCTCTTGTGGCCGTAGATCCCGCCGGGGATCACCTTGCGGGCTCGAGCCATCAGTGCTTCGCTGCGATCGAACTTGTAGAGATCGTCAGGGGTCATAATCACTCCTCCGTCGAACCGATAGACGATGTGTGCTCCAGGCAAAGGGCGTGTGTGTCTCGCCGGTCACCGCAGCGAGCGCCCCAGGATTCGTCTGGTGACCTCCGCTACGGCGCCCGAAGGCGGACTGCCAGATAATGGATCACGCTGGAAACGTTATCAAACCGGCGCCGCTGCCGCAAGAATAGCGGTTGCTGCTACGTATACCCTATGCTATACTACCGCGAAGCTAAGGGACGAATTTCACAAACAAGGTAGTGGATGCTTTCCGACTACGGACAAGTAGGCATTCTTCTGGCCGTTGCTATCGCCTTCCCCCTGGCTGCTGTCTTCACCTCCTGGCTACTCGGCCGCCTGCGCATCCGTGTCGATAAGCCCGACCCGATCAAGGAAGACACCTACGAGTGCGGCGTTACCACTGAGGGTAGCGCCTGGGTGCAGTTCAACTTCCGCTACTACTACTTCGCTCTGCTGTTCGTCATCTTCGATGTGGAGGCGGTTTTCCTCTATCCCTGGGCGGTGGCCTTCGACAAGGTGGGCGTCTACGGTTTCGTGGAGGTGGTGACCTTCGTCATCATCCTGAGCATTGGCCTGGTCTACGCCTGGCGGAAGAAGGCGCTGGAGTGGGTGTGAGAGTGGCAAGCGCTGGCTAGTGGGCGATGTCGCGAGTGCTTGACGGCCTGGAGGTAGGGGAGAGAATTAGCCAGCGCGTCCCGGAGGCGGTGGTAGAGGCCACGCCTCAGTCGGTGGTGGTGCAGGCCGAGAAGCTGGTGGCGGTGGCCACCTACCTGCGCGATGACGGCGAGCTGGACTTGTGCTTCCTCATCGGCGTGACAGCAGTGGACCATTTCGACCACTTCGAAGTCGTCTACCATCTTCAGTCCCTGTCCCACAATCACGTGATGACGCTGAAGACGCGGGCCCTTGACTACAAGAGCCCGGAGGTGCCGTCCCTGGTTTCGGTCTGGCGGGGAGCGGAGCTCCAGGAGCGAGAGGTGTACGACCTGATGGGGATCCGCTTCGCTGGCCACCCCGACCTGCGGCGTGTCTTCCTGTGGGAGGGTTTCCCCGGGCATCCGCTGCGCAAGGACTGGCTAGAGATGCCGGGCGGCTTCAACCCAGGGCTGGGGAGATTCCCGCGCGAGGACTAGAGAGCGTGCCATGAGCATGAGAACCGAGCCGTTCGTGGTGAACGTGGGGCCTCAGCACCCCAGCACGCACGGCGTGTTTCGGCTGCGCCTCACCCTGGACGGCGAGAAGATCGTCGACGCCGAGATGGTGATGGGCTATCTCCACCGGAGCATGGAGAAGCTGGCCGAGGGGCGCACGTACACTCAGAACATTCCCTTCACCGACCGCCTCGACTACCTGTCGGCTATGTCCAACAATCTGGCCTACTGCATGGCGGTGGAGAAGCTGATGGGCATCGAGGTGCCCGAGCGGGGCCAGTTCCTGCGGGTGATCATGGCCGAGTTCCAACGCATCGCCAATCACGCCATGGCCATCGGGTCCTTTGCCATGGAGTGCGGCGTCTGGTTCACTCCCCTGATGTGGATGTTCCGCGACAGGGAGAAGATCCTCGACCTGTTTGAGATGACCTGCGGCGCTCGCCTCACCACCAACTATGTGCGCATCGGCGGTGTGTCCTTCGACATCCCGCCCGAGTTCATGCCTGCCGCTAGGGCTCTGGTGAAGGAGCTGCCCGAACGCATCGCCGAGTACGAGGCTCTCCTGCTGGAGAACGAGATCATACTGGCTCGCTCGCGGGATGTCGGCGTTCTGCCCCCCGACCTGGCCATCGCCGCTTCGACCAGCGGGCCAATGCTGCGGGGCAGCGGCGTGATGTGGGACGTCCGCAAGGCCGACCCCTATGCTGTCTACGATCGGCTGGACTTCGACATCCCGGTGGGCACCCGCGGCGATTGCTACGACCGCTTCCTGGTGCGTATGGAGGAGCTGCGACAGAGCGTGCGCATCCTGGAGCAGGCACTGGAGATGCTGCCGGGCGGCCCGGCCAGCGTGGAGATGCCCCTGGCTCTGCGACCGCCGGTCGGGGAGGCGTACGCCCGCATCGAGGCGCCCAAGGGGGAGTTGGGCTTCTACCTGGTGAGTGACGGCAGCCCCCATCCCCAGCGTTTTCACATTCGCTCTCCCTCGTACATCAATCTGACACCGCTGCGGGATATGCTGTTGGGCCTGACCGTGCCCGACGCGGTCATCACTCTGGGCAGTATCGACATCGTCCTGGGCGAGGTTGACCGCTGATGCCCTTCCTGGCCGAGTGGTGGGACCTGCGCGACCTGGGCAACACCGTCGGGGCGTTCCTGGAATGGCTGGGCGACTACGGCCCTGACTGGCTGCCCTACACCGCATCGGCGATCATCGGCTCCATTGCCCTACTTGTCTTCCTGGTGGTCAGCCTGCTCATGGTTGCCTGGGCGGAGCGGCGACTGCTCGGCCGAGTCCAGGCGCGGCTGGGCCCGAACAGGGTTGGGCCGTGGGGACTGCTCCAGAGCGTCGCCGACGCCATCAAGATGCTCACCAAGGAGGCGATCACCAGCGCCAACGTCGACCGCTGGGTCTTCTGGCTGGCGCCGATATTGGTGGCGGTGCCGGCGGTCGTGGTGTTCGCCGTCCTGCCTTTTGGCGAAGGTATGATCCTGGCCGACTTGAACGTCGGTGTCCTGTTCGTGGTCGCCATCGGGTCGGTCGCTGCCATCCCCATATTCATGGCGGGGTGGTCATCCAACAACAAGTTCTCTTTGCTGGGGGCGATGCGGGAAGTGGCCATGCTCATCAGCTACGAGATACCGCTGGTGCTGGCGCTGCTGGGGGTGGTGATCTTCACCGGCACCATGAGGATGGGCGGCATCGTGGGCTGGCAGGATGAGCACAACACCTGGCTGATCTTCCTGCAGCCGCTGGCCGTCCTCATCTACTTCATCGCGGGCGCTGTGGAGATCAACCGCACGCCTACTGACATCGCCGAGGCGGAGTCGGAGATCGTGGCCGGCTACCACACCGAGTACTCGGGGATAAAGTTCGGCATGTTCTG
>Ga0209979_1003164_pt1 | contig 14820 bp, 16 predicted proteins | sample AnhtaG_FD_183114 | JGI IMG/M metagenome (GOLD analysis project Ga0209979, IMG submission 183114) | Deep subsurface microbial communities from Anholt, Denmark to uncover new lineages of life (NeLLi) - Anholt_01485 metaG (SPAdes) (version 2) | ecosystem: Environmental > Aquatic > Marine > Oceanic...
TTCAGGTTATTTCAGATAAGATATTCATTGAAGATGAAGAGTTTGATAGGATTGAGTCTATGGGGAAAGAAGATGTAACCCAGAAATAATAAAAAGTCTCTAAACTTTGGAATGAGACCTCCTGGTGAGCTATGTAATTTAAACCTAGATGATGTTGTAATAAATAGTGATGGCTCTGGATATATTAAGTATCATGAAGAGAAAAAACGGGGTAAAACAAGGTATTTCCGCCCATGGAATAAGAGCGTACTTTCTTCAACGGTTTTTAGGACACCGAAGAACTACATTGATACATGGAGATGTAAGGTCGTTAATGAGTTTTCAGGTGATGCTCTTTTCTTAGAACCCAATGGACGAAGGATTACACAAGGTTACATAAGAAAACATATCGTGCCTGTATTCAAAGAAATCACAGGAGAAAAATCAGCAAAACTGTACACAATGCGACATACGTTTGGGACTTATCTGTATGACTTAACGAAGGATATAGACACAGTTGGCAGAAAACTTGGTCATAAAGGTTTGAAAAATGTCGACAAATATATTCATGTAGCTAAAGATATTAGAGAACAATCTGGAAAACGCAATCTGTTTAATCAGGCCCTCAGATTGATTAAGGCGAGAGGAAAGGCTGAGAAAATAGATTGTTGCAAAAAAACCCATCAATCTCTCAAATTCCCTTCGAGAAGTCGAAGTGGGCCCGCCCAGATTTGAACTGGAGTTTCTGGCTCCCAAAGCCAAAAGGATGGACCAAGCTACCCCACGGGCCCTACACGCTGACGGTGTAACATCATCAGATATTTAAAAACTTCTTTAACCTTAATTCTCTTAGCTATTCTTCGTAAAAAAATTATTTTGTATTACTGCGCATCATCATCTGGAGGAGGTATATTATCACTCTTTGAGAAATTTTGTTTTGCCTCTTTTAACTTAAGCTCCAAATAATAATCAGGAGAAATAACAAAATCATGCTTTAGAGTCCCACTAAGAAATTCATCTTTAAATTGTTTTTTAATTTCTTCAAGTAAACCTTCTGTTGTTTTTTCCATAACGAGATCAACGAAACTTTCTATAGATTCCTCATCGTCACACTCGTTGTTTTCAAGCCATTCGAGCACTTCTCTTTTGATTTTATCTTTCATATTTTCCCTTCCATGTCGTATCACTAATCTATTATTTCTTTAAAAATATATCCAAAACGGTCTTTTCGAAATTTTTTGGATAACAAACGTAAAAAGACTAGATAACAACTGTACAACAAATCCTTTTAAAATCAACAGACAACAATGAAATCAAGGATAAAAATGGCTGATGAAGAAAAAATGGCAAAAATACGCAAGTTTGTCGATAGATGGAGCACATAATTAAAAACGTAAGACGTGTAAAACTACTGTTTTCATTGTTTTTTTCTTCTCAAGAAAACAAGTAGACAAATAATTAGAAGCAAACCTGCTATTTCAAAATCTGGTGCAGTATTACCCCTATTATCAGTGATGTCGCCGTTGTCATCGCTGTTGTCTACATTGCTTTCCCAGAGCTCATCAAGAATATACACATTAACAATAGTAAAAGGCGGGAGAACATAATTACCATTCTTGGTAAATTGTGCGTCCATATTTATCGGCGAGTTTCCATTAACCCAAGTGGTATTCGGTTTAACACGAAGCTTCCAAACATATTCATGCGTTTCATTTTCTACTGATTTCCAGATGACACTACTTTCAGAGAAATTACTAGGGCCGTCAAGAACCTCAAAATCTGGATCTCCCGATCCAAGACAAGATATCTTAAAAGCCATTACATTAAGATCTTGCTTCGCTTTCAGTAATGCTTTTATATAGAAGGGTTCACCAAGTTTAAGCTCTGCAAAATGAACGGTTGCTTCCTCCCAAGTATCGCCATCCTTGCTATACCAACATTGGCATAACCCATAATCATTCTCTACGGGATCATTTGCACCTACCAAAACATAATATATCAAAGAGAGGAGCAACAGAAAAATCATAAAATTTGCTACTAATCGTTTCATACTTGAATTCACACCAAATATCTTTTTTAATCACATAATAGCTGTCATTATCTTATTGAAGTCCATTTTGCTCTGCCCAACCGCCCTCTATATCACCGATCATCATTCCCCATGAAGGAACCACGCCAAACGCAACGGTTGTAAAACCAAATTTCAGACGAGTATTCTCACCAAGCAGAATAGTTTCATCCATGTTGAATATTTGCTCATCTTTTCTGAGGAAAATCTGTGGTTCATGGCCAAACAATGGGTTAAACAATGTTTCATCGCTTGAATCAATGACTTTAAATTCAGCATACTCTCCTTTTACCTCGATAACCCAGACGTTCAATGTTGCAATCCATGGAGTAACCGGTGTTGGAGGTAAAATTGGAAACCCTGTTGGACCAAGCGTACAAATATTCTTCAAACCTAAAGAATAATAATCTACTCCCTCGTAGGTTGTCTCTTCGAAAGGATCTAAATAGTTGGGGTATTGATCAACTGCGAGACGGACTGTTTCATTCCACTGGAAGTTATTATCGTCGTCGTTTCTAATTAAATTAATATCAAAGCCAAAAGGAATTGTAAACTGATTTCTCAGCGATTCACCTGCTTCACTCAACGTATCTTTAATGTCTTGTGCATCAAATCCTGCATCAGATGATATGGCATCTTCAATCTGTTTATCTATCAAATTTTCAATACGTGAAAACACATTTTCAATATCCGTCTTGACCCTGTAGACATACCAATCTCGTGCATAATACACTGATTTTTTGCCAACACTATCAAACAAAGAATTACTCTGATATGCAGATAAATTAAGATACAAATCAATGTTATTGTTATACTTCATCAATAAATCGTCTTTGGCTTTATCAATGAGCTCAAGTGGATTAGGGTAATTCGTTGCATTAATACTTGGATCCAGCTCGATCTCACCAATTAGTCTGAAGATGTCATCCAAAGCAGTCCATGATTCCTCTTCAATCCAAGCGTTATAATTCCCCGGTACTGAATAATCAAGATCTGTAGCACCCACAGTACCTGTTTGTATCAGCTCTTGTTTCTCACTATTTGAATCTGGAAACATATTGATATATGTCCCCAAAGTATCTTCCAGGTTAGGATCATTAACTGTGCTGTTGTAATAAAGCACATCAACAATATCATTCTGTGTGTCTTTAAAACTGGCAAAATCATCAAGAATGATTTTAAGGGTAACCTCCTCTACTCTGTTATCAGTGACATTGTTCCATACCTTCACAAGGGTGATATTGCCACTGATGTTTTGTTCTACCCACTTATACCAGTAATGCGTCCGCCACCAGAAAGCATTATATGCTTCAGCATACAGCTCAGAGCCATAACCGACAAGCCCTTTTTCTGGCTTCAGAACTTCACTTGAGATAAAACTAAACCCATTATAAGCCCATGGACTGTAGCCACCATCATTGTTGTAATCACCATGATTCCCCCATATCTCCTCTATTATCTGTCTTTCAGCTACCTTCGTATGCGTATCTGCATGATAGATTTCAGGAGCAATATCACAAATCAAATTATTTGCCGTCCCATTTCTCTGTAGATGCTTAATTGTCTTGTTTAAAAAATATGAGTTTTCTGCCCAGTGTGAAACCGCATCACTAATCTTCTCTTGGATGTCTCCAGTAAAATCAATTGTTTCACTCACGATATTTCCAGCGTCATTTTCAAATACGAGCGTCACACTGGAGATATTATAGAGTATTCGTTCAGCGATCTCAGATACATCCAGATAAGGACAATCATCGATGCTCATATTAAAATCGTCACCCGCATCAAAATTTGCACTTCCTTGAGAAAAATCATTTGGATCAACAGCAAACCCCTCACCAGTCATATCATTATTGAATACGTCAGCGAGCGGCTTTTCACCTGAACCTTTAAGTGTCTTACCTGTTTCTATTGCAAACTCAACAAGACCCAATGGATCGACACTACTGAAAACAAGACTTTGTTCAAGAAGCAGACCACCATTAGCTATGAGAGCAAGATGCTTATTATCCACAACATTCAATGGCTTTCCACTGCTATAATGCTTATATCCTCTAGCAAGAGAATATATGTTGGAGAATACTGTAGTAAAAGTCCATAATGGGGAAATGCCGTTGATTGTCTCGTGATATTCATCTACCAAGCTTTTAAGAAGTGGATATCGAGATGTAATTAGAGAAGAAACAGTAATCCTTTGTGTTGTAACAGCTTCACTACCTTCCATCTTTTCAAGTTTTTTTATTTCGATGTCAATAGGTATCTCTGCAACCCAGTACGTTATATGATCTTTCTCTGCTTCAGGTCCAATAAATGGAATGGTAAACCGCTCCATGTGCATATCAATAGTTCTAAAGCTAATATCCACCCGAGAAGTAACAGGATAGATTTCCCCTTCAGGAATCACAACATTTACTGCATATCGCCCATCATTGAAAAAATCATAAAGATAGTTACCAGTGAGATAAATATTCAACTCATCCATGATAATTTCTTTTACTCTATTGCAGTTTATCTCATCAGCAGTGTTTCCATATCCAGTGTTGTCTTCTATTGTGACCACAGGCCTTTTACCGATTTCTTTTAATCCTTTCATTCCAGCAATATTTAAGGCATTAGCAATATCTGCCTCAGCATAACGAATTAGATTCTCAACTTCGTTAAAATCGATAGTGCTTGCTATCTCACTGGCCTTCTGCATCTCCAACTGCGAAACATAGACTGTGGTGAAGCTGCTTCCAAGTATGAGGAAGACGCCGATGACTGCGAAGGGAATACGAGCCGAATCATCCTGAAGAAAACATGTCCATGTCTTCATCCTCTTGCCTCCCATATCGTAAGGACAACCTCTGCTTTGTTTAATGAAATACGTTCAAAGAGCCAATCAGTAAGCAACTCAGTAACCTCAACTACTTGATCGATATCAATTAACTCAAAAATATAGTTGACAAGATTCTGAATATATGGATCAAGAAAACTGCTTATCATATTTGTTACGTTTTCCTTTATCGCTCGTTCAAGTGCATCAAAACCATCCTCAAGGGAGTCAACAGACTCGCCGATAAAGTTTTTGAAGTTTTCAGTAAAACTACTGATGATTTCATTAAAGATAGGAAATTCCGTTGCACCGCTGATATCGGCAAATATGCTGTCAACAGTTCCAAGCGCCTCACCCATAACTGCATCGATGACCTTCTCGGTCATATTTCCAATCGTCTCTTTAAGTTTATTGAAACCATAGGCTATTGTAGCATTGACAATACCTGGAAAAATCGTTTCATTATCTGCGTTTTTAACGCCATCGATTAAGAAACCATATGTCAACATGGTAACATTTTCACGTATCGCAGTAGTTGCATTTTCAAAATCATCGTAGGGTGGATTTCCGTTTTTATACTCTTCAAGTACATGTGTTACGTTCATAAGATGGGGAATATCTCCTCCACCGAGTAATTCCTCTTTCAACCAATATTTTGTAAATACTATCTGTACATCACCAATGGTTATCACTGGTTTATACGGCATCATAATGAAGCTTTTTGCTACATAACAATCTTGATTTGGAGGATGTTCACCGATACAGAGTTCACCACCAAGTGGTATGCCTTTTATCGGATGCCACCATGCTGTGAGATTAAAACGATATTTATCACCAAGATATGATGAAAAAAAATTTTTTGTTTCATTTTTAAGACATCGATCATAGTCTTCTGTAAAGATGTTAAATCGGTTGGTGCCAAGTACGGTAATTGGTAGTCTAAATTGACAACCTAGATTTTCAGCTAAAAGCGTGGCATAGGTCTTATGAAGTTGTTCACGTGCAAGTAGCCAATTAGTTATTGATCCGTAGAGCCCTTCGGAAGAATTATCGATGCCGATGCTTCCTGCTGCATCATTAATGATGTCACCTGCAACTTTATAGCTAAATGTATCTACACGTGAGACAAGAAACGCATTCAATGCTTCATCTGCGACATGTTCACGATGGGTTTCCACTGAAGTTTCAATAGCGATATTGCTCTGCAATGCTGGGAGTAAAACAGCTCCTGAGATTGAAACCATGACGATGAAGAGGACAGCATCGTACATCACAGAAACGGCATAGATGTTTCTCACAAATTTTCTGTGTTTCATCATCTCTCACTCCACATAATAATGGTTAGTTTTCCAGGAATTGTCTGCGCCTCGTTTAGATAGATACCAACGTTTTTTGAGGTGGCAACTCGATCACCGATGCCGTCTGGCAGTGGTTCAGGAAAATCTTCAGAGCCGTCTTCCCAGCTTATTCGTACGATAAAGTTAACATCAGACGTTTTGTACTCGTCGCGTAGAAGATTAAGTATATCGATATCGGTACGTAGGAGTGGTAAGTCCACGATCCCGCCTTCTTTTATAAAATAGCAGTCAGGATTGGTTAGTTTTGTTGCGATAAAATAGGCAGTCTGGTATTTTTCAAGGCTATCAATTCTTTGTTCATAGGCAGTATAGGTGTGAGCAATCAACAAAATGAATAAGGTAAATCCGATCATCACAACAGATAGTGCTGGAAGTGATGTGAATTCTTCAGAAACTGCCTCTTCATTTTTAACAAATCTTTTTAGAGGATTGTCTCCCCGCATTTTTTCCTCCAAAATAAAGAAATAAATTAGACTATATATATTTTTAGCTACTATTATTGTTATTATATAAAAGAATATGTTTTTAAGACTTACCTGCTCCAAACAGCACCGATCAAAGATCGCAGTAACTTAGCTGCAAGAAGAGCTGTCTCACCATTATCATATGGTGGACATACCTCAACGATATCAAAACCAATGAGCTGTGGCGAAAAAGCTTCAATGATTTCTAAAATATCAAATGGAGTAAGTCCAAATGGCTCCGGAGTGCTTGCCCCTGGAGCATAGGCAGGATCAATAACATCGATATCAAGAGTAAGATATATTTTTTTTTCTTTAAGATGCTCTTTTGTTTTTTGTATCGCCTCAGAAACCCCTGCCTTTCGAATTGAAAAGGCGTCACAGTAAAAAATTCCAAATTCTCTGACACTATCAAATTCTTCTTTTTCGGCAGATCGGACACCAAGCACTGCAATATTTTTTCTCTTGATGTGATCACCAACCCGTCGCATGGCACATGCATGATTATTAACATCATTTTCATATCTTTCTCGAAAGTCCATATGAGCGTCAAGGAAAAGAACTGCAATATCGTTTGGAAATGCTTTGACAACTCCCGGAGTTATTGAATGCTCCCCACCAACTGCTATAGGGAACTTGTTTTCTGCAAGAAGAGATGAAGTAAAATCCTTAACCTTTTCAACCATCTCCTCAGAACCGATGTTATCTACATCAAGGTTTCCATAATCATGAACTTGTATATCTTTGAGATCAATACCAGTTCTCAAATCATAGGTTTCGAAATTCCAACTCGCCTGCCGTATTTCTTTTGGAGCCTTCCCTGCCCCGTATCGAAAAGAAGAGGTCTTCTCATAGGGAACCCCAAATATAACAAACTCTGCCTCATTGAAATCTGATTCCGCATCTGCAAAAAAATTTGGAAAATTCATACGAACCAAATCAAAGAAAGAAAACTTACATTATTACACACGAGTTATTTTTTTCCGACCAAGCGCTTGCAGATACATAATCTCATTGCCAGGCCCAAGTTTGCCTTTGTATTCATCTGGAATAGGCATTTCAAAAGTTTCATAGGTTTCAAGATCCATGAGTTGAACAGTATCTGCACCCATCAAAGAAAGAACCTGCGCGTTTCTCTTATCAATGATGGGAACATGCACTTTATGTTTGACAGGATGAACAACACTTCTTTTCTGACCATCGAAAACACCAATTGCTTCTATTCTTGCTTTTGCTTCACCATGCTTCCCTGGTTTAGAGGTAGATATACTCATAATCTTACATGGTTCATCATCAATTATCATATACCTATTTACCCGTAACGTTCTTACTTCAGCGAGCTCTTTCATATATTATTCACCTTTCGGTACTTTATAGACAACATCACGCTCCCGAGCTCTCTCTTTGACTTTTATTCCAATCGCGTCCCCTGGTTTTGCTGTTTCAATAGGTTCTTTCTCAATTTCCATTCTGTCAACAGTCTGAGTAAAATCTGTATGAGCACCGACGATATGAATTGTATCTCCAACTTTTAGTTCACCATCTGTAATTTTTATGGCCGCGACACTAATATGCGTGAAAAAATGCTCAACTATACCAATCTTTTCTTCTACCATATATAATCACAACCTGTAATACAACTAGGTATACTTATACCTGCTACATTTTTTTGGATGGCACCACTTCATAAATAGCTTTTTTCCCATGTTTTGTACAGGTAAATGCCTCCCATTTAGAATCCCATGACATAGGATTTCCACATTCAGGACACGCCAAACTCTCGATTATTTCTCTCTGGTTTTTTATACGTGCTTTTACAATTTCAGCCTTCATTTTCCTATCAGGATCTAATGAATCCATTACATAAATGATGCCATCAGGCGGTAAAAAAGGAGTGTTATCAATTTTCCCTCTTTTTTTTCGATACGCCTTCATTTGCATCTTATATTTTTCCATCATTGTTTGTTTTCGAGCCATGTGTTTTCACCAAGTTACTTATCGTAAATAATAGATATCTTTTATAAGTAATTTACTTATGTTTGTTACTGGAGTATTTCTCATGTCTATAAGTGATTTGCCCCCAACTTTTATAAACTTCAATGACATATGTTTCTTGTTAACAGGGGGGAAGCAGAGGCAGGAAAGCACAGTCGGGAACGTAACAAGTAAGGAAGGCAAAAAGGAGAGAGCTAGTAAACCTCTCGAAAAGCTATACGTTCCTCAGACTTCTCTCCTTTTATTCTAAAACAGGTTACCTTTCTTAAGAAACAGAAAAAATTCTTGAACATCGTTGTTGTAAGAAGGCATCACTACTTTTATCTTGTATAATCCCTATACCTTTGTGACAATGAAATTAAATGAAACCCCACCTACTATCAAAGAAGCCCTCAAGATTCTAGGAGTATCTAAACTCTATCCTCCTCAAGAAGAGGCACTTCCTTATGCACTTGCAGGAGAAAACATAGTTCTCTCTATCCCCACAGCCGCAGGGAAAACCCTCATCGCGTATCTAGCAATCATTCATCAGATAAAAAACAAAGGAGGAAAAGCGCTCTATATTGTTCCTTTACGAGCACTTGCAAGAGAAAAATATGAGGATTTAAAACGTTTTGAAAAACTTGGTTTCAAAGTAGGTATTTCAACAGGAGATCTTGATGAATCAGACCCTAGAATTGCCAAGTATGATATTATTGTTTGTACTTCTGAAAAAGCAGATTCCCTTTTAAGACATGGCATAAATTGGGTTGATACGATAAAGGTTCTTATCATCGATGAAATCCATCTTATTCATGATCCTAAGAGAGGACCAACCCTTGAAGTAATTATTTCCAGATTTAAAGCACTGAATCCAAAGACACAACTTATTGCACTTTCTGCGACAATAAAAAATGCAGCAGAACTCGCGGATTGGTTAGAGGGGAGACTTATACAATCTGATTGGAGACCAGTCATTCTAAAAGAGGGCGTGTGTCTTAAAAATCAGATAAAATTCAGCGATGGCTCCATTGAAAAAATAAAAGGAGATAAGAAAAAATCATTGGAACTTTTAGTTGAAGAATCTATAGAGGATGGCGGGCAGACTCTTATTTTTGTGAACAACAGACGATCAACGGTTTCTCTTGCCAATAAATTATCTGCTATCCTAGAAAATATGTTATCTGAGAAAGAAAAAAAATACCTGAAGGATATTGTTTTTTCTCTTGACCAGGAGCAAATGGAGAATACCTTAATCGTACAAAAACTTGCATCATGCATAGAAAAAGGAGTTGCATTTCACAATGCAGGTCTTAGTAGCATTCAGAAAAGAGCAGTTGAAAAAGGATTTAAGGACCGAATGATAAAATGCATTGTTGCAACACCAACGCTTGCTGCGGGTGTTAATATTCCCGCACGACGAGTAATTATACGGGATCTCTATAGGTATGACGCTAACTTTGGGATGGTGCCGATACCGATACTTGAATATAAACAACAAGCAGGAAGAGCAGGTCGTCCAGGATACGACAAAATAGGGGAAGCAATAACAATTGCTAAAAACAGTGATCAACAGGATCAAATATTCTACAACTATGTACTTGCAGAGACAGAACCTATCTATTCAAAGTTAGGGAATCAAGCAGCGCTTAGGATGCATCTGCTCTCTGCAATTGCGACGAATTTTGTAAATGATTCTAAGAGTATTCAGAAATTTATCAACAGCACGTTCTATGCGTATCAGTCAGATGTCTATGCAATAGAAGATGAAATTGATGCCGCTCTTGAATTTTTACTCAACAATGGATTTATTGAAAAAATTGATACTGGATATATCTCTACGTTGTTTGGCACGAGAACATCTTCATTGTATATTGATCCGTTATCTGCTTTGCAGTTAAAACAATCGTTAGAAAAATCTTCCGATAGAGAAGTAACGTCTCTTTCTTTTCTTCACGCGATCTGTTCCACACCAGATATCCGATCGCTCTATTTGAGAGGAACAGATTCTTGGGTTGAAGAAAAAGCAGAACAATTACGTGGTACGCTTCTTCTCGATGTACCAGAGACTTCTAGTCCAGAGTATGAATGGTTTTTAAGTGATCTTAAAACAGCACTTTTGATTGAAGATTGGATTGAAGAAATCCCGTATGACAGGATTGTCTCTAAATATAATATCTGGCCAGGGGATATCCATAATGTCGTAGAAATTGCAGAATGGCTTTTGCATGCAATAAGAGAATTTGCCCGTATGTATAGCTTCTCCTGTGTCTCCGAAGTGAGCGATGTCATTATCCGTGTACATAATGGATGTAAACATGAACTACTCAATCTCATATCGTTAAAAGGAATTGGTAGAGTGAGAGCACGGGCAATATATAATGAAGGCTTTAAAACAATAAATGATTTACGAGGAGTGCCTCTTGAAAGAATTGCCAACATTAAGACAATAGGGAAAGCAATGGCTGCAAATATAAAAAAACAAATTGGTGAAAGTGAAAATATAGGTAATAAAGAATTAGGTGAATTTGCCAGATGAGAGTAATTGGTGCTAAAGGAAACATTCAGGATATAGATCTCTTTTTAAAGGAAATTCTTACTTTATCTAAAAAATATAAAATTACAATTCAGGCGGTTGATGCTGAGTTGATTTATGGAAAAAATCATTTGATTTCCGCATCAAAACATGCTCAAAGAGCATTTGAACAAAGAAAAAATTTAACAAATTCGCTTGCTATGGAGATATTGTTGTATGCGTCTGGAGAAAAGCAAATTCAAAAGGCAATTAAAAAAATGGGTGTAAAAGAGGGTTCTGGAAATATTGCCTTTATTTTTGATGAAACTCAAGGGGAGAAAAACGGAAAAATATCTGATAAGATTATTGATGAAATTTTAGATACCTTAGATTTAATAAAAGACAATAAGGTACTTGAAGGTGATAGAGATACTCTAAGAAAATTTGGCATCACTCAAAAAGAATTAAAGACTGTCCCAGAAAATAAATATGGAGATCTTATACTTGAAAAAGTAGCGATGGTTGATATCATTAAATAAGCCCGCATGAGGTAGCTTGGATATCCTGGAGCCCTGCGGAGGCTCCTACTCGGGTTCAAATCCCGATGCGGGCATAAAACACTAGTAAGTTCTTAGAAAAAAAGAGAATAGTAGTATTAATTTTTTTTGTTAAATAGGTAAAAGAGAAATGCAATTAATGCTATTGTATACACATATCCTATGCCAAGATGTACATAGTCATTTGTTCCTGTAGTTATTAGCTCTTTTAGAGTTATAAATGCCCAAAAATTTGGAATTGGTGCAAATATGTATTTTAAATTATCTGTAATTAAAAAGATAAATAGTGGTATCAAAAAGACTGTTCCTGATATTTTGAATATTGCAAATGCTTGTACTTTATTTGTTGCAAATGAGCTTACCATCAGTGCAGAAAATGGTGTTAACAGGGTAAATAGAAGGGCAATGGGAATATACTGTATATAAGAAAATTGAGTATTTTCTAATAAACCTGAGAGTGGTGGAAATATCAACATAACAATAAATGAGAATATTGAAAGAAATAACATACGATAAATCAGATAGCTATTTCGAGAAATTGGCATTACACGAAGCACGGTTAATAAATGCTCATCTCGTTCATCCAATATTAAAAATGCTACTATAAAACCATAAACAAGTGGAATCATAGTTACACATAACATAAAAATCATAGAGTAATTACCAGCAAGTGGAATTGTATCTTTTAGTGTAGGTGCAATCCAATGTAGTATAATTCGAGAAATGACTATAACCATTAATGGCATTGCTATTGCTGCATAAACAAGAAATTTATCTCTAATGATGTTTTTAAAATCATTTATTGCAAGTCTTAGAACATATACCATTTTTTAACCTCCTTTCATAACAATATGTTTATAAAATGCTTTTTTTGCAAGGAAGTAAAAGAGCCCAATCCAAAATACTTGATAACCAATGCCATATGCTATTTCCCAGGTTTCAAGGTTTGCTGCATTAAATACTCCATCAAATAAGATGAATGATGCTTGTGTTGGCCATATGTAGAAAACAGGACTTTCAAATATTCCAAATAATTGAAGAAGTGGCGGAAAGGTAAGGACAATGAATCCAATCCCCATACCAAGTAAATATCCATTGATACTGTTTACACGAGATACAAGGATAAAACCAAGAAGTATCAACATTATAGATGTAATAATTATACCTAATGCCAAGTAAAATATGTTAAAAGAAGTATTATTAAAAATAATCATCAGACTCATAAATATTGCAGCAGATATTACTGAAAGAGTTGTTAGTGATATTATTTTTGATAAGAGATAGTCATCTGTATTCATTGGTGTTATTACTAAGGCTTGAAGCACATTTTCTGATTTTTCAAACAAAACTAAAGCACCAACAAACATAATACCAATGAGTGCAGGGTCAAAAAATAAAAGCACTGAATGAACTTGGGTCTGATCCTTTAAAGATTGTACTGCTTGAGTTGTTAGAAAATATAAAACTACACTTAGAATGGAAATATGGATAATTTTGTATCTATATAATAAGACAAATTCCCATTTGAGCATATTTTTAAGATTACTCATTTCAACTGCCTACCTGTAGCTTTAATAAATATATCATCAAGGGTAGCTTCTGCTGTATGAATGGTTTGAACATTTCCTGTTTTTAAAAGGCTTAAAAAGTTTTTATTATCAGCAAGATTTTTTAAATCAAAATCTTGTCGTTCCAATTCACCATCTTTAAGGTATTCCAGTTTTACAATTTTTTTGCCATGTCTTATTTTTAATTCTCTTGGGCTCTCAATTAATGTTAATTTTCCATCGACAATGAAGCCTACTCTATCGCATAGTTCATCTGCATCAGTCATGTTATGAGTGGTAAGAAAAATTGCTTTTCCTTCCTTTCTTTTCTGAAGTATTATGTTTTTTATTAATCGCCTGCTAACAGGATCAAGACCGGTTGTTGGCTCATCAAGGAAAAGAACTTCAGGGTCATTAATTAAAGATCGTGCGAAGTTAAGTTTTGATTTCATCCCTTTAGAAAACGTTGCAACACGCTGGTTTGCATCTTTTTCAAGTTCAACCATTTCTAAAAGCTTCATAGGAGCTATTGTTTTTCGGCGATAAAATGATGCAAAAAGTTCAAGATTTTCAAGAGCAGTTAGTTTTTGATAATGATTGGGTAGTTCAAAACCTACACCGATTCTATTATAAATGTCTGTTTTCCAGTCTTTTAGGTTTTTACCTAATAGTTCTACTTTTCCAGAATATTGTTTTAAAAGTCCAATTATAACTTTTTGAGTTGTGGTTTTACCTGCACCATTTGGACCAAGAAAACCAAATATTTCTCCTTTTTTAATCCCAAATGAAACACCATTTACTGCTTTTTTATTAGATTTCGGATATGTGAATTCTAGGTTATTCACTTCGATTGCAACAGGCCCGGTTGTTGATTTTGACACAGGTTTTTCCTCAGGAAATGCAAAAATACCTTTCGTATTACATTTTGGACATGTGATTTCTATTGTTTCCCCTGAAGTGCCATGAACGGTAATTTCGTTCTTACAATGAGGACATGCTACATTTTTTGTTTTTGTCTTATTATCTCCCATCATTTTTCACCTTTTTCATAATGTTGAATCCCTAATATAACTATTGTGAAGTATAATGGTAGAAACCTCAAAATATTTTTGGCATAATTTTACATTTTGAGTTTACAGGAGAAAACATGTATAAAATGGTCCCAAATAAGGGCTTGAATCCCGATGCGGGCATTAAAATGACGGTAATTCATGTTAGAAACCGGATATACAAATCAATAAAACGAATAAATTTTTATCTAATGCATGTGAGAAGGACTGAGAGTAGAGATTACTTGTTGATTTTTCCTTTTTTTACTGCTATTTCTTTTATCCTTTAAAAATCCCCATCCAACGACAATAGTTATCAGAAAAATATAGACAAAGCATTCCACAAAAGGTGCTGAGATGATTGGAGCTGACTCGTAACCTAACAATAAATAATACAAGTCATGCCTTAAGAAAACTGCTCTTACAAAAACCTTGAGAACGCCAAAAACGATGAAATACAACAACCCAAGAAACTGAATCTGTTTGAAGGTGAAATC
>Ga0209979_1003165_pt1 | contig 14819 bp, 16 predicted proteins | sample AnhtaG_FD_183114 | JGI IMG/M metagenome (GOLD analysis project Ga0209979, IMG submission 183114) | Deep subsurface microbial communities from Anholt, Denmark to uncover new lineages of life (NeLLi) - Anholt_01485 metaG (SPAdes) (version 2) | ecosystem: Environmental > Aquatic > Marine > Oceanic...
CAGGACCTAATCCTGCTCCCATCCTGTATATTCCTGCGAAAAGGGGAAGAACCGTACAGGAACAAACGGCGAGAATAGAGCCTGATACAGATGCGACACCGTAGGCAAGAACTTTTTTTGCTTTTGCTCCGAAGTATTTCATCACTGATGCCTGGCTCACAAACACCGCAATGGCTCCAGCTATAAAAAAAGCAGGTATGAGACATGTCAGAACGTGTTCTTGAGCGTACCATTTCGCAAGATGCAGGGATTCCATAAGGGCGTTATCGAACCGGGGTATTCCCAAAGGAAGATAAAAAGTGCCCAGAAATATAAGGGTAATTATCAAGAGAGGCTTCCATTCGCTTTTCCAGTTTGTCTGACTCATAGGTTCTCTTTATTAAAGTCTAATCTTGCATTATTTGCCAAATGACCAAATGAAGTTTGAAAAAATTATTGTATTGCGTCCATTCGGTCTTGTGCTTGCTCTCTAAGCACGGCCTCCACACAATCAAGGAAATTCAACGCACAGCGCATGCGGAGGCTGTAAAATACCTGTTTTCCCTTTTTCTCAAAATTGACTAATCCGGCATTCTTAAGGATCGACAGGTGCTTTGATACTGTAGAGATATCCAGTCCGACCATTTCAGTAAGCTCGCAAACACAGTGAGATTTCTTTGAAAGCTCCTCGATCATAAATAGTCGAGTTGGATGAGCAAGGGCCTTTAAAATGGCTGCTCTCGTTTCACAACGAGCTCTTTTCCTGTTATCCATTTTCATATTTGGCAGAATAACCAAATATGATACAATTGTCAAGAAGATTTATTAACATTGCCAACTCAGGACTTAAAATCCCTCGTAGGTTATCCTACGTGCCGGTTCGAGTCCGGCCCCCGGCACAATTTTTTATCTCTTATCCCCTGAAAACAAATCAAAAACAAATTCAAATTCTATTAGAATGAAGCTGAATAGGAGATATGATCTTGAGATAATCGAAAAAATGTAATTCTAAATTTCCACAATTTTTCGAAAATGAAATCCATAGATAGAAAATGATATTGCTAGGTGGAAAAAGCCGGGACGCCTTACAAGTGTCCAGGAAATAAGTTTCCAGTAATGAAATCTTTCTTTTCCTATTATCCCTAAAAACCAGATAGATTTAAAGAGTGCTCTAAGGTTACAAAAATTGAAATTAATTTTTTTCTTTAATGCTTTAGACTTGTAACTCTTTAAGAATGTTATCACCCGTTTATAATAGTGTTTTGGTGAATAAATCGTATTAAGGATTTTCTTATACCCATTAATGAGTATTTCAATGTTCATTTTAGGAATGAAGTTGATCGAAAAATCTGTGTTATCACCAGATGAGTCATTCAGCAATCTATCTTCTTTTTTCAGGCGGTGATAAAGTCTTGTGCCACGAGGTGCATTCAACAATCCAACCATAGCTGTAACAATTCCGCTCTTTTGAATAAAACTTATCTGACTTTCAAAAATTGAATGAGGGTCATTATCAAAACCTACAATAAATCCTCCTTGAACTTCAAGGCCATTGTTCTGGATTTTTTTAACACAAGCTATCAGGTCACGATTTTTATTCACATATTTATTGCATTCTGTGAGGCTTTCTTCATTTGGCGTTTCAATTCCAACAAAAACCTTATTAAACCCGGCCTTGGCCATTAATCGCATCAGTTCCTCGTCATCGGAAAGATTTATAGATGCTTCTGTGAAAAAAGAAAAAGGATATTTTTTTTGCTTCATCCAATCGATTAAATACGGCAGGATTTCCGTTTTTAGTCTTTTCCTGTTGCCTATGAAATTGTCATCGACAAAAAATACCGAACTTCTCCAGCCCTGTAAATATAAAACTTCCAGTTCTTCTAAAATTTGGTCTTTGCTCTTAGTGCGTGGTTTATGACCGTTGAGAATGACGATATCACAGAATTCGCAATTAAAAGGACATCCTCTGGAATACTGAATGCACATTGAAGCATATTTTTTCATGTTAATAAGCTCCCACTGTGAACAGGGCGTCTTTCTTATATCAGGCCACTCTTTTGAGGTATAAATGTGTTGAGCGCATCCCTTTTTTAAATCATCCAGAAAAGAGGGAAGTGTACTCTCAGCCTCATTGAGAACAAAATGGTCTATTTCATCAAATTCTTCATATCTTGTGGTAAAAAGAGGGCCGCCTACAACAACTCTGATTCCCAATTTTTTACATCTTCTTATGACTTCCTTTGCTGATTTTATCTGAACGATCATAGCGCTGATAAATACATAGTCAGCCCACTTAAGGTCATCATCAGTTAAAACAGAAACATTTATATCAATAAGTCTTTTTTCCCATTCTTTGGGAAGCATTGCAGCCACGGTTAATAAACCCAGCGGCGGAAAAGATGCTTTTTTTGAAATGAATTTAAGAGAATGCTTAAAACTCCAAAAGGTGTCTGGATATTTCGGGTATACCATAAGTATTTTCATGCTTAAACTCTTATATCATGCTTTCTAAAAATCCCGGGTAAGAATTTCCTCTTGTGGTATTGGCTTTTTATTTGGAATACCAAAGTTATACGGAAGATCAAGTTAATTAGAATACACGATTGGTCCTTTAATTACAAATATTTGTTCAATTACGCTACAAGATGACTCAAATTTTTCTTTATTTTTCTTGAAAATAGAGATATTTTATTATCACAGATCAAATACTTAGAGGAGTAAATGGAAAAAGAAATTGGCTTTTTTAATAAGAAATATTTAGAGGAACAGACTACTGCAATCTTGGAAAGAGTCGACCTGTTTAATAATAAATTATACCTTGAGTTTGGAGGGAAACTTCTCTTCGACTATCATGCCGCGAGAGTGTTACCCGGGTATGATCCTAATGTCAAGATGAGGCTTCTCCAGGAACTGAAGGATAAGGCTGAGATCTTACTCTGCATCTATGCTGGTGATATTGAGAGAAAAAAGCTAAGAGCAGATTTTGGAATCACTTATGATGTTGATGCTCTCAAGCTGATCGATGACATCAGAGATTGGGGGCTCAGCATTTTAGGTGTGGTTATCACTCGTTTTGATAATCAACCATCAGCAAGAATATTTAAAAATCGATTAGAACGCCGGGACATAAAAGTCTATACCCATCAATATACAAAAGGATATCCCACGGATATTGATGTAATCGTTAGCGATGAAGGTTATGGAGCCAATGAGTACATTCCTACTCAGAAGCCTCTCATTGTTGTGACCGGCCCTGGTCCAGGAAGCGGAAAGTTGGCCACCTGTCTTTCTCAGATGTATCATGATTATAAACGGGGCATAAAATCTGGATATTCTAAATTTGAAACATTCCCCATCTGGGATTTTCCCCTGAAACATCCTGTTAATGCAGCTTATGAAGCTGCTACTGCTGATATCGGAGATTTTAATCTCATAGATCCCTTTCATTTGGAAGCCTATGGAAAGCCTTCGGTTAATTATAACCGTGATGTAGAAGTGTTTCCTATACTTCAAAGAATATTGGAAAAACTCACAGGAGCTCAATCTGTCTATAAATCCCCAACAGATATGGGGGTGAATCGGGCTAGTCTTGGGATTGTAAATGATGAAATCGTGAAAAAGGCTGCAATGCAGGAAGTGATAAGAAGGTATTTTCGGTATAGTTGTGAATATGCCATGGGTTTTATTGATAAAGATACTGTCCAGCGAACAGAGCTTCTTGTTAAGGAGCTTAATCTAAAGCCAGAGGATAGAAGAGTTGTGGAACCGGCAAGGCAGGCTGCCAAGGAGGCTTACTTGAAGGAGAAAGGAAACAAGGGGATCTTTTGTGGAGCTGCCATTGAACTTCCAGATGGCTCAATCGTGATGGGGAAGAACTCTCCTCTTTTGCATGCGGCCTCCAGCCTCGTTTTGAATGCCATAAAAAAGTTAGCGGGAATTCCTGATAAAATCCCGCTCTTGTCAACTAATATAATTGAATCGATTGGAAACTTAAAAAGAGAGATCCTACAGTCCAAAACAGTCAGTTTGGATCTAGAAGAGGCTTTGATCAGCTTGAGTATAAGTGCTGCCACAAATCCAACTGCTCAATTAGCTATTTCTAAACTGAAAGAGCTCCGGGATTGTGAGGTCCATGTGACCCATATTCCCACACCTGGAGATGAGGCAGGCCTAAAAAGATTGGGAGTTAACCTTACCAGCGAGCCAAACTTTTCTACAAAAAATCTTTTCATAGCATAAAGAAAAATTTTTCTCAGGACTACTTGACAATCTTAACTATATGTCGTATCTTACAAAAAGAATGTCCCAAGATGTTGTGGTGACAGTGTTTTTTTCAATGCAGACAGGAAAACAGATACTTACAATTTTTTCTTTTAGATAAAATAATCAGAAGAGGAGGGCCAAGAGAGGAATCCCCGTGTTTCCTACTCCATACTTAGCTTTGACTACGCCTTGGATGGGCCCTCCTCTAATAATAGACGTTTTTCCTAAACAATAATGTCACATCCTTCTTCTGGACGCAATCGCCTTTTAAGGTAGTTTTGGCGGTGATTTTTTATTCTTTATTTTCACCTCTAAAGGTGACATCATTTTAAAATTCCAAATTCCAAACGGACTGGCTTAAGGTTGAATGTTTAATGTTTAAGGTTTTTAAATTTAACATAAAGCCTTAAACAAATTTCTATCTTGCCTTAAACCTTCAACTTTAAACCTTTAACTAATATATGTTTCGCTAATTGGTATTTTGGTGCTTGAAATTTTATTTTTATGGTTATAATTTTTTGATAGATAGTGTATTATTTTTAGAAAAAATAAATAAGGAGAGGAACAGTGGATGTAAGTAAATTCATACAGGAAAAATTCGAGGAAATCAAAATGGCTGTAGAATCGGAAAAAGCGATCTCTGCTTTATCTGGAGGTGTGGATAGTGCCACATGCACAGTTCTTGCTCATCGAGCTATAGGGGACAATTTAAAAGTGATATTTATCGATGATGGTTTGATGAGGGAGGATGAGCCGCAAGAAGTGAGTAAAATCTTTACAGATATTGGGATTAAAGTTGATATCGTAAATGCCCAAGAAAAATTTTTTAACGCTTTAAAAGGGAAGACCGATCCGGAAGAAAAAAGAAAGGCCTTCCGTGATATTTTTTATACCGTTTTTGGAGAAGAAGTTCTGAAGAGTGGAGCCAGGTTTTTAGTGCAGGGCACGATTGCGGCTGATGTAATTGAAACTAAAGGCGGCGTTAAGACTCAACACAACATTCTTGAACAGATTGGCATAGATACTGAGAAAGGATATGGATTTAAACTCGTCGAACCGTTAAAGGATCTGTTTAAACCTGAGGTAAGAGAGGTTGCCAGAGAGTTGGGCCTTCCTGAGAGTATTCATCAGAGAATGCCTTTTCCTGGGCCAGGGCTGGCGACTAGAGTTGTGGGCGAAGTGACACCAGAGAGGGTTTCGCTTGTTAGAAAAGCGACTCAGATAGTAGAGGAGGAAATCGCTCACTTGAAGCCATTCCAGGCATTTGCTGTTTTGTTATGCGATAAGGGGACAGGAGTTGAAAAAGGCCAAAGAAAATTCGGGCATATAATCATAATTCGTTCTGTTGAGAGTAAAGATGCCATGACAGCTGAACCCACGAAAATCCCCTGGGAGGTTCTGATGCAAATTTCGAAAAGAATGACCACAGAGATTCCTGATGTAGTGCGTGTAGCCTACGAGATTACACCCAAACCCCCTGCTACGATTGAGTATATATAAACTCAAAACGGATTTCTGTTAGTCTGTTACTCGGTTAATTGGTCAGTCTGTTATTTTAATATCTCGGCACTTTCCATGCCATGTTTTAGTCCTAGGTGATAGTTCTCTTGTTTAAGTTCTTCCAAATAATCCAAATTGCTTATTAACTCTTTGAGTTCCTCTTTTATTTTTTTGTTCGTTAGCTTTGTTAATCATTATTTTATTGTTCTCTCTAACTGTATTATAAGCTGTGATTCCTCTACTATCAATCCCCCCTCCAAGCATGATTAAACTGCTGCTTATTCCATTTTCCAGGGAACCCATAATGTCATAGCTTATATCCAAAATAGCCCTTTCTAGGCGCTGAGAGCGCATATAGGGCGATTCTTACGCCAAAACTCGCTTTACCCTACCTTTGACCCTTACTTGCTATAAAAATTTCTAAATAGCCCACATATACGTATTCAATTTGACACTTCCCTCATTTATTGATATTCTTTTGTCTGCTAAACAGAAGGGGCAATAATGGGAATTAAATGTCCTAAATGTGATTTCGACAACCTGGATGATTCTCGCTTTTGCCATAAATGTGCGACTCCTCTTCCTTCTCCAGAGGAAATCCCTGTATCTCATACCAAGACCCTTGAAACACCCAAGGAAGAACTAACCCGAGGAACTCTATTCGCTGGAACATACGAAATCATTGATGAGCTTGGGAAAGGCAGCACAGAATAATAAAGAAAAAAATCCTTTTTAGATAGTTTAGTGCTATACATTGAATTTATAGACTGATTCAGGATTCAAAGATGAGACATTTAAAAAAGAACATTTTTGCGGTTTTAATTTTTGTTATTCTCCTCAATTTAGGAGTTGGGTTAAGTAATGTTTCCTTTCCAGTCGAAGAATCAGAACAAGGTCATGATTTTTCTTATTCAAGTAATTATAAAAATGATTCAGATATCGAAAGATATACAGCAACTGCAAATAGTGATGAGTTACTTGGAAAATATGAGAAAAGTAGTAGAGAATTCATAAAAACTCAGATTGGAGACAAAATAGTTTATTTTCATCAGAGAATGATAAATGAGGCAATTGTCGAAAAAGACTTCATAGTATACCAATTTGATAAATATACCAAAGAACTTATAGAGAAGATAGTCCATTGGCGGAGTGGCTTGCCAGAATATGTCTTTCTGAGAGTCTCTAAAGAAGAAGCAGAATTTATTGTGGATGGAGACTTTTTGTTTAGCAAACTATACTTCATATCCTCCGAATCTGATGTTTTTCCAATTACTCCAACTCCAGAAAATCCATGCTGGGTTGTAAGAAGTATTAGAAACGGAAATATTATTATCACAATCATCGATGCCATGGATAGTACAATATTAGGTTATGGCATTCCCCCGCCCTATAATGGGTTTGCATTTTCAGGCCCTCAAAATCAAAACCCATGCAGTGGTTCTTGGAATTCCTGGATTCAGAATGCAGAAAATTGGTTTAACAAAATGGGATATCCTACAAATGCTGTTAAGTGGCCAACAAAATCAGAAATAAAAAGCCACGTCCAAGACCCTCATACAATATTGTTTTATGAAATTGCACACGGGCGCTCTTGGTATTTCGTAGGAGGCTGCAGTAATGGAAGTTATGAATACACATATGCAGAAGATATAGAGGAGTGGATATCTTCATACCCAAAAAAGTTATTTGTGTTTTTAGGAAGTTGTGATGGGATGTGTTATACAGACGATGACACTTTTTCATATGAATTTAGAAAAGGTACATCAATAAATACGACTACTGTCGGCTATTGTGGAATGAGTAGTGAAGCCTGTGATAATTGCTGGACTAATTCTTTAAGATGGCAAGACCAAATGTTTTTATATATATATCAAGGTCATCCAGTAAAAGAGGCATTTGATTTTGCCATAGCTGATTATCCTATGTGCAAAGATTGTATGAGATTTGCTGGTGATGACAGTTCTATTATTAAAATTTCTTATTATACATTAATAATAAATGCAGGGACTGGCGGTACAACTGAACCTCCGCCAGGAACTTACACTTATGACAATGGAACAGAAGTTACTATAAGAGCCATTCCGAATACTAATTACAAGTTTGAAGAATGGAGTGGAGATGCTTCAGGTACAACTAATCCCCTCACGATTACCATGGACTCAGATAAATCGATAACAGCCAATTTTATCCAGATTATCTATGCTCCATTAAACTCTGCAGGTCAAAAGGTATTGAATCGCTCGCTATCCCAGGCGGAATACATTAATGTTCTAACCTGGCAGGCCAATCCAAATAATGTAAATATCGTGAAATACAAAATTTACCAGGTAGAAGGAAGAAGTCAGACTTTACTCGTTGAGCTAAATGCCAATACCTTTGAATACTGGCATCGGAGAGTTGAGAAGGATAAGCAATATACATATGTTCTCGTTGCAGTGAACGATGAAGGAGAAGAAGGCGACCCAGCTTATATAACAGTCCAATAAGAGAGGAGGAATTATCATGAAAAGATTAATAGGAATAATAGCAGTCATACTTTTTTTCTCAGGATTAGCAAATGCGACAGACTTAATGATTGAACTGAAAGCACACTATCTTAGTCCTTCAGAGCAAGCATTTAAAGATATTTATGGCAGCGGGGTGATGTATGGAGGAGAATTGAGTGTGGGTGTGTGGAAGGGGCTAGAGATATGGTTTGGGGGGAGTTATTTTTCTAAGAAAGGGGAATTAACTTATAGCAAAGAAGAGACTAAACTTGAAATAATTCCTTTAGGAGGGGGAGTTAAATACAGATTATTAAGCGGGAGCTTAGCTTTATATATAGGGCTAGGTTTAAATTATTATCAATATAAAGAAACGAATCCTATTGGGGATGTAAGCAAGGGTGGATTAGGTTATATAGGTAAGATAGGAAGTTATGTGAAAGTCATAAAAGGTTTGTTTATTGACATATATGCAAATTATTCCTACTGCAAGATGAAGCCAGCTGATTTTGATATTAATATTGGAGGTCTTGAGGCGGGAGTTGGAATAGGATATAGTTTTTGAATTTGCCAGAAATTCCTCGATCTCTGGAAGGACGCTGACCCAGGGATAGCTGAGGTAGAGGATGCGAGGGAGAGGGTGGCTGGGTTGAAACACTTCTAATATGACCGAGCAGTACGGAATTTTAAAGTTAACATAAAAAGAATAAATTACCGATGACGATTGCTGAAATCCGGGGAAAAATCAGTCGAACTGGAGAAAACCTGTCAGAGCGATTGGAAGACTTGCTTACTTCTGATGTCTTTTCCGCCTGTCGTTATGTCAGGCCAGAGACTCTTTTACTTCCTTTTTTGCACCAAGCTAAGCGATTAAATGATGAACATTTAGGACATATCTTAAAAGATAAGGTGGAAAGAGTGAAATACTCATTTTGGCCTCTCTTGACTAAGTCTGAACCTGATGTTTTGATATCTCTTGAGCTTTCCTCTGGGTCTTTCTTTCTTATTCTAATTGAGGCAAAGTATTTTAGTTCTAAATCGAGTTCGACATTAAGTAAAGAAGAGCTTGAGATCGCGGAGACACCTCGTGATCAATTGGCAAGGGAATATGTAGACCTTTTAGATGCTCACAATGTTTTTCACCTTCCTAAATCAAAAATATCGGGGAGAGCTCTAATCTATGTTACAGCTCATAGGTCCACTCCCAAAGATTCCATAAGTGAATCGTTTGATGAAATCAAGAAATTTCAGGTAGACAGAGATGAAATAAATCTCTTTTGGACGAATTGGTTCGAGCTTCATCCAATTATCTCAAGGACAAAAAATGCCCTCGAATGGGAACGTCCTATTCTTGATGATTTACGACAGCTGCTTGAACGGAAACATTTAGTTCATTTTAAAGGATTCGATTTGGATATGATTTCAAATGTTTCATATGGTTCTATATATGTAAGAGAAGTCGAAAAAAGACCAGCTGTTTACGAGTTTGTCCTTACACAAGAAACCCTTAAAACTCGTCCTTTTTTCTATTCATCCAGACCTGTAACTCGTGAATATCGTTGGGCTGTCCCAGCAATACAGTTGGTTGAAAAAATATACAAGGGAGGTGCTCAATGAGTGAGCAGTCTGAAAATTTTAAGACAACTTTTAAAAATATAATAACGATTTATCAAGAAACCGCTAATCTTTTACAAGACGCAAGTAGTATGTTGGAGAAATCTGGATACCCTTGTTTGCATGGTAATAGTATTGGGACTGAAGTCTCTAGGGATATTAATAATCCTCAATGGTGGATTATACCTTACGCCTCAAGGTACTTTGCCACTCAAGAAAATCCTTATGAAATTAAGGTGATTGGAGTTTTCTTTGTTGATAGAGATTATACTCCGATAGAACCAATTATTTTAATAGGTTGTTTAAAGATGCAGAAGGAAGAAAATGAGGAAGCTTTGTCATATAATTATTGGTATCTGAAAGATTTATGGTTTACTATGATTAAAGAAAGAAAGCTGAAAGTTGATTTAGACTTCGAGGGTAAATGGAACGTTATTTCGGGAAAAATAAGAGCGGTTCCTCTTATTGAAGTTAATAATCAAGAGACATTGAAGGAATGCGTGATAGATCCTTTTATTATTATGTCTTGTTAATGATAGTAGACAATTAAAGAAATATCTGCTGTTAAAATATGACTTCACAGGTTTGAAACAATAATCATAATTTAGTGAACCAAAGCCATAGAGCATTATGAGAAATTCCTCGACCGCTGGAAGAACGCTGACCCGGGTATTGCTGAAGTTGAGGATGCGAAGAAGAGGGTGGCTGGGCTGAGAGGCCACTAATTTTCAAAGAAGTATAATGACAGAGCGGGTGGCTGTTAACCACTAGGATGCTGGTTCGAATCCTACCCGAGGAGTCAGATTTATATGGGGAAAAAGACAGTTTTCACTTTTAGCAACCGTATCCATAATTAAGCAGGTTTAGGCATTTTTTGTGACGTATTTGTGACGTAGAGATAAGTCCATCCCTTTGTGATTTGACATCAAACTATTCCAGTAGTATAAGTCAAAGAGCCACAGCTGGGGAAAACTATGAATCCAGCAAGGCGGGAGGAATTTCTGTTTGTATCAAAAAGGCAGAATTCTTCCCTCATATCTATAAACTAAAAAAAGGAGGGCAAAATGAAAAAACTACTTATGGTCATTCCTTTGGTCTTTCTGCTTTGTTTTACTTTTAGCTGCCAGCAACAGGGTGAGGAGGTGGCTGAAGAATCGGTGGTGGATGTCGAGGCTGATAAAGCGGCGGTTAGAGAGATGTTAAACCAATATGCTGTCGCATGTAACACTGGCGATTTCGACCTTTGGATTTCCTTATGGGCAGATGACGGGGTGCAGATGCCACCAGACACTCCTGCTAGAATCGGAATAGAGCAGATACGAGAAGCAATGAAACCTGCATTCGACCAGATGACCTTAGATATGACCATCACTAGTATAGAGGATGCTAAGGTATATGGCGACTTAGGGTTAACTCGTTGTGAGTACCAATTAGATATGACTCCCAAAGCAGGTGGCGAGATAATTCATACAACTGGTAAAGCCTTGACCCTTTATGAGAGACAATCTGATGGTTCTTGGAAAGTTGTATACGATTGCTTCAACTCTAACGTTCCTCCAACATCAGAAAAAGAGTAACACATAAGAGTTCGCTGTAAAAGCTAATTCCCATTTATTCACTATCTGCCTTAAATAGAGGAGCTTTTCTGAGTTACGTCTGCAACTCGGCATGGAGCTGAAGCCGAAGGAGGGGGAGAAATGAATAAACCTATTCTTCAAGTCCCTGTTATTTCTAAAGTATTTTGTATTTTTTTAATACTTCTTTTCTTATTGTTCTGTGGTGTTAGCAAGGAAGAAAAAGAAGTGATTGAGTGTTATAAGAAATACAATACAGCAATATTAAATGACATGGGGGAAGAAGCAATCAAATGTATTGATTCTAAGACTGTTGATTATTACCAGGATATTTTGGATAAAGCACTATATGCAGACAAAGAAGCAGTGAGGAAGGAGAATTTAACAGATAGGTTAATGATTTTTCAAATTAGACATGTAATTCCATTAGAAGAACTTATTAAAATGAATGGAACAGAATTTCTGATTTATTCAATTAACAAAGGCTGGGTAGGAAAGCCTGGAGTACTTGGAATAAAAGTTAAAAATGTTAAAATTGAAGGCAATTTTGCAACAGCAGATAGTTATATATTCAAAAAGAATACTGGTATAAAATATCAGTTTTATTCTGAAAACAATCAGTGGAAATTTAATGTGGTTTCATTGATGCACTACGGTAGTATCTATTTAAAACAACAAGTTAAAGAATCTGGATATTCTAATGAAGATGATTTTCTTTTTTATGGAGTTGAAAGGTGGTCTGAGAAAAAAGTTACAAAAGACCTTTATGAACCCTTGATTGATAAGAAGGAATAGATATAAGCAATGGGGAAATGTGGGTCTGCATGGATGGGAGTTAAAAAAAAAGAAAAAACAAGATAATAAGTAATTCGTTTGAGCACTAATATAGGAACATGAAATATGGCGGTGGATGATGATTTGGAATCTTTTGATACACATTATTGCTGGTATTATAGGAAGAAATATTTTCACCATTGATTTAGATGGAATTTTGTGGTGTCTATTAATTGCTATAATAACACAGGCAGTTGATATGATTAGGGTATATAGCTATCACAAGAAGAGAGTTGACCAGGCGATTCCAGAAGTAAGAGAAAAGCAAATGATAAACTTCAGAAGACGAGCCCCCATAATCATGCCACAAATTTACATTTTGAAAGTACTCTTTTATGGGATAGTCACACTTGCTGTCGCTGGGATTGCACGGTGATTTGATAGGCGTACCTTGAAAAACTACACCGCCCTGTAATTTGGGATTGAGGCGAGCGGAAGCCAAAGACCCTAAAATCTCTGGCTTCCCCGAAGTACAAAATGCAAAAAGTGAGGTGAAAATGGGAGAAGTAATTACATACATGAATGCAGGAGAATTGGGAATGTTTTGCCAAATTAAATTAGACAGTGAGGAAAGAATATTAATTTCCATAGGGAAAGAAGATAAAACTCCTGAATCTCCCGCTGGGATAAAAATATGTGAACTAGATTTTAGGGGATTAACGCCGATAAGAACAATTTGGGAAACCACAGATTTAACTGAAATGATTCATCTCTTTATGCTGGACGATGATAAAAAACCAGTTGAAAAGACACTCCTTGACTGTGTAAAAGATAAATTAATTAACAGTAAATCTATAAAAGAAGTTAAAGAAAAATTAGTAGGAAAAAGATAAAAATGAGGCGAGTAAAAGCCAGTGACCCTAAAGGCTTGGCTTCCCGATTATTAAAAAGACAGCAGGGCTGAAAAAGCGCCTCATACAATAAAACGAAAGAAGGCAAGTGAGATGGATAAGAAACAAGCATTAGAAGCAATACAGCGTATGCATGAAACCAGAACCATTACTCGTGAATCTATTCTTGGATGGTATCATTTTTACTCTAATAAATTACCTAAAATGTATCCTGAACGTTCAGAAGTAGACCTTATTAGGACAATTGCATTATGGATGGAACTTACTGATAAGGGTGGTTCACCTGCTTTCCCATATGACTATAAGTCGGGATTAAATTTATCTAATGATTTAAAATCACCTCCTAAGCCTAGTATAGCTTTCCCTATCGGTATGCTTTCTAGTATAGTTGGAATAGTTACTTTATTCTTCAATATAATCATTGGCATTATTCTAATTTTCGCTGGACAAATAGTTATTTATGTAGGTTATAAACTTAGGGGCGGACCAACTAATCCTGATTTGCTTAAAGATGATACTTTATTATTTCGCAAGGAAGGAAAACGAGTAATAGAGTGGATACAAAAACACGAAGTGAATCATGAAATAAGGGCATAAATACTAAAAACAGATGCTGCAACATGATTTTCAACCTTGAAATTGAGAATCAATTAATAAAAGCTCTTTAAAATTTAATATTAGATAATTCCTCAGTAGAGAGATTGGAAGATAAGTTACTAAGGAGGCAATTGGAAGCCAAAGACCCTAAAGCCCTGGTATCCGAAAAGCATAAAAGACGTGATGACCACGAAGTAACGCCTCATAAGATAGACGAGTGAGGGGAAGGGAAAGTCTCAGCAAGAGGAAAACAATGAATGAATTAAGAGCGCAGTATTCAAAACTTAGCGATAATGAACTACTGATTATAGTATATTTTGAGAGTTCAGATTATACTGAAGAAGCAATTAAAATTGCTAAATCTATCTTAGATGAAAGGGGACTAAGTCAGCCTTCAGAGGAAATATTGCGGGAAGCAAAAAAATATAAAAAAACTCCTGCAAGCGATTACGATGTATTCGGAGATAGCATATTTAAAAAAGGAAAATTAAAGCAAGCAGTTAAGAAGAGAGATTACTTATTCATAGGGAAATGGCTATTTTGGTTTGTGATATTTTATGGAGTTATCTCAGTTTATCGCATGGGTCCACCAGCCTTAAGCTCAAATAAAATACTTGCTCAACAGACATGGCTTCCAATATTGATAATCTATTTTTTAGAGATAGCCTTTACAATTGCAATATTTGGAATTATTCCTATTTTATTTTTCTTGATATACAGCTTGAGATTGTCACCAGAACAAAGAAAGGAAAAAGGATTGACTCTTTTTATGCCTAAGTATGTCTTCTTTACTTATGGAGTATCACTGCTTATTTTTATTTCTCTTATCATATTGCCGAGATTGTAATTTTGCTTATTTTTTGGAAAAATAACAAGTCAAATTGGGTATATCTCATGTACTGCGAGAGATAAGTGGAAGCCAGAGACCCCGAAGCCCTGACATCCCGAAAGTGAAAAAGACAGCTAGGCTGAAGAAGCACCTCATTAATAGAGACCTTAACACTCATCTGAATTGACCCACCCATACTCATAAAAAGTGACCCACCTATAAACTGCTCTTCATTTTTGACCCCTCAACAGGTATTGGCATTGTAGTAACAGTGAGAATAAGTTTATGGTTT
>Ga0209979_1003167_pt1 | contig 14815 bp, 17 predicted proteins | sample AnhtaG_FD_183114 | JGI IMG/M metagenome (GOLD analysis project Ga0209979, IMG submission 183114) | Deep subsurface microbial communities from Anholt, Denmark to uncover new lineages of life (NeLLi) - Anholt_01485 metaG (SPAdes) (version 2) | ecosystem: Environmental > Aquatic > Marine > Oceanic...
GGAAAACATATTCGCTTGCGCCATCTTGGGCTATGAGAGCCTGGAGCAGTGTGCTTACCTCATCGCTAATGGGGATTTGTCGCTCACCGCACTTGCCACAAACCGTTACCGTGTTTTGCCGGGTATCTTGCTTGCGGAGGCCGGCCAGTTCGCCGCTCCGCATCCCAGTATCTATTAGTAGCGCAATGATGGCTTTATTCTTAAGCGTTGTCACCGAGGAAAGCAGGTGCAACAACTCGTGCGGTTCCAGCGTGGCCATCACCTTTTTGGGGCAGCGTGGCGCGAACACCTTTAGCATCGGATTATATGTGTCATGCCAGGAGCAGATAAGGTTGAAGAACGCCCTCAATGTCCTAAAATGGGCGTGCTTTGTTTCGGGGGAGCCTTTGAGGTTGGCCAGGTAGGATTGGATTGGCCCCGGTTCTTCGGGGAGCCTGGGGTATACCTCGGCAAAGGCATGCAGTTTGTGGCGATACCACTGTATTGTGGCCGGGCTTAGACCTTGGCGGGCTTCCAAGTAAATGTTGATAGCTTGCTGCGTCCTCATCCGGGCACCTCCTCTGGTTCTGGGGTGTCCGTTGTTAGCCTTTGCTCCAGCCCCCTTATTTGTTTCTGGTGTTCCACCACTTCTTTAAGTATCTTTAGGACGTCCACTGTAATAAAAACCTGGTTGCCAATACGCACCGGGACTATCTTGCCTGTGTAAATCCACCGGTAAACGGTGGAACAGTGCCGGCCCAGCCGTTTGGCAGCTTGCGGCACCGATACAAGGTCTTCCGGTGCAACCAGGGCTTTTGCTTTTTGGTCAGTCGGCTTTCCCGTGGTCATACTGATATTGTTGCATGTTCCGAACAGCTTTGCAAAATAGTTAGTGCAGGTTGTCGGCACGACAGGGTTAATCATTGTTAGGGTTTGGTGTTGATTTTCAAGCGATTTCATTGTCTTTCAGCCCTTGCAAAAGTTTGCTGTTTTATCAAGCCTTTTGGCCCACTTTTCTGGAGGTCATAAAATCTAAGAGCAAGCCGCCTAAACTCACCAGCCCTAAGCGGCTTGATGGCAGATGCGTTGATGGCTTCCAGCCATAATTGCCGGCACCGCTTGGCTACCCGGCAGCTCTCGCAGTCGCCACACTGACCCAGCAGCCCGGCCAGTGCCTCCAATAGCGGGTCTGCCATGACGGCTGTTTTCTGCGGGGAGCAATCCCCCTCTATGCAATAGGCGGGTTCCCTACCGCCATCACGGCACGAGATTATCGGCTTATAGCCGTTGCCGTAGTAAACCCAGCCGCAGGCAAAGCACCAGCCCTTGCCCCCGTAGTCGTGCCTAACATCTCTGAGCACAGGCCCGCCGCACCGGGGGCACCTATTAGTGTCAGCGGTGAAGTTGTGCCTTACTAGGCTTCGCAGTTTAGCCTCGGCTATGTTCTCCATCCATCCCCCTGTTGAAAAAAGACATCACAGCCAACTCACCCCCTTGCCTCCATTGCTGGCGGTTGATATAATACCCCCATGAAAGGATTATTCCGCAAATACCGGCGAGTTATACTAGCGGGCGGTATCGTTCTTTGCCTGGCAATATTAGTGCAGGTTTTTAGAAAAGCCAGCCTGTTTGCCAACACACCCTTGCAGGGTGCTGCCGACAACATCTTCAACTTTCTTGATGATTGGGCAATAATCCTTAGCGCTAGTGTCGCTCTCTTCCTTGTCATTGCTGCCTTTATGGCTATTAGGGAAAACCGGCGGCTGGGGGCTTTGAACAGGATACGCAGTTGGGCAACAGAGGCACTCCGGCCGATTGCTGTGTCTGGCAGGCAAGCCCAAACTCTTGAAGATATGGGCAAGCAAATACAAGGAGAGTTAGGGGCTGCCCTGTTAGGACGTATTGGTGCGGCTGCTGACGCTGAGGCCCTTGGAGGCAGCGTATACGAGAAAGTCTGGAAGGCGGTTAAGAGCCTTTCCGAATTTAATGCTATGCTTACACAAATCCCCGATGAGGCTACTTTTAAAACTAAGCTATCGGAAGTGGCAGAGGATTTAATAGACGTTCTCATAGCGCTGTAAAGGCTCCTCTCCATGGCGCCTCCTCCTAAAAAGGTTCCCTTTTTCACCATATACCCCATAAATGGCTGACTGCCTGCTGTTACAAAAGATTACATTTTTAGACACCCGTTTTTGCCCCCTTTTTGGCTACGGCCGACAGGCCGAGGTTTTATAACGCCGACTTACCCCCTCATTATGAGAGTGAATACAAAATAGCCTAAATTGATCCCATGCACTTTCACAGGGCTCCCACGCCTTCTCACATACAGGACACCAAACAAAGGGTTCTCCGTGGTCTATATAATACTCATATTTGGAAGCTCCACACTCTTTACACGTTTCCTTGAGCGTAAATAGAAACATAGCCCCCATTTCTTTTACCTCCTTACTCTCCTATTCAATCGTATTGTAAAATCCCTCGCTTTTTCACGCCTAGTTTATATAGATTCCCATATAAGTCATCCCGCACTCCGGGCATTGGAAAGCCTGGGCCAAAACCACCCAGGGCATAGGTTCAACCTTGCCGCCGCAGTCGGGGCATTCCCCTTCCGTAAGCCGGGCCAGCTCTTCCTCGGTTGTTTCCCTAATTTTCTCATCCATAAGCCCTTACCCCCCCATAGATTGCTACCCCTGCATCGCTTTGGGGCATTTGTCGTGCTTTTGGTGGCGTCACAGGCCGTCTTGGTAGCCATTCAGGCCTCCTTTGTTGTGGTCTTAGCAGCACCGCCTCTTTGAGCAAAAGACCAAAGCAACCTTGACAATATCGGCAGTCGGGCGATTGCTCTGTGGCCGGCTTAGTTACCAAACAAGCATCGCACCAAAAGCCACCGGCCTTTTCAAGCTCGATATCCCGCTTGATGTCAAAGTAGCCTTTACCCGGCATTGCCTCTACCCGTTGCGGTTCAGGCTCACCCGCTAGTATCCCTGTAGGTTCGCCTGTAGGTTCTTGTGTAGGTCTACCTACAGACACCGGCAGTTCAAACTTGAGTTGTTCCGCTATTGCACCTTCTTCCTTCATAATCGCCTCCTAAACTTTAACCTTGGCACGCCACTGGGGGAGACACTAACAGTAAACGCCCCCATCTGCATCTTAACGGACGCCGGCACCTTTCCTCCCCTGGTGAAAAATGTCTCCAACGGCTTGCCCTTTAGTATCTTGGCGCCCTCCGGCGGCGCTTTACTGTATGACACGGTGGGCTTTTCGCCCCTAAACGGAGGGACTACCTTTACCCACCAGTTGCCTTGCTTCCATCCCATGCTGCCGGGCCGCTCCTCAACCTTACGCTCCTTTTTAACCTCACGGGCTATCCTTGGCACGAGCCTTGGCAAGGGCTCTGGCTCTGGCAATTTGCGAGGTTCTGGTTTATAAGGCGGCGGTTCATAAGGCGGAGGCGGTTTGTAAGGCAGCACCGGTTTATAAGGCGGTGACGGTGGTGGTGCTTCATACTTGCTGGGCGCATATTTGGTGGGTATGTAAAGAGGCTCAGGGCGCTCGTAAGGCGTGGGTGGTTTATAGGGCTCTGGCTTGTAAGCCTCCAGCCTGGTGGCAATTGGGCTTCTCGATTTAGCCAGTGCAGCCCTAACATAGTCCTCTCTGGCAACGGGTGTTCTGTATTGCCCCAGCCCCGCCACTATAGCTCTTAGGTAATAAGCGTAGGCCCGGCTATACTCGTGAGGATAATTGCGCCTGGCATAGTCATAGGCTCTGTCAAAGGCATCCTGCAACTTTGCCCTTTGCTTTGCAAAAGCCCTGTCCACCGCCCTTTGGTATTGCCTCAACTCGGCTTCGGTAAGAGCCTTCCCCTGTTTTTGCTTCTCGATTAGCCTGGCAACTTCGGCTGTCTTCAGTTCGGGGGTTTTATCCAGAGATTTGATAGCATCGGGTGTAATTCTCCCCTTGCTAACCTTAACCGCTTGCCTTCTGCCCATAATTAGCTCGGTAATGGCTCGCCAATCGGGTTCGGCGGTAAAGTAATCGGCCAATTCTGGCGCTCTGCCGCTGGTTAGCTTTGCCTTTGCCCTTTGGAGCGCCTTAATCTCGACCTGATTGTAGGCTTTAAGGTCAACCGCTTTGCCGGTCTTTAGCCGGCTTCCGTAAGCTGTATCCCTGGCCTTTAGCAGCTCGGGGATGGCCCGGGTTATCTTGACATTCTTTACGTTGTAGCCCATGCCTTTGAGTATGTCATAGGCTGCCGGGTAAACTTTAATTCTGGTGGTGCCGTCATACCAGATGGCATCCTTTAGCTCGGGCACTTTGCCCTTTTGATACTTTAACCGGTCTATCACTACGGTATCGGGCTTGGCTTCAAACACGTAGCTGCCCGACATGGCGTGGCGGTTTACTTTGCCAAGGTATATGCCCTTTGGTTTGGTGCTTGCCAGCCCTATGCCGGTCTCGGATTTAACCTGTCCGTGGGCGGAACCAGCCAAGGTAAGATACCGCTTGCCGTGCCCCTTTGGCGTAAAGCCCAGTTTCCCAGGTAGCCACTTCGGGTCTATTTGCCCGCCGGGCAGACCGTAGGCGGTTTCCGTCTTGTCCATTACCAACAGCACGGCGCCGTCGGCACGCTTGACAACGGCTGTTACCCTGGGCCTGACCAACCCCCCGACTTCTGGGTGCGGGTAGGGTGTGCGTTGCCTTAGCACCGCGCCATCCTTGCCAATAAGCTCCGGCGCTTCGGCTTCAAGCCTGGCAATCTCATCCTCTATCTTCTTGATGCGCGGGTCTTTGGCCAACATCTGTTTTAGCCTTTGCATACGCCCATGCCAGCCCAGCGTCATGTCTAGCGCAACCTCTTGAGCAACCAGGGCCTGTATCCTGGCGTGTTCTGCCGGTGAGACCTTCAGGGTCTTTGGCGTAACATAATCACCCCGCAAAATGTATTGGTGAACGGGGTAGTTGCCCAGCTCCATATCAAATTCAGTCCGCTTGCTCACATAGTCAAGGGTTCTGTTTCTGACGGCGGTTTCAATCTCAATCTCCCCTTTGCCAAGTGCCTTGTAAAGCTCGGGCTGATATTTCTCGCTGACGACTAGCTCAATCTGCCCAGGGCGCCTCATTGGCTTCCCGAAAGCGCTTGTAACGGCAAACCTTTTGGCTGCCTGTGGCGATAGATGGAGGCGTTTGGCGCCCAGATTGATAGGCTTACCGGCGGGGAACTTGGTTATGTCAGTGGAAAAGTGCCAGTATCGCCCCGGCTTGACCACCTGGTAAGGAACATTGCGAACTTTGACTGTAAAATTGCCCAGTTTGGCGGTGGCGGCAGGCTTGCCTTCGGCCAGTTGTTTAACAATCTGTTTGCCCAGCTTCAGCATATCGGCCTGGGTGGCCTCCCCAAGTTTAGGCACCCGCAGGGTGGAAAACTCTATGCTTATAGCTCTGCCAAAGCCCTTAATCTTAGCCGGATTGATAGTGTAACCGAACCCCTTGCCCAGCTTGATTAGCGCTTTGGGGCTTAGGATAAACAGCCCCGTTAGCCTCCCGGTTTGCAAAGCGGGGTTGGCGATCCACAAAGCGGGTATGGCGGCAAAGAACTCGGCCATGCCGGTTGCCACCTGCCCGGCAAAGGCTTTGGCTTCCCCACGGGGTGTTTTGTCCGCCATGCCGGCGGCTATTAGCGGCAGGGCGGCTACATAGTGAACGCCTTCCGCCGCACCCAACAAAGTGCCTTCGGCAACCTTGGCCGGTATAATTGCCGGAGCCGGTGCGTGCTCATCGAGCCACGTTGACCCTTTATTGGCTGTTTCAGTCAGTTTGTCAACGCTTGCGCCTATGCCGACAAGCCAGCTATCCAGTGTCTTTTCTGAAGGCGCCGCGTAATGCAGCAAAGTAACCGCCTTCTGCGGGTCGGTCAATTTATCATAGCCGGGGTAGCCGGCCTGTTTTGCCCACTTGTCCTTGTCGGCCATAGGCAAAGCATCAAAGGCTTGCCAGCTAGTTTGTAAATCCCTAGCGTTCTTTTCATCAATAGCATGAGCCGTTAGCACTGCCGGCGGTGCCGGGGCAACGGCTAGTTTTGTCACGCCGACCACAAGCTGTGTGGCCACCCTGGGGATAGAGCTTAATACCGGGGCTTTGGCCAGCGATGTGCCCCCCGTTACAATAAAAGAGCCCGCCTTCGTTACCCCGCTAAATATATGCGGCAATGCCTTCATGCCAACGGCGCTTATGCCCCCCAAAGACCAGGGTGTGGCGGCCAGAGCGGCAAAGGATACTGTGTCAAAAACCTTCTTCCCCCACTCCTCTAAATAGGCTTGCCGCTCCGGGTCGCTAGCCGGCCTGTCTTTGAGTGTTTGCCATTCGGGGTCGGCGGCCAGAACAAGAGCCGGCCGATACTTTGTTATTTTAGCGTTAGGGTCGCCGGCCTCCACCTTTTTGCGCTCTTCTTCCAGTATGACCCTGGGCCCATATTCGGGGTCGTAATACCACCACTTGTCGCCGGTATACCGCGCAACCTCTTTGGTGGCTACCGTTTCCTCGGCCTTAATAATCTCCTGTGCCGCCGTGATGGTCTCCGGCGGAAATAGCTTCTGGACTTCCTTGAGGTAGCCGCCCTTAATGGCCCCCACCAGGTTGTAGGTATCGGGGGCTGGCTTGTAGCGTTCAAAAGGCACACCGGCAATGGCGCCTTCTTCCCTGATAGAAGGCGTTTTCCTTTTGTATGGCTCAACGGCGGCCATGGCCTTATCATAAGCGGCCCTCCACTCGGCATAGCCCTTTTCTTGGATAAACGCCCGATCCTCAACCGGCAGGGCATAGTAGTCCTTCTTCGCTATCCACTGCCCATCGCCCACAAAAACGTATCCACGCTTTACGGCGGCTAGTTCTTCCTTGTCCGCCAGCTTTTCCTTGACTTGCTGGGGCGTTAAATAGCCCCACCCTTTGCCCGTGCCCGGCACGTATTGCGATTCGGGCGGTATAAGCTGGAGTTCAATGGCCCGCTCAAACTGCGTGCGCCCCGACAGGTCTCTAATCTCGGCCAGCGCTTCCCGCAGTTGCGTGCTGGGCGTGGTGGGGATAAATGCTTGGCCGCCGGGGCCGGCTATCTGTATGTAGCCGGTATCGGTCTTGCGCCACACGCTCATCTGAGACTTGCCGCCGCCGAGGGATTGCGTTATCCTGATGTAGCCTTCAGAGGTAACCTCACGCTTGCCCGCCGGCAGTTTGGGCTTTTCCAGCCCCGCAGGGGGTTTGAAAGCCACCCCAGCGGGTCTTTCGGGGGCTGTGACCTTGGGAGTTATGGCCCTTTCCGTTACCGGCCTTTCGGTTATCTTTGGCTCCTCCCCAGGCTCCTTGATGGTTGGGGGAGGCTTGTATCTTGCGGCGGCTTCCAAAGCCGCTTTGCTGCCGGGTTTGTAACCCTTCCATTTAGGCATTGTCTCTTTCCTCCTTTTCTTCGATGATAATTGATAGCGCCTCAATTTCCCTAACATACCTGACTAAAGGCATAACGCTTTGCCATCTGTTTAGCCATTGCTGCCCGCGCCGGGCAATGCGCCACTGCACCCTATAGGTGCCCTCACAGAGGACAAATTCCCACCTTAGCCACCTCGGCAAGAGCGTCGACAAAGAACGGTAGCTGACCCCGGCTTTCGCCGCTAATTCCTTGGCTGTGGGCCCTATTTGATGCCCCATTTTAGCCTCATACAGGACTATTAGGCATTTCGCCTTAACCGAGTTATGCCTACCCTTGAAAGTAGGCCGCGATGGCTTCCATTCCTTCAATGTAACACGCGGTTGTCTCATTCTTACCACCTATTCCCGGCGTAAATACCACCTACTACTACCTCACCGCTGCCACTATACTTATACATCATAATAAAAGTTGTATTGTATGGCATTTTATTAGTCATCGTCCTCATCTTCATCGTCTAATTCGGCATCTTCCGGGTCTTCTTCTTGCAGGGCAAGCCATTCTTCGTAAGTAATTTGCTCCTTGGTTACGGCTCTTTTGCCATCTTTGCCTATGTGAATTGTAGTCCTGATAAACTGGCCGCCAGGGTGTTTTTGCCCTCCAATAGCTCCTTTGAACTTCTTCCTGATATGCTCCAGACTCATTTTTTACCTCCACCCCCATTTTTCCTCTTCTTGTGTGGGCACCCGCCCAGGGCGCCGCTGCCGGCGTGCCTTTTTGCTTGGCAAAGCCAACGCCGGGGATAGGTGCCGCAACTTCACCCACTCTTGATAATAACGATTAAGCGTGTGCCGCTTTATATCACAGACCAGCCAGAGGCTAATATCCGATGGTCGCCTGCCTTTATCAAACAGCCGGAACGCCATCCCCTTGGCCGTTATTGCCGGGCTACCTTTGGTCATACCTTTAGCCATACTTTTTTGCTACCTTTAGCCCTACCTGATTAGATAAGGCTTCGACGGTGTTTTTGCGCCTTTACTGGCTTTTTCGTCTTTTTCCTATCCCTTTGCTGTTGTTCAAGGCGCATTCGCTTCCGATTATTAGTCATTTTCTTAGATATTCCCCTTTTTTCATCAGTTATCTAACGATTAAGCGGCCCAAACACCCGGCAAACAACCCCTTTTTTATTTACTTGCCCTCATACTTTTTACTATGGGCATATCAATATTGATTTGCCCACTTGATTTGCCCTTTTAGATATATATATTATTGATATGCCCTCAGAACTGGGTGGGCAAATCATTACATTGATTTCCGAAAAGGGGAGGGCAAATCAATGGCAGTTTCCAAAACCATTGTCCTGCCCCTCTTTTCCCCTTCTCACCCTGGTGGCTTCCTTCCAGTTTTAAGCTCTCTCTAGCCCGCCTCAAGGTATGCTCGGATAGCTCATAAGCCTTACCTTCGGCCATAATGTCTTGCCAAGTAGCCGGCCCTTTCGCCAGGAACTCCGTTAAGAATCGTTTAGCCATCTCCCCCTGGTTCTCCCCTATGGTTCTACCGGAAAGGATGCGGTCTGGGGTAAGGTCTGAGTGGTCGGCCCAGTAAAAGCCATCGTCTCTTAATTCGTAGCCCACCGCCTCCCCTGTCTTGGCCAGGTTGCTTTTTATGTGGACTATGCCTCTCACGCTTTCATTGTCGGGGTCACAGCCGGCAAGCAATACGCTTCTGGCGGAAGCCGTAAAGTCAATGCTGCCTAACCCCCGGTAGATAGGCTTCAAGCTGCCCCCTTTGGTAAGGTGTCTAATGGCTATTATGGCTGTTCCATAAGTCTCAGCCAGCCGGGCCAACCGGGAAGTCCCCCACCTAACGGCGTTGGCCCTATTTATGTCCATGTCCCCCGAGAAGTAAGCTACCAGTGGGTCAATAATTAATAAGGCTGGCACAGTTTCGCTTATATAACCCTCAAGTATATCGAAGCCGGCCTGGTCTAATGTCATAAGGTCTTTAAGGGCATGGATGCCCGCCAAATTAGCCCGCATATTCTCAAGACGTGGCTTTATGGTATCCCCAAGCCCGTCCTCGGCGCTGGCGATCAGCACAGGCCCGCGAGTGGTTGTATCTTGCCCCGGCAGCATACTACCCAATGAGACGGCCGTTGCTATAGCCAGTCCTACCCAGGACTTACCAATACCGGGGTCACCTTCCAGTAGTGTGAGTTTGCCGAGTGGAATATACGGCCACCATAGCCAGAGCACAATTTCACTCTCTACTTCAGTCAATGTCACAAATCCGGGCCCTTCAGGCGCCGTGGCAGCCCGTTTGTTTAATTCACCCGCAGGATAACGGCTAATGCTACGGGCAATAGTCATAACGTCAGCATCACTAAGTGGTGGCCGGCATTGTGCGTCATTTACACCAAGCAAGGCAGCTTCAATCGCTGATTGGATCATACCCCGGCGTCGCATAGTTCCCGCCAAGCTGGCTAATGTGGCATTCCTCTGGTGGTCGGGTATTATGGCGTCAATCGCAGGCGCCGGTTTGCTATTATTACTACCAATTTGCGCAAGCTCAATAAGCCAAGCTGGTGCATCTGCTATTGGTGAATTGTCTATCGTCTCATACGGCAGCCTAGTAACTGAAGGCATAGCCACTATGTATGAGTCATTTGCCCGAATATCAAGGTTTCGATAGCCATACTTGCCAGCTCCGGGCCTGATATTAAGGCTGTGTGGTGCTTTGAATATAAGTTGCACCCCTTGCTCTTTTGGTTCGGCTTCAGTCCCGCCGCCAGTCTTTACGACCCAGGTCTTTACTTCCCCGTGCTCGGCTATAAGCTGATTTAGGCTTTGCAATCCCTCATAGCCGTCAAGGTCAGCCACCAGCAAGCCGTCGCACCTAATACCTATATTGGCGGCAGCCCATTTCCCCCACCAGGCTTTAATTGTGGCTTCGTCTGTAGAAGCATCCTGGAAGCCGTGTTGTGTAAGCGGTGTTTTCCCCCTCGGCTTCAGTGGGAATACAGGAAAACCTTGCTTGGCAAGGTCTAAGGCCGCATCCAAAAGGTTATAGAGCACTGGCTTTTCCTCTGTGTTGGTAGTCATCGGCGCTGCTCCTCCTCATTGGGTGGCAGTGCCTCCGCCCCCACACCCGGCGGGGAAGGAGTGCCTCCGCCATTAGGGTGTGGGGGCAGCGGCGCACGGGCGGATAGCCCTACCCCCTGCGGCCGGCAAGTGGGTGACACATCCCCCGCCGGCGGTGCCAGGAGGTAGGCAATTAGCCGCCGCCAGGCACTAAGCTGAACTGCCTGTGGGCTAGGCGTGGGCTGCATACGAACCGTAGGGCGGAGGCTACGCATCTATCGCCTCCTCTGGTTGAAGCTCGGTGAGTAAGCCTAGGCATTCTAGGATGCGTCGCCTAGCTGCCGGGTAAACAGGCAAGTCTCTCTCTAGTGCCGAGACTTGGTGTTGTGCAACGCACGCTTCCTCCGCTAAATCATCTTGCGTCCAGCGCCTAGCGATTCGGGCAATACGAACCTTTTGCCCCAAACTTAGCGGGTGATCAAAGACGAAAACCTCAGACATAATCTAAGGTTAGCACACTTGCCCAGTAGTGAATAATGTATCTTCTAACGCATTTTCGTGCCTAAACGAAATTAGTGTTTTCCCACCTTAAAAATTTTAGAGGAAATGCGCTCGGCCCGTTCATGTTTAACCCCCAAAGGGGCACCCGGATGCCGGTGCCAATCTAATGCGTAGTCATAAGGGGCTAAGATTTTCAATAGGTTGCGCGCTTCTTGGCTTAGAATATCCTCGGCAAGCCTATGGAGAGGCTTCTCCCGCAGTATTCGTGCTCGCACAAAGTAATCGGCCCCTCTTGCCAGTGTGGTTTCCCGAACCCGGTAGAACCCCCCGGATTGAACCTTGCATCTGGCGGCATCTCGTGTCGCTTGTTCGGCTCTTGAGTATTCGACACTCAAGAGGGCTTCCCAGGCCCACCCCAGCTCTTTGTCCCCATGGGTGGCGAAGGCGACTAGCTCCTTAGCCGGCTTGCCGTCAGTCCGTCTTAAGCGCCTTCTGGACAGCCCTAAACAGCAAAACCAAATGTCTTCCACTATACAACACAACAGAAGCCATACCAGCATCCTGTCGCTGCCGATCGCCCACTTGTTTACCCAGGGCTTGAATATCTCCTTCACCCTTTTGGTAAACTCGTCAGGCTGATATGGAAAGGCCTGCGCTTGGAAGGCGCTAAAGTTCCTTCGGCGGCTTACCCGGCCAAGCTGTGCCTCGGCCCACCGGGCTATGCTTGGTGCCAGCTCCCTAAGAAATTGTCTATGGCATGCCTCCAGCTCCATTTCAGCTTCGGGGATTTCTTTCAGCCTCAGATAAACGTAGGCCACATAGACCCAGGGTGCGGCTTGCCTATCCACCCAGATACCCTCAGGGTAAGGCCAGCCAGTCAACACCTCGGTCAACCCTAGCCCTGGTTTTTCTAAAGTGCCTACTTTTAGTATGCTTCCCATGCTACCCTACTCTCTGATTCTACTACACAAACACGCTAAGTCACAGTCAAAGCCCCAGTTCGGTATCGTTCTGTTTTTGGCTGGTGGTTCATTTCAAACCAAGCCTTTTTAGTTCTTGTTCCGTGCACACTGTGACATAATAGCCTGTTTCTATAAAAGGGCTAGAATCATCCGTGCAATGTGCAACCCTATGCCCTATAAATGCACGCTTACCACTATTAGAAATAAGCCCTACTCCGCCGTGGACATGATATGTAGCACAATATGGGCACCACACAAAAAGGTTCCCCTCGTTGATAAATCCCTTCAGAATGGGGCGGAACCTTCTGCCAAATTTAGTGCCTATTTTATAATCATTCAAAGACATTTCCTTCCCCTCCTTATCAACTAAACCAGGGTCGTGCAAAACCCTAAGATTCGATGATGCATTAATAAGGATTAATTAAATCACTAGCTTCAATTAATAACCATTATTAATGGTTTTGCACGCTCCTACAGCTAAACGGAAGGGTAAAAGCGGGGTGCGTTTGTCCGACTGAATTGACTACCGTCCACTATGGCACTACCTGGGATGATTCTACCCTGCTGGAGGAGGTAAAGCAGACCAACCTTGAGCTGGAGAGACGGGATGGCATCAAACGCCACTTCCGATATGACTGGCAGGAAGTGTCCAAGTATAACCCCGACTACCTAGCCTATGTTGAAGGAGAGAGGCAGCGCCTGGGGGAGAACCACCCCCTGTTTCTAACCCAGTATTGCCTGCTACCTATCCATGGCGGCGGGGGATATCTATCGCCCCAGCAGAGGGCTCAGCTAAACGGAGAACACCCCAGACGACATTACCCCGACCCCAGCCAGGTGTATGTCGCCGGTATTGACCTGGCCGGAGAGGCGGAAGAGGTAGAAGGAGCCCAGCTACGAGCCCTGAAGCCACGCCAAGATTCCACGGTGGTTACTATTGGCGAGCTAGACTTTTCCATTTGCGATAATCTCCAGAGGCAGCCCAGGGTTAGGGTTGTTGAGCACTACTGGTGGACAGGCAGGAAGCACACCGACCTCTATCCCCAGCTTATTGACATCCTGAAGAATGTCTGGAGGTGTAAGAAGGTGGTTGTTGATGCCACCGGGGTCGGGCAGCCGGTAAGCTCATTCCTCAGGCAGTCATTAGGCTCACGAGTTCTCCCATTCACCTTCACTCAGCAGTCAAAGTCAGAATTAGGCTTTAGCCTGTTAGCCGCCGTTAACTCCGGAAGGTTGAAAATGTATGCCGCCGATGGCTCATCTGAGTATCAGGAGTTCTGGTTTGAGATGGAGACGGCGAAGAGCCAGTACCGTCCCAGCCAGACGATGAACTTCTATGTTGACCCGGCACAGGGACACGATGACTTCCTAATGAGCCTGGCACTGGTGGTGGAGGCAGCTAACCAGTATGTGCCGAGGGGGGCGAGAGGGAGTATGAGGGAGGAATAGGAAGTGTAATTAAAGCTATACGCTGGATTCAACCGTGGGTGGGATAAGCAACGGGGCTGATTGTGTGATTCTGTGAATAGTGACTAGTATTCATTTCCTGTTCTAGCATCCACAATAATCACTTGTTCATGTGTAAGCCCAAGGCTATCACGGATAGCAATCATAGAGGTTAATGCTTGGTCAGGATTGTTCCATCCATTTTTCTTAATGACTGCTATCAATTCTTCTCCTTTTGCCGCTATTGAGGGGGCACGTTTCAGATAAAGCTCTCTCAGTTTGGCCCATCTATTTGGTCGCTGAGTCATTGCCAGATAACAGTAACGCAGTATCCATATGTGAAACATTGGACTCCCATACGCTGGAATAGCTGCCCTCGCGAGATTCCTTTTGCTATTCCTATAACGAATATCGTTTGAATAATCAGCATTAAAGCCTAGAATCTGCAAGGTTTCCAAGACATTTAAGTCTCTTACAAGAGTTCCTAATTCACTACAAACTATAGCCTCTGGTGAGCTATTTGGAAGATTTGCACTCCGTACCGTAGTTGGCCACAACTCCAAATCCTGAAGGGCATGAAGTAATTCATGAGCAGCTGTTTCTTCAAAATGTGGGCGAATTAAACTGGTATCTAGCCTAACTCTGGCTATTCCGTTCTCCAGCTTATAATCACCCATAGCCTGATATGGATTTCTTTCAAATCGTACTGGCACATTTACTCGGGATACTATATCTTTATAGAATAATCGAAATCTATTGCTTACAGTCTTACCTAGAATCTTCATAGATGACCGAATTATATCATGCGAAGACAAGAACGAATACGGTTATTAGACTTGAACATTCTAACGTAACGTTTGATGTCTGGTGGTAGGAGAGGAAAGAGAGAGGAAGAGAGTTTAAGAGGGGGCGAAGCCCCCTTCTTCATTAAAAAATTCCCCCTCTCCTTCTCAAGGAGAGGGGGTCAGGGGGTGAGGTTAATAAATAATCCTCTACCACACCTTGCATTTTAGACTAGATTGTGGTATACTTTTTTAGTTAAGAAGATTGTGTTTTTGAGTGGGTTTCGTCCCACTTTTTTGTTGTGTGGGAAGTAACAAGATGGGGAGGGGCTAATCTAATATGAAAAGCGAACTTCTGCTGGCTATTACCCAGCTCTCGGCGGAGAAGAATCTGCCTAAAGATGTGGTTCTTGCCGCGGTAGAGGCAGCGCTGGTATCAGCTTACAGGAAAGATAATTTTGCTACGAACCAGGATATTTCGGTTAAAATCAGTCCTACTACTGGCCGAGTTGGCGTGTGGGCTGAGAAAAGTGTAGTTGAGCTACCTTCAGATAAACGCTGCGAGATATCGCTGGAGGAGGCACGCCGAGTCAAACCAGATGTGGAGATTGGTGAGACCATTAAGGTAGAAGCTACCCCGTCTAATGCTGG
>Ga0209979_1003168_pt1 | contig 14810 bp, 15 predicted proteins | sample AnhtaG_FD_183114 | JGI IMG/M metagenome (GOLD analysis project Ga0209979, IMG submission 183114) | Deep subsurface microbial communities from Anholt, Denmark to uncover new lineages of life (NeLLi) - Anholt_01485 metaG (SPAdes) (version 2) | ecosystem: Environmental > Aquatic > Marine > Oceanic...
GTTGAAAAAGTACAAAGCTTCTTACAGGGATATAATGCAGAAGTTCATGTTCGTACAATCGAACTATCTGAAAAAGATAGGGAACTTCTTTGCACTTGACTAATGCTTAAATTGTAATTCAGCAACAAGCTATTGAACAGGTTATGGGGGTCCCAATAGAGGCCCCGGGTTGGATGAGCATGAATTTTCTCCTTGTCGTTCAGCTGGTATGGATAATAGTACCCCTAATATTGGCATACTTCTTCTTTAAAAGGAGAGATATCTAAGGCGACAAGAGGTTAGGTATTAATTTGGATAAAAGTATAAGAAGGTTTTTATGGAGTAAAAAAACACGGATTTTACTGAAGAATAGTGCAGGGGACGAGATTTGAACTCGCTTTTACTGGTAAAAAATCAGTGGTTGCTCCTGTTAGGTTTTCTCTTATATAAACTAATAACCGATACCAATGTTCCAAATACAATGAATGGATAGGATAACTCTCGACCCAGTGAACTAAATACAATGCCAAGAGTTATCAATCCTCCTCCAAGAATTGTAAAATTGTCTTGTTTTTTCATCTTTCTTCCTCCTCGAAAATAAACAAGTCATCAATTGTCGTCTGCAACGCTTTCGCAATATCATAAGCCAGTTTGAGCGAAGGGTTGTATTTTCCTTTTTCTATAAATAAAATAGTTTCCCTTCGCACTCCAATCTTTTTCGCAAGGTCTTCCTGTGTTAAATCATACCGTGCTCTGAGTTCTTTGATTCGTGTTTTCATGCTTATTTCCCTTTCCAGTACATGTATAGATAAGATGTAGCAAAGACGAAACCTGAAACGAGTACCACAACTGCTGTAACTAGGTGTCCTGGTAGTTCATAATCAAATAAGATTTCAAAACTAAGAGGGGCGAAAACTGCACTCCAGATTGCAGCGATAAATCCATAGTATCCTGCCTTGTAATTTGTTAGTTTCAACCTTTCATCTTTTGCAGGAAGTCCCTTTTTAACATTTTTTATTCTATCCCATAGTATATACATTGCAAAAGCTACTAATATTAAGACTATCCCTATTGGCATTATTTCATTTAATTCAAGGTTTCCCGCATTTAGTACAAAAAGGGATAGTGTCACTAGTACCATAGCCGCTATTCCAATGCCTACAACAATTCCTATTTTATCTTTCATTTTTTTACCTTCTTTTCTATATTAGTTAGTGATAACTTTTTATTAGTTTTCCCTAACTCAATATTTGTTAGTAATAACTTTTTATTTAATTTTTCTAACATTATGTTATGTATATGTAACATCCAGTATTTATAGTTTTCTGCTCTTCATATGTTTATGGAGAAAAATAAGGTCGATGACATCCATCAGACAAACGAGATTTGAATACGTTTTTACCGGTAAAAAGGGGTTGGGGACCAATTTCTAATTTAGCCTGTTTTTCTCCTGTTGGGAACGCTGGGGAAGGGATTTGAACCCTTGAGGTGCGAGCACCAGTGGTTTTCGAGACCACCGCTTTGGTCCGGGCTTAGCTACCCCAGCAAACAGATATAGATTGTCAAAAGTTTAATCTAAGGCTTTTTTATATGCATATCGATTCAATGAAGATTACTATCAAAATGTTACCTGGAAATACATCAAAGGAAATTGAGTTAGATAAAGGTTCAACTATATCAGATCTTCTTCAAAAAATTCAATTGAAACCCGATACCGTCATTGTTACAAGCAATAATATGCCAGTTCCCATCAATGACGTCATTACAAAAAAACAAGAATTTAAAATTATACAAGTCGCCTCAGGAGGATAATTCCTTTTTGCTCCCGTAGTGTAGCGGCCAATCATCACGGCCTCTCGAGCCGTAGACTCGGGTTCGAATCCCGACGGGAGCATTCACACAAAATAAGAAGCGACTAGGTAATATCCCATTGGATATTACAATATTGACAGCTATTATAATGTTGAATAAGGATTAACAAATTTATTAAAAAAAATTAGCGTTTTAAGGTGACGCCACGTTGGTTCTGATAGGTTCCTGAACGCTTGTCATAAAGTTCATCAGCGGCTGTTGAGAGATATTCAAAGACAATCTGGCAAAACCTGTCTCCAATGGGAATTTCTACTTCTTTGTCACTTGCATTAAAACAGCCAATGGTAAGTGTCCCATGAAATCCAGCATCTACTTTCCCAAAACTTGCCATAACTCCTTTTCGTGCATAACTAGAACGAATCCATAGCTGTGATGTGATTTGTGGTCCCATTTTTACAAATTCTTTTGTACTTATTGCAAACCAGGTAAGTGGTGGAATTGTTGCGATTCCCTCTTTTATATGTCGATCTATTTTTCGTATGTATACTTCATCGATGGATAAATCATAGCCATTTGGTGTAAGGTTTTTTTCAATAAATGGTTCAATTTCAAGGTTCCCTGATTTCATAGCATTTTCAATATCTTTATCAGAAAGAACAGTCATTTGAATCACAATTTTACTTGATATTTATTTTATTGATTGTTATATCTGAAAGAGGTTTATCTCTTCTATCTTTTTGAGCTTTTGATATAGCTAATACAACATCCATTCCTTCAATGACCTTACCAAAGACTGAATGATGGTTATCAAGCCAAGGTGTGGGGGCACGGTTATGAAAAATTGTGATCCTCCTGTGTTGGATCCTGCGTTTGCCATTGATAGGATTCCCTCACATTCGTGTTTTAAATCAGGATGAAACTCATCTTTGATGGTATATCCTGGTCCTCCTCTTCCAGTTCCTTCAGGGCATCCACTCTGGATCATAAAACCCTGAATAGCTCTATGGAAGATGAGTCCATCATAAAAACCATCAGTTACGAGTTTTATGAAATTCCCCGTTGTGATGGGTGCTTTATCTTCAAATAGTTCGATTTTAAAATTGCCTTTTGTTGTATCAAATAATGCGTATCTATTTGCCATTTTATTCTCCTTTTTTATTGATTTTCAATGGTGATGCTATTGATTATAACATCATCTTCTGGCCAATTTTGCATCCCAAATTTTGTAGTTGTATCTACTGATGCAATAGCCCTTACAACATCCATTCCTTCTATTACAACTCCAAATGCAGCATAACCATCTGGATCAACCCCTCCTGGTTCAAGTGAAGGCTGAGGGTCATCATTGATAAAGAATTGACTTGTTGCACTGTTAGGATCGGTGGTTCTTGCCATTGCTATAGCTCCATCGACATGACGAACTTCTTCATTAATTTCAAGATCTATTGCTCCATAGGGGCTTTCCTTTTGAGTTCCATCAGCCTCAAATCCACCTCCCTGAATCATAAAATCATCTATGACTCTATGAAACACAAGAACATCATAAAATCCGTCATTTGCAAGATTTATAAAATTCTCACAGGTATTTGGCACTTTATCTTGATAGAGCTCCACTTTTATTGTCCCCATTGACGTGTCTATAACTGCGATTGGATTGCCAACCGGAGTTGTTCCATTTTGATCTTCATCTATAACATTTCCGTTATTATTATCGTTATTTCCACTATTCAAAGCAACAGCAGCAATAACAACAATTGCTATTACAATCAATAATAATATTCCAATTCTTACTTCTTTTCTTTCTAATAATGTTTTTTTCCTTTGTTTCTCAAGTTCTACCTTTCTCCTTCTTGATTTTTTAGATGCCATGGTATCAATCCCCCGTATATTGGAAGGCTTTAAAGAGTTTTTTTGTTAATACAATCTATCTTTTAATTTGTGTCTACCATGAGGTCAGTAATAGCATCGATGATTTTTTCATGGGTATCTTCTTGTAAAAATTTTCTAAAGGAGTTTAAATTAAAAAAGTATATATAATATATCATCCCATTTATATAATAGTTATTGATATGAAAACCTCTGATTCACGTAGAAACATAAAAAAAATTGCACTTGCTGTTTTAATAGCTGCTATAATTATCATAAATGCTGTTGCAGGAGTATTAATTTTTTTAGATATTCAGGTTATGAAATCTCCAGAGACTACCATTAAAATCGATATACAAGAAATAAATGCAGAAGAAGCACTTATAACAACAACACTTTGGATTGAAAATCCAAATCAATTTAATTTAATAATAAAAAACTTTGAAGTGGTGACGAGTACAACAGATGGAGATGAAGTTGTTAGAATGCGTATAGATGGCGGAGAGATTGTTCCAAATGGAAATAGGACAGTTACTTCAAGTGCATATATTGGATTTAATGGTCAAAGTCCTGAGTTGTTAACAACTACAATAACTGGAACGGTTGGTATGCGATTTTTTGGTATTATTAAAAAAACTATGCCTATCGAAATTAAGGTTATCACTTCAATTGAGGATATAATCAAGGATATTGCTCTTCCTAAATTTCATATCGAGGGTAATTTTGGAGAAATAACACAAGAAGGTGTAAACTTTACTACAGTTATTGATATAGAAAACCCTAATTCTTTTGATATGAATGTTGAAGATTTTTCTGTGAAAATTGAAACTGATACAGGTGAAAACGTTGGAAATTTCAACATAGAAGGAGGTATCGTAGCCGCTAAAAGCTCAATTGTTTTGAAAGGTGAAGGGAGAATACTTATTGAGGCTTTGAATGCCGAAGTACTTACTATAAATGTAAGTGGTGGAGTAGGAATGAAAATAGCTGGTATTAACAAATCATTATCATTTTCTACAGAAGCCCAAATAAAAATTCCCCATCTTGAAGATATATTCTCAATGGATTCACCTACCGAAGCTTTGATAAATGCAGATATGAAACTTACTCGGCATGGATTTCTAAATTGGGGATTTACAAGTTATATGATATTAGAAATTATAAATCCAAATAAAATTGCGCTCGTTGCAAGAGACATTGTTTTTTCTATCTACAGGGTTGATAAAGATGAAGAAACCTTAATCGGTGATTGTACCGTAGAAGAGACAGAAGTAGGACCTGAAAATACAACAATTATCCCAGCTGAGATATCCTTGTCCTTAAAATCTTTACTTAAAGGACAAAGAAGATTTCTTCCAGAACTTCCAGATGGGCTTCTAGTAATTGTTAGAGCTAATGTCACCATCCCTGGACTTGACCAAGCGTTTTGGGTAGGAGTCAGCGGTTATCAAGATTTACATATATATACATAAAAACTATTTCAAATTCCCTCTCTAATTTGGTATCTATAGATTTTATAAATATGAAATTGTTAATATATGAAAGGGAGCTATGAAAAGATGGCAAGAATACTCTATGGATTGTGCGGTGAAGGTCTTGGACATGCCAGCAGAAGCAGAATACTGATAAACCATCTCAAGAAAAAACATGACATACGCATTATCGCTGGTGGAAAGGCATACAATTTTTTATCAAAAGAATTTGATCATGTAGAAGAGATTGAATCCCCAAGATTTGTGTACAAGGGCAATCAAGTAAGGCTTTTTTACAGCATTCTTCGAATGATCTATAGAACATTTGCATACACGCCGTTTTCTTTCTTCAAGATCCGACGGATTATTAAAGAGTTCAAACCTGAACTGTTGATCACTGATGCAGATCCTATAAGTCATTCTGCAGCGTTTTTCAGTAGAATAAAACGCTTAAGTATTGACAACCCCCAGGTGTTACTGTATCGAAAGTATAAGATAAACTTTGGAGAATTTCTTTCATGGTTTTTTTTGATTATTGCCGTGAAAATATCGGTGATGAATGCTGATAAATACATTATCTATGATTTCTCAGATGAACAGATTGACGATACTCGTGTTTTGTTTTTAAAACCATTAATTCAAGAAGGAATATTAAAACAAAAACCAACATATGGTAATCACGTTTTTGTCTATCAGACATCGATTTCTACAGAATTTATCACCGAGATATTGAAAAAAATAGATGAAACATTTGTTATCTATGGTTTTAACAAAGATTTGGTTGACGAAAATCTCATCTTTAAACGCTTTAACGAAGATGATTTTTATCATGATATTTCTAGTGCTAAAGCCGTTATTGCCAATGGAGGTTTTACGGTTCTCAGCGAGGCGTTGTATCTTAAGAAACCTATTTTCTCTCTTCCGATAAGACATCAGTTTGAACAAGTGGTAAATGGACAGTTTGTTGAGAGTCTTGGTGCTGGTGTGTATCATATGGATCTTAATGAGGAAAATTTAAAGGATTTTCTTGATAATCTTGACACATATAAAGAGAATTTGAAATCATATGATCCTGGAAATCAAAAGCAAACATTGAAAAGAATTGAAGAAGAAATACAAAAGCTACTGCCAAAAAAGCCGTAGTTAGAGATTTTCCTCTACTTCATAGTCAAATTGTTCGAAGTATTTTTTCATACATTTGAATATGAAATTTCTTAGTTGTATCACGCTAGGATCCAGATGTGTTTTCCGTGGTTTAACATATGATGTGAAATCAATTTTTTTACTTGTTTTAATGTTGAGAGACTGCATGATGTCTTCCATTGTTTCTTGTGGATTTTTACAGAGATCTTCATACGTTATTGAGAAATAATCTTGCTTCGGAAGTTTTTTTATGTTTTTCATGTAGTATTTTGTCGCATTTGATGTATTGAAACTGAGAGATATGATTCCAAATGCTGAGAGTTGGGAAAAACAAAGCCTAAGAGTTTGTAGCAACAACGGGTTCTCAAATATTTTATTATATGTTCTGAAAAGCTGGGTTGTATAAGGATTCCTTTTTTTAAATAAAAGTCGTATGGCTTTCATGGTTGAACTTAATGTTTTGAAAGGGTGTCTGTGAATAAAAACAAATTTAGCGTTAGGAAATCTTTTTTTTATGAAGAGGAAGTTTAAGAAGTCATACGGGTTTTTGAGTAATATGGAGTTTTTATTTTCTGAGATGAGTTGAATTTTTTTACACATTTCAATAAATAGTTGTAGATTTTTTGATGTAAGATGCATTTCAAATGTCTTCTGACCAAGAAGAAAACCATATTCCTCTGCAAAATCAGCTGTAATTTTTAACCTGTCAATACCTCTATCGTCAAGACCTTTTTTTCTGAATGATTCTGTAAGTTCTTTTTTAGATGATTCTTCTTGTTTGTTTACATGATTATGTATGAGTTGATTATATTTGATGAGATGATATGCAGTAACCGGATTGAAACACCCGGTCGCAGTAAGCATTTTGTATAAGATACTTGTCCCTGACCGGTGCAAACCAAGAATGAAGATCGGTTGGAAATCAATATGTTCTAATTTTTCTAAATACTGTTGATCTTGATTTGTATTCATAACGTAACTCTTATATCCCGAGTGTATAAAATGTATTTGTTGTCATTTTTTTTTAAAAACAAATTTCAAAGTCAACTTATAATGAACGATTTCTCATCTGATTTCTTGGAATTATTTGCAGTGTCATAGGCCATAATCCAATAAGTTATATTTTCACCAGTAGAAAATTGTCCGAGTTCAAAGCCAAATATGGGATCATTTGACTCATTTTGTAATGGGTCTTCATCATGTCTCTCTTGAACAGGATTATCAGCATACCGGTACATTTCAAACGAGTTAGTTTCTGTGCCATTATCGCAATGTAAAACAATTTTTTTGAGGTCAAAGGGACTCCCCTTGGTGACATTTGCATAGATTATTACATTGCTTATGTTTGTTAGATTTTCTGGAGTATGATAGAAACTGTTGATTAGAGGTCCCCAATCATGTCCACTCTCATTTACAGCAATGAATATCCTATGCAACGACTCTTGTCCAAAGATATCAACTGCTTTTGCAGAAATTATATGATCACCTAATGCAAGATCACTTATATCCCATTCAATAAACCAGTTTTCTGTCCCATTTACCTCTTCATATTCACCATCATCCAAAGCAACCTCTACTTTTCCGATACCACTATTATCCCAACTTCGACCAGAGATCATTAAAGATTCTCCTTCTACAATTTCTTCATTTAACGGTTCATCTATTCTTGTTTCAGGAGGAATAGTATCAATTAATGTAATTATTATTTCATCTTGTGTAGAACCGCATTCTGCAATGATCACATAATCTCCAGGGATAGAATCAGTGGTATTCCATTCATAAAACCATTCGAAATTTACAGTAGATAGTTCTATTGGTCCACCATTAATATATAGAGATATATCATCAGTTGCAATGCCACTAATATTCACAACGTCTCCGACATTAAAAATTGGATTATCAAAAATACTTGTATCGGGAGAAACAATCTGTATTTTGTCAACATTAGTAGATGCTTTAACTTGAATTGAAAAATCTAAAACAACATTAGTACGGTGGGCATGGTTTCTAAATACCATATACCAATCGTTTTGACTACTACTAAAACTAATATCTGCATCTTCTTCTTCAATATAATTGAAGCAGGTGAATCTTTTTCCACTCTGATATTTTTCAAAGTTTTCCTCATCTAGGATAAAAAAATCAATTTTACCATTAGTATTGTATGTTCCAATGCCATCAGTTCTTACATTTTTCTGCAGTTGATATGCTTTTGTATCAAAGAAGACATCAAAGATACAGTCCCCTTCCGGCATTTCTTTACTGCGATGTCTCTGAACTCTATTGGAGAAATCAATGAAGGATATGTGAAATGTTTTATCCTGGGTATTATTATAGATTCTTAGAGCGTTATTCTTTGCCAGCTGCCAAGGCTTTCTCAGATTGTTTCCCTGTTGAATAACAAAAAGATACTCATGGTTTTTACCAAGCTCAAAACAGCATTCCCCATTCATATCGGTATAGTTCCATGTCGTAATCGTCAGTCCATCAATAATGTCTGGAACTTCATCAAATTTTTCTTGTATCCTTTCATATATTGCTTGGAGGATTTTTCCTTTGATAAAATCAGGTAACCTATCCCAAATCTCCTGTATTTTTTCCCAAATTGTGTTTTTCAGCCACGTGATATCTTTTATCCCCTCTACGGTCACAGTTACCCGTGCTCCATCAACAGGTTGAAGATAGCTGTCTTTTACAACAAATTTTACCGTTGTTCTATCCTCGGGATGAATATATGTTGGAGTCACATCGTAAATAGAATCATCACCTCTCCATGCAAATATAGCAGACATATATTTTCCCCAGCCGTATTGATAGACATCTGGATTATCAACGGTTCCACCACCATCTGCCCACCAGTTGTCATCTTGATGCCAACCTCTCTCATAAAACTCTCTCCATACATGATCCTCTCCAATGTTACATGTACCAATAGACGGAATCAATGCAGCTCGTTGTGCAGCAACTGCAATCCGCTGTAACTCCCCACACCATCCGTTATGCTCATGGGCAATGATATTAGGCTGACCTGGCCGATCACCAATTGCTTGATAGGGAACTGTTTTTCCAATCCAATAACTGATAGCTTCAATTGCGGTTGGATGGTTCTCCATACTCCATTTCCAAAGACGATTACCAGGTTGAGTATATGACTGGCAATCCCAGAGATACTCAATAGTTGACAACTTCTCCTTCAACAATGGATAACCAAGATCATTATGATAAAAAAGATACTCTCGCCAAAACCTTTCATAAATATATGATGCATCCTCGCTGGATATCTCGGGATGAACAACATACCAATAATAAATCTCTTTTTGACATTCAAACTGTTTTTCTGCCCCATCTTCAATAACCTTGTATTTAATGGTGGAATGGTAATCTCCTGAACCATCATCATAATCTACGATGTCGGCATATTGTATCCATTTATCATTCTCGTACAGGAAAAACACATTGTCCATGAGAACCTCGACAGATGGAACGTTACCAATGGGAGAACAGGCAATGGAAAATGCTATCTCATCGGCATATTGTTTACTAACATTTAAGATAAGATCTGCATAGTCTTCTGGATTATCAAGGGCATGAAACTGTCTTGTAAGCTCTCTTTGAATCCAGTTTGGAGATTTAGCTATAGAAGAAATGACTTTTTCAGATAAACCTTTGGAATAAGAATCAATTTCTTTCCCTTCAAGTGTTAGTGTTTCTGAATCAAATTTTACGGTGTAATCAGAGCCAGCTGGGATTTCAATTTCTCTGGAAATTTTTGAAACAATATCTTGATTAAACGAGCTACCATTTTTTAAGGAAGCATTAACGCCAAAAACTTCCGGGGATACAAGACAAATTGCTAATAAAAAAATAGATATTCTTCCGGTGAGTAAAATTTTCTTTGAAAACATAGACATTCTGATTTTTTACACCTCCATCCTGTTATAAATGTTGCCAGAAAAAAATGGTAGTAGTTTTTCAAAAATTGGAAATCGTTCTAAAAACCAAGAAAACAACGGATACTGGTATTGTTGGTTTACCGGCATCCTAACCTTTAATTCCCCCCACTCGCCTTCAGCATCAAAAATGTCTTTTGCCTTCGCTTTAATTGTATATCTTCCCCATTTCTCCCAAGTATGACTAACAACAACTTCTTCACTAGACGCATAGGGACCGATCCATTCTTCATAGGTGTCATCACCCCAATCAATGTAATACCAAACATCCTGATCTTCGGGGTCAGTTGAGACAAATGTGTAATCATATGAATCCCCAAACTTACCATTTGTTTCTCCAGTAATAGTTGGATCTCTAGGTGGGTTATTCTCTTCTATTATCAACGCCCACGTAGTATCTACAGCAACAGAATCATTATCATCAGTAACAGTCAATGTGATCGTGTAATTCCCAGGGTCTAAGTATTCATGTGTAGGATTTTGTTCATCTGATGTTTTTTCATCTCCGAAATCCCAATGATATATATATGGCGGGTAGCCGCCATCCGCAGATCCTGTAAATTGAACAGGTTGGTTTATTATTCCAAGATATGGACCATGTGCATCTGCCGCTAATTCAGTATATCCAAATGCATAAAGAACACCTGCAGCCGCTCCTGAATGATGCCAAGAAGAACCAATATACACAGTGCCATCTTCACCGATACTTGGTGAAGATTCAACCCAGTCATTAGCAATTCTCTTCCGCCATCGCTCAGTACCATCAGGGTTGACAGCAACAATATCCCCTCCAGACATACTACCAATATGTGTACCAATGTAGATAGTCCCTTCAGAGGATATTGCTGGGGAAGATTTTGCAACCCACTCATCATACCCTAAAATAAAACTCCAACGCAATGTCCCATTTGGATAGATAGCATAGAGTTTATCGGTACCAACATAGATAGTACCATCATTTGCTATAGACGGATTACCATACAAGCCCCATCTGGTACCAAATCTCCATTTCTCAGTGCCATTATTTGGATAAATCGCATAGAGATACTCATCATTTGAGCCAATATATATCGTACCATCATCTGCTATTGAAGGATGGCTGTGTATTTCATCTCCAGTTTTAAACCGCCAACGAAGGGTGCCATTAGGATACAATGCATACAAATATGAGTCCCCTGATCCGATATAAATTGTACCATCTTCAGCAATAGCAGGATTAGATGCGATCGAAAATCCTGTTGTATAATGCCATTTTTCAGTTCCATTTGGATTGACAGCGTATATTCTATATCCAGAACCTCCTTGTAAGTTACCAAAATATATAGTTCCATCATCAGCAATTGCTGGTGAAGAGGCAATAGAAGCACCTGATGAAAATCGCCATTTCAAAGTACCATCGGGATACAGGGCATATAACCCACAATCCCAAGAACCAAAATAAATCGTACCACCATCACCAACCGCTGGAGAAGAACCCCACATATAACTATCTGCTTTATATCTCCATTTTAAACCACCATTTGGATACAAACAATAAAGATAATGATCAACAAACGCCCCAAAATAAATATTTCCATCATCATCAATTACAGGAGTATCTTCTATTAAACCTTCAACATCAAATCGCCATTTCTCCGTACCAGGATTATCCTCCGTACTATATGGACTTTGTCCCGTATGATGTGTGTCATGACAAAACATCGGCCACGCAGCATCAACTAATGGTAACGAACGCGGTTGAACCTTTAAATTCTCAATTGTATCGTAATCCGCTTCCTCATCAATACTATCAACATTAGCTTTATAGCCCGTTGAAGATATTGATGAAAAAACAAACAACAAGACAACGCCAACTGCCAGAGTTTTACGTTTCAAACTATCTTTTCCCCGTATACTACTTCTATAGGAGCAGGTTATATATAAATGTTATAGGCCAAACATCGTAAATTAAGGAATATCATATGGTTCTTGTGCAGGATGCCAATCAAACTGTACCCCTATGGAAAGAACCCAAGGTATAAGCTGTATTAGAATGACTTTAGGGAATGTTCTACCATGTATCCAAAAGTTATTATTCCATTTGGTAAGATAACCACCTTCATTATATATACAACCAAGGATAGTTCGTTGCATAAAATTATTTTCAAGAACAGAATTTAGTATTGAGTAATATAACAATATGCTACGTGCTTGGGTATCAAAATGATTTCGATAGATAATATTTCTGTTGGAAAATTCAGAAATCTTAATACATCCTTTCTCATTTTCATAGAATTTATTATAAGATATATTGTTCTTGGGAGATGTCTTTAATTCAATAGCATTCGTATTGTTTCGAAAGATATTACCAATGATATTATTATTTGATGAATATTCTATACCTATTCCCACACCTATGTTATCTTCAATGATATTGTCAGCAATGGTGTTATTGTATGAATCATAAAGGATTCGAATACCATACCCTAAAAAATGTGGGTCACCATTATATCTGATGATGTTTCCACAGATTTTATTATGTGAGCAATTATTAAAAGCTATGCCTCCACCATCATTATTAGAAAATATGTTTCCCGATATTTCACAAAAACTGATGTCAATTAAAATAATACAATAAGTATGCCCCGTTGAGTTTTCAAAGGTAAAACCATGAACATGAACATAATCAGATGATATATATAATGCTACTTTCGATGTAAAATTTACTAGACTGACAATAGTAGTGTTTCTATCTTCTCCTAATAATGTGATGCTTTTATTTATTTTAAGAGATTCATAATAAATTCCTTGAAATACAAATACAATGTCTCCATTAGATGCGTTATCTATTGCATCCTGAATGGAAGTATAATTTCCAGGTCCATCTCCACCGACATAAAGAATATTACCATCTGAAGGTGTCAAGACAAAGTCATAAGTTGTATTCTCATCGATACCAAGTAAGACCCACTCAGTAGTATATCCTGCTTTAGATGCTGTAGCGTTCTTCAAGCAGTAACATATTGGTATGTTTGTAACGTGATAATATCCAGAAGAATCTGTATAGTCTTCTTCATATGTCTCATGAAAGTATACTCGCACCAATGCACCTTCGATGGGTTCCATGTTGTTATCGTAGACATATCCCGATAAGGTACCATCATCTAAAAAATTCGTACATGTTAAGTCATTTGACTTGATTTCTGCATTAATGCTGGGTGCAAATGCTACACTTATGAATAAAAGTATAACAGCGACTGCTAAACCCTGTCTAATCGGGTTTCGATTTCCCATATCTTTTCCTCCCTTTATCTATTCCAATGGGAGATATAATATATAAATGTTTACAACTTACCACTCCAAAGATCACTAAATAATATACCATCCAACAAATACCCAATTTCTAGCCCCTCAATGCTATTCAATGCTGTTCAATAAACGTCACCTAGCTTCCGTTCAATAAACGACACCCGAAACCCTCTAAAACAACCATAGAGCGCTCATAAAAAATATTAAACTATCACATCCAAAAATAAATCCTCTCAATTGCGTTCAAAAAACAACACCTAACCCCAGGAGTTGTTTTAGTTAGAAGTTTTTAGCCATTATAACTGGCATTTTTTAACGCTAAAATTATAGATACATCTTTCTGATGTTTCCGCTTTGGCATCATGATGTCCACTAATCTATACAATGATGATCATATAAAAAAGTGACAGATTAAATATCTAATTGAATTTTACTTGAAACGCCCACTCAAGTAAGACCAAAACCTCCTTTTTCAATACCTCTGTATTAATGAAATTTGGGAATCAGGTAAAATTCAACTTGAACAAGTCCTGAACCCCTCGTCATATATTAACCTGCGTTCAAATAACGTCACCTGGCTTCCGTTCAATAAACGACACCTAACCATCGTTCAAAGAACAAATGTTTTTCGCGACAACGATTTAGATGGTTTTTCTGGAACCAAGCGAGAAAACCTAGGCCTTTAGGGTGGGCATGAATCGCACGGCTCAATTAAACTAAAACGTTGATAGACGTTTTCTTCCCCTCGAGGAGAAAGCCATGTCATTTATGACATGAAAGGGGTGACAATAATCTTTCATATGTCTGTGGAGATATTCAAAGGTATGGGTGGCGAATAATTGCGCAATCTTTTCAACGCTTGAAGTTTGTCTTTGTCACCAATTTTCGCTTGCTGTATACCCTGTTTAATTATCAACGTTGATTCATCCATCGCTTTTCTATCCACGGGGAAAGGTACGCCATCTTTGCCGCCTACTGTAAAGCTATACTTAATTGGATCAGACCACGAGGGTTTTTCACCATAGATAAGATCAGATATTAACGCCAGAGCTCTAACAGTATTTGGTCCAACTCCCTTTATTGAGAGTAGCTCTTCATAGTTTTTCGGTTGAAAATCATATATCTCTGTCATTTTTGCCCAGTTGATGGTTCTCGGCATATGTAGATACCTAATACATAACTTTCGGCCATCTCAATAATATCAATATACTAGATTAGACAAGATTAAAATTATACTTGTTCATCATCAAATCCCTAATCTCCATCTGACTGATAGAACTAAATGCTTGTTCCAATTTCC